>Ga0209174_10000148_pt1 | contig 54322 bp, 41 predicted proteins | sample JI91814BDNA_FD_187505 | JGI IMG/M metagenome (GOLD analysis project Ga0209174, IMG submission 187505) | Wastewater effluent complex algal communities from Wisconsin, to seasonally profile nutrient transformation and Carbon sequestration -... | ecosystem: Engineered > WWTP > Effluent > Algae...
CGATTCGAAAGTCTGGGATCGTCGGCGAGTAACGGCGAAAGTTCATTGGGTTCAAGGGCAATGGCAATTCCCAAGTCCGCAGAATCGCGCGGATCGTGAATCAGCTTTACTCACGACCGTCGTTAAGATTTCAGAAGGTGTCCCTGCCCCAAATTGGAAAGTTGTCTATCGCTCATTGCAACCGCAAGTTGCTCTATTTCCCAATGGAAGCGATACCATTGAAGTTCGAACCAATAGCGAAGGAAATGCGACTGCCGAACTCGTTCAGAACAACGGCGCAATCGGAACAGCTATTGTTAGCATCGAAGTTGTCACGCCCGCAGATAGCCAAATGAACACACCCGAAATGGTGCTCGGTCGCGGTCAGACCGCAGTCAGCTGGGTAGCGCCTCGCTTATCGCTGTTTGCTGATGGACCACCGGAAGCGGGTATTGGCCAAACACTGCTTTACAATTTCCGCATTGTCAATTCAGGCCAGCTTCCAGCCACGGCCGCACAAGCTCGACTCACCGTTCCATCGGGCATGCGATTTGTGGACGCATCGATTCAACCAGCCAACTTTACGCCAAGTGGAGCTTCGTGGGATATCGGCGTGTTGCAACCGGGGCAAGAAGTTCTCATCAGCGCTCGCTGCCAAGCAGAAAGCGAAAGCGCCTATCGTGTGCAATTTGAAACTCGCGCTGAGCCCAATCTGTACCAGGTACAAACGGTGAGCACCAATGTGTTCCGGCCTGCACTTGAGGTGGCGATTCGCCCAACGGAAAACCGTCAAGAAATCGAAGTAGGCCAAACCATCTTGATGGAAATTGACGTTCGAAATATTTCCAATCGACCGTTGACCGATGTGCGTGTTCTTGTCGAAGCCGATCCAGGCTTGGTGGAAGTCAATCGCCGCGAGAATTCGGTTCTGCAAACCATCCCCGTTCTCGCGGGTGGAGAAGTGAAACCGATTGGCATCAACTTCTTGGTCCAACAACCGGGTACTCTTCGCGCCAAAGTCTCCGTGAGTGCACCGCAAAACGCATTTGCCTCAGCCGAGACCAGCATCGTCGGTATTGCGAGACCAGCTAGCGGCGAACAACTGCAAGGTGGCGTTTTCCGCAACGTCGAATCATCGGTTGTTCAAGGCGAAGACATCGTCTTCAGTTTGCAACTTACCAACAATGGTCCTCCATTGACGGGCATTCGTGTCTATTGCGACCCTGATATGAGCTTACAACCTAAGAGCATCGGCGGCGATGGTTATGATCAACAAGCAACATCAGCTTCGCAGCGCATGACCTGGATGCTCGATCGTTGGGAGTCAGGTCAACAACGCGTCTTTGCCGGTCGGTTCGTAGCGGGGCAGGGTGGGCGTACCTCGCGCGTTCGCTTTACCGTCACCTCATTAGAAGGCCTCAGCCAGACCTATGATGGCGCGGTCGACGTAACGCAAAGTTCGATCGACGCATCACCACCTGCAACCAATCCCAATGGCCCAAATCCTGGCACCGTTATGCCACCAACCGATGGTTCACTCTCCTTACAATTGATCGAGTCCGGCGATCCCGTGAAAGCCAATGCGGAATCTTCCTATCGCTTGATTGTCAAAAACAACACCAATCAAGAAGATAATGCCGTCGACATTCAACTTCGCTTGCCTGCCGGTGTCGATTTCGTGTCAATTGGTTCCAATTTGCAACAACTGCGAATCACCGAACGCACCGCTGAGGGTGTCGTGCGTTTGGAACCTATCAATTCATTGCGAGGGGGCGAAACATTAACGCTCTCGTTACGTGTTATCCCACGCCAACCGATGACGATGAAGATAGAAGCCTTCACGCGATCCAGACGAGAACAGAACGGTGTGGAAACTTCGGTTGAAACAACCGTAATCCCTTAAGAATTTGATTTTGAATTGAAGGACGCGCTTTCGGCACACGGGCCCAATGATCGCCCTGCGACAGAAAAGGGAACCGCGAAAAAAAACGAAAGCAGCGAAATAGGAAAAAACCGAAGCAGGGAAGTGTTGAGCGAAGAAATCACTTCAACCGTTTCTTCACAGAATATTCTTAGGCTAGTAAAGCACTCCACTCTGAAAAAACGTGGCGACCAACCGACACGTACAACTGTACGTGTCCTAACAAAGCCAGCGACGACCGAAATCGCATCGACCCAACGCGACCGCGAATCCAACGGAAGTACGCCTAGCCTTCGGCTCACGAGCTAAACGATCGCTCCAAGCCCGAATGTCTATCCTGCCTAGATCTCTTCAGATCTTCTTTCTATCTCCAGGACCGTAGAGTATCTTCATGGGATACATTCCTCTCTCAAGGATCCCACAATGAACCGTTTTCACTCTTGCGCGTCCGCCCTTTTATTTCTAATTACCATCTCGTTGCCTTTGGCCGTTGCTTCCGCTCAAGAGCAGGATGCAAAGGCGATTCGCGTGATGAGCTTTAACATTCGCTATGGAACAGCCAATGATGGCGAGAATCACTGGAGCAAACGCAAAGAATTTTTGCTGGATACCATCCAGGCGTACGCTCCTGATTTATTGGGAACACAGGAAACTCTCGGCTTCCAAAAGGACTTTATTGCAGAGAACATTCCTGGCTATGCCGCATTAGGTGTGGGCCGTGAAGATGGCAAACAACAAGGAGAGATGACCGCACTGCTCTATAAGACCGCGCGGTTCGAAAAAATTTCCGATGGTCACTTTTGGTTGAGCGAAACACCGGAAGTCGCCGGCAGCAAAAGCTGGGACAGCTCATTACCTCGCATGGTTTCGTATATTTTTTTGAAGGATAAAGAAACCCCGGACGCTCCTGCAATCTTGTTTCTCAACACGCACTTCGATCATCGCGGCGAGCAAGCGCGTCTCGAATCTGCCAAACTGATCGTGGCCAAAGCGGAGGAACTTGCCAAAGGACAGCCTGCCATCCTCACGGGTGACTTCAACACGGCGGAGAATAGCGAACCGTACAATGCACTCTTTTCTTCGGTGTCAAACGCAGCTGACTCAGCCACTACTTGGGTCGATACATTCCGCATGGCCCATTCAGAAAATGGGGAAAACGAAGGTACGTTTTCGGGCTTCAAAGCCGATGCCACGCAAGGCCCACGAATCGATTGGATCGCCTGTACCCAGCATTGGCAAGTTCTTAATGCCAGCATTGATCGAACAGCCCGAAATGGCCGAACACCATCGGATCACTTTCCGATCACCGCCGAACTTCGGCTAAAAAAATAGTTCGCTAAGCCTAGAAACGCTCGTTTCTGGGATTCTTTCGAGCCGCTCCCTACTTTGGTAGAATTTTTGGGAACTGAGATTCACACCGCTGCGTCTACCCCGAACATTCAATAACGCAACTCTCCTTCTCTCGGCGAAACCCGCCGAGAGAAGGGAATTTTCTCTAACCCAAGGTGGCTCAGATGAAATTGCTTTTCAACTTCAGACAAGCGTTGTTGTCGCTCGTCGTCGTGATGCTGGTGCTTTCGGTTTCAGCTGGGCGAAGCTTAGGCCAGGGAGTTTTGTTGGTCGAATCGGGGAAAGATAGTGGCCTGCGCTTGCCTCGCCCTTATCCCCCATATCCGCCGCCACACGATGTCCCACCTCGTCCCTCTGTACATCAAATCTATCGGATCGCGTCGCTGGAAATCCAAGCGACCATTCGCAATGGAGTCGCTCAAGTTACTGTCAATCAAGGATTCGAAAATCGCGGATCCGTTGTGAGCGAAGCGAGCGCTGTATTTCCGCTCCCTTATGACGCGGCCGTTCAAGGCATGACCTTTTTGGTCGACGGCAAAGAGATTCCCGGCAAGCTACTGAATGCCGATGAAGCTCGCCGTATCTATCAAGATTATGTACGTCGATCGCAAGATCCAGCTTTAGTGCAATGGATCGGCACCGGCATGCTCAAGACCAATGTTTTCCCGATTCCACCCGGTGCCACTCGTGTCGTTACTATTCAATACAGCCAAGTGGTCACTTATCGCGATGGACAAATCGATCTCAAGTTGCCGCTCGGTGCCGCCGGCTTTACGAGCGAACCCATCGACAAAATCAAAATCTCCGTGCGAGCCGCGAGCGAGAAACTGCTTGGCAACATCTATAGCCCAACTCACACGGTCAACATACAGCGCAATCCGGGCAACGACGCATTGGTCAGCATGGAGCTTACCAATCATGTCCCCAAAACTGACTTCCGTTTGCTCATCGAAGAACGCAAAGGGGACGTATCCGCAAGTCTTTTATCTTACCGCCCGAACTCATCTGAAGAAGGCTATTTCTTGATGATGATTCATCCCGACTTTCCGGTAACAAAGCAAGATGATGTTTCCAAAAACATTGTACTGGTACTGGATAAGTCTGGCAGTATGCGCGGCGAGAAGATAGAACAAGCCCGCAATGCCTTGCTGTATGTTTTAAAGAACATTTCCGCCAATGATCATTTTAGCTTAGTGCTTTACGATAGTCAGATCCAAACTTTCCGTGAGTCACTTGTACCAGCGACCCAAGAAAACCGAGATGCGGCGATTGCTTTCGTCAAACAAATGGAAGCCAGCGGTGGCACCAATATCGACGGAGCTCTGGACACAGCGTTCCGAACGCTCAAAGACAATGATCGTCCAAGCTATATTGTTTTCTTAACCGATGGCGAACCCACCGTGGGTGAACGCGATCCGCGCCGAATTGTTACCAATGCAGTTTCCGCCAACAAACAACGCGCTCGCATTCTCTCGTTCGGAGTAGGGCACGATGTCAACAGTCGCTTGCTCGATCAAATCAGCCGCGATTGCTTTGGCCAAACCTTTCTAGTTGCTCCACAAGAGAACATTGAAGAATCTGTTTCGAAACTTTACACACGTATCGGGCAAGTCGCGTTAGCCGATGTTCGTTGGCAAGCTCTACTCGATAACGGCTCACACTACGATGGCTTTCGACAAGTTTATCCTGCCAAGATTCAAGATCTTTTCTCTGGCGACCAAGTGACGTTGCTCGGACGCTACAAAAACTCGCTTGAAGGCAAATTGCAAATCGAAGGCATGCTGGGCAAACAAGCTTTGAAGTTTGAACAAGCCGTGAAGCTAGAGAACTCGACCGGAAGTGAGCACTCGTATATCGCGGCCTTGTGGGCAACGCGGCGTGTCGGAGCGATCATTGATGAAATCGACCTAGAAGGTAGCCGCGAAGAACTGGTTCGCGAACTGGTCGATCTCTCGCAACGTTACGGCATCATTACGCCTTACACTGCCTTCTTGGCTGAAGAGCCGAATGCTCGATTTGCGGGTGCAGCTCGCGAAGCCCGCACAGTCGAAAACCTCAAACGCCTGGAAAGCCAAGCTGGCGCGGATGCGTTTGCTCAACGTGGCCTGAAGGGAATGCAGGGTAGGGCAGCTAATTTGGCGGATGCCGAAAGCGCCCAACGTCTAGCTCAATCGGCTAGTCCATCAGCACCAACGAGTGGTGCCATGGGATTCGGGGGGCAATCAGCTCGAAGTCGACCGGGGGGCATGGGCGCAATGGGAGGTGGTGGTTTAGGCGGAATGCCGGCTGACGCAAAGAACAATCCAGCCCTGAAAGACTCTACAGTCCGTCAGTCAGGCGATCGCGCCTTCTTCTGGCAAGCCGACAAATGGGTCGACTCAACGGCGACCGAAGATCAGCTCAAGAAGGCTGAAGTCGTGGAACGCTTCAGCGAAAAATACTTCAGCCTGATCGAGAAACATCGCGAGTTGCTGAAATCGCTTCTCGACGAAGATGCCCCCATCCAAGTTCTTATCGAAAACCAAGTTTATCAGCTCTAAATGGCTTTGCTGACAATAGATCCAAAACGCTCTCTCGACTCCCGCAGATCGAGAGAGCCACTCCTCCCCAAAGCCCAGAAATCCCATAGAATGTTGTCGTCTTCGATTTGTGCAGACTATTTTTTGCAGCCAATTTGAAACGGTGAACTTCATGAGCGAATTTCGTACTGAACATGATTCCATGGGCGATGTACAGGTACCAGCGTTAGCTTATTACGGGGCTCAAACGCAACGCGCCGTCGAAAATTTCCCCGTTTCTGGCTGGCGACTCCCTCCCGCGCTGATTCGGGCCATGGGCTTGGTGAAATACGCTTGCGGAGTTGCAAATCGCGACTTAGGAAAATTGACCAACACTGGCAAGAATCGTCTCAACGCCCAACAAGTCGACGCCATGCTCAAAGCGTGTCTCGAAGTGGCCGAAGGAAAGTTCGCCGATCAATTCCCAGTCGACGTTTTCCAAACCGGCTCGGGCACATCCAGCAACATGAACGTCAACGAAGTGATTTCGAATCGCGCGATCGAAATCATCGGTGGCGATCGATTTGCTGTCGCCAAACCAATTCATCCCAATGACCACGTCAACATGGGTCAAAGCACCAACGATACTTTTCCAACTGCCATCCATGTGGCAGTGGCCATGGAAATCCAAAATCTTCTTATTCCGGCTTTGAAAGAATTCCACGCTCAACTTAACGCAAAAGCCAAAGCTTGGGACAAGATCATCAAGATCGGTCGCACGCACTTAATGGACGCGACGCCACTTCGCTTGGGGCAAGAGTTCGGTGCCTTTGCTCGTCAAATCGAACTCTCGCTCGGTCGGGCTATCCAAGCTTTAGCGGCCGTATGTGAACTGCCTGTCGGTGGCACCGCTGTCGGTAGCGGTATCAACACGCATCCTGAATTCGGCGCTCGCGTAGCTGCTGAACTGGCTCAAAAAACGGGCATCAAATTCATCGAAGCGGTCAATCATTTCGAGGCCAATGCACAGCGCGATGGCTTGGTCGATTGCCACGGCAGCTTGAAGACCATTGCGATGACCCTCTTCAACATCGCCAACAACATTCGTTGGCTTGGATCGGGTCCACGCTGCGGCTTCTTCGAAGTGATCCTGCCAGATCGTCAGCCAGGCAGCTCGATCATGCCAGGTAAAGTGAACCCAGTGATGTGCGAAAGCTTGATGCAAGTCTGTGCTCGTGTCATCGGCAACGATGGCGCGGTGACGATGTCGGGCGCAACCGGTGGCAACTTCCAATTGAACATCATGATGCCAGTGATGGGCCAAACCACTCTCGAGAGCATTCAGTTGCTCAGCAATGGCACACGCGCCTTTATCGAGTTTTGCATGGAAGGCCTCGAAGCCAACCCTGAAGCTTGCGAAGCTTCGGTGGAACAAAGCTTGTCGATGGTCACCAGTCTCAATCCGCTCATCGGCTATGAAAAAGCGGCCAAGATTGCCAAAGACGCATTTGCTTCCGGCAAGACGATTCGCGAACTTTGCATCGAAGAAAAGTTATTGGCAGACGATGTTCTCAAGGCAGCACTCGATCCAATGAGTATGACCGAGCCGCAAGCGTAGGACGGGTCTCCTGACCCGTCCTACGTTCCTTAAGGAGCAACACAATCCAGCGTGTGTCACGTTCCTGGAGCGGATGGAGTCCGTGACTACTTATTGTTCAACGATCATTGCACTCGAAATCCCACCTAGCCTTCGGCGTACGGGTTAAACGATTCCAATGCCAATCCAATACAGTTGCGTTAACCAACCGCTACTCGCTGCTTCAAGAACGCTAACACTTCTTGCTTGAGGTCATCAAGAGGCCGATCCCCTTTCAAATGCAACTCGGGCTGCAACGGCTCTTCATAGGGATCTGTAATGCCTGTGAAATGTGCGATCTTTCCCTCGCGAGCCATTTTGTAAAGACCCTTGGGATCTCGCTGCTCACACACTTCAATCGGTGTATCGACATAGATCTCTATGAAATCGGTGGGCTTACCTTTGGAAGTTACCCACTCTCGCACACGATCGCGATCGTTTCGATAAGGACTCACGAACGCGGTCAAGACGACCAATCCTGCTTCTACCAACAACTGGCTCGTCGCCCCCACACGGCGAATATTCTCTTGTCTATCCTCCGCCGCAAATCCTAATCCGAAACGCTGCGAAAAGGCTTCACCATATTGCGGCTCCAACAGCTTGGGCGTCGCACACAATCCATGGCGAATATTGTCCCCGTCTAACAGAAATGTGTGGATACCATTTTTATGCAGATCCACTTCAACAGCGTTAGCCAACGTGCTCTTGCCACTCCCGCTCAAGCCAGTGAACCACACCACACATCCACGCTGGTTCATCAATGTTTCGCGATCTTGTCGCGTGATGGAAGTATTGTGCCAAACAACGTGCGGGTTCGTGGAACTCATGCGGTGACATTCAAAATGTGTAAAAGATGAGATATGAAAAACAACATGAAACGTGAATCGAGCCGAAGCTAAACCAGTCCTGCCAATTCGCACACTTGCGAACGCACAACGGACTGCGGACAACTCCAAACCAAAAAGAACAATGCTTCCCGACACCAACGTCCCACAGGATGTTGCGCGAGATATCCGGCCCCTTTTGCAGCCGCCATCGCTGCTTGGGTAGCCCGCAAGGCTAAACTGTTAGCAGCCTGACGCAGTTGATCTAAGGACAGTGTTGCTGCACCGGATTCAAGCCCCAACATCGCTGTGACGAGCCGCTCCAATTCGTTTTGCAATTCTGCGGCAGGGTCAACGAAATCGGGCCGATTGCCAGATTGCTCTCGAAGATAATCGATGGCTCGACTCGCTAGCCCCAAAGCCAAAATCGAAGTATGCAATCCACCTGGCCCACCGCTCCCAATTTTAAGCACTTGCTCGACGGGACCCGCCAACAAATACTCTTGTCGTATCTGACACTGGCGAAAGTCCACGCGATCGGTGCAACTTGCAGATAAGCCCATCAGTTCGAACCCTGGGCCTGCCTGGACTCCCGCCGCATCTGTCTCGACAACCGCCAAGATTTGATCACCTCGTTCGGTCGCAGAACCAATAACGAGGAAGTCCGCATGAGCGCCACCGGTCACCCACGGGCAATAGCCGTCGAGAAGGTAAGTCGCCCCCACCGGAGTTGCTAGTAAAGGTGGAGTATGCAAATGCTGCCGTGAAGTGGTTAAGTGAGAAAATCCGACGGTTGTCCAAACTTTTCCGGAAGCTAGCCCAACACCCCATTGCCCCCAAAGCATGTCACTTGCGTGAATCTCCAACCGTCGAACAGCAGCATGCCACTGCGTCAAAATGAACGCCGTGGTCATGCAGGACTTGGCCAATTGAAAATACGCCGCCAGTTGTTGTGGACCATTCCACCCTTCACCACCGCGCAATTCGCTGATGAGCCCCTTTAAGACGCCATGCTGCGCGAGAAGCTGTAACGACTCTTTAGGCCACTGACCAGCCAGCTCGACCTCACCCGATCGCTTCTCGATCTCAGAGAAACATCCCGCATGAAGGGTGGTGGGGATCGTGGCCAGCCAATCGGAAATGTTCAAAGGTTGGTCTCCCTGCAAAACTCATGATTTCGTTATATTACCGTATGTCCTTAAATTCGGCATCCTCCCGTGAGACCGTTCCCACTTCCCTGAGTTTGCTATCAAGTCTTGAGTCTCTTTAGGCCGAATCGCACGTTACGCACTGAATTTCAACCTCGTCGGAACGTGCAGTAAGATCACGCGACGATGAGCAATATATCGTTTAGATAGACTTTTCCGGTCAACCAGATTGATCGGAGAGGGACTGTTTTTGAATGCGTTTCATTTCCCCATTTTTTGGGGTCGAGTGAAGCGTATTCGAGATCGGGAATTGAAGATTAGACACAGTACTCAAGCCAATCAAGCATCGCGAAGGAAGATCATGGCACAACTTGAGACCGCAGTTCGCAACGAAGTATCGAACCAGAACGCCGGCAATGAGGTAGGGAGCGAACAACTGTATCAGAAGTGTATGGCCTTAGCTCAAAACTTGTGGTGGTGCTGGCATCCTGAAGTTGCCAACATTTTCCGAGACATCGATCCAATTCGATGGCGACAGTTGGACCACAATCCAATTGCGCTCTTGCGCGAGTTTACGCCGGAACGTTTGGCGATCCGAGCTAGCGAAATGGTTCTCCATTCGCGAGTGAACTATGCATACCGACGCTTGCAAGAATATCTCGATGGCCAGAACACTTGGGCGAGCACTCAAGCTGGCGTCCTGGGCGCGAAACCAGTCGCTTACTTTTCCGCCGAATTTGGAATGCATGAATCGATCCCAATTTACTCGGGCGGTTTGGGTGTTCTTTCTGGCGATCATATCAAGAGCGCCAGTGGATTGGGCGTTCCCCTCATCGGCATTGGTCTCTATTACACCCAAGGCTATTTCAAGCAGCATTTGGATGAAGATGGTTACCAGCGCGAAGAATACATCGAAACCAAAGTCGAGAACCTTCCAATCGTTCCCGCACTTGGTTCAGACGGACTCCCCATCACCGTTACCATTGATACCCGCAATGGGCGCTTGATGGCCAAGGTTTGGTTGATGAACGTCGGTCGCATCAAGCTGTACTTGCTCGACTGCAATGTCGAAGGCAACAAGCCCGAAGATCGTGAACTTACCAGCCGTTTGTACGGTGGTGATGAACGAACTCGAATTCGCCAGGAACTCGTTTTGGGCGTTGGCGGTGTGAAGGCTCTGCGAGCACTCGGTATTTATCCTGGTGTTTATCATTTGAACGAAGGTCACAGTGCATTTGCGGCATTGGAAGTAATGCGAGAACGGATGCATGACGATGGTCAAACCTTCGACAATGCACTTCGTGAAGTCGCTCGCTCGACTGTCTTCACCACACACACGCCAGTTCCAGCAGGCCATGACCGTTTCGATGCGCTCATGATTGAAGAGCATCTCGGTCCGCTGCGAGATCAACTTGGAATTTCGGCTGAGCATTTAATGAGCCTCGGCCGCGTTCATCCAGATGATCATAGCGAAACATTCTGCATGACTGTTCTCGCATTGAAGTTATCGCGTCGGGCGAATGCGGTGAGCCAATTGCATGGTCACATTTCGCGTCGCATGTGGCAACCTCTGTGGCCAGATCGCACCGAAGAAGAAATTCCGATTGGCCATATCACCAACGGTGTTCACATTCAAAGCTGGCTCGCCTGGCAAATGCAACAACTTTACGATCGCCATTTCCCTGCGGGTTGGCAATCGCGCATGGGCGAGCCCGAAGTATGGCAATACATTCATCGCGTTGATCCAGGTGAATTGTGGGAAACACACAATGCACTGAAGAACCTCTTGATTTCATTTGTTCGCCGACGTGTTAGCCGGCAATCGCGACGCCGTGGTGAGGCAGATGACATCATCGAAGCAGCACGCAACTTGCTCGACCCTAACGTGTTGACCATCGGTTTTGGTCGTCGATTTGCAACCTACAAGCGAGCCAATCTCTTGGTATCACAAGTAGATCGCATCGCCGAGTTACTGAGCAGTTCAACCCGACCTATTCAGATTGTTTACGCAGGTAAGGCACACCCCAAGGATGAGCCAGGCAAGCGATTCATCCAAGAAATTGCCAACTTGCGTCATGACTCGACCTTCAAGGGCAAGATTGCCTTCATCGAAGATTACGACATCAACGTTTGCCGCCATTTGATTCAAGGTGTGGATGTGTGGTTGAATAACCCACGCCGTCCGCTAGAAGCATCCGGCACTAGCGGTCAGAAAGTAGTCCTCAACGGCGGCCTAAATTGCTCCATCCTCGACGGTTGGTGGGCAGAAGCGTACGATGGACGCAATGGATTCGCTATCGGTAAAGGTTACTCGCATTCCAACGATGCCATCACCGATAAACGTGATGCCGAGTATTTGTTCCATGTCATCGAACAAGAAGTGATTCCAACCTTCTATGATCGCGATCGCGATGGCCTTCCTCGCAAGTGGATCAAGATGATGATGAACTCGATCAGCACGTTGGCTTGGCGGTTTAGTGCTCACCGAATGGTGATGGACTACACCCGACACGCGTATGTTCCAGCGGCTGGTGGCCTGTCGTGTGACATGCCATTCCATGGCTAAGGCACCGTACGTGTGACGTACCACAACTGGCACAAAAACAATTGGCGAAGAGACAGCTAAATCATCTCTTCGCCACTAACTTGTATGCCCGCTGTGTAGTCAAATATCCTAGCCTCCGCATGCGCTACGGCAACGGGCTAAACGAACCGTTGCCGCGGCGAGCTAAACGGATACGGCCTTACTTGCCTTTGGTCTCTTCCAACGTGGCCAAGCCAGGTCCAGCGACTTCCTTCAAACGCTGACTCTCTGCCACAATCTGCTCATACAGACCTTGGTTCGTACGGAACAGTTCGCTCAACTGTGAACGAGTCTGTTGCAATTTTTCTGTCAACCGATTCACTTCACTGTTTACAACTTCGAGTTCCTTGCCGTACTGATCGCGTTCTTTCTTCAAGTTTTCAATTTCGATCTGACGAACTTGGCGTTGAGCATTACTGATAGCTAATGCGGCTTCCAATACCTTCGATTCGCGTTCGAAGTAAGCGATACGTTCACTGACTTCAAAATTCTTGCGGTCGATAATTCGAAATGCATCATCGTAATCATTCAATTGGCGAACATAGTAACGTTTGATGGTTTTGGCAGTACCGTTGGTAGTAAGCTCCAAGGCGTTGGTGGACAACAAAACCAACTGATCACCAACCGCAAACTTTACAAAGGCGTTATTCTCGCCAGTTCGCTTCAACCGGCCATCAATACTTCGACCAGAATCATCAAAGTAGCCACCATCCAATGCAGTACTTTGTTGTTGACTGTCCACATCCAGTTGATATTCCTTCAAGAACTCAACAAGTTCCCACACAACTTCAGGTGGATCGTTCGCATCAGCCGCTTGTCCATCGCGTGTGTAGCTTTGAATAACGGCTGCTTTTTCTGCGTCTGGCAAGGTGGCAAACTGAGCATCGATTTTCGCACTATCCACATGCCCGAACAATTCATCTTCCGAAGGAGCAGATCCAACTTCGACAAATGCATCATGACTATCTAGCGGCATCAATTCGTACAAGGACCACTGTGTTGCTTGATTGATCAACGTGGCATACTGAGGCGCAACCAAAATAGGAGTCAAACTGACCACACCCGCTTGATTGTCGGTTACCGTAAACTCGCCCAAGTAAGCGGAAGGAATGAAGCGACCTGTTTCATCGGCCTTCTCAGCAAATGCAAACACCACCGAATCAACCTTCAACGAATCGCCTGTCGGTGGAGGAGCTGCGGGTGCAGGAGCATTAGGATCAGCAGCTACATCAGCCGCAGGAGCGGCTGCAGGAGCTGCCGCATTCAAGTTAAGTTGAACTGCATTGTTTTGAGTTCCCACTAAAGAAGCGGAACTCCAAACTCGACCTCGATCCAAAACCAAACGGCCTAAAGCGTTTTGCAAAGGATAAAGTTTGGTGATGTCCAAAACAGGATTGGTCAACTCACCATAAGTTAGCTCGACCGTCTCTTTTTCTGCCGTCTCTACCTTCTTCACCAATGAATCATGCAACTTGATCCAACCGACGCGACGATAGAGCACGCCTGCGGTCGCCATCATAAAGGTCACGGTTTCTAGAAATAGAAACACGACCAAGATGGAATGGATCCACCCAAGCTTTTTCGCTGATTTCACCAAACAAAAGATGAAGGTGAAGAACAGGATGACCAAAAATACGAGGAACAAAATTCCAAACAAATCCATGGCGGGCTCTACTAAAAAAGCACTGAAAAGGTACGGGGGTGTGCCGCAAATTTCTCAGCTGAAACGATGGAAAAGAATTGAGCACCGAACGCAAGTCCAGTTTCGATGGTAAGTTGGGAGATTTAGGGTGTCAAGCTATCGGTTGCCGGATTGAGCGACTTAGCCAGTTAGAGAAGCTCTCCGCCCCCATTCTGTACCGTACAACTAGAAAAGATGGCTAACTTGGATCAATTGCTGGAATCGTTATGAAGTTCACCATCGATTCATCCCGAAAGTTCGATACAGCCGGACTTTCGTGTCCTCCCTGATTGAAGGAGAAATGCGGAGCTGGCCAGGGTTTTCGGTATGTAAGGACCTCCGCTATGCAATGCAAACGCTGCGATTCTGGGCTTCTCCAGTCAATCTCCCCCTCGATCGCCAGTCCCTCGAAAAAACAACCAACCCCAGCATCCACCACCCAAAACAAGGGTAAGCGAGGGTGGGTCCGTGAATTTCGCCGAACTTTTGCTTGGACTTTGGCCATGCTACCCGTTGGGCTCGGCCTAACGGGTTGCCACCGCAACCAATACCGCGTGAAAGCTGACCAAGAAGCCTACAGCTTGATCGACCAAAAACAACGCGATTCGGGCGAAGCTGGGGCCAATTTGCGGATCACCATCGATCGCCGCTCCCGTATGTTTGATCCTTTCAATCCAGATCGCCCCCCGATGCCCGAAGATGATCCAGCTTCCGCGCGATACATGGAAATTGTGGACGGCAAGAAGGGCTATCCTTTTTGGAAAGCCAATGGTGTAACCAACACAGCTGAAAATCCCGATTGGTGGGCCACGCTTCCTCTTGATGAACGCGGCATTCTGGTTCTCAACGCCGACGATGCAGTGCGTTTAGCCTTGTTGCATTCACCTACATATCAACAAAACCTTGAAACACTTTATCTTTCAGCTCTCGACGTAAGCAGCGAACGCTTTTTGCTCGACACGCAATTCTTCGCAGGCGCACAAGTCGATTATTTGGCCGATGGTCCAGACCGAAACTCTGCAGGTGACTCGAGCTCTCGTTTTTTGGTTGGCCCATTCAGCAAAGGTCGCCGACCGTTTTCAATGCAACGTAAATTTGCGACAGGTACTGACCTGGTAGTTGGCCTCGCTAACTCAATTACTTGGCAACTCGCTGGTCCCGATAATCAATCCGCCACAACCATTTTGGATTTCGCTATGATCCAACCGTTGTTGCGGCAAGGGGGACGCGATGTGGTTCTCGAACGCCTAACCTTAGCGGAACGCACACTACTTTCGAACGTTCGCGCATTCGAGCAATATCGCCGTGGATTCTACTTGAACGTCGTCACGGGCCGCACAGCCGACGCTGGTCCATCGCGTCGTGGTGGTTTGTTCGGTGGTGCAGGTCTTGAAGGTTTCACGGGCCTTGGTGGTGGCTTCGGTCGCGTTGCCGGCGGTGGTGGATTCGGTACCGGCGGAGATAACGGGGTTCCTTCCGCTGGTGGATTTATTGGGCTATTGCAAAGTCAACTCGAAATCCAAAACCAAGAAGAGAACGTCGCTCGATTGCGTGATAACCTTCTGCGACTCGAAGACACATTGCGTGAATTGCTGACTACGATTCCCGCTACACAAGAAACCATTCCCCGTCAACAATTACAGGTTTCGCAAGCCCAACAAGCTCTCTTCTCGGCGCAAAGTTCGCTTATCAACGCAAAGGCAGCTTTCGAACAACAACTCGACACGTTCAAACGTACGATGGGCTTACCCTCCTACATTTGTGTTGAACTGCGAGATCCATTGTTGAATCAATTTCAATTGATCAGCCCAGAGCTCAAAGATCAACGCAATGCCATTTCGTTAATCCGCGATTCGGTCGGTCGCGTCAACTTCAAGCTGCTGGAATTCAGTAAAGTTGAACAAGATCCGCAATCGCTGGAGTCTTTCCGTACCATGGTTCGCACACCGGAAGTGGTTGCAGCACTCAGCGAACTGAAAGAAGAATTGGCTCCACTTAAGCTGATTAACGACTCGACTCTCTCCAGCGAAATTCCTCGCATCGAGGAAAGCCTAAAACAACTCGAATCCTCCTTACCGCGCCGAATTCAACAACTAAATCAACTCCGAGCTAATTACGAAAAAGATCGTGATATGCTCTGCACGTTGTTGCCCAAACCTGAACTCGATATCGAACTGTTCAACACCCAAGAAATCGAAGCGCTGCCCAAGCAACTGCAGGGAGAACTCGATCGCTTGCGAACTAACATGCAGCAATATCAAGCGCGCATCGCCACGCTGGATCAACAAGTGGGACAATTGGCAAGCGATCAAGGTGCAGCACCGAATCCCAAACAAGAGTTCGAGAATATTCGTGACAAAGCGATTTTCGAAAGCCAATCCTTAATCGCGGCAATGTCCGAAGATATCTTGGCTCTTCAATTGATTGAGGCCCGCGCCCGAACAGAAACCGTTTCGCTTCCCGATATTGAACTTGAACCGCGAGAAGCTGTCGATATCGCTCGCCGATATCGCCGCGACTGGATGAACGCTCGCGCATCGCTGGTCAATAGCTGGAGAGCCATCGAACTGGTCGCTGACGATCTCGAAAGTTATCTCGATGTCGTGTTCAGCGGTGATGTACAAAACCGCGGCGATAATCCACTTGAACTGAAAGGCACGACCGGTCGACTGCGTGTGGGTCTGCAATGGGATGCACCTATCACCCGCTTGCAAGAACGCAACCGCTATCGACAAGCTCTGATCGAGTATCAACAAGCTCGCCGTTCCTATTATCAATATGAAGATAGTATTTGGACACTCATGCGTTCGATCTTGCGAACCATTCGTGCCAACCAGGTCAACTTCGAATTGCAACGCTATGCGGTGCGAATTGCCGCTCGACAAATTGTGCTCAACGAAGACATCCGGCAAATCAACGAAGCCTTAAGCCAAGCATCAGGTCCGACCGCCGCTCGCGACACGGTCTCGGCGTTGCAAGACTTGCTCAACGCTCAGAACTTCTTCATGGGTGTGTGGGTGAACTACGAAGTCCTTCGCAGAACTCTCGACCAAGAGTTGGGAACTATGCAATTGGACAGCGAAGGCTTGTGGATCGATCCAGGTCCAATCCGTTTGGATACCGTTGGTGGTGAGTTTAGCCCGCAAGCTTTGATGCTCGAAGAAGCGGCGCCGGTGAATTTGCCGGAACAAGTCCAGCTGGAAAACTCACAAGCCGTGGGCACTTCAGCACCGGGGACAACGCCGATGGAACAACCTGGCGTAACTTACACCGGAGTGAACGCACCACCAGCAACACCTTCGATTCAGGCAACATTTCCGCCGAATCCGACTGGACTCCCTGCCACAACAGGAGTAGTACCCAACACTGAGATAACCCCCAATGCGACCATCATCAATCCATTGGGATTGGGTAACCCAGCTGGTTCCCTCAACGGAGGCCTGCCGATGATTCCACGCCCTCAAGAACCGGTTGGATTCAAACAATAACCACCCATTCGAGGAGGCTTCTCCAGTTATTTCAGAGAAGGGCTCGAAACAACCCAATCGAGGGGAGAAACTATTTCCATCGATTGGTGTTTAGAATCAATTAGGCCCCCGAAGTTTGTAAGGTTGGCAGTCCAGGTTATTTAGCTTTGGTTGCCATTCGACTACACTATTAGGTGTACTTTTACAAACTTCTGGTGTCTGCTCGTCCCCAGGGCCTAAACCGTCCCTGGGTGCGGCCCAAGCTCACGCCATTATCGATTTTCTGGGTACCGAGCGCGAATTACTCACCCAATACCCAACCTGCCATAGATTGCTCGGTCCCCTATACGTTTTCCTCTTTCTCCTGATTAGGGAGAGCAAGCCATGAAACACAATTTGTCCTCGAATGTGGCCCAGCCATCACACACTGCAAAGGCGCGGCGGCGACAATTGTCGTCCCGACGCGGAAAGGCCCAGTGGATTGCGTTGGCGGTAATTATTGGCTTAGGTGGTACAGCGGTCGCCTATCGATCCATGTTTGGTTCGAGCCAAACGATTTCGGTTACCGAAATGATTACCGATACAGTGCGTCGCGGGCCATTTGACCACATCGTGTTAGAAGATGGCGAAATTGAAAGTAGCGAAAATCAAGAAGTGATTTGCCAAGTCAAGTCGCGAGCCGGTAGCGGCACACCGATTTTGTGGGTCATCGACGAAGGAACCTATGTCAAAAAAGGCGACAAACTGGTTGAACTCGATGAATCAGCCTTGCAAACCGAAGTGAAGAGCCAGCGCATCGTGGTCAGTACGGCTGAAGCGACCGTGATCGGATCGGAAGCCCAACTGAAGCAAGACGAAATCGCTCGCCAAGAATATCTTGAAGGAACTTACCTCACGGAACGCAAAACGATCCTGAGCGAAATCGCGCTGGCGGAACAAGAGTTGCGCAAGTCCGAACTTCAATTGGGTAGTGCCGAGCGATTGGCAGCCAAAGGGACCTTAAAACCACTGCAGATCGAAGCTGAAAACTTTGCGGTTCAGAACGCTCGCAACAAATTGGACTCCGCCCGTGCTCGCCTGAAAGTTCTCGATGAATTGACCAAAGCGAAGATGTTGGTGCAATTCGATAGCAACATCGAAAAAGCGAAAGCCAAATTAGATTCCGATCGCAATACGCTGGAAGAAGAGAAAGCCAAACTGATCGAACTGGAACAGCAAATTCAGTTCTGCACGATCATCTCACCAGCTGAAGGGCAGGTCGTACATGCCAACAAATTTAGCCAACGCGGCAACTCGGAGTTTGTCGTAGAAGCTGGCGCCCTAGCTCGCGAACGACAAACGCTCGTCGTATTGCCTGACCCGACCAAGATGCAAGTGAAGGCCAAGATCAACGAGTCGAGAATTACGTTGGTCTCCGAAGGTATGCCTTGCAAGATTCGTGTGAACGCGGTCGAAGGTGATCTACTTGGTCAAGTGACGAAAGTAAACAAATATGCTGAGCCTGGCAGCTGGTTTAGCTCATCCGTAAAAGAGTATGCCACCTACATTCAGATTATTAACCCACCACCCGTGATTCGCACGGGCATGACGGCCGAAGTCCGCATCTTTGTCGAGCAATTGAAAGATGCGTTGCAAATCCCCGTGCATGCGATTTATGAACACAAGGGACATCTCTTCACCTTAGTCAAGACGGGCAACGATTTTGAAACTCGCGAAGTGAAAATCGGTGCGAGCAACGAAAAGATGGTGACCATCAACGAAGGCTTGAAGGAAGGCGAAACCGTCGTTCTCAATCCACGCTCTCACATGGATAAAATGGAGTTGCCTAAGATCGAAGAAACGACCGATCGCGGCGCTTTAGAAGACATTGCCAAGAACGCCCCAGCCAAGCCTCAAGGCGCTCCTCCAGGCGGAAAAGCGGGAGGCAGTCCAGGGGGCGAACTTAGCGCAGCAAGCATGACCGACCGCATGCTTGAATCCGCCGACAAAGATAAAAACGGCGAGCTTTCACTCGACGAAGTTTCAGGACTGGATGAACGGATGCGGGAATCAGCCAAAGCAGCCGATGCCGACAGTGACGGTAAGATTACCCGAGCTGAACTCCTATCAGCGATGGCGAAAGTCGTGGCTCGCATCAAAGCGATGCAAGCTGCTGGTGGTGGGCCTGGCGGTGGACCTGGTGGCGGCGGCCCCGGCGGCGGCGGTGGACAACGTAGCAATTAGTTCTGTAACGGTGCTTTGAGCCCTGTTACAGAGAACGCCCCTCCGAGGTTTCCCATGATTTCCACCCCCACTCGATCCGCATGTTCGGTACGTGATCTCAAAAAGGAATATGTCCTAAAGGGTGAAACCGTTAGGGCCTTACGTGGCGTTTTCTTTGACGTGCCCGAAGGTGACTATGTTGCCATCATGGGCCCGTCAGGTTCAGGCAAAAGTACTTTGCTCAACATGCTCGGCTGCCTCGACAAGCCGAGCTCCGGTCAGTTGCTTCTTGGTGATGATGACGTTGCCAAAATGAGCGACGATGAACTCGCCGAAATTCGCTCGCGACGTATCGGCTTTGTTTTTCAATCCTACAATTTGATCCAACAGCTTACGGTCGTTGAAAATATTCAAGTACCGCTTTTTTACCAAGGAAAATTGGGCAAGAAGGAATCGGATCGGTGCGTTGAACTGGCCCACATGGTGGGCCTAGCAGGACGATTATCTCATCGCCCGAATCAACTTTCCGGTGGTCAGCAACAACGCGTCGCCATCGCTCGTAGCTTGGTCAATAACCCATACTTCATCCTTGCGGACGAACCTACGGGTAACCTCGATTCGCGCACGACAGAAGAGATCTTGCAACTATTCCATCGACTCAACGATGAGGGGCGTACCATCATCTTGGTGACGCACGAAGATGAAGTAGCCAAACGCGCTAAACGCGTTGTTCGGCTCAAAGACGGTGTCGTACAATGGGATCGTTTCAACACCGAAGAATCACGTCGCGAAGCGGCTGAAAACGCGATTCGCAATTTACCGGTGGAGAGCTAAACGATGTTCTTGATGTGGTATCGCACACTGCAACTTGGTATCAAGAGCTTATGGCTCCATCCGATGCGATCGCTGTTAACGATGCTCGGTATCTTTATCGGCGTAGCCAGCGTTATTTGGTTATTGGCAATCAGTGAAGGCATCAGCCTAGAAGCTCAACGTCAAATCGCAAGCCTTGGTGCGGATACGATTATTATCCGCTCGGTGAAACCACCTTCGGAAAAACTCTCGCCGCAAGGTGTGACGCCCTACGGTTTGAAACGTGACGAATTGGATATGTTGGTTTCGACCATCCCCACCATTCGCAGCGCTCTCCCCATTCGTGAAATCCGTCGCCAATTCCAATATGAAAACGTCACGATCGATGGCCGGCTTGTAGGTTGCACTCCCGAATACGCCGACGTTACTCGGCTCAAGGTAGAATCGGGGAGCTTCATTACGGATGCTGAAAACTTCCGACGTGAAAACGTGTGTGTTCTGGCTGCGAAAGTAGCCGAGCGTCTTTTCCCGGGCAAAGATCCCATCAACAAACCGGTGTATGTTCCCGAAAGCAAAGATTTTTATCGCGTGATTGGTGTTCTCCAACATCGCAATGCTTCCGCGGCTATCGGTGGTTCACTGGCCGCACAAGATTTCTCGAACGACATCTACATTCCGATTCGCACACTTCAACAGCGAATCGGTGATACCGTCGCTATGCGTCGCGGCGGCTCGTTCGAAGGTGAGATTCTCGAACTCAATCAAATCACGCTCATCACCAGCTCGATTGAAGATGTCAAAACCACGGCCTCTTTGGTCGAAAACGCTTTGACCAGCCATAACGACATGCAAGACATCGCAGTTGTTGTGCCACTCGAATTGCTCGAACAAGCTCGGACGACGCGCATGATGTTTATGATTTTCATGGGCTTGGTGGCCGCTATCTCTTTGGTCGTTGGCGGTATCGGCATCATGAATATCATGTTAGCCACGGTCACCGAACGCACTCGTGAGATCGGGATTCGCCGCGCACTCGGTGCCAAACGAAGTGATATCGTTCGTCAGTTCTTGGTCGAGACCATTGTGCTCAGCGTCGTCGGCGGCGCAACAGGGATCATCGCTGGTGTCATCTGTAACCCAGCCATCAGCCTGACCCGAGACATCATCAAAGACCGCTTCCCACAAACCTTTGCAGCACTTCCTGAAGTCGTGCAAAAGTTGACGCCTACGATCGTTCCCGAATCGATCCCGATTGCGTTTGGAATCTCGGTAATCGTTGGAGTCGTCTTCGGACTTTATCCTGCTTACCGTGCCGCTAAGATGAGCCCCATCGAAGCTCTGCGACACGAATAGTCTCTTAAGTACAAGCATTCTTCATAAACGTACAGAACTTTACTTCGCCCATTGATAGCATTCGCACAATGGGCTGAGTCTCTGCTAGTTAGGCAAGATAAATCGGTTAGGGAATACATACTCCCTGGCGAAACCAGGTTTTTGTGCACTAGTAATAAACCGGTATGGTCTTTGACGGTCTAACTTGATAATTTCCGCCAGGAATGGTCCCAAAGTGCGCGCGCCTCGAGGGCGTCGAGACGTACTTGTCCAGAGGATGCTTGGACATATTCGACCGGATGGAGCGACTGAGGTCATGGCCCGTACACGCCGAAAAAAACGATCGAGCACGCAGCGAATTGCGGGGCTGGTTGCGCTGGGACTCCCCGCCCCCATGCAACGCGTAGCTGATACACGGCTCGGCTCTTTGATGATGCTCATCTTTCTACCGGCGATGATTATTAGCGGTGTGTTGACGGTCGACTGGAAAAACGGCGCGCCTTCTTTCAATGTCAATCGCGACAAAGCACAACAACTGAAACAAAAAGCCGAAAGCGAATTGTCGCAATGGAGCCAGGATGGCACGTTGCAAAACTGGCAAGCCAATGTCGAACAAGCTTGGCAGCAAGCGCAAAACAAACTAGGCCAAAACCAAAGTAGTAGTTCTCAAGGTAGCTGGTTGCCGCAGCACCCAGCATGGCAACAAAAAGAACAACGAGCGGCCCCGTCAACCAAGCCATCCACAACTCCAGGTGGTTTTGTGAGCCATACGCAATCGCAACAACAATCGCCGTCGCTGTGGAATCAGTGGACGCAACAGGCTCAACAACAGCCCGTTCAACCGCAACAACCAACTTATACCAACCAGCCGAATTACAACCAATTCGATCAATCGCAACAGGGATACAACCAACAAGGATATCAACAAGGTTACGGCCAACAAGGTTATGGGCAGCAACAAGGTTACGGACAGCAAGGTAGCGGGCAACAGGGCTATCCACAAGGAACCGTTCCGCAGGGTTATAACCAACAGGGCTATCAACAACCAGCCTATCAACAGCAGGGAGGTTGGCCTACGAGTTACAACACTCAACAACCAACCTACAACAATCAACCAAACAGCTATCAACAACCTTTCTACGGCAACACACAGGCCACCCAAGGTTCGACTGGAACGAATTGGTTGAGATAGATGTTACAGGTGCATACGCCAACCTAGACGACTGATGAACGCCGTGAGACTGGCGACAAGCACAGTGATGATGGCGGGCCGCCAAATGGGATTCCAAAAACTCTCTTGTCCAAGCTGTTGATAGATATCCCAGCGCATTAACTGAAACAGTGTCAGAAGCCAAGGGACCAATAAGAACGCGAACAATGCGTTCGCACCAATGTCGGCCAACCATTGGATTCCCCATAGTTTTTCCATACGATCTGCGAACAGCCACATCACCAGCCACAAATTACAAGCCACCAGGACGCTGTAAAGAATCCAAGCTGGCGACATCTGACTTCGATCGACCCCGACCTTGGCATCATAAATAACTGCCGCTACCAACAGCCCTACCAGCAAGCCGGCGAATTTCTTCAATGTCTCGCGCACCTGTTCGGATCGGCTGCTGTGAAGCATGGCACCAACTACGCAACCTAAAGTCACACATCCGCCAAGAGGGCCAATCAGGGCTCCGAAATCAACGTACGCATCTAAACGAACCCAGTATTCAGCAACCTGAACCAAATAGGGTTGAAGGCTCCCCAATTCGCTACGGGCTTGAATTCGCGTAAGCCATTGTGACGGATCGAGATTCGCTGCCGCTAACAGGATAGCCGAAATTGCTACTAGGCCAGCTGCGTTACCGCGAGTGAGCAAATAGGCACAAGCCCCAATGAGATATCCCCAGCCAATCACTCCGAGTGTGCCCCAACCGCGTATCGTTAACCATTGCCCATCGCGGCTTCCGTAATAGGCAGCGAGCACCGCGATGATGATCATGGCAGTGATGCGAAACAAACTCTGAGAGGTTGTGGAAACATTAAGCGACTTGGGCCAATCCATCCAGCCGACAATCAATGCTGTAATCAAAACAAATTCCCACAAACCGGCTCGCCAGTTTCCTCCGAAGAATGGAGCGTTGGCCATCAAAATTCCCATTACCCACAGACTGATCGTGCGAGTGAGAATGTGATAGGCAAAGAGCCACCGATTTTTGTTACCGGCAAGTTGCTGTTGAAAAGCGATGGGTATCGCCGCACCGCACACGAGCAAAAACCAGGGCAAGCAAAAATCTCCGAGCCCAAGGTTATCTCGTCCACCTTCAGACACACGCAACCAATTGGGTGTGGTAAAGATTCCTGATGCATCTGTGATAAAAACCATCAAGATGACAGCCAATCCGCGCATCATATCCAGCGATGGAATGCGGCGAGTTTCGGTGGGAAAATTCATAGTTGTGACTCAGGGTTGGGTAACATAATCGATAGCTAAAATCGCAGACATCATCACTGCGGTTTCGACTCGCAAAATGTTATGGGTAAGGATCCAAGGCAGCCAATCATGTTGAAGGGTGAATTCAACTTCATCATCGGTGAATCCACCTTCGGGCCCGATCGCGACCACGATCTCTGGGGGAAATGTTTGCGGTAACCATTGTTGCAACGCCCGCATTCCGACAACAACCGGCAGTGGAGACAATGGTCTGTTTTTTCCTGATTCTTGCCCACTATTTTCGGTCGCCCCCATTCGCTTCGAAACGGGGTAGGGGTGCGCGATCAATTTTAGTGTGTTGGGTTTCAAGACGCGATCAAGTTCGGACCATGCAACCGGAGGATCGATTTGGAGTAGCCATTCGTTTCGAGATTGCTTACACGCCTCTAACGCAACTCGCTCTAAGCGTTCCAAAGCACTGTCGGTCGGTTGTGCTACGCCACGTTCTGTCTCCAACGGTATCACTCGATCAACGCCAAGTTCAGTCAGTTTTTCGATCAACCATTTTTGCCGATCACCTTTCGGCAATGAAGTCGCTAGCGTGATGCGCGTCTCGCGTTTCAAACTCACGCTTTCTAACTCGGCGGTTTTCACTACCGTCGCATTTTTATGCACGGAAAGTACAGTCGCAGTCCCCCGACATCCCTTGCCATTAAACAACTCGACCTCCGAACCTGTCTGCATCCGAAGCACCCTCGCAAGATGGTGGGACTCTCCTTCGGATAGCTCCAAAGAACTGTGGGGCAGAAGAGTGGGGAGATAAAAACGGGGCAAATTCATTGATCTGTCCATTCAGAGTCATGATTTCGATCGGATCTACCGATCGTACGACGAATAGGGATTGTACTAGGAAAAGGTGACCATATGAGCCTCGCAGTAAACTATCGCGATTACTGGAAATTCAGTCGTTGGCCGTTTGGTGATTGCGTTCCGCCGCATACCTACCTAAATCTTCCTGGCCTGATCGAAGCAGAGGCTCGCTTACAAGTGATCTTGGAACGAGTTTATCCTCTCTCCGTGGTCGTTGGACCAGACGGGGTGGGGAAGACGACCTTTTTGAAACGCAACTTCGAGCCGCAGATTCTGATCAAACGAAAACAGCTAGCCCGCCCAATCTATATTTCGATGGCTGGCATGGAGCGCGGTGAATTGTTCACTGCCATTGCAGCGACCAGCTACGAACGTTCAACTCGAAATCATTCATTGTCCTCAGAACGCTTGGTGCGGGATTTCCTTAAATCCCAGAATTTCCAAGGCCTTTCCAGCGCTGTTTTCTTGGATGATATTCACCTAGCCACAAGCGATGCGGCCTTAGATGTCTTCCGTTTGTTGGACACCAACGAAAATCTCGCCATCGTTTTGGGCGCGACCGAAATCCCGTCCACGACGTTTAAGGAACTGATTCAAAGTCGAGCTCAACTGCGCGTCGATTTGGCCGCGTGGACCCTCGCCGACGTTGAACAATTCATTCAACAGTCGATTGCTAACGCTAGCGGAAATCCCCTCCTGTTCAACGATCAATCCATCGTGCGTTTGCATGAACTGAGCGAAGGTATAGCCCGGCGACTGATCCAATTGCTGGAAATCACCCTTTTGGCTGGGGCAGCGGCGAACGCTGACAAAATCACCCCTGAACTGGTCGATTCGGCAGCTGAAGAGATTGCCATCCCCCAAGCTGAGGAGCATTGGGGCATCTAGTTGCCTGTTCCGCAGCATTATCGGCTCACTTGGCGACGGCAGGCAATTCCACAAGGCGGGGACTCAAAGTACAATCGAGCACTTTTGACGACCGCATTGAGGATCGATTGTGCCCATCCCGACCTGGTTCCTTTCAACTGGTTCTTCATTGCCCGAACTCTTTACGGGCACCCATTGGGTCGGGCCATGGGACGTTGCAGGCTTGGCTGCGCAAAACCTGCCTCTGAGTTTCGGATTTGCCTCTGCGAATACACTTCCCACGCTGATCATTTATTCATTGATTATCATCGCCATGGCTTTGCTGGGAGGTTGGATCCCCCAGGCCATCAAGCTCACCCACAACTGGATGCAAATCCTGATTAGCTTTGTGGGTGGTCTGATTCTGGGCATCTCGATTTTCCACATGCTGCCACATGCCTTGGCCGAACTTGGCCCAGAAGGCTCGGATTGGGTCGCGTTATTTATGATGGCAGGGCTGTTGGTCATGTTCCTGTTGCTTCGAGCCTTCCATTTTCATCAACATGAACCACCCGCTCTACACGCTTCTCATACTCATCATTCTGAATCACACATACACTCACACGATCATGCACATGATCATGATCATTCGCACGATCACTCTCACGCTGCTCAACATGCTCATGCTCATCCCCATTCCCATGGCTCGCACCACCACACCCACAATCATGGGCCCGCACACAAACTCAGTTGGTTTGGCGTTATGTTTGGCTTGAGCTTGCACGCACTGCTTGATGGATTGGCTGTCGCCGCCAGTGTAGAAGCTGACGCGCATCATGGTGGTAATACGTTGGGCTTGTTAGGGCTTGGTACATTCCTGGCGGTTGCTTTGCATACACCACTGGATGCGATTTCGATCACTGCTTTGATAGGCAATAGTTCTTGGTCCGCGCGAAAACGATTTCTTATGGTGCTCGCGTTCTCTGTCATGTGTCCGATAGGGGCTTTCTTATTCTGGTTAGGTTATCGCGCAACGGGAGGAGATACGGCGATGCTTGTGGGTTGCTCGCTGGCTTTTTCTGCGGGTTTGTTTTTGTGTATTTCATTAAGCGATCTACTCCCCGAAATGGAATTCCATTCGCATAACCGAGTTCAACTTTCTACCGCTTTGATTGCGGGAATTGGGTTGGCCTACTTGATTGGTCTTATTGAGCCCGAACATGCTCACAGCCACGAAGCCAAAGAGAAGAACCGCCAGAGCGTAAATGCGACCACCGACGACGACCATACGGGTCACGACCATGTAGATCATGAACATGCAGGTCATGACCACGCGCACTAAACGCGTTTCAGCACGGGTTCGGCAAGGTGGACAGAGCGCGGCGCCACCCACATAATCGATCCAATCCTCACCTTGTAAAGCGTTGCAATCTCTAATCCCGCCACTCCTTTGTCACCCATCCTGTGGTGCAGTGCTACGTTCCCACAGGTGACTATCTTACTCGTGCTGCTTACATCCAATCCAAATCGAGGCGTAAAACGGGGATGATCACAGGTAAACCCATAGTAATCAATGGCGGTGTTGGGCTCGGAAAACTTCTAGCGGCAATTGTTCCGCAGGAAATCGAACCACTTCAGCCCCACCTTCCCTACACCCGAAAACAAGCACGCTGTTGGGGACCAACCATTGTTGGCTGCATTGTATTCCCTGTTCTAATCGGGCTCAGCGGGGTCTTCATGCTTCAACTCGTTCTGAGTCTTGGTGTCCCTGTTATCGTGCCCGCTGCACTCGTCTTCCTGATTGTCAGTGTAGGTATCTACAAACTGGGACACTGCAACATTTACGACTCGATGAGACTGACCGAAATAGAATGCACCATCACCGCCGAACATGTCGAGTGGATCTATCGTCGGCCGCTTTCTAAAGATGAGGTACGCACGATTCCATTACCTGAGTACCTTGGCCTGCGATTTGAAGTGCATGAAGTAAGCCGTTCGCAACCTAATCGTTATACCTATGAGGTCTATGCTGTGATGCTCGTACATCCAGAGCGTCAAAACTCGCTGAACATCTACAGTGGACCATCTTCACAACACATTCCTTTTGTCCTAAGAGAATGGTCCAAGCTTTTGCCATTGCCGGTGCTAGAACCCAATGAACTTGCCAAAGAGAGAATTGCGATTTTGGCAAGTGCTAAGCGCCACCACGACAAACTTATTCTCCAAAGTTAATCGCAAAACGATCTAGCAACCCGACAAATCAAGGCTCAGGCAACCCTTCACCATTCCTCGGCTGGCTCATTGAGCATCACCCAGCCGAGTAATCCACCTACTATACCAGCCGTCACTACGAAACAGCATGCTAAGCGTCCCATCGGCTTGAGTCCGAAACAACGCAAAAGCCAGTCGACCAGTGCGACCACGACAGGTACGCTCATCATTGAGATGTAAACGAACTTGGGGATGGAAGAACTTGGGTAAGCCATGGCCAGCACAGTCCCTCCCGAAATAGCTGCTGCGATTCCCGACTCGCTTATTCGCGTGAACAATTTGTCGGCTCGAAGATGCCCAACCACCGACACACCGATCGCTATTGCAGCCACCGTAGCTAACGATTCTGCCAAAGACGCCAGCGACATGCCAGCTAAGCCAGCCATCCCCAACAGTGGCCCGATTCCAATCCATAACTGCCAACCAATTTGTTTTTCTGAGTTAACTTGTTGTCCAGGATTTTCAGGAACAACATTCCAGCATTGGCGTACAGACGATAAACCCCACCAACTCCACGTGGCTCCCAACCCGGCCATTAGCAGCCATATCGGTTGCCAATCTGTAGTGTCTTCCCAGCCTTTTCCCTTCGGAATCAACCACCATGCAGCAATACACAATAAGGTGCAACGCAAAATCCACATCCAGCTGTCTTGCGAACATGAAGCCTGCGTTTCATACGTGCCCTTGAGATCATCACGCCGCACAAACACCAATCCCACCAACGCTCCGAACAAGGCAAACCAGGGTAACTTGCGATAATGATCTGCTTCCACATACTCCAGTAAGCTTACTCGCGAACTGCTTACAAGAAGTCCCACTACCCAAATCACCATCATGAGCAAGCCGAAAGCCCACAGGCCTCTGCTCGCAACTTTTTGTTGTAGACGAGACAAAATCACAGTGCCTACGATCGAAACGGCCAGCGGTAACAATACCGCAAACACGAGCAACTGTATTTCAAATGTCACGCTCTCATCTCCTGGCATAAAAAAACCCGAAGCTTGTCCCAGCCTCGGGTTCTTAGTTTAAGGGAACATCTCAATTCAAGATATTCAAACTACCCCACTCAGCATGAGGTATTATTTCTTGAAGACAAACTTCACGGTGATGGGAACTTCTTTGTTGATTTTTCCAACACCATAAGACATACCCCATTGGGTACGATCGATTTCGAATTTGGCTGTCAAATCGAGTTGCGTGTCCGAAGGGGCAACTTCGCAAGGAACAGTGACTTCGGCTGTCTTACCCAACATGGTCAACTTGCCCGTGATGTTGGCTTTGGTTTCGCTGATAGGTTCGATCTTGGTCGATTCGAATTTGATTTCAGGATATTTGCGAACATCAAAGAAATCAGGATTCTTTAAATGATCAGTGAGCTTGGCATCGTCCGACCAAAGCGAGGTCGCATCGATTGCAATCGTAAGCTTGCTCTTTGATGGATCTTCAAAATCCGCTTGTGCATCAACGGTGAACTTTTTGAAGCCACCACTGTGTGCTCCATCGGTCTTCTTACCAACAAACTCGATCGTTGACTTTTCGGCATCCAACTTGAGAGTATCTGCAGCAACTGCACTACCCATCAATCCCAAAAGAGCAACGAAAGCACCTAGAAAAAATCTCATGCAGCCATTCCTGTCAAAAAAGAAACACACGTGAATAGTTCACGAACTTACTTCGTACCTGAAACGTTGAAGTATCTTACCCGCATGGCAAACCTCGTGGGGAGCCACACGGGCTACCATTACTTTAACTTCATAAATTAGTCGTAATGAGGGAGAGGACCTGATTGCCAAACCGCCCCCAATCAGGGAAGATAACGTGTTGCGTGCAGCCAGCGGTACCTCGCCTGTCGGCCCCTCCATTACGTTTTCCAGCCTAAAAAGTTCGCCCATTCGCTTCCGATTTGGATGGATTTCTTGGGTATTTCCTCTCATCAAACACATTTCCTATCCCAGGTACATTCCCCATCCCCAGGTACAAGGTAGCCCGATTTGGATAGACGGCTCAGTCCTGAAAAAATGGATCAACCCGGACTCGATCCGAGAGCCCACGCTCAGGCGTTGGCCGCACTTCGCCGCATCAATTTTCTGAGTGGAACGGCGTATCAAATTTCACGCCAAATTCTCAAGATCGCTCCTCCAGAAAGTCATCCCACGTTGCGGGTTGTCGACTTGGCTTGCGGAAGTGGAGACGTGCTTCTCCGTCTCGCACAACACCTAAAGAGGAAATACCACAACGTCGAGTTGCTAGGTATCGACATGAGTCCCTTTGCAATTGCTCAAGCACAAAGTTTGGCAGTACAGCGACGAGTTCAGAATGTCGATTTTCGAGTTGGCGAAGTGCTCAAAGATCCATTGCCAACCGACTGTGACATTATCATCAGTTCCCTGTTCCTTCATCATTTGGAAACAGAAAAAGTACAACTCCTCTTACAGGAAGCTGCCCAAGCGGCCCGACTTGGCATCGTGATCAGTGACTTAAAACGCACGAAACTCGGTTGGCTCTTAGCCTGGATTGTAGCTCGAGTTGTCACGCTCTCTCCTATCGTTCGATACGATGGACCGATATCCGTACAAGGTGCCTTCTCCACCTCAGAGATTCGTGAAATTGCCGAGAACGCTGGAATGGGCGAAGCGTATGTACGCGACTGCTGGCCCCAACGTTGGATGCTGAGATGGAGCAAGAATCCATAATCCACGTGAACACGGACCCTACTGCCATCATGCCCGCTGTTAATGCAAGATGTGCTCACGATCTGGCTTCGCTTCCAGCGCGCACCGACGTTGTAATAATAGGCGGTGGCGTGGCGGGACTTATTTCAGCCATTGCTTTGGCTCGTCAAGGACTTCAAGTTGTGGTTGCGGAGAAGAAGAGCTATCCGCGCGATAAGGTATGTGGCGCATGCCTAAATGCCAATGCGCTCGACACACTTGCCAAATTGAACTTGCTTCATCTGCTGGATGAACTTCAAGCTCCCCCGTTGAACCAGGTCCAGATTCAGTGCGGCTCACGAACCCTGCGACTTCCGCTTCCTCAAGGCCGCGCAATCACTCGCCGCGAGTTCGATCTCGCTCTTGCCAACGAAGCTCGACGTTGCGGTGTCACGATTGTTGAAAACACGACAGCCTCTTTGGAAGAACTGCGACCTGACCAAAACTTGCGGTGCGTTAAAATCCAGGGATCGCAACAGGTACACCACATGGAAGCTGCAATCGTTCTCGTCGCAGCCGGTCTGAGTGGAGTACGAGAATGTTCGCAACCTTGGCCAGCCCAAGTCACCCCACGATCCAAAATTGGTATTGGACTGTCACTCACTTGCCAGACACACAACATTGTCCCCAATACCATTCATTTATGCGTTCGCGAGAATGGGTATTTGGGGTTGGTACAGGCCGAACATGGTGTATTGAACCTGGCAGCTGCAGTAGACTCAAATCTCTTGAAACAGTCTAAGTCCTTTGGCATCTGGGTGCATGAGACCATAGCCAAGTATCAATTGCATATCGACTATCCTTTCGAAGAAGCAGAGTGGCGTGGTACTCCGACCCTCACTCGCAAAGTACTTCGCCCTTATGGCCAACGTTGGCTGGCGATTGGAGATTCTGCCGGCTATGTCGAACCCTTCACCGGTGAAGGTATGGCCTGGGCAATGGCGGGGGGCAATCTTGCAGCCCAATTGGTTGCGTCACACTTGAAGCATTGGTCAACAAAACATGAAGAAGAGTGGGGGACCATCTATCGAAAAATGATTCGACATCGACAACTCAGTTGCCGAACCCTTTCCTGGCTATTGCAAAGCTCACTTCGCAGTCGCCTTGCCATTGAGACCGCAGCTTGGTTTCCTGGTCTTGGCAGTTGGTTGATTCAAGGTATCAATCAGCAAGCTCATGCATCAACCCTTGATGCCGCACCCTCGAATGCTTAATCATCCGCTTTAGAATTCAGAAAAAAGAAATTGTTAATGACCACGGTTCGTTCGATCGCTACTCTGACTCCTCCTTACTCCATCAACCAAGAGGACGCTCTGCACATCGCCAAGCTGCGCAATCAACCTCGCGATTCGCAAGAGTTTTGGATGCGGGCTATCTACAACAAATCAGGCGTTCATGAACGTTACAGCGTTTTGCTCGAACAATCCTCATCTCACCTAACATCACCAGAGCAACGTCAATCCTTTTACAACGACAAGACAGCCCCGCATGACTTAGGTCCAACGACGGGTCAACGCATGCAGCATTACAATCAACATGCGCCTCGCCTGGCGGTTCAGGTTTGCGAGACAGCCCTACACGAAGCTTCCATCACCGCTTCAGAAATAACGCATTTGATTACCGTTTCCTGCACAGGCTTTGCAGCGCCAGGCTTTGACATCCACATCATTCAAGAACTGGCGATACGGAATGATGTTGCGAGAACGCATATTGGCTTCATGGGCTGCCACGGTGCGATGAATGCTCTGCGAGTTGCCGATCATATAGTGCGAGCCAATCCTCTTGCTAAAGTTCTTATCTGCGCGGTCGAACTTTGCAGCTTGCACTATCAATATGACTTTCAACCCGACCAGATTATTGCCAATGCATTGTTTGCGGATGGTGCGGCGGCCGTATGCCTAACAGCGGATTTGCCAGGTACCCGCTCCAGTAACAACACTGGGAACCACACAGAAAACTTCGAAGTAAAATACGCGTCCCCAACTCTGAAATTGCTGGGGAACGGCTCGCACCTGTTTCCCAACACACTTGAAGCCATGACTTGGCAGGTGCGCGATCATGGTTTTGCCATGAGCTTATCGCCTCATGTCCCCGAGTTGATCGAATCGCAACTGAAACCGTGGTTCGAAACCTGGCTCAGTACTTTCGGTTTTAGTGTGGCGGATATCGAGCATTGGGCCATTCACCCAGGTGGGCCAAGAATACTGGATGCAGTACTCAACAGCTTGAGCTTAGCGCAAGAAAAAGCCGAAACATCGCGTGAAGTCTTGCGATGCTTCGGCAATATGTCATCTCCCACAAGCTTCTTTGTCTTGCATGCCCTGCAGGGTCAGAGACCGCAAGGCAAATGTGTCATGTTGGGATTTGGACCAGGTTTGGCCGTCGAAACGGCACTCCTAGAATTCCAATGATGCTGTGCGAATTACTTGTCCCCTTCGGCTTCAATCTTGTTGGACTTGCGATTGAGTTCATCTTCCGTTGCAGGCTCAAGTTTGCCAAACAGATGCCCACCCACGTTGTCATGAGTCCACGTTCCAGCGTACTTACCCTGATCAATCACTACACGAGATGAGAAAGTCCCCAAGCCAGGGATGGTGATGTTATCAAGCGTAATCACAGGCGTTTTGCCTGCCCATTTCACTTCGACAGGAACTGGAACAGCCAAATCAACTTCGCCATATTTGATGCGAGCGGTGATAACCCAATTGTCTCCTTCATCAGCCTTCTTTACTTTTTCGACAATGTACTCTTCCTTGCGAAGATCACCGTTGTCTTTGCCATCGATGGTGAAATGACCTACGAGTTTCACTTTCGTCATGGTCTTCTCAAAGGACGCGAACAGTTCACTTTGCTCTGCAGCAGTTACTGCCGCTGAAGAGACCTTATCCCCTTCAGGTTCAACTGATTTTGAAATTTCCTTGACCACCTTCGAGTCCTGGGCAACTCCGGTCGCACCAAACATTGCCACCAAAAACAAACCCCAAATATAGCGACTCATTGCATCCCCCTCGGTAAGCCAAAAACTGGACTGTAATCTAGATTTAATCCACACACCGTTCACATCAGTACGTTCGCGAGAACTGATGTGTTCAAGTTTCATTGTCGCACCACGCGAGGGCTTTGCCAATGAGGTTTTACGGATTTGAAGCGTGTTAAAAAACAGTGAGATTCGGAGTTTTTCGGTTCCGACAGGAGAAAATGCCTCGAATTGTGAACGGAAAGGGGGCGTTGCACATCTTGAGCTGGCGGTCAAATTCGATGCTCGTACGATTCCGGCAAAATGACCACAATCGTTTGGCCGGCAAATTCAGGCAGGCGACTTAAGCGGAGCGCAACGGCTGCCGCTGCTCCGCATGAAGGCCCAACGCATATGCCTTCTTCTCTTGCCAGTCGATGCATTACTACAAAAGCTTCTGCATCCTCATAACAATTTCCGTGTGAATCTCACCTTCGAGCAGCGTACAAAAAAACCGTCGCGTACGAATGAGGCGTACGGACGGTTTTCTGACGCAACGATTGCGACATTGGGAGACAGCATCAATGAAAGACAGATGTTGCGTTATTGTTCGAGCGGCGCCACTTCTCCACCTTGACGGGTCACGAGACGAGCGAAGGTGCGAATATCGATGGTCGCCGACAAGAACTGTACCGAACCGTCAGCGAATGCAAACATCGCACCACCTGGATGGAAGCCGTATGCCTCGCCAGTTCCTTCGGAGCCGTAGTAAGGATGAGGAAACGCGGCAGATCCAATCTCTTCGCCGTTGGTGCAATTGATGGCACATGGACCAGGCAGAGCGACGCCGTCTTGAGTCGATCCATCGATCGAGAAGTCACTTGCAGGTCGAGCCCAACCACCGGCGTTGGTACGTTGGGTTGGAACAGCCCCAACCTGTTTACCGCGGCGCCATACAAAAGGACGTCCAGCGGATTCACCATACATAATCGTATTCGACAAACCATCAATTACGTCGCGAAAACGTGGGTTCCCGTTCTTTGGCAGTACCCCAGTCAAATCGCCTTGAGCGTCAACTAAACCAGCCGAACGCAAGCGTTGATCCACGCCAATCGTTGGAGAGTAATCTGTGTTGGCAACAAAAGTTGCCGACCATGGAGTCAACTCGGGTACACCATCCAAACGTTCCGGGTTTGGTGTGGAAGGGCACGAATATGCGGCAACTCGCTTGGAAGTTACAGGCAGGTTGATTGGATCAAACCAGTTCTTGGTTTGATCGTAGGCGTTATACATGTTGCTTTGCTCAAGGTAGGGAAGCAAAAACGTCAAGCCCGCAATACGTGGTAGAGGAGTTAAACCCGCTGGACGAACGCTGGATGGGAGTTTTTTGTATGAGTTCTCAAAATTATGAACCGCCAACCCCATTTGCTTGAGATTGTTGGAGCATTGCATGCGTCGCGCGGCTTCACGGGCCGATTGCACAGCTGGCAATAACAAACCTACCAAGATTCCGATAATGGCAATCACCACTAGCAACTCCACCAGCGTGAACGCCGTTCGCTTAACTTTACCTACTGACATTTGAATCTCCCTGAGCGTGTCTCAAACGACACAAAAATTTTTCGCTAACAACCGTTGAGATGAATCCGTTTTATCCCGATGGTATCTGAAAAAACAAAACTACTTAATTTCAATGCGTTTCTCTGTAGCGTCATCTTTGCTAACAGAAACTTTGATGTCCGAACTTTTTGGGCTGGAATACTTGGGGGGCAAAATGTTCGGTCCTGGCTCCCAACTTCCTTTACTGCCAACTAACTTGTAGCACTCAACGGTTACTGAATATTCTCCTTCAGCTGCACCGTCATTCGCATTGTGAGTGCTCAACTCGAATTTACCTTCCGCTGTTGTTGTAGCTCGAGCCGTCATACGACGAGGATCGGTACGGTCGACGGGATGAAATGTTAACAGAGCGTTTTCCAGCGGTTGGCCTTTGTAAACTAAGACACCTTTCACAGGTACAACAGGAAGTTGGTCGGATTGCTCACTGCAACCCAGCCCAAAACCTCCCAATACCGCTAGAACTATCAGAGCAAATGCTCGTTGATTTCTGTTGAGTACTGACCCCACCTGGTTGACCTCTAATTCCATGAGATTAAGCGAGAACGATCTGCCACAAACAACGCACCAACATTCGTCATCGAACTTGCGGTGGAGTGTTCCTATAGATGCATCTACGCAATCGGTGTGCCAATTGGCCATAGAATCCATAAAGCGAGAACGCAAAGCCGCGAATCTCTGTTTTTCCCTGAGAACTCAAGCGAATCCGCTTGCAAAACTCCATCTTCAACATCGAATTGGGCTGTGAAATCTTTATCGAAGAGAGGCTATCCCATGACCAAGCACGGGACCAGCAAATAGAACGGAAAAATCCTTGACCGTTCACGGGCGTCGCAGAAGTTGCCCAGCAAGAATGTAGGCCCAACTTTGTCATGGCGTTGGGCTCGCTCCAGAACTTCAATCTAAATTTCGTAATCCGGCGTAAACACTCGCGCCCGTTTGGCGCTTACAAAAACGGTTTCGCCGCGTTGTAGTCCGAGCTCATGAAAGCGTTCAAATGAAACCTCGGCTACAACTTCGTTTCCACTGGACGAAGCCACCACAACTTTGGCGCAGGTACCCGCTAGATTGATACGGCGAACAGTTCCGCGAATACCATCGTCACCTGCGACTCGATCAATTTCCAATTCGTGTGGCCTTACATAAACCGCATTGCCAAAGGCCTCACGATTCCAAGTCAATTTTGAACCGATATCAGTCAACCGAGCTCGTCCGTTTTCAACGCGTCCATGAAACACATTGACGTGTCCCAAGAAATCCATAACAAACTCGTTGGCAGGACGATGGAATACTTCTTCGGGCGCACCAACTTGCTCAATCTTGGCTTGGTTCATGACGACAATTTTATCGGCAACTTCCAGAGCCTCTTCCTGGTCATGCGTCACTAAGATCGTGGTCATATGCAGTTCTTCATGCAACCTTCTTAACCAAGCTCTTAAGCCTTGACGTACCTTGGCATCTAATGCTCCAAAGGGTTCGTCCAACAACAAGACCTTTGGTGCAATGGCTAAAGCTCGGGCCAGTGCAACTCGTTGCCTCTGTCCGCCAGACAATTGACTCGGTAACCGATTCCCAAATCCATCCAACTGAATCAGACACAATAGTTCATTTACGCGATGTTGAATTTCGGCTTTGCTGGGCCGGGTGGCTCGAGGGCGAACCTTCAAACCAAACGCAATGTTCTCAAAAACCGACATATGCTTAAAAAGTGCATAGTGCTGGAAAACGAAACCTACTTGCCGCTCCGCAACGCGTTGTTTGGCTACATCTTTACCATGAAACAGGATCTTGCTCTCTTCGCGAAGATCGGGAACCTCCAGGCCAGCAATAATCCGCAATAACGTAGTTTTGCCTGAGCCAGAGGGGCCCAGCAGCGCAATCAATTCGCCATCGTTCACTTTCAGACCAACGTCCTGCAAGGCGTTGTAATTGTTGAACGATTTATAAATATGCTGTACTTCGATTCCCATGATTCGCCTCACGATTCTTGATTCGTTGCATTCCATCGCTGACCTGATGAGTCCGACAGTGGTTTGTCACCTCATACAGAACTTCTATTCATTCACTAATGCCAACTCGCGTCTTTGCTGTTTCACTTTCCATTCCAAGTAGGTCTTCAAGGCTAATGTCAACAAGCCTACCAATGCCAATAGCGAGGCCATCGCAAAAGCGGCTGGCACATTAAAGCCGTTGTAGAGCACTTCGACGTGCAATGGTAACGTCGCCGTTTTACCGCGGATGCTTCCCGACACAACACTAACAGCTCCGAACTCACCCATCGCTCGCGCATTGCACAGAATGACACCGTAGAGCAATCCCCAGCGAATATTGGGTAGCGTTACGTAAAAGAAGGTTTGCCATCCCTTGGCACCCAGTGAAATCGCAGCTTGTTCTTCGTCATTGCCTTGCTCTTGCATCAAGGGAATCAATTCTCGTGCGACGAAGGGAAAGGTAACGAAGATGGTTACCAATACAATTCCGGGAACAGCAAAGATCACCTTGAAGCCCCACTCCGACAACGTTTGACCAAACCAACCTTGTAAGCCAAACAACAACACATAAATGAAACCAGATATCACAGGCGACACAGCAAAAGGAATGTCGATCAACGTCAGCAGCAGCGACTTACCCCTAAACTCAAATTTGGCAATCGCCCAAGATGCGGCTAAACCAAACAGAGTATTCACGGGGACTGAAATAGCTGTTACCAACAGGGTTAAATGGATCGCCGACCACGCTGCTGGATCTTTGAGTGCTATCGCATAGGTTTTCCAGCCATCTTTCAACGCCTCGGCAAAGATGATCGCCACAGGCAGAGCCAAAAAGATGGCCACAAAACCAATCGTGATAGTGATCAAGGTCCATCGGACCCAGAGCGGATCTTGAATCCCATGTTTATTTTCAACTGACATAGGGACTTCCTTATCCGCGAAGCTTCTTGGCTAGATACCACTGTAGTCCATTGATGGACATCAAAATGGCAAACGATGCCACCAGCATGACAATGGCAATGGCGGTAGCTCCCAAATGATCGTGCTGTTCAAATTTGGTGATAATCAGCAATGAAGTGATTTCCGTTTTCATCGGCAGGTTTCCCGAAATGAAAACGACAGAACCGTATTCGCCCAGTGAACGTGCAAATGCCAGAGCAAAACCCGTTAACAGTGAAGGGAACAAGGCTGGAAAGATAACGCGGCGAAACGTTTCCCAACGCGAAGCCCCCAAACACATCGCTGCTTCTTCAGATTCACCATCCATTTCCTCAAGAGCAGGTTGCAAAGTGCGCACCACAAATGGAAGGCTGATAAATGTCAATGCAATACAGATACCTAACGGGCTCAAGGCGGACTTAATTCCCCATTGAAATAACGTATGCCCGAGGATGCCATTCTTGTCATAAATCGCAGTGAGCGCGATTCCCGAGACGGCAGTTGGAATCGCGAAGGGTAAATCGATGAGTGCGTCCAACAACTTACGCCCCACGAATCGATATCGCACGAGGCTCCAGGCCACAATAAACCCAAACACCGAATTAACCAGGGCTGCTACTAGCGAGGTCCCAAAGGTAATTCGATAGGACGCCATCACTCGTGGATTAAATGCGGCAGCCCAAAACTGATCTAGCGACATCGACGCCGCTCGAACAATCAAGGCCGCTAAAGGTATCAATACAATGAGGCTGAGATAGGTCAGCGTGTAACCCATCGTAAGTCCGAAGCCGGGCAACACGCTGTAAGATCTTTTTCGAGACATGGGTTGTTTTGCACAACTCCCTTCACCTAAAGACACATGTAGAGTGAGTTCCATTCACTCGCTGGAGAAGCTATTTGGGTTGATAGATCTGGTCGAAGATCCCACCATCGTCGAAATGAACTTTTTGCGCCTCTGCCCAACTTCCCCAAATGTCCTTGAGCTGGAATAACTCAACTTCGGCAAACTTCGCCATCTGCTCTGTGGATATCAATTCGGCAGAATTCGGGCGAAAGAAATGTTTCGCCGCAAGCTGCTGCCCTTGCGGTGAGTACAAATGCTCGAGGTACGCTTTGGCAATCTCTTCTGTTCCATGTTTCTTAGCGTACTCGTCGACAACAGCGACAGGTGGCTCGGCCAGGATACTCAGTTTGGGAACGACCACTTCAACCTGATCTCCGCCACTTTCTTTTAAAGCCAAAAACGCTTCGTTCTCCCAAGTGAGCAACACATCGCCCAGCTGTCGCTGAACAAAACTATTGGTTGCACCGCGAGCTCCCGAATCGAGCACTGGTACTTTGCGGAAAATGGATTCGATAAAAGCTCGTGCCTTTTTGTCAGCTGCCGCGCGCTGCTCGGGTGTTGCCTTGCGAATCCCTTCAATTCCACCTAGCTCTTTGGCTAACGCCGCTCCCCAGGCTGCTAAATAATTCCAACGCGCCCCACCGCTGGTTTTCGGATTGGGCGTTATGATCTCGATGCCCTCTTTCTCGAGGTCCGCCCAATCTTTGATTCCCTTGGGATTCCCTTTGCGAACCAAAAACACAATCGTAGATGAATAAGGGGCACTGTTCTTCGGAAACTTGCTTTGCCAATCTAACGGCAATAACTTCGTACGCTCAGCAATCACGTCGATGTCATACCCCAACGCAAGCGTGATCACATCCGCTTCCAATCCATCCATCACCGCCCGCGCTTGTTTCCCAGCGCCACCATGCGACTGCTCAACGTAAACCTCTTCGTTCTTGGTCGCCTTCCAATGCGCGGCAAAAGACTCGTTGAATTCTTGATAGAACTCGCGAGTTGGATCATAAGAGACGTTCAATAGCTGAACTTTCTTGACACCACCTTCGCCACGTTGTGACGAACCATCGCAACCGGTCAACGTCACCAAAACCAGCCACAAGCTCAACCACCCAAAAGTGTGTTTCCACATGAGATCCATCTTCCTCCAACCCAAGTTCCAGCAAATTTGATTGGTTTGGCAATGCAATCATGATGCCAATCGCCTCTGGCATTCCATTTGCGTAGCGGGTGGAAGGGGAAATGCTCCGGGAATTAGGCGCGAAATACGCTCAATAGTCCGCATATTTCCTGGAAAATCGAGGTATTCTCGCGAAAAAAGCTTCGTGAATTCCTCCCGCAAAAATTCGCTACACAAAGAAAAAAAGGACTTAGACACGGGAACACCCATCAAATATACTGGAATAAGTCCGTCAAATATCACGGGCCAGCATATTTGCGGGATAATCCGCTAATCGATCGCTATGACCATGGATGACTCCCTTTTGCTAAAAATTTGGAAAGAAGTAGGCCGCCACCTCGAGATTCGAGAGTCGGCTTCGACGATCACGCTGTTGTTGCGTGAAACGACCGGCCTGGTCGAGCTGCGTTTGGATCGAATCACCCCTACTTCTCTCGACACCCTCTTTCTGAGCTCAGATGATCATCCACGAAAAGTACTTCCCCTAACCAATGGACATTGGACCGCTTTATCGGACTGGAGCGCGACGCAAGAAGTTTGGCAGGGTAGGGGACGTGATAGCCACGAAGTCTTGGCGCCAATTCTCTTTACCCAACACGATGGCTGGCAAACCGTTGGCCCACTCTTGGTCAACGATACGCTCGTCGGTTTACTTCATCTGTACTGGAACAAATCTCCACAACGTCCCCTGGCTCAACTTTCACAACGTCTCCTCGAAGCCTTCTCGGCTGCTATGGCCAACGATTTGCGGTTGAGCGAATTAAAGAGACTGCAAGCTTCGGCGGAAGCAGATCGTAACTCTCTCCTTTCGCGTCTGGGTCGAAACCAATTGCGAGAAGATGATGTCGTCGGTGCAGATCAAGGCTTGCGAATCGTAATGGAGCGAGTTGAACTTGTTGCCAACTCCGATGTTCCCGTTTTGATTTTGGGAGAGACGGGTACAGGTAAAGAAGTGATTTCGCGAGCTATTCATCAAAAGAGCCGACGCTCGGACGGTCCATTTATTCGAGTGAATTGCGGGGCGATTCCACCGGAACTTATTGATTCACAACTTTTTGGCCATGAGAAAGGAAGTTTTACTGGTGCTTCGGATCTACACCAAGGTTGGTTTGAACGCGCCGACGGTGGAACGTTATTTCTGGATGAAATTGGCGAACTACCATTAGCGGCTCAGGTTCGCTTGCTGCGAGTTCTTCAAGACCATCAATTCGAACGCGTTGGTGGCAAAAAGCCGATCCATATCGATGTCCGCATCATTGCCGCAACCCATCGAGACCTTTCCAACATGGTGAAGACGCGACAGTTTCGCGAAGACCTTTGGTATCGCATCAATGTGTTTCCGATCATGTTGCCACGTCTGCGTGACCGCTTGATCGATATTCCTGCACTTGCCAAACATTTTGCCCAACGCGCCTCTGCTCGATTCGGTCTCCCGGCTGTCGAACCAACCCCATCGGATATTTTGGCTTTAACGCAATACACTTGGCCCGGCAATATTCGCGAACTGGGAGCCGTGCTCGATCGAGCGGTTATTCTCGGAAATGGTCGCACATTAGAAGTGGTGAAAGCTCTCGGCTTGTCTCAACAGACCTACACAACTTTTGAATCCAACGAACCTACGTTTTATGAAGTGATTCCCGAGTCCCCAATCTCTCGGCCCACAGCAGCCTCTTCCACAGGCGACGTACTTACTTTAGATGAAGCGATGAAACAACATATCGAGCAAGCGCTGGCTGCGACCAGCGGCAAAATCGAAGGCGCCAAAGGGGCCGCCAAATTGCTAGGGATCAATCCGCACACGTTGCGGGCTCGCATGCGAAAACTACGAATTGATTGGGATCGCTTTCGACATCACTGAATTTCACTGTTCGAATCCTCACTTGTTCGCGTTGTCTAATTTATAAATCCACTCAAGCTGCGGCGGCTTAGGATATGAATCGACAAGCTTTTCGAACTCCACGATGAGCAACGATCGACGCACGTCTTCGATCACTCTTTCAAAAGGAAGCTCACCAGCCTTGACATCGTGCACATAAATCAAATGAACTCCATGTGGTGTCTCTACAGGTTCGCTCACCTCTCCCTTCTTCAGGGCAAACGTCGCCTGAACAAAACTCGGATGCATCGGTCCCTGAAATGTCAACCAACCTAGTCGACCACCTTCACTAGCCGTGGCTCCACTGGACCATTTCTTAGCAGCATCTTCGAACGTCGTTTCTTTATTGCGAATCTGGTCGGCCAAGATTGCGAATTCACTCGTCGCCTTCCTTCGGCCATTTTCATCGTCCCACTTCAATGGACGAATGATATGAAACACCTCACACTCTGTTCCATTAAACCACGTTGGGTGCTCTTCATAATGCAACTTGAGCTTATCATCCGTCACCAGCGGCCGACTAAACTTTTCCCAACTCTTCTGCCACCGCAATTCTCGCGTCCAACTGGACAGCGACAAACCTTCTTTTTCAGCCAGGTCGCTCGGAGTCAGCTTCTCCCCTTCAATCGCCGCAATGCGTTCTTCAATCCACTGATTGATTTCTTGAACGGTGGCTCCGACTCCACGCCGATCCAACTCGGCTTGGCCAATCCGCTGCTTGCGAGCCGACTCCACTCCCTCGACGACTACGATCGACTCCACCTTGCTCAGCCCTGGTACTTTCGCTCCTCCAACTCGCCAGCGATAAGCCAAATCGCTCCACCGAATTTCTTGCTTGCCGAGCTTTGCCAAAACCTGATCCGCAATCTCAGGACTCCCTGCGAGATTCGAGGGAGTCGCTTGGGCATGGAGCGATGACACAGATAGGCAAAGAATCAAGCTGCATAAGAACCAGCCTGAAAACAAACCGGAGAAATTCTGTTTCCGACGTAGAGACATTGCTAGCATCACTCGGAGCCTCGCTCAATTCGTTGTCGTCAGACAACTTGCATGCAAATTCCAATTTGTGTATTGGAGTCCATTTTAGCTCACACTGCAATTGATCCGCCGCCTAAGATTTCCTACCCTACTGAGTCGAACTAACTCTTTCAAGGATGAAATGGGTTCTCAGGATGCTGGTTGGAAGCCGCACAGTAGTTTGCAGGAAATCGCAACCCTCGACCGGGTCATTTCCTACCATTGCGCGCTACGTAGAGGAACGATCACAAGGCTCAGTTTGCCTTCCCTCAGATAGGCACTACGCTGCTGTGGCCCTATTGTTGGTGTGGATTCTGATTTCTGCTTGCGGTTGCTCAACGCAACGTTTCATCACCGCTCGCTCGATCCCCTTTAATCCTTTGACGACGCAACTGAGCCTTACTTCTTCTAAAGGTCCCCAGGCCTCCGGACGCACATTAGGCCTCTTACGAAAATACGATCTGCTTCCAACGTACAACGCCGATATCCGCAAGTGCTTCAACGAAGTGCAGAAGCTCTCGGAGATAGAACCTGAAGCAGAAATCGTGTACGCCATTTCCGAATTGGCATACATCATTGGTACAAAATCTCAACGCGATGGAAATGTCGATGACGCTTTGGATATGTTTGGCGTAGCGGTCGCTCATTCTTACATCTACTTGTTTTCACCTCGGCTTGATGCCATTCGCAATCCATATGACCCAAGATTCCGTGGCGCATGTGATCTCTACAATTACTCTTTGGAAGCCACACTGCGGTTGGTTCAGAAGAAAGGTGAGTTGAAACCGGGAGGCAATTATCGATTCAAGGTGGGAGGAAACTCTCACTTGGTTCAATCGGTGGTTCTTGGCCCTTGGCGAGCCTCAGACTTCGAGCGCTTTGAGTTTTGCAGCGACTTTGAAGTCGATGGACTCCCTAATCCAAATGTTACCTATGGCTTGGGAGTACCGCTGATCGCGGTGCGCAAACGGGGAGCAGCAAGCTCAACCGAAGAAAAGTATTATCCTGACGGTCTCAGTTTCGCCGTTACAGCCTTGCTTCGCGTGGTGGATGATAACGCCATTCCCACAGCAAATGCCCAACATCGCCATTCATGTGTGCTCGAATTCCATGATCCGTTGGCATCTTCTGACATTACATTGGCCAGTCGTTTAGTCCCATTGCAAGTCGATCTAGCAACTCCGCTGGCTTACTTCCTCGATAGCCCACAATTCAAACAACAATCCGATTACACCACTGGCTTTTTGAATCCCAATCAGGGTCGACAAAAAGGTGGCCTCTACATGCTGGAGCCGTTCGATAAGAATCGCATTCCAGTGATCATGGTCCATGGCTTACTTTCCAGCCCAGTTACCTGGATGCCGATGTTCAACGACTTACGCAGTTTCACTGAGCTTCGCAAATCATATCAATTTTGGTTTTATCAATATCCATCGGGACAACCTTTCTGGACGAGTGCTAAGCAACTACGGGCCGATTTAGCCGCCATGCGCACGCATCTGGATCCGTATCAACAAAACGCCTCGCTTGATCAAATGGTATTGGTCGGTCACAGCATGGGTGGACTTGTCAGTCGCATGCAAACGATTGAAAGCGGCGATGAATTTTGGCGGATTCTTACCGACCGCCCTTATTCAGACCTCAAGGGAGAAGAGGATGTAAAGAAACAACTGGCTGACGCTGTCTTCTTTGAACCCAATCGATCGATTCGACGTGTCATCACGATAGGCACGCCCCATCGCGGCAGCAATTATGCCAATGATTATACCCAGTGGCTGGGTAGAAAATTCATCGAGCTACCAACAACGATGGTTGTCGGTGGCAATGAACTTGCGCGCGAAAATCCAAACTTCTTCCGGGATACTAAACTGCTCACCACGCAAACTAGTATCGATTCGCTCAGTCCCAAGTCACCAATCTTTCCAGTAATGTTACGTGCCAAAACGGCACCCTGGACCAAATATCACAACATCATCGGACTCGTTCCCGACAAGGGATTTTACGGAAAGTTCTCCGCTGGCACCGATGGAGTTGTAGAGTTGGCGAGCGCACAGATTGACGGCGTCGAAAGTGAGCTCGTGGTTGAAGCCGAACATCAACAAATCCACACGACTCCGCGAGCCATCTTGGAAGTACGGCGCATCCTCAAGGAACATCTCAACCAATTGATTGCGCCAGCGCGTTATGCCTTGAATGACAAATCAAATCAACCCAATACAGCCCAGACTATCCGATTGCCAAGTCCGCAAGAAAAAGGTCCGATGCCGCCTGGTCCATCAGGCGACGTCACCCTTCCTAACAACATACAACGTTAAATCAGACATGTGATAAGTAGTGGCGAGTTACAAGTGCAACAGAGTAACTCTTCTCACTTTGGCACCGATGCGCGAATACGATTGTCGTTCACTCGCTTCCAAGCTCATGAACCGTTATCGCAACGGATCGTAAAATGTTTAGCAGCCTCCCCTAACCAACGCGACTATTCAAAGTCGTTACTGGGCTCGGCATTGGGATTCGTGCAGCTAACACAAAAGAACCAAGTGGGCTCGAATTCTGAACGGACCGATCGTTCTCTCCGATTCGTTGACCCTTAGACGCTGGTTCTGCTGAAGGCAATCGATTTGCACTCGCCTGTCGCTCTGATCGATGTGTTGCCAAATTGGCACGACGTGGGTTGTTTGAACGCACCTCGCTTGAATCACGCAGAGGGTCTACCAAAGCTGCATCCGTGGATTCGGTGGCTGCAGAATCCTTAGGCTTGCCTTCGAGTTCGCCACGAATGACGCGAACTCCCTTAGGGGCATCGACTCCCACTCGTATCGTGTTTCCTTTCACACGCACGATGGTAATAACAATGTCATCACCGATTCGAATCTGTTCATCTGGCTTCCTGGTTAATACAAGCATGACGTACTCCTTAGGCTTGTTGCGTCCCATCCTGGCGTCCCGTCCGACTCCAATGCCCGACGGGTCTTACCTTTTGCGAACCGTTTTGGCTCGCGTTGCGATGACACCTTCTCATTGCAATCAGTGTGCCAATCGTGTTTTGCTAGCGAGCGACAATGTTTCAAATTTCGCTTGGTACATAAGAATCTACGTAAAAACCTTGAGAAAGTTTGCGAGATTTATTCTGAAAAACAAATTCCAGTCCGTACCAACCCCATTTTCAATTTCGTTTTTGCAAAAAAGGTTTCAACTTACAAAGACCAAGACGCAATGTTCGGGACAGGCGTTCATGGCACAATCGCTTTAACCCCGACATCCCCTACTTTTTGGCATTATTCGCGGACTGTCGCTAATCGTGGGGTAAAATTTAACGGCGTGTGATCTGGGATGTTCCACTGCACGCTGCTCTGGTCCCGAAATAAACCCTTCGCTCACTTGATCGGTGAGGATGCAGCAGATGTTAATACCTCCGCATATCCAACCTATCCTGTATGTCGTCGCCATGGGCGCCGTCTGCTGGATGCTCATGAAGCGAAACAGCGGTCGCCTGGAACGCAATCGTCGCCAGAACAATCGCTTTGATACGCGTCCCACACCGAACACCATCACCAATGCCGCTCCAAGCTCCGCCTTGGCTCTTAATAACGCACCAGCCGAAGTCAGCCGTTGGACGATCGAATTGTTCGATCAAATGCGAGATTGGCAGGGCGAACTGCAAAGCAAATCGATCGTTCTACAATCGTTGCTCAAAATGGCCCAAGAGGAGACAGCCCGATTGGAAGCACGCCTCGCAGAGCTTCGGGATGAGTCCTACAGCGGTTCACGTTCGCCTGTAAGGAGAGCAGCGGCGCGGTATGAATTGGATTATGCGACGGACAATCGCTCCAATTACGCGTCCACCACACCTTTCTTCGATCCGCAACTTGTAGAAAGAGCTTATCGATTAGCGGATGAAGGGAAATCGCTGTCCGAGATTGCGGCCAGGCTTGGCAAAAGTTCCGCAGATACAGAGTTCTTGCTTTCGTTTAGATCGCGATAAAAGCCAGCAGCGGTTTCAGCCTTTAATGACTTGCGCCCTAGTTTCGTGAAGCATTATTTTTGCAGAGTAGTGACATCGCGAAAGTTTTCAGGCAGCGTTTCCACATCGGCAATCTGTGGGCCATCTTTTTCTTGCTCAAGCGATTCGATCGATTTATGCGGAGGCGGAACAAGTTGGCCCCAGCGTTTCATGCGGTACCAACAGATCGTGTAATACGAAGCGAAGTAAGAAATCACTCCCAACACACCACCCACGACAATGCAACCTAACCACAATGGGGCGGCAATCTCCCAAAAGGCATTGGCGTAAAACTGCACTTTGGGCCACCAATCGGTCGGTGGACTAGCCAGAGCTTTCCACCATTCCAAACTTTTCCCAGGCATGCCTAACAGTTTGAGACCTACCCAATAGCATGGATAGTAGATGGGGATAATGGTGGCGGGATTACTAAGCCAAACCAAAGGAAGTCCAACAAGTTTGTTGGCGCGAAACATCCAAGCCAGGGCAAATACCAACCCCATTTGAAAGCCTATGGTTGGCGTAAAGGTAACAAACATCGCCAATGCAATGCCCATCGCTAAAGAATACGGTGGGTCGTCAGCGTGCAAAATCTTGTAGACCACAAAATCTTTTGTAAGGGTCCACATTCGCTGCCAAGTTTGTACGATTCGCGTTTTCATAGGTTTAATTGACTCCCTCTGAACACCCTTTTCCACCCCACCCCTTATGGGAGGTGTAACTGGCGATGCGAGCTACGAGGTTGTCAACCGAAAGACCGCCTTTTTCGTTATCCCATGGTTTGGAATCTTCGATCATCGCTCCGAATCGACCGATTCCGAGCGTTTCATCACTCATAATGTAGCCGTTGGTACAGTCCATGGTCGAGTCCCGAGAGGATTGGTAAGTAGTGATTTCAGGGATAAATAGAGAAACTGTAGACTTTGTTATTGTCGGCGCAGGCTCCGCTGGCTGTACGCTTTATCATCAACTCTCCCAGATCTATCCTGGTAGTTTCGTGTTGATCGAAGCAGGAGTTTCACCAGCTAAACATGAAACGAGTTCCACCTCGCACCACACTCCTGTCCACTATCCAAAACTTTTTCGGTCGAACTTGGACTGGAATTACCAGACCCAACCTCAAGAGTTTTTAGGCAACCGCAAAGTGCACTGGCCGCGCGGCAAAGGACTCGGCGGCTCAAGTCTCATCAATGCGATGATCTATTTGCCAGGTTCAGCAGGTGACTGGAATGCTCTAGCAAACAGTTGGTCGATTGCCTCCGACGAATTGCGTCAACATCTGCCTCATCAGATACCAACGGCGTTATGGCCCAGCGCGACTGAGCCAGAAATTCATCCACTTAGCCGTACTTTCTTGGAAGCGTGTCAGCAAAAGCTCCAGCAACCACCCTGCGATTTCTTGGCAGATGCAGACTACACATTTAATGCATTTCCGCGAAGCACTTTTCGCGGCCGCAGAGTCAATGCCTATCAAGCCTTTGTTTCGGTGAAGGCTACGGCCAAACAAGTTTCCGTTGTTACCGACAGCGTTGTGCAACAGATCTTGTTTGAAGGAAATCGAGCGGTCGCCGTGCTCTGCTACAGACAGGGCAAACCTCATCTATATATTGCGAACCAAGCCATTATTCTCTGTGCGGGCGCAGTTGAATCGCCGGCGATTTTAATGCGGTCAGGAATTGGCGATCCACACGAACTCTCTTCGCACGGCATTTCCGTCATACAAGATTTGCCAGGCGTCGGTCGCAATCTACAAGACCATCTTTTGATGCCGCTCATCGTCGCCTCGAAGCGCTCGAGCCTGACGAATAAGCCAACCTTGGAGGAACAACAAAGTTACCGCTGGAGTGGCCACGGACCACAAGCCAGTAACATCGCTGAAGCAGGCTGTTTCTTTGAATTCAATGCACAACATATCCCTCAACTCCAAGTTCATTTCACTCCAACACATTATTTAGAGTACCCACTTCGCGACGCTCCAACCGGGGCCTTCACTCTCGGTCTTACTTTGCTCCAGCCGCATTCGCGTGGCAGCATTCGACTCACCTCAACGAATCCGCTCGATCCACCCCGTATTGATCCGAGCTATTTATCCGCGCCAAAAGATCTGGCTGTACTTGTGGATGGGTTTCAATTCATTCGCGAACTAGCAAGCACCGTGCCGCTTTCATTTTGTAGCAGCGAGGAAATCTTACCTGGCGAAAAGCGTGGGACAGGCCCTGCGTTGGAACGAGCGATTCGGGCTTTTGTGCAAACCGTTTTTCATCCAGCTGGGACCTGTGCCGTCGGAACCAATGGCGAAAGTGTGGTTGATACCAATTTTCTCGTCCATGGAATGAAAGCTCTTTTTGTGGTCGACGCCTCCGTCTTCGACCGCATTCCCGCATGCAATCCGGCAGCTCAAGTAATGGCGTTGGCGTCCGTGGCCGCCCAACGAATCCACGCGACACTGCGTTAATAACGTCAATATTCGTTTGCAAACAGATTCCCCCTATATTTACTCTACACTTTTTTGCGAGCGTATTCCGAGGGTAAAGTCTTTACCCACCGGCCCTAGCCTCCGCTGCGTTCCAGCTACGGGTTAAACGAAGCCCAGCTACCATGAGAAGATGTGTAGGATAAATAGCCCCAACAAAACCTGGCGGGGACACCCATCGCTTGCACGAGCAATTACAATATTGGGAGAGGCGAGGGATAGCTTTTGGCTTCAAACTTGAAGTCCTAAATTTCAAATTCAAGATCCAAACTTTCGATGGTTGAGCATGAGTTCTGTAATTCGCTTTTTGATTGCTGCTGTGTTTGTGGTTTCAGCAGTCCACTTCAATCTTTTTGCCCAAGGCACTGCGGAAGATTACGAGCGTTCGGCTCGATGGTGGGAAAGGGTCAATAACAAAGTTTTTCCGCGTGAAGTGCGCCCCAATTGGATGGGACAAGACCGTGGTGAAAATGCTTCCTCGGAACCCATCACCAAATTTTGGTATCGCAGCCAGCGTTCAGCAGATCAAAGTGAGATCTTGGTTGTCGATATGCCTACCGGCGCAGTGTCGTCCCCCTGGGATAAAGCAAAACTCGCTGCGTCACTATCAGAAAAATTGGGACAGCCAATAACGGAAAACGAACTGCGTATCGACGTCGTTCGATTTGAAAACGCCACTCAAACTTGGCAATTCAATTTTCGCGACAAAGGTTTTCGTTGGAACCCAAACGATAACTCGTTGAATGACGCCGAAAAAATATCAAACAACAACGATACCCCGCGTCGCCGAGGTGGACGACGTGGGCGGCCGCGCAGCAGCGACGCCCCTGCCCAGCGGTCGCCCGATGGCAAATGGGAAGTTCAAGTCGACAATCACAATTTAATCTTGGTAAATACGGCTGAGCAGTCGCGACAAGCATTGACCACCGATGGAAATGAAAAGCACTTTTATGAAGGTGCATTTTTCTGGGCTCCCGACAGTCAACGCTTTGTAGCGATCAAGACAGAAGCCGAAGAGCAACACATCGTCCACATCGTCGAGTCGTCCCCCAAAGATCAAGTGCAACCCAAACTTAAAAGCTTCAATTACATCAAACCGGGCGACAAAATTGCTGTTCGCAAACCTTGTCTATTTCGGATCGATACCAAGCAAGCGGTCCCCATCGCCGATACGCATTTCCCTAATCCTTGGAGCATCGAAGACATTCGCTGGGAAGATGATTCAAGCCGCTTCACCTTCTTATACAACCAACGCGGACATCAAGTGGTGCGAGTTGTGGCCGTTAATGGCCAGACCGGAGAATCGGGGATATTGATCGATGAAAACAGCAAAACGTTTGTGGACTATGCACATAAACTTTACTCCTACTACCTCGATCAAACTCACGAAATCATCTGGATGTCCGAACGAAACGGCTGGAATCATCTCTACCTAATCAATGGCTTAACTGGCCAAGTCATCAACCCGATCACCCAAGGCGAATGGGTCGTTCGCAGTGTCGATTATGTCGATGTTGAGAAACGCCAAATCTGGTTCCAAGCCAGTGGCGTTTATCCCGAACAAGATCCGTATTATCTGCATCATTGCCGCGTCGATTTTGATGGCAAGAATCTTACTCTCCTAACCTCTGGCAACGGGACGCACGATGTAGACTATTCTCCAGATCGTAAATTTCTGGTTGATACTTATTCGCGAGTCGATATGGCCCCCATCACTGAGTTGCGAAGCGGTGAGGATGGCAAACTCATTTGCGTACTGGAAACCGCAGCCTTAGATCCTCTGGTTGCGACAGGTTGGCAAATCCCCGAACGATTCGTAGCCAAAGGCCGTGATGGTCAAACCGATATTTACGGTGTTATTTATCGCCCTTCAACGTTTGATCCCAATCGTTCGTACCCTATCCTCGAATCGATCTACGCTGGTCCTCATGGTTCGCATGTTCCCAAGAGTTTTTCAGCTTTCCGCCGCGAACAGGAAATTGCCGAACTTGGATTTATCATCGTACAAATCGATGGCATGGGAACCTCCAATCGCAGCAAAGCGTTTCATGATGTGTGCTGGAAAAACCTGGGTGATAGCGGTTTTCCTGATCGCATACTTTGGATTCAAGCCGCAGCTAAAAGATACTCTTACATGGATTTGAATCGCGTCGGCCTATATGGTGGCTCAGCTGGGGGCCAAAGCACCTTGCGCGGCCTACTTGCGCACGGTGATTTCTACAAAGTTGGAGTTGCCGATTGCGGCTGCCATGATAATCGCATGGACAAGATTTGGTGGAACGAATTATGGATGGGTTACCCCATCGATCAACATTATGAAGAACAATCCAACGTAACCCAAGCTCATCGACTCACCGGCAAATTAATGCTTGTCGTGGGCGAACTCGACGACAATGTCGATCCAGCCTCGACGATGCAAGTGGTCAACGCGTTAGTGAAGGCCGACAAAGATTTTGAGTTTTTAATTTTACCGGGCGTTGGCCATGGAGCTGCAGAAACGCCCTATGGGCATCGACGCCGCAAAGATTTCCTCGTACGTCACCTCCTTGGCGTCGAACCTCGCCACCCCTAGTATGAGAGCTGTGGTCTGACCGCTAAATAGAACTATCGATCACGCTCTCAATTTACTCCTCCGCTAAAATGGAGTGCCCCTATCACCTTGCAAGGAGTTGCCATTGAAAGTCGTCTACCTCACCGCTGGTGCTGCTGGCATGTATTGTGGCAGCTGCATGCATGACAATTCTTTGGCTCGGGCGATGATTGCCAGCGGCGCAGATACTCTTCTGGTTCCAACCTACACTCCGATCCGGACCGATGAACAAGATGTAAGCGTTGATCGAGTTTTTTTTGGCGGAGTCAATATTTATCTACAGCAGTTAGCGCCTTGGCTGAGGTTCGTGCCACGCTGGCTCGATCAAGCTCTCAATTCACCTAAGCTCATTCGTTGGGTTGCCTCGCGTGGCATGGAAACCAGCCCCAAGTCGCTCGGAGCTTTAACGGTTTCGATGCTGAAAGGTCGGCACGGAAATCAGCGTAAAGAAGTGGACCGATTGTGTGACTGGTTGGTACGAGATATCAAGCCGGATGCACTCGTGCTAACCAACATGTTGATAGCCGGCTTTATCCCCGATCTAAAGCGACGCCTCAAAATTCCGGTCGCAGTCACTCTCCAAGGCGATGATATTTTCCTCGACTATCTCCCTGAACCCTATCGTCAACAAACACTCGACATCATGCGGCGTTTGGTAAAGGATGTAGATGGTTTTATCGTGCATAGTCGTGACTATGGAAGTCGAATGGCGGACGAATTACAGATCCCTGTCGATAAATGGCACGTCACTCCGTTGGCCATCGATACCAAACCGTTTCAACAGGCTGCTGCGCAAAAACGTGAACTGCCACAGCAACCAACCCTCGGGTACCTTGCCCGGCTTGCCCCTGAAAAGGGTTTGCATCAGGTCGTCGATGCATTTATCGCACTCCATCGTGATACCAAGTATCACGATGTTCGCTTGCGCGTAGCCGGTTGGCTTGGTCCGCAAAACGTGAGCTATTGGGAAGAACAAAAAAGCAAAATCGCTGCGGCTGGGTTGAACGATAAACTGATCCATGATGGTGAGATCGATCATCAACACAAAATTGACTATCTTCGATCACTCGATGTCCTCTGCGTGCCCACTACCTATCGCGATCCCAAGGGACTGTTTGTCCTAGAAGCCTTGGCGTCAGGCACACCTGTCCTGGTCACCGAACATGGTGCCTTCCCAGAAATGCTCGCGCGGCACGGTGGTGGTTGGTGCGTGAAAAACGGAGATGTCGATGGCCTGACACAACGCCTAAAGTGGGTGTGCGAACATCGAGACGATGCGCACCTCATTGGACTGCAAGGTCAAAAGAGCGTGCACTCAACTGGTGACATCATGAAAATGGCCAGCCAAACTCTGGAACTGCTGCGAAGTTTGGCGTAGCTCGGCAGTCCGCGTCTCGTACGATTCGACAGTGGGTACCATTTGCTGCCGAGTCCGTGCGCAACACGACAGAGGACTGTCGTGCTCCGCGCCACTCAGCACACCACTGCGCCGAGCCCGCACACAATAGTCTGCAAAAGTGTGCAAAATACGCGACTTTGCCTTTGGCCCAATAATTGCTGAATAATCTCTGTGGAAATGTGGTATGCCACCACGAGTAGAAACCGATGCTTGAGTTGGAGATCCAACTCACCATCCAGCAATATCTTCATCGAATCGTCACGGAGAATGGGAAATGAAACGCGCCATGTTCATCGGATGTATTTTGCTAATCGCCGCATTTCTGTGCGCATCTTATTTGCGAGCCCAGAAAGCTGAGACGAATGCCGACCTACGTGATTTCATGCGGGCCAAACTCTCCCATTCACAAAAGTTGCTGGAAGGTCTCACCACAGAGAACTACGACTTGATTGCCAAACATGCGCAAGACTTAGCGCTGTTGTCCGAAGATGAGCAGTGGCAAGTCTTTCAAACAGCCGACTACATCAATCGCAGCAAAGAGTTTCGCCGGGCTGCGAACGCGCTGGCTGAAGCGGGCCGCACCAAGAACCTCGACGCTGCTTCACTGGGTTATGTCGAAGTCACTTTGAAATGCATCGAATGCCACAAGTACGTACGCAGCATCCAGAAATAGGCTTGAGGCTTGAGGCATGAGACTTGAGGGAAAAACTGCCTCACTGCCTCACTGCCTCACTGCCTCACTGCCTCACTGCCTCACTGAATCACTGAATCACTAATTACTAACCCGTTCGACGTATTCGCCAGTGCGTGTATCGATTTTGATTACGTTGCCTTCTTTGATGAAGCCTGGCACGATGAATTCAGCGCCGGTTTCAACCT
>Ga0209174_10000149_pt1 | contig 54195 bp, 33 predicted proteins | sample JI91814BDNA_FD_187505 | JGI IMG/M metagenome (GOLD analysis project Ga0209174, IMG submission 187505) | Wastewater effluent complex algal communities from Wisconsin, to seasonally profile nutrient transformation and Carbon sequestration -... | ecosystem: Engineered > WWTP > Effluent > Algae...
AGGACAGTTTGTGCTGCCGTAATGACTGAACTCGATATCGAAACGCCGAAAATCGTTTTCGTGAGCCGTCTTGCTTTCGGCAATAATCTCTTCCTCAGTTCGTCCTTCTTGTCGCGCCCGAATCATAATTGCGGTGCCGTGCGTATCATCGGCGCAAATAAAGATGCAACGATGCCCCTGCAGCTTTTGAAAACGCACCCAGATGTCGGTCTGGATGTACTCAACCAAGTGGCCAATGTGAATCGGGCCATTGGCATAGGGAAGTGCGGCGGTAACTAAAATGCGTCTTGGAGTCATGCGGCTTAAAATCGATGGGAACAGGGAAATTCGCCTGAAAGTGGCCTGAATTGTAACAAAATAGACTCGATTCGTAGGAGGTGGTTCGGCTTTGATAGCAAGCCAAACGGGCAAAATAGTCGAAAAGTTGATCTTGTAAAAATTTCAAAAACGCCGCACACTGCTTTTTCGATTGGGCAAGGATGCCTAAATAATCCTACGCAGAGTGCGACTGACTATTGGAATCCAAGGAGGGATCCCATGTTCTCTTTACCAGCTTGGCTATTGCTATCTACCTTAGTCGCTGCACCTTCGGACGTGGATCTAGTGGTCTTTATGGCCCAAGGCTGTCCTCATTGCCAACAACTTCGCCCTGAACTGGATGAATTGCGAAATGCCGGCTATCGCGTTCAGGAAGTCGATGCCTTAGCGAACCGCTCTGTCGCTTCAGAATGGAAGGTAGAAAGCGTCCCAACTTTGGTCATCTTGCGCGGTCAAAAAGAGGTGGACCGTATCGTCGGTCGACTTTCTAAAGCAGATTTACGAAAACGTCTTTCCACCGATCCAACGCCCGCTGTCAATCCATTTGCGGCCCAAGCCCCGACGCGGGCCATCGGTTCCATGTCCGATGCCCCCGCGCTCACAGACGATCGCTTGCGAAACTTAAATCGCGAATGGCCTGTCGTAAAAGCCACAAACAACACTCCCGAACCAGCGGTTAAAAGCGAGGCCACGGCTTCCTTAACTCCCTCTCGGCCATCCGATCCAGCTTCTTTGACGACGGGCTTTGAACGGCTGAATTCACCTCGAGAATTCCCAAACTTGAATCAACAACCTAGCGTGATCCCTATCGATCCCGCCCTCGCGAAACAAAAAGCATTAGCTGCCACGGTGCGTTTGCGAATTGAATCGGAGACGATGCAATCCAATGGAACGGGTACCGTCATCTGGGCCGAAAATGGTGAAGCACTCATCCTCACTTGTGGTCACATCTTCCGCGATATGAAAAACACCGATCAACTATTTATCGACTTTTATCGAGATGGCAATTGGGTCAACGTTCCCGGACAAGTCCTGCAGTTCTACGCTGACAAACATGATATCGGCATGGTGAAATGCGCAGTGCCATTTGAAGTTGAAGCTATTGGAATCAACTATTCCGAACCTTTAGCCGTTGGCTCCACCGTCTTCAGCATCGGTTGCGATCGTGGCACTCCACCGAACATCAAAGAAACGCAAATCACCGCGTTGAATCGTTACTTGGGAGAAGCGAATATCGAGGCAGCTGGCGCTCCAGTCGATGGACGCAGTGGCGGTGGATTGTTCGATGCCAGTGGCAATCTGATCGGTGTATGCAATGCTGCCGATCATCAAGACAATGAAGGTATTTACGCAGGCCAAGGTCAGATCGTTTACCAACTACAAGCCTTGGCGATTTCAATCCCATCCGCAACTTCAACACCCTCACCACGCTTCGCTCAACTAGAGACAAGTCGAGGCCAGAACGAGTGGCTTCCAGAAACTCCCGCGAAGAGTACACCTGAGACCACGAACTCCGCAGAAGTCATCATGATTGTCCGCGATGGCAAGAACCCACCACGTGAAGTTCGTGTTGCTCAACCTACTCCCGAATTTTTGAAATGGATTGAGCAACAATCGATCGGTCTTCAGCCCTAACGTAGTGCGGGCGTCCTCGCCCGCACTGTAAGAAAGCAGCGTCCTCGCCCGCTTTGTCTTTATCTACTACATCTCGATCTATGACGTTATTGTTGCGAGTGAGAGCGGGCCGAAGGCCCACTCTACATAGCTCTCACGACGATCGTACGACGGCCGGGTAGCGAGTGAGGACACTCGCCCTACATAAGATGACGATCGAGGACGATCGTCCTACGAACTATGACGATCGAGGACGATCGTCCTACGTCAAATACGATCGCACTACATCACAGCATCCATGGATGGTCGAGGTGGATGAACGGAAGGACCGAGCACGCCTTCAATTTCATTTTCATCCAATTCTTCTTTGTTCAGCAGCCCATCTTTCAAGCCTTCCAATAACTCTTTGCGATCTGCCAGAATTTGGAAAGCCCTTTGATCGGCGGCATGCAAAATGGATGCGACTTCCGCATCGATGAGCTCTTGAGTATGCTCGCTGAACTGTCGCTGTTGGTGAATCTCACGCCCCAAAAATGGATCGTCGTCAGCGGTTTTGTAACTCACTGGTCCCAACTTGGGGCTCATACCCCAATGCGTCACCATACGTCGAGCCAAACTCGTCGCTCGTTCCAAATCGTTTTCGGCACCGACGGTGGTTTCGTTATAGATCAACTTTTCCGCAGCCCGACCACCGAGCAAAACGACTAACTCGTCCTGCAATTCACTCTGCGACATACTCACTCGATCTTCCGATGGAAGAATCTGAGTGCTTCCCAAAGATCGACCGCGAGGAATGATGGTCACTTTGTGAACACGCCGAGCACCAGGCAAGAACCAAGCCGCAATCGTATGTCCCGCTTCATGGTAGGCCGTCTTCTCTTTCTCATCGCGTTGCAATACTTCTTCGCGTTTGGCACCGATAAGAACTTTATCTCGCGCATATTCAAAGTCAGCCATCGAAACGCGGGTTTTGTCGTGTCTGGCTGCCCACAATGCCGCTTCATTGACGATATTGCGAATATCGGCTCCAGTTAAGCCGACAGTCGCTGCCGCTAATCTTTGCAAGTCAACATCTTGATCGAGAGGTACCTCTCGGACGTGTACCTTGAAGATCTCGTAGCGGCCTTTGAGAGTGGGGCGTGAAACGGTGATATGACGGTCGAAACGGCCCGGACGCAACAACGCTGGATCTAACACGTCAGGTCGGTTGGTCGCAGCGACCACAATCACCGAATCGCTTGGCGAGAACCCATCCATCTCGCTGAGAATTTGGTTCAACGTTTGTTCGCGTTCGTCGTGACCACCACCCAAGCCTGCACCGCGTTGACGCCCCACCGCATCGATTTCGTCGATGAAGATAATGGCAGGCGAATTGTCTTTTGCTGTTTGGAACAAATCGCGCACACGACTGGCACCAACACCCACAAACATCTGAATGAATTCGCTACCCGATACCGAGTAAAACGGGACCCCCGCCTCACCCGCAATGGCTCGAGCCAATAACGTCTTGCCGGTACCTGGCGAACCGTTGAGCAATACACCCTTCGGCACACGTCCACCGAGCTTTTGGAATTTTTCAGGACTCTTCAAATAGTCCACGATTTCTTGCAGATCAGCCTTAACGCCCTCTAATCCAGCCACGTCCTTAAAGGTCGTTTGTTGATCGGATGGTTCATAGCGTTTTGCCGTTGAGCGACTGAAACTTGACAAGAATCCACCACCCACAATTTGATCGCGAGTGCGCCGATAAATCATCCAAATGACGAAGATGACGATCAACGGCAGAGCAAACATAAAGAACATCATCAACGACTGAGTCGTATCGGTCGATTGCGCGCTGACAGTGGCACCGCTCTCTTCCAAGCGTTTATTCAATTCAATTCGGAAAGAATCGCCGGGCGGGAGACTGACATAGAACTCGCGATTCAATTTCGCAGGTTCACCGTTAGCTCCTTTAGGAAGTATCTCTTCTCCCTTGGAATTCACTTCGGGCGGTGCATTAGGTTCCAATTTGAAGAAACCTGTTGCGGCAGCCGGACCAACCGTCACCGTTTGAATGTTCTGATTCTTCAACTGCTGCAAGAAGAAGCTGTACTTGATCTCGGAGACCCGACCGGCGCGATTGTTGTAAAACAAGATAACGGCGAGCAGCGTCACAACGGTGATGATGATCCACCAATTCTGCGGTCGTCGTGTACCTACCGCGCGATCACCACCCCGGTTGCCTTCGTCCTTCGTAGGTTTGTCCATGAACGGCCTTTCTATGCCTCACCAAAGCTGTATCAATAGCCCGGATATTCTAGTCAACAATCCCAATTCTGGCGACCGACCCCCACGACTTACGCCCTATTTATCCTACACATCTTCTGTCGTAGCAAAATCATCTTACAAAACCACGACAGCTGGGGATCGTTTAACCCGTAGCTGGAGCGCAGCGGAGGCTAGGTAGCTAGGTGGGCAGGAGAAAAACGCCATTCCCCTGAATACGCTCTACCAAAGATGTGTGGCCAAACCAGAACCCACGCCCCCCCATACTGGTCCATCCTGGAAGGCGAATCAGCCCGCCAATCGTTTGAAATCGGAGATTCCATTTCCGTTTTACGCCAAAAAACTCACATTCGTTCAGTATCCGTACCGATTTAGCCCAATTTGGCCTGCACATCCTGCGGAAGTGCTTTCGGTAGCGGACGCCCTGCCCCCTTTGAACTTTTCAAATCAGCCAAAGCGGTTGCCTCGTCAATGCGGCGAATGAGCAAACAATGCTCCCATGAATAGCCGTCCGACAGCAACCGCCACGTCCAATACCAATCGGGTTTCGCCGCTCCTTCGCTGCTTGGTTTCGTCGCCCCTGCACTTGGCTCGGCAGGTTTCGCTTGGGCAGCCACCGGTGATGAAACAGGTGCCTGTGGTACTACCTTGGTCGCTTGCAAAGTAAATTCATCCGTCACCTTCGTCGGTTTCGCAGGAGCAGTGTCGGGTGCGGCAGCGACAACCGGCTTCTTGGTCGCGACTGAACTCGGACTGGGAGCTGGACTGGGACTGGGCTGCAATGCTTCCAACTTGCTGCGCAGAGTTTTGCTAAACGTTAACTCAGGCCAAGGATCCTTGCCTTTCAACACGGCTTCCCCAACCGGTGTCACCAAAACCGTTGGACGATGTGCGGTGACTTCTTGTTGAGCGAGTATGCCTACCTGCAACAGCGCGTCCAACACCTGCACCGCTTGAGCTTGACTCAAGACCTCCAACATTCCGAAGCCCGCCAAACGCTCCAGTCGCAATCTCTGCACCTTCGCGTTTTGCGAGCCTTGCAAGAATTGGGCGAGCAAGTTTTTCCCCAAACGGCCATGGGTGCGAGCAATCGCTTCTAACACTTTCTGCATAATCGCAGGTGGCGGCTGTGATGTCGATTCATTCTTGGCACTCGCAGTTGAAGTCGCCACGCTCTTAGCACTCGACGAAGCTGATCCGTTGGAATTGACTTTGGGCCAACCGACCTTGCCTTGACAACGATCGCATAGACCGCACGGCCGAGCATTCGGATCACCGAAGTATTCAATAATGCTCATCTGCCGACATACGCGAGCTTGGGCGAACGCAATCACCTGCTCGAGCTTTTCGATTTCAGCATTTTTACGCAGCTGAAGTTGTTGAAAATCGATCTTCAAGTCTTCGAACGCGATACCCCGTTTGCGCACATGGACGGCTCGTCCACGAAACGGCGGAACATATTCGACCGACTCCAACTTGGTCACTTCACGCAACGCTCGCAACAAACTGTCGTGATCCATATCAGCCTGCTGCTCAAGCCAACGTGGATGAACAAACACCTGTTCGTAGCGCCGATCACCGACCGCCTTCTCAATCGCGCGCATCGCTTTGCGCTGATTTTTCGCTTCACGCGGCAAGACATCGATCAGGCTCGGTAAGTCGCTGTTGATTCGCAACATCGCTAAACCTTGCCCTGCCTCCAGTCGCTCTAAAACGCCAGTGCGACTAAGAATTTGCAGGCTGGTACCGACAGCTTCGGCTGAAATTGACAGTTGCAACGCATCGCGTATTTCTTGCTGAGTCTGCTCGATGGGATCAACATCCTGAGCCATCACGTAATCATAAACGCGGCGGACAATATCTTTGCCTGGATGTGCGTTTTCGATGAAAAACTCTTGCACAAAACGATCTTGGTAACCGTACAGCAATACGCATTGGGAGAAGAGACCATCGCGTCCGGCGCGACCAGCTTCTTGATAGTAGGCTTCAAGTGTTCCCGGCATATTGTAATGAACCACAAACCGCAAGTCGGGCTTGTCGATCCCCATTCCAAACGCGTTGGTCGCAACGATGATCTCCAATTGCCCATCCATGAAGCGATCTTGAATGGCGCGACGTTGTTCGGGCAACAGGCCAGCGTGATAACCACCGATCGACATCTTGAGTTCGGTGTTACAGAATTCCACGAGTTCTTCACAACGCTTTCGCGTCGCAGCGTAAATGATGCCCGAGCCAGGGCGGGTTTCCAAAAAGCGTTTTAGCTCGTGCTGTTTATCGCGTTCACTTTGACAATGCACGACACCGAAATGCAGGTTCGTACGAGCAAACCCGTTGATAAATTCTTTTGGCCTACGGAGCCCCAACGTTTGCACAATATCATCGCGAACACGTTGTGTCGCCGTAGCTGTTAAGGCAATCGTTTGAATGTCGCCGAGCCATTGCCGAAACTTACCGAGACGTTGATAGTCTGGACGAAAGTCATGTCCCCATTGACTGATACAATGCGCTTCGTCGATTGCCAACAGTTGAATAGGCGTCGCGCGAATCGATTCAATAAATCTCTGATTTCGCAGCCGCTCGGGAGCCACATAGAGCAAGCGATATTTACCTGCGGCTACATCTTGCAAACGATATTGCTGTTCGGTGTGGGAAAGCGACGAGTTGATTAAGGTGGCTGGGATACCACGTTGATTCAAGCCATCTACTTGATCTTTCATCAACGCGATCAAGGGCGAAACCACGATGGTCAAACCAGGTCGGACCACACTGGGAAGTTGGTAACAGAGACTTTTCCCACCCCCGGTTGGCATCACGCAGAGACAGTCTTCTCCAGCCACAACTTGCTCGATCACTTCGCGTTGACCAGGACGAAACGAAGACAAACCAAATTGGCTCAGCGCATCATCGATCCGATAATTAGCTTGCTCAGTGGTCATGATTTGTCATCCTTTCACTAATCTGGTCTCACCATCGGTTTTCCCGCACCTCCGACAGTGCGCGGGACCATCGGCCCATTCGCAGGGAATGGGCCATTTGACCGGGGAGACTATTCTAGCGAGAGATCGAGCGGATGACTAACCTGCCGTAGCCTCAGTTACCGTGTATTTGATGTCCGTTGTGGGCAGGGCCGCCTTCAATTCCTCGATTTTTGCAGGAGAAATCGTGGTATTCTCCAAAATCAGCGTTTTTAGCCCCTTCAGCTGAGCCAATACCGAGACACCTTCATCGGAAATAGCCGTCTTACCCAGATGCAGAAACTCGAGCGAATTCATCGATGCGACTGCTGGCAAACAGCTATTATCGATACCTTTGACGTCATCCAAATTGAGTCGCTTCAATTTGAGACTCGTTAGCTTCTCCACTCCTTTGGAAGAAATCTGTGTCCGCAAGAAATTGACATCCACCAAGGAGGGGCGTTGCGAAATGATCTCGATCGCTGCATCGTCGACCGCCGTTTCACTCAAATCCAGCTCGGCGAGTTTTTCATACTTTTCAATAACCCGTAGCCCCTCGGATGTTACCTTCGTTCCACGAATCTTGAGCTTTACTAAATCTTTCGCTTCTGCAAATGTGGCTAATCCAGAATCTGAAATCGGTGCTTGAAACAGATCGAGCTCTTTGAGTTTCTTGAGCTCACCTAAAGAGACAACACCAACATCAGTGACTTGACTTCTGGGCAACACCAACAACTGCAAGTCGATAAGCGGTTTAAGAAAAGCGACTCCTTCATCCGTCACATTTTCACCGTTGACCAACAAGCTCTTGAGTTTCGTAAAGGTGGCGATTGCTTCGAGCCCCGCATTGCCAATGTCAGAACAATCGCGCAGATCGAGCACCTCAAGCTCGGTCAAGCTGCTCAATTTTTTGACACCAGCGGCTGTCACGCCAGTGCCACGCAAACGCAATTTCTTGAGCGTGGTGATTTTCGTAAGCTCTTCGAGGTTGTCATCAGTAAACTTCGAACCCTCTAAACTGAGATCTTCTAATTTCTTGAGCGACAACAGCAACGGGAGTGAGTCGTTGTCGATCGACGATTTCATCGCCACAGTGAGCGTCTTCAAATTGGGATGCCCGGCAATGGCAGCCATCATCGGATTATCAACTTGCTCGCCAGAGAGAATCAGAGTCTCGACAAAAGGTAAGCCATAGAGCCAACCCATTTGCTCATGAGTCCCGCCACCCGCTTTGCGAAAATCAATGAATATAATTTGCCCATCGTCGTTGGTCTTTACTTCGATATCCGGCAAGGCTTCCAGTTGATCGCGCAGATTCAAATCTTCGGTGCGTGAAAAGCGGCGAGAATCATAACGCCCAGGCTGCGGTACACCAGCTTGAATGGTCATCGGTCGCGGGGCCATTCGAGGCATGCGGCTCTCGCGTTTATCTTCTTGCTTTTTGCATCCAATTACCGCAATGAGCCCGATCACGACGCACATCTTCCAACGCATATACGACTGATACCTTATCTCACAAAGAGGAGCGAAGTGGTTCCGGTTTAAAGTTTCATCACAGAGTAACGGCTAGAAAAGAGCGAAGTCTATCCCCGCAGGCAACTTCCAGCCATTTTAGTTCCACCGAACACCTTCGTTTCGGCGGCTTGATCCGTTAAGTTGATGCGAACGGGCAATACGATCAGTTGCCTCTGTCGTTCTCTCAATCCATCCAACTTCGCTCCGATTTTGGCCGGTTTTACAAATCCGCAGCCACAACGCCCCAAACAATGGAAAACAAAGCCCCCTTAAGAATCGACGTCGCGCTGCTCCCTGACAATGCACAGCACTTTTCGTTGGCTGGCGGCTTGGCGATTGTGATTGACACCCTGCGATTTACGACATCGGCGATCACGGCGATGGCAGCCGGTGCTCGACAGGTTCAAACTTGTACGACGGTAGCTGAAGCCTTAGCGGCGCGAAACAAAGATGCGTCTCTATTGCTGTGCGGTGAACGAGGCGGCACAAAAATTGACGGATTCGATTTGGGGAATTCGCCACTGGAGTATCAACGCCCAAGAATCGCCGAGCGTTGTTTGTTGTTTTCTACAACCAACGGCACAGTCGCTGTCGATGTGGCTCACAAAGCTCAGAGTGCCGAGATTGTCTTGGGTGCATTAGTGAATCGTTCAGCGGTCGCGCGGCGTGCGGTCGATTTCCTCGAGCATTCGGCTTGCCCTGGCTCACCGGATCTACATCATACGCAAGCTGCGCTCACATTTGTGTGTGCGGGAACCGATGGATTGGTTGCGGGCGAAGATGTGCTAACAGCCGGTGCGATGCTGGATGCAATTCACGATCAATTGGTTGCCGCTGAGCGTGATAGTAGCGGCTTGATATTCTCGGATTCCGCGTTGATTGCGCGAGCGTTATGGAAATCGGTGAGTTCCAATGCAGCGCTGGGCAATTCGTTGACGGAGCGAATCGTGTCGTTTTTTCATCAAGTTCGCGGTGGTGCGAAATTGGTGGAACTCGGTTTTGGTCCCGACTTAACTGCGGCAGCTGCTGTGGATACGTTCGATGCGGTGCCTCGATACAAGAAAGACGATGGTTGCGAAGCGGTGGTGTTTCGGTAGCCCGCTAAGCCATGATAACTAAAGGAATGCCTTATCTCGACCTCCGTCCGTAGCTCCTACGTCGTGATCGTACTTCGTCATCCTACTTCGTGATCGTCATCGTCATCGTCATCGCAATCGACCTCCTTTTCGCTCTACCGCGTTCCCTCCCCCAACTCCGCTTCTTCGGTCGACGAGATCATCGTCCGTTGCCAACTGGTCGAGGACACTTTCCAGTTCGGGTCATCTTTTCGAATGAGATCCACGATGCCTGGCAAATGCGCGGCACCATAGAGAATATAGATTTTGTCGTTTTTGTCTGCCAAGAGTTGACCAGCGACATAGCGATTGCGGTATTGCAGAATGAGCTTCTCTTGTTGGCTACCACGTTCGCGATGGCTGAAATGATAGTTGAGAAATCCGCGAGTTAAGATACCGACGATCTTCTGTTGTTCGGGAGAAATCCCGTGCAGCCATTTCATCATGGCGGACATGCTTTCGGTAGCGTTTTTGGCGGCCGTCTTGGGATGTAGAGTCATATCTTCGGAGGCTGCAAACTCAGGATCATTCGCCAGCAAGCGTTCGTATTCTTTCTTGAGTTGCAGGGCATCGACATCGGTCTCGATGACTTGTTCAGGATTCGTTTTGGAATGTTGATCTAGCAGACCGAAATAGTCGACTTGAAAGGTTAAGCCGCAGAGATCGGCCAGCTGTTTGTAATGATCATTCATTTCTCCTCCACCTCCCATGTAGGCCGAGAGAAATTCATCACCTTCACCTGGCGCTGGCTTAATTCCTTCATAGCGAATGTGGTAGCCGTCTGCGATGGCACGTTCGACATCGTAGGCAACGGATTTGTAAAACACTTCCGAGCCGATGTGGATCATTCCTTGCAGCACAATGGTTCGGTCGCCATTGGTCAACACAATGCGAGGAACAGTAAGCGGTTTAACGTTGACTAAAATCGCGCAACCGTAGATCGGCAGTGCGATCAAAAACGCGCTGGCCATCGTGACGCCGAGCGCAGTGCGAGTATACAAGCTTAAGCCGGAATAGCCTGGACGATCGCGATGCCATATTCGGCGCAATGCGAAAATGGGAAGTGCAATAAAGCAGCTTACTGCAAAGATCCCAAGCACAAACCACCAAGTGCCAGCCAGTAGAATGGGGAGCGATACGAGAAATAAGCTGACCAGAACAAACCAGATGATGGCGATGATCCCAATCCGTAGTTGTTCAATCCAACTTATCTCTCGCGACATTCCATGATCCCTTCCTTGAATTCACTGTGAGCTTTTGGTTCTTGTGTGCGATGCGATCTCGATTACAAAGCTCGCAGCAAACTGGTGACGAGCTCATCGACATTTTTCAAGATCGCTTCATCGCCAGCCGCTTCGGCTTCGGCAATGCGGCGAACGATCGCGGAGCCGACGATAACACCGTCGGCAACTGGAGCCAAAACCTTCACATGTTCAGGTTGGCTAATCCCGAAGCCAATGCAGATAGGCAGCGTGGTTCGTTGACGTAACCAGGTTACTTGGTCGAGTAGACCTGGAGGTAACTCTTGGCGTTCGCCGGTGATACCGGTCACGGAGACGAAGTAGATAAAGCCGCTGCTGCGTTCGGCGATACGCACAGCTCGTTCGCGAGGCGTGGTCGGTGTAACCAATTGGATCAGGTTAAAATCTTCACCTTTGCAGACCGCCGCGAGTTCATCGCATTCTTCCACTAACAAATCGGGAACGATGGCACCGCACAAGCCAGCTTGTTTGGCTTCATGCACAAACTGTTTAGGACCTTTGCGAAACACGACGGCATAGCTGAGCATCGTCACCAGTGGCATCTTCACGGTGGGCGAGGTTGCCTTGACCATTTCGAAGATTTGCTTCAGCTTGATATGCCTTCCTAATGCACGAGTGTACGAAGCTTGAATTACTGGTCCATCGGCAATGGGATCGCTGTAGGGGATTCCGATTTCAGCGATAGAACAACCAAGCTGATCCAAGCGCTTCAAAAGTTTTGAAGTGCACTCTAAACTGGGATCACCGGCTGTTACGAATGGGATAAAGGCCTTTTTCTTTTCAGCTCGTAAACGAACGAACAAATCATCCAAAATGGTCATACGAAGTCAATATTTCTGTGAGCGATGTAAGGAATAGGAGTTGAGGTCGAACTTCGATCCAGTGAATGGAGCGAGAGTTGACAACGGGCGAGCAGACCATTGAAATCAATCGATGGCCGTTCCTTTGAGACGAGCGATTTCGGCGGCATCTTTATCACCTCGGCCTGACAAGCAGATAACGAGATGCTGATTGGGCGACATGGTCTTTGCGATTTCAACAGCCTTCGCAATCGCATGACATGTTTCGAGAGCAGGCAAGATACCTTCGTTGCGAGCGAGAAGGTCGAAGGCTTGCAGTGCTTCATCATCGCGACAATCGATATAGTCGACGCGATGCGTATCTTTCCAATAGCTATGCTCAGGTCCCACGCCTGGATAATCGAGACCAGCCGAGATGGAATGCACATCGCTGGTTTGACCATCTTCATCTTGCATGACGTAGCTGTAGCTGCCGTGCAATACACCTGGATGACCATGAGAAAGTGGCGAGGCGTGATCGCCTGGTTTTGCACCACGGCCGCCGGCTTCGACACCGATGAGACGCACCCCTTCATCTTCGACGAAGGGGTAGAACATACCGGCAGCGTTGCTGCCACCACCGACACAAGCCACGACAGTGTCAGGGAGTTTACCGAACGATTCGAGACATTGTTGCCGGGCTTCGCGCCCGATAACGGATTGGAAATCGCGAACCATCATCGGAAAGGGATGCGGGCCGATGACGGAGCCGATGATGTAATGAGTGTTTTCAACGCTGCTCATCCAATCGCGCATTGCTTCGTTGACGGCGTCACGCAATGTCTTGGAGCCGCTGGTCACAGGTCGCACTTCTGCTCCGAGGAGCCGCATACTGAAGACGTTGGGCTTTTGTCGGCGGACATCTTCGGCACCCATGTAGACGACGCAGGGGAGGCCGAAGTGAGCGCAGGCGGTGGCTGTGGCGACACCATGTTGACCGGCACCGGTTTCGGCGATGACCCGTTTTTTGCCCATGCGGAGGGTGAGGAGCGTTTGACCGATGGTGTTATTGATTTTGTGAGCGCCGGTGTGATTGACGTCTTCGCGTTTGAGCCAGATTTGGGCACCGCCGATATGGGCGGAGAGTCGTTTAGCGAAATAGAGGGGTGAGGGACGTCCGACGAAGCGTTTTAGAAGGTCATCGAGTTCCGCTTGAAAGGCGGGATCTTTTTTGGCGGATTCGTATTCTTGAACGAGTTCATCTAGGGCGCGGGTGAGGGTTTCGGGAACATAGCGACCACCGAAGGGCCCGAATCTTCCGCGTGGATCGGGAACTTGGGCGGAGGCGTGGGGAGGGTTACCGAGTTGAGCGGAGGACATAGCGGAGATCAACTTTCACAAAAGTGGGGGTTACAAACCGGCTCGACCGGCTATAACCGATTTTCGATCCCCCCAGGCAACCGGTCAATACCGCCCACTGGCCAATACGGTAAACCAGCCTGGATGTTTGACCATCCATACGACGGAACTCGCCCCAAGATACCAACTCCCCCGAAACGGGCCACTCCCCAACCGTCTCACGCTAGTTGCAACCGCAACCGCAAGCCGAATTTGGCCTCCACCTGGCCTTGTACCAGGGGGACGATGACTTACCAGCTACCTCGCAGCCATCGTTAAATTATTCAGCCACGCGAGAATAGAAGATGCCACGCCCAGAAAAAGATCGCTATTATGCGCGTTCCGATCTTAGCTTGCCTGTTCGGCGTATCTCGTCAACCAATCCCGAAATGTCATGATCCAGGTGCAAGCGAACATTGGACTCTTCAAGCACTTTGCGAACGATGGGTATGGAGGGATCGGACATGCTTGCGAAACGACCGATCACATTGAACTTCATTTGTCCATATTTGCTATCGGGATTGTCTTGCAGAATTTTACCTTCCATGGAGTATTTCAGTGCGCGATTGAAATTTACCTCTTCCTTTTCCGCTACAAATGTTACTGGCTGCAGTAAATGGAATGCGCCGTTTTGAAAGGCGAAAGGAACACTTGTTTCTCGTTCGAGAATGGGCACTGTTATCGGGACATTGGTTTCAATAAGATTTGCAACATTGCCGGCTTCAAATCGTGCCTGCAACGACTTAGCGAAGGATTCTCGCTTCTGCGTCTTAGCTTTACCACCGACCAATTGCTTAAACAATTGATCGATCGTTTCTTGGCATTCACGAACTTTTACAAACGCAGGTTCCGTTAGCTGAATTTGATTGCCGCGAGTGTCAATAAACTTCTGAAACATTTCGAGCGTAGTCACGCGCGCACGTTCAGCTTCGATCCTCGCAGCAAAGCTCTTTTTGAAGTCGCTCAATCGCTTTGCATCATCGCCTGTGATTCCGAAAAAATGGCGAACACGCTCATTGTCCGCTACCATGCGAGTTTGCAAAAACGCGCGGTCAGGTACGAGCAGAACAATACCAATGTTGACCGTTTCCCGACGAGCGAGATCGGGGCAATACTGAACGATACTGTAATGGCCTTTAGCTGGATTCATAATTCACCTCGATCAGAGAGGTCTATAGTACGTTGGGGCGGATCAAACAATCTGGATTCGATCGTTTCGGCCACAAATCTCGCTCGTTGAAGCAGAAAGCTAGCAAGAGCCGACCGAACAGGTGAATCCAAATGCCATTGATGCGGGATGAGTCCCACCGCATCCTCAAACTGTGCCCGCGACACATCGCCGAGAATGCTAGCGTAGTGTCGGATTGCGTCTCGGGATATTCTCTTCCGAAACACGGGAAACAACCCAAAGACTTCTTCGTCCTTGATATTGGCAATGGAACTGACACCATTGGTCAATTCACCACCAAATTGGATCGCATGACTGAAATCCATGACTCGCAGGGAGAGCATCCCATCTGCGATGCTTTCCTTACTGAAGAATACATTATCCCAATTTACCCGGAGCTTGGGTAGATAGTGGCGGTCAGTATTGCGTAACCAAGTGTCCACAACCACCAAGCCGGAAATGGCATCAGGGTTATCGATTTTCTCTAGCAAGCGTTTGTTTCCATCCCAAACCGAACCCACTTCGCCACGCGTAGCAAATGCAGGGCCAGGCTCAGCGTTTCCTCCACGAAAGAATGGCAGTTCGTCGAGATCAGATACTTCGATTATTGCGTAATCGAACGTAGGCAGGCCAAGAAGCGCAGCCAAATGAGTGCCGAGCAGATCTTTGACCAAGGCATGTGGTCCGTCTGGATTACCAAGTGCCTTTAGGTAGGCCAACCCAGCATCCGTTCGAACAATAAGTGTTCCCGCACCACTATCCAAATGATCGATGAACTGGGTCACTTCCGTCGGTTGCCAACTTGGACTGGAATGCCACGGTAACTCAATTGTCATGAGTCACGCCGCTTCTTACCCGACTTTTTCGTCGTTGTCTTGGATGCAGGCGGTCCTTGATACAGATTGCATCCTAAGTGCCAGACTTCCAGTTTTTCCCCCGTAACGTGCTTATGCTCGCTAACGAAGGACCAACGAGCCAAATGATCGAAGCACGGCTTTGTTTGTGAACAAGGCAACTCCTCATCCATCTTTGTCCGAAACTCGTTCATTCGATCCTTTATCGAATCTTGATTGACATACACTAGTAGCAAGCCACGTCCCTCGCGTCCCGTTGAATAGCGGCCAATCAATTGAAAAAGAGCGTGACCGGCATTCCGCAGGGTTGATTCAAGAAATTGCGAAATCTGGGTAAACAAGAAGCGGCCTTTCTGCCATGATTAGGGTCTCTAACATCCAAATCAAAGGCAGGAGGCCGCTTAAAATGAGCTTGAAGGATTCAACCGGTCTTTTCAACCCCACCTCCGAAAAAAACACTCCCGAGGAGGCTCTGTTTTGTCTCCAGCAGACACAGGAGCAGGTGCGGCATTTTATTGTTGATGCAGCCCGTTCTGGCATGTCATTCGATGAAGCAGAGCGAAGCGTTTGGGAAATGGTCAAGAAGGTAGGCTTCGTTGCTATGGAGTTGCTACTGAGACTTCAGGGCAATGGGGATCTGGGCAAACAGATCAACGCGTTGAATGACAAGGTACTGGAACGAAGCCCAGTCCCTGTTGCCACGACCGTTCGATCGATTTTCGGACACCAACACTTCAAAGAATTTACCTACAGCTCGGGCAACAAACGCAAGGTAGAACTTTCTCCCATCAGCGCCAGACTTCAACTCCCTGAGCATCAATGGCCCTACCTGTTGCAGGAATTCTCTCAGTTGTTTTGTGTAGACCAAGCATTCAGTCAAGCAGCGAGAAACCTCGAAACTATTTGGGGAAATAAGTTTTCAATCGATACCCTCGAACAAACCAGTCAACGCATAGGTAAGCAAGCGGATCAGTTTCTCGATCACTTGCCAGTTCCTAAGAAAGAGGAAGAGGCTGCCATTCTAGTGGCCTCCGCAGACTGCAAAGGTGTACCACTAGTCAAAAAAGACACCGAGAAGGTAGCAGCCTTTTAGAAAACTAAAAAGAATCCTGGCAATCGACGCGTGGCCACAGTGACAAACGTGTACTCCGTTGATCGATTCGAACGTTCTTCTGAAGACATTGTGGCAGCATTGTTTCGCGATGATAGGGAAGCCGCGGATAACAAATCTAAACACCGCAAACCTAAGCTCAAAAACACAACAGCTCATTTTCCAACCATATGCGTTGACCAAGACGAAGAGATTCACATCAGTGGTATCCACGAAGGAATCGCGTGGCTTACAGAACAGGTGCTGTCGCGACGGCAAACGGACCAGCCTCTAGTGCTGTTGATGGATCGCCAAGAAAGCTTGTGGAACGTTGCGTCCATGCACTTAACGTCCGAAGCGTTTGTTCCCATTCTTGACATTATTCATGTGTCGACTTACGTCTGGAATGCATCAGCGTTACTGTATCACGAGAGATGCGACCGTGAGTCATTTACTCGCGACCGTTTACTAAGACTACTTAAAGGGGAGGTTACCGCCGTCATTCGCGGCATGCGCCGAATGGGAGCCGTGCACGAGCTGAGGGGTGAAAAACTGAATGAACTTGAAAAGATCTGCAACTACTTCGAGAACAACAAGTCTCGAATGAAATATGACCAGTATCACAAGGAGGGTTACCCGATCGCATCGGGCTTCATCGAAGGCATCTGCGGACACCTTGTAAAAGATCGCATGGAGCGAAGCGGCATGAGATGGAAGTTGGAAAGTGCTCGTAATGTGCTCAACATTCGTGCAGAATTTCAAACCGACTACTGAGCCATGTTTCAGCAAACACGAATCAAAGAACAGACGGAAATCGTATACCCAAACAGATCACTTACTGAAGGTTATCAATCACTTGTACTTGCCTGCTAGCATGCGAAATGCCGGTCACGCGCGAGGAAATCGACCCTTCTTCACAAACTTCGAACCTTGCTTCCAAAACTCACTAATTAAAGACGATTGAGAACATCGAGAGGCTGAAAAAGCCCCCTGTAAAACGATAGAATGCAGTGCAGCTTAAAGCGAAGCCTAACTCTGGCGAAAGCATTAGCGATGCATTCGCCAGATCATTAGCCGACACCAAGGCTCAAATGGACCAGATTATTCCGTCGCAACTCAACCACCTTCAACTGAAGAGGATGCAAAAACAGCTCGAAACGAAATACAGAGATAGCATAGAACATGACACTTGGACGGCCTTATTTCGTGGACGAGATATTCTAATTCAGTTCGCATCGACCTACTCCGGTTTACGCTACGAGGATTTTCGCACTCTGATCATTGCTAGAATGCAGGATATGAATCTCATTCCAGAGGGTATGCGGCGAACTTTAGAAAATGCAGTTCTGCATTGAACGCGGGAAAGGCCGCCTTATTCCGAACTACTAACATGAGGTGAACAGTATGTCGAATAGTTCGAGCATTGAAACCCCCATCGGCGGCAAAAGCATGATTGATTGCGTTGAACGCTGGATCAAGAAACGCTATGGCTTCAGCTTACTGGCCACTTTGATTCTGTGGCCGTTGCTCGGTTTGGTTCCACTCTTCGAGTCGATTGTCGTCAATGGCCTGCTGCTTGAAACCTATTGGCAACTTGCCTATCTGAGCATCACCAACGTTATTGCGTTTTACTTTACCATCTCCATCTTAAGGGTCCTCAGTTCTCGTAATCCAGGTGGTAACACATCGCGTATCCTTTTCGGAGACGGCGAAGCTCCCTGGGGAATCAAGCGAATTTTGCTGGTAGCTCTAGCATCGACATTCACGCCTCTTTTCCTCGCCTTCGTCTTTGGTAGTGAGTTTTCTGGTACCGCACTAACGCACATTGGCCTGTCGCTGGTAACAGTGATCGCAAGTGTGGCGATCGGTGTAGGCGGATTATGGGCGCTCGGTTATCTCAAATGCCTCATCTTTGGAAGCCAGAAAGAGTCGGCCAATTACTTTCCATTTGAAGCGATAACAGAGAAAGGATTTTGGCTCTTTCCGAAGTTCCTAGAGAAACTTGAGAAGGTCGCTTCTCGATTCGGTCTTTCCAATATCGACCTTCAGTTCGCCGTCTATCTCGTGCTATTGGCGACCGCTCATTTTCTGATCGCCCGCAATCTTGAAAATGAGCAGTATTGGCTCACTTCCGCACCTTCTATGCTCGTAGCATTGCTATGGCTGGCTTTGATGATGCTTGCGGGACTGGCGAACTACCTCGACCGTTGGCGTATACCACCATTACTCGTTTTCGTCTTGCTGCTCACGGGACTTATGACTCTCAAAGGTTCGACAAAGCCCTTGAAAACCTTTCCCGATAAAGCCAAGAACTCTTTCATTTCCCAAATCCTAAAGACTCGTGAGACTGAAAGTACTGAACTGGATATCCAAACCGATTTGGAAAATCGTCGTCAAGTGATCGCCGAAGAATTGAAGCCTCTTGATAACGATGCCTGGCTTGCGATCTCCAATAGAATGGAGCAGCTTGAAGCCCCACAAAGCAAAAAGGGCAAAACGTTGGTGGTGGTCACCTGCCCTGGCGGCGGCATTCATGCGGCAGCCTGGGCCTCATGTGTGCTGGACCAACTCTCTGAAGAATATGTCGAGTTCAAAGATTCCGTCTGCGTCGTCAGTGGTGTCTCCGGTGGAAGCGTGGCGACACTTATGTTTGTCGGCTCACGCTATGAAGACGAACTGCTAATCAGAATGAAAGTCGGCTCAAATCGGCCAACCACCGACGAAGTCCATCAAGAACTAAAAGAAAAGAGTCCTGCATTAGAGTTGTCCGCTCGTTCTGCGCTGGAAGCGATCGCTGTCGGTGCATCGGTCGATGACCTTTACGGTCTCGTCGGATTTTCTGGGCCTGGTCGCGGCCAACGACTTGAAGATGCCTTGAACTCCAGGCTGCACCCCGACCTTCAAAAGATGACGATGGGAGAATGGGGCGATCGAGCACTGACCGGAGAAGTTCCCATTGTGATTTTCAATTCGACCGATGCCGTCACAGGTCGACGCATTCTATTCGATACCATTCCCACTCCTGACAGAGCTTCCAGCGTCGGCCTTACAGCTAGACCCTTTAACTATCGTGAACTCCTTGGTACACCAACGAAACCCTTTGATGTTCTTCCGGCAACTGCCGCGCGAACTTCCGCCACATTCCCCTATATCTCACCCTTTACCAAACCGAGCCATGCCAATGCGTTCGGCGACAATGTGGCTATCTGTGATGGGGGCTATGTTGATAACGAAGGAATTGTAACTGCCGTGAATTGGATTGAATTCTTGTTGAAGCGTTGGGTAAAGGAGAGCCCCAACAAGAGAACCTTTGATCGTATATTGTTGTTGCGCATTGAACCTTCGTCGGTTGAGGATGATAACAGGCCAGCAGATTCAGGAGGCTTGTTCGGGACCTTTCGTTGGATTGCCGGGCCAGGCGAAGCGATGGCAAAGGTCAGGTCTACATCGCAACTAGAACGGGGCAACCTGGAAACCGACTTAGCTGCACTATACCTGGAAGTGCCATCCTCCACCCCATCACCCCCTAAACGGATTCGACGCCCTCGCGTCGGTATGCAAGCAGGCGACGCTCCCATGTTACAACAGTCGTCCGCTGAAATTCCCGAACTTGATAAACGCAAGCTCGATAAAGCGGAGGTGCGTCGAAACTGGGAGAAGATGCTCGACGAATACGAAAAGGATGGAGACTTGCCCGCCTATTCGCAAAGTGGTCCACCCGTCCAAGCAACGGTTCAAGTAGAGGAATCGGATCCCACCCAAGCCTCAAAGCAACCGGTTATTGTTCAATCCGTAAAATTCGTCGATGCCTACCAGTCGATTCCACTGAACTGGAAACTCAGCAATCGCCAAAAGCGAGGCTACTTATTGGCCTGGAAACTCTGTTCGATGCCTGACAGCGAACTAAGAAAAACCCTCGATCAATACTTCACGCAAAGGGATGGCAGTAAACAGCAAGATTGATCGAATCTGCATCGCGTAATTTACTTTGCCTGAGCGTTTCAAGGCATAAACGGGATTTTGCAACGTCAGTTTCATTTGTTGTGCTTGGTTTACTGACGCGAAAAACCGTTACCCAGTTGCCGTGAATCGTCTCGGATAGAAATATCTCTGCAGGCCACAAGGAGGCACTCAAGTCTTCATACGAACTGCCAAGACTACCTAGCGAAACGGACCAAGGTGTGGAGCAATCGAACTAAACCTTAGTGTTGCTAAGCCAATCTTCCTTAGCAAGCCGATCAAGGGCGATGTGTATGTGTTGCTCAGAAAACATTTGCTTCTTGCGATCGTTCAGTCATGAACGGCGTTCGTTACAGTCTCACGATCGGTATTTGCACTTGAGAGCTCACTTGTCACCCAGTGCACAGTTGAAAGAAGTTCCATACCAAAAGGGGTCTCGAAGCCCTCAATCAGGGCCGCTACTCGACTGAACCGCTCTTGAGTTGCAGTATCCTCTGTCAGAGATTTTTCAGCTTCAGCAACGGCATCCGCTAAAACCTTGATTTCGGCATCTGGGCGATTTGCGTGATCGCCGTCACCGAAACCCTCGATGAAATGCCCACCCAAACGACTCAATACATTTCGCAAGTTGTCAGCATAAGGTCCGTAGGGGGCTTTCACGAAACGCAACTTGAGCACCTGCGCATCAAACAAACAACGGCGGCACTACCCTTCTCCGCTTTGGTTCACGTCGTGTTATTTATCATCTTTACCGGATATTGGGGCTTCACATGGCTCGTAAAGGTATACATGAACCTCCGGAAGTTCACTGAAGGCAGCCACGATGAGTGGCTTGACTTGGCTCCATTCCAGTCCTCCATTTCCACATCCCAAAGCGGGGACGGCAATCGAGCGAATACCCCGCGTCTTCACTTCCGCAATTAATGCAGGCAGCCCCGTTTCGATGCTCTCGATCTTCGAGTCTGCTCGCCAGTGTGCTTTGGTTGGGAAATTTATAATGTATTTGGTTCCGGTGAGCTGCGGGACTGGCACGACCAACATCTCACCCAGTTTCAATTGTCCATTCTTGCAGGCTTTTTCGTAAACTTTGAAGTTCTCCGGGAACGCTTTCTTGAATTGCAAGGCAATTCCCTTCCCCATGACCCCTACGGTATTTACCGCGTTCACAAGAGCTTCGACAGGGGCTTCAAGCAGGTTTCCAGTAGCGGTCTCGATCATGGCTCATCTCATTGGTTGTCAAACACCAACCTGGTCGAAAGAAAACGTTACGCATAAAGCTGGAAGATCGCATCACCGATGCAGCTATACCGCTTAGCAACTTTTCCAGAAGCGTGAAGTGATAGATTGCTTGGTTTTTGTCCTTGACCTCTATCCGATGTATTTCCGAAGGATACACAGCAGGGCGTGAGAATCAAGCAACCGCTGAATGAGGGGCGAATAAATAACAAGGTTAATTACAACGAAACACACGAAGACCGCGAAAAATTCAATTCGAAGATACACCGATGAGGCCCAAGCATACAAGCCTAAACCCAGACGGGATGCGACTCCCAATTACCAGGCAACCCCAGGAGCTTCGAAGCGTCAGAAACACTGGGGGGCGTTGACAGCAAGTTGGTCACACGATCACGCCACCGATCGGATTCCGTCGCATTGTGCGAACTACGTTGCATAAGTTTTCGCATCAACAGCAGCGTTGCGAAGACTCTCTGATTGGAAACGGTATTTGTGTTCTCCCAATCAGGATGCTTAGGAAGATCTGACTTAACAGACCATACCCGATCCCAAAGCCGACAGTGATGCGCACAGAGATTTCGTACATAAGCAAAATGATGCGTCACGCTGGAAAGCACAACCTGGGGAATTCCGTACTGATTTGCAATCACGGTACGGTCACTCTTATGCATCGCACGAACCATCCGCGATAACCCACCAAAAGACATCACCTCCGTTACGGCCCAAATAGGCAAGGTCGGAAACTCCACGTAGTTTCGCCTGAAGTGCTGCACGAACAACTCACTCGATCGTTTGGTCTCTTCATGAAGCTTTTGCAGCCACGTTGCATGATTCGTATTGTGGTCGAACTTGTTATGAAAGTTCTTCGGCTCGATATGTCCGAAAGCCCCGTGTTTATCGCCAAGGTAATAGGCTATAGCAGTTCGAAGATCGATCTCAATAAGCTCCAAGCCTTCTGTAAAGAGATCTCGTAGCACAGCATCAAATCGATATGCCTCGACGATCTGGTCAAAGGTAACTCCACTGGGAAATGCATGGCGCGGACTTTCGAAAGCCAAACAGTATCCCGCGAATCGATAATAGTTGACGTGATATAGAAACGCTTCCGCAGCTTGACGGTCGCTTATCTGCAATCCCCGAGATTCAAGCAGTGCGACTTGATCGTGAACTGAGAGCCAAAGCTTGGCATAGATAGTGGGAGGGACGCTACTCACGGCGACCTCCACGATGCCCTACAAAAGTAGGGAGCAGACATGAAAAAACCTGCCCAAGATACGCGGTTCCGCAAAAGCGGCCTAAGCGGGGCAGGTGTGTTACAAGAAGTATCGGTTCGGTTTTGGCAAAAATCAAGGGGAATCGGGCAAAATCCAATCTGTTTGTGGCCGTAAAGCCATGCAAAGCTAGCATTTACGGCGACTTTTCCGACGTTTCGGAGCATAGGATCTAAGGCCAAAACGCACCTGATCGCATCCAGCTGACGATCGCTTAGGTAGACACTCCAACATGTTTGCACGTTCATTTCACTCACGCTTCCGCAATCCTTTCCTCGCACTCAAACATTGATGCACCTATCAGAAGAACGCACTAACCTGTTCAGCAGAGCCTGAGTTAACAGCAACCTCATCGCAGTACAGGAGGTAAGCTTATGTTAAGCCCTCATACCAATCAACCTGCAACCACAAAAGATGTTCAAGGAGTTTTAATACACTTAAGCTTATATAGTTCGAATTCATTGCATTTTTTAGCTTGGCGCTATCGCTACCCACGGTCGCAACTGATTTCGCAGTTACGTGAAATACTCGTTGCTAGACTGCTCTACTTGTTTGATTTGAGGCCGTGCGTTAAAGCCCTGATATAGGGAACGCGAAATGCCGCTTAGTACCCTCATCGATGAGTCAAAAAGTGATCGGCAATTCAGCCTTTCAAGCAAAAACCCAGTATTGGCTTGGCATCAAGCGACGTTCTAACGGAATAAAAAACCTTCGATAAAAACATCGATGCCTACCAGTCGATTCCATTGAGATGCAAACTCAGCAATCGCCCAAAACTAGGCTACATATTGTGTTAGAAAATCTGTGGGCGGATCGATGATACCGAACTTAAACAACCACTAGAGCAATAATTCACAAGTGCGACGCGAGGTTGGAAAAATGACCTCATCTCCCCAAAACAATATCTGTAACGCGGGAAGGAAATGTGTTACGACGGCAACGATTAGACCCACACGGACTCGTGATCTTTGACCAACACCATCACGAACCCGATTCGTCACGTGCGATTAAACGTGCCGTAGCTCCGCAGCAGCGGTGATTCATTCGCATTTATTCTCATCAATCTCTTTCTTTGGTAGACTTGCTATCTTCAAGTTTGGCTGGACAACTGAATTGCTTTGTCTTTGCAGTATATCCGCCAAACACAGACCCCATTCCCGCCGACGCTTCACAAGCGGTATCAGCATTGCGAGACTTGACAAGCGGTAGGCGACCATTACTTTTGTTGGACGGTTACGAATATGGGAAAAAAAGGTGGTAAAGATAGAATCAACGAGCAAACGCGTCAAAAGAATAGTCACCTAACGCTGGAACAACAGGCCGCTCTAGCCACCAAGCTGAAGGACAGCTTAGCGGAAATAAAGAACCTAGAACTCGAAGCAAAAGAAGCCATTGCAAGCCAACTCATCAAAGATGGTTGGCGAAAACTAGATTCTCCTCATTCGGACAATCCATTTAATGGACCAGCAGAACCTAACGCCGACTGGGCGCATCCTCTCCGCATCGGAATCGAAGACGTTATTACCTTCGTAAGGTGGCTTGCCAAAGATAGTTACTCGATTCCTCATCTTTGCACTTGGCTCAGGAGTCGTACCGCTTCTGAACTGGGTGTAACAGTAGGCGAGGTATCAACCCTTTACAAAGCGAAAGTTGAGAAGGAAATTCATGTCATTGCCGAGATCCTGCAACAAGGCTACCGACTAGACCATCTATTCACATTCACAAACTCTCTTTGGACTATGTGGCCTCGGCACGCCACAGCAGAAATCCACTTGGGCTACCACGAGATCCAAAACCCCCAACTGCCCGATAAACTGATGTCTTTCAATGACTCCCAAGGGGCTGCCGCAATCATGGGATATCTACAGGATCAAATGCCTTTTGGGCTGAAGACCCGCGTTTGCTTGAATCCCTCAGTCTCCAAGTTCTCTATAGGAAACAAGATAGCTAGCCCTAACGATCACTCCAACAAAGAACCACTGATTAAAGATCGTGTTTGTGCAGTGATATCCATCGGGGCGCCGAATTCCAATGGTCAAACGTATCAAATCGCGAAAGACATTTGGGATGAATTGCCAAGTGATATTCGCAAGCCTTATCTAGCGTTAGAACGCCGAGACGTTAATTCCAACCTACCAGAATCGAACGATTTCTTTGTTAGAAGCGACAGAAGTTCATTTCGAATCGGCAGTAACACACCTATGCCATTCAAGATTAACGACAGCCAACCGACAAATGATCCAAACGAATGCCTGGACTATGGTTTGGTTTTAGTGGATGCGCGTGAAGCGTTTGCATCATGGCACCTCAACAGGGGATCGCTTAAAGCGGCTATCGCCGGCATTGGCTTCCACGCCACAAGAGCCTGTTGCGCCGCCTTTGGTTACACTCTGGACGTGCTTGCAAAAGACATCCGCGACCCACGAATTCTTCAGGTAAATGGCATTGCAATCGCAGCGATCGGAGTGTTCGATCCGCGCAAAGTCGATTCGATTGGCGGCACGCCTTACATTTGGAAACTGAGTAGCAGTCAGAAGATCGACGACTGGGCTGCCGAGCAGGGATGGAAATTGATGGACCTATCCGCTTGCTTGACGAAGAAATAAGCAGAATTTCTGAATGTTGCAAAAATTTTTTTAGGGCCAAATTTGATATTGAAAAAAAATCTTCCTTTTACCGGAATAGTCTTTTCCCATTCGTTCGAATTTCGAATTTTTTTCTTCTAAATACCTGGGGAAAACTGCATGCATTGATGCGTTGCATTGCTGATTGCCCATCACTGTCCGTCGGAATAGTATTCGTTTTGAGTGGTCACTTCGGCCATTCATCTTCAGAATTCTACGACAGATCGACAATCGATGTTACCATCATCATTGCTACTTTTTCTGGTGTTTGCCTTAACAACCGCCAGAAACTCGACTTGGCTAATATGGGGCCAAGGCACGCTACCGAATGATGCGGACAGAGCATTCGGGCTGGCATCTGCCTGCGGAAGCGTGTTGCTGAGCATTGCGTTGCTCATACCATCGCTGCGCAGAAGAGCGAATCTTTCTATCGAACACTGGTTAGCATGCGATTTCCTGTGCCAAGCGATGTTCCTGATCGCCAACACCATTTACGGTGTCAGCCATTACTTGCTTTTCCTGACCTTTCTAGTCAACACAATCCTGTCAAGCTTCCAGCTAGGCTGGGCGATTCAGCAAGCAATTTACCTGTCACAAGATCGATACTTTGCCGTTCGTTGCTTCGGAACCTTGGCGTATGTCGGCACAATCATTGTGGTAATGCTTGATTCAGGCTTGGGAGTGGTGATCGCAATCATAGCAATGGCAGGAATTGGAGCGGTTGCGAATTCTCAGCACCACTGGAACAATGGAAGCAAGAATGATCTGGACCCTACGAGGCTTGTACCAGCATTAACGAACAGATCTTTGGTTTGGATCACCACTCTCGGTGTCGTTACAGCCTGTGCCTCACGTATCTACGAAAGCTGCGGCTTGCCGGAAGTGCTACGTTCCGACTCAGCCATTATGGGGCTACTGCTGCTGGGCGCCCTGGAAGTGACTTCACTCCTAACTGCGAAGTGGCTGACTCGATGGTTGAACGTGGTCGTCTGGAACGTCTTTCTGTGGGTACTGGCCTATATGATCCTCGAGTTTGTCAACTGGCAACCATTCCTTTTCGCACTGCCTTTTATGGCCGTAAACTGCCTCGCCACGACACAGATACAGATCGCTGGCGAAGTCGTCGCTCGCAAAGAGAACGTCCGTAACTTCCAAGTCTGGATGAGCAATATATCGTCATTTTTTGGATTGATCGTTGTGACAGTTGCCAAGTTTCAAAACGACGCGAAACCTTGGCCGGTGGGACTAGCGGTTGCCTCCTGCGCCGTCGTGATCGTCGTCGTAATGCAACGTTGGCAAAGTGAAAAATTTTCTAAATTTTCTCGTCTGTATTCGAAAGGGTAAGGAAATGAATTGTTCATTTGGAAAACTGAAGCTTCGCGTTTGCAAATGTGCTGTTATCTCAGCATATCAGATGAAAAGCTCCAGCATCGATTATCAAGCTCTCTTCGTTGGTGTCGAAGTCATCGCGCGCGACATGGGAATGCTAAATAGCCCATTTCATCGCAAACTAAATCGGATGGTTGCCCGCTTTGCACGATTCGACAGAGTTCACTGGTTTGGCCTAGCGATCTTCTCTCTGGCCTACCTTTATCTTTGGCTAACGCTTATTGAAATTGGTTCACAGATTTCGAAAGCAGCCATTACTCTAGCTTCTCAGGATCGCTACGCAAATGGTCAACCTTTAAGCTTTATCAAGCTCCATCGCTTGATACTGTTTGCCAACCGAAACCTGGCAGGAATCTAGCCCTATCGTGTTGACAGAAACCGAACATGCCAACCGAGCCATTGTTTTTTGCAATGGCTCTTTTTTTATCGAAATCCAATTTGGATCTAGCAGTCTACGTCACGACCAACGTTTAGTTTTGTTGTTGCCCTGAAAACACTCGCAACAAGTAAGCGGCAATTTCACGACTTTCGCTTTCCAATGATGTACCGAAGCTGCCAAAGTCAAACCATGCCGCAAACTATAGACTCCACCGGAACAAAATCTTTCGTTCAGAAAGCTCTGCCCATCTGCGATGAATCGACTTGAATCCGTGTGCTTGCGGTCGCCGTATACAGAGAATCATGAACTTTCGTTCAACGTGCACCGATTGGAGTCGTCACTTTCGGTTGACCATTTCGAGACCTGGTCCGATTGCTGCGTTGGCGAACAATAACTGGGACAGAGTTAGTCTTTTTTCCACCTCCCGAACGGAACATCGCCGATTCTGATATCTAAATCGAGTCGCTAAATTCCTGTAGCGGGATTAATCTGGGTCGCCGCGGCGTTTTGGTGCTCGGAAGTATTCGGCATAGACGACTTTGCCTTCGGAATAGCCAACAACGAACCAGTGAGGATGGTTACCATATTCGTAGTACCTCGTATCGCTTGGCAGGTCACTCAATGATGGCCGAGGCGGAACAGGCCACTCTTGCTCCTCGATTTCCGATCCATTCGTTGAAGATTTGTCGAGGAACAATGCTCGAGCATCTTTTTCGCTCATCCCCAACTTCACATCTTCTCCTGCAATATGTGGAGGAAAATAATCTTTCTGCAAAAAAGTCTTATACACCACTTCGTTATTAGAGAAACCGTAGATTGCGCAAGGAAGCGGGTACTCTACGCTGTTGGTCGTAAAGAACTGTGTGTCCGCAGGCAGGTTCGATACATCTGGAGCGGGCGGTTTCGGCCAGTCGATGAGCTTGATCGGCCGAAGTGTATCGTGGTAGTCCCGAACGTGCTCTTCACTGGCCCCAAGTGCAAAACTCGCATCCAATTCATCGGAGTCTTTATACACCTTCAACTGGCTGAGGGGCCAACATCCCTGATCGGCATAAACAGTAAATTCACCGTCGGTCACATACTCTGGCTCCATAGCCCCAAGCGGTACTGCAAGCGTATCACCAGGATTGAGTTTGCGAACAAATACAAACCCCGTCTTCGGCATCGACTGGTAATAATTGTAAGCGAGCTGAATCTTGAGTGACGCATCCGCTGCGTCTATGTATCGCTCGTAGGCAGCATCCGAATTCACCTGCGATCCAACATAACGATTGAATAAGTCGACCCCTTCTTGGGTGGCATTCAATTCAGAAGTAGCGCCCACTGAGTTTAGGGTGCTCACGATTAACACATTGGTAAGTACTTGTTTCCCACGATGCTCAATATGTAAAAAACGCCCTTCGAGCCGATGGGGCACCCCTTCATGAAGGAAGCTCACTGGATCGCTTACGAACGTTATCGCCTTGAGTGGGTCACTCGATGAAAGGTCGCTGGAGCCGAGTTTGCTGGAATAAAATGCTTCCGCGACGTTCGCCGCCGTTTCGAATCGTTGCCAGATGAGAACATCGGACTCATGCTCCCAAACCTTCTCCAATCGGGCCTTATCGATCATGGATGTGACATTCTCTGTCGCACGTTCCAGTGCATCCAGATCCAGGTCATAGCCCGCAGGGAAATGCTCAACGGCGAGTCGAAAAGCGGATTGCTGGATTTCTTCTGGGAGTTTCTTGAATATTTCGCTCTGGCTTTTCTGATTCTCGATAAGTTGCCTCGCAAAGCGATCAACGACAAAAGCATGTACGGCCAGCACCATGCGTGCCGGGTCAGAGCCGGTAGCATGCTTCAGCAGTACCTCTGCGTTCCGATCGAGAGCTTGAGGGCTGACCGCCTGACCGTTGTGATAGTACTTTTGCATCGCCGACTCGAGCAAAACATAATCGTCAGCCGTTAGGTTTCCCGTTGGAGATGCAGGTTGAGATAAATCGGGAATAGCGGCAGCTGGCTTACCAGCCGTCGAATCTGACTTCTTGCACGATACCAAACATAAGAGAAGCAAAATCCCTAGGAGACTTATCCATGCGCGAAAGATGGACATCGTCGTATTCTCCTCAACTTGATAGAAAATCTTCATTGATTCGACTAGCGAAGTTATCAGAGAAATTGCTCAAGTCAATGAATTCAAGCACAGAAACGCAAGTGTATCTTTCTGCACCAAAACCAACGTTTTCTGGACACCGAGATCCGATGAAGGCATCGGGAGAAAGCTCCATGCATACAAAGACATTAACAACTAGAAGCCCTCAACAGTCCATGAATCACAGATTGGTACGAAATGAAATTGCGATGGCATTGTTTCCGTGGCTTCGGCTCTGGATTATACGCCTCGTAGTTGGTGTGCTCTGAAAGTTCCATCAATGTCTTCAGAGAATAATACCGGTTACGGTGAGCGTGCTAGACGGCGACGGCTGGGATTGTCGTGGGAATCCCACCGCTCCTTGATCCATCGATAGAGACCTTAATCATCGAGAAGCTATTTGAGCGAAGCGTAGAAAATTTGATCATCAAAGATAGGGAGCGAATTCGTTGTTCCCAAGTGCATAAACTGTCTCCATCAAATTAGCTAACTAACTTAATGCCAAGGTAGCTCCATATGAGATTCTTTCAATGGGCTGCGAAAAGACTCTGATTGTGAATGGCTAGGCCCTAGCAAACACGAGCTGGTTCTTGATTGAGGGAAACTGCTCTGCCAAGCCGAAGCAACTCGAAACATGTATTTGGTCGCTTCGAGTCGTCGGACTCGCGAACCACTTCCGCCGGCACGCCAATATGATCCTTACCGGACAGTCTCTAGCAGTTGATTGAGTTGCAGCAACGGTGGAGGTCCCAGCGTGGCTGGAGCCGAATCGTAACTTGATGCGGGAGTAATTTGAATTCGTTGAGTATCTAAATTCGTTTCTTCATTGAAATCACTTACAGCTTCTACCGAATTGATATCGATGTTCAATTTTTTTGCCTTGTCTCTTCCGGCAATCATCTTGTCAACGATGGACAAGCCATTACTGTCCGTCGAAAAACCGGAGCGTCGCAGCAACTCAACAATCGTGTTGAAGTCCTCCTCACTCTTTACCTTCAACACAATTTCAGATGCAGAAATTTCATTCAGATCTCGAATAGAAATTCCGTATTTCTCTAGAATCTTCCCGATTGCATCTGCATAGGGTGCGAGCAAAATCGAATTGTTGGTGTCGCTAATGGCGATTGTGGCCGTTACCTTCGTTACCGACAATTCGGACGCAGTGGGGCGTCCGTCTGCATCCAAATAATAGACAACTTCCTTAGTAGAAGTCTTCCGCCCATCATTCAATGCAAAATCAAGAATGACGAGGGTCAGCTTCGACAATGTATCGCGGCCACCCTTGGGAACCCACACGTAGGTATCACAGTACTTGCCCACAAAATTGCAGCAGTCTTTCGGGATGTCATGTTTTGATCCCACTCGAAACCAACAACAAGTATTGCTGAGACATTCCGCCGTAACGTTTGTAGTCGCAGGTACTTTGTCTTTGCGACCTGTGTAGTACAAGTTAAATCGCTCGGAACAATTGGGGCACGAACCAGATTCCATTCCACCACAACATGAGCCGATCGCTCGCTGATAGGCGCAACGCATCAACTCCAACTTGCGTGGATCATTAATCGGGTTGAGCGTCCAGTTTTGTTTGGCAGCTCGCTCCGCCGTCATCGTGGTTTGGGCCGTATTGAAGAGAAAGTCGCCGACCAAAGGTGCCGTTGTGATTCGGGACCAAGTTAACAAGGGAGTGATTGCTCCTTTATCGTTGATTTCCGATGTTCCTTGTGTGGGTAAAGCAAAAAATGGCAACGCGTCTTTGTTATTCACAAATAACGCCACATTATCCAACACTTGCTGCTGATGGAGTTCCGAAATCGTCAACGCTTGATTAGCGGTGTTCTTGCGAAGCTGGTGATACGTGCAACCGGTCGAACAAACTGCAAGAAGCAGGGTGCTGAGAACCAACCTGACGCCGAGAGCGAAATACTTTTGAGCCATCATTTTGGACCACTCCTTTTGATTGTGCCAGGAAGGATATCGGCACCAAAAGAGTGTCTCGCGCTTCAAATCTTAACGGCTAGGCAGATTTTTCCGCGCACTATTCTCTAATGCAGATGCTAGCAATTCGCTCGATAGGACGGCGCGATCGATCCTCACCACCGAGCAAGAAATCGCGAAGAGACATCGATCTCGGCGCGATGCACAAGCTGCGGCACGTCAACTCCTCGGTGTGTTACGCGGTTGGGTTATTTGCTTGCGAAACGCATCGCTTTGATGATGATTATCTAGCCTGATGAACCCTCTCTTTGTGACCGCTGCACACACCCTACACCCTACACCCTACACCTTACAACTCTGCTCGACTACCGTTCGTTCGCGTAAATCTCCTTCTGCGGTACTTCGACGAGGTAAACGTGGGTCATGTAGGCCTTGGCAGCGGAAGGGTTGTTGTTCTCTGCAATCACAACCGCGTAATATGGGACCGGGACGCTCAAACATGCTCTATCGGTGAGTTTTTCAAATGCTTCTCGGCAACGACCAACATACTTTTTGGCAGCGACTTCAGTCTCATCAACTGGAAAAGCACTCGCGACAAAAGAGCTTGCCCGATCCACGAACGGCAATCGTGGTGCCCTAATACGAAAGACACCATCATTGGATTCCAACTTCGTAACGCCACGCGACTCATAAGCTTGCGGGCTATTCAATTGATCTGCATACGATGAACTTCTTGGATCGATGTATAAGTACATCGTGTATTTCGTGGCACCTTCTGCCGAATACTTTACCGTATACTCCTGGTCCAACTCCAAAGTAAATCGCTCTTGCCGATGCTCTAACTTAAGATCGTTCGAATGCCGCAACCGGTCATGAAAGACCGAATCGGCGAGCTCGACCACTCGGCCATTCCTGCAGACGAACAACTTATTTTCATGAGCCGTTATCGAGTCTGGAAACGCTCCTCCATTTGGATCGTCTTTCGGGAAAATATGCAGAGGATACGAAGAGTATTGCCCTGCTTGGGCCGGTGATGGCAAATCGAAGGTATTCGATTTGGCAAACGCCAACCCTGTTTTCGAAGGGCTCATGAAAACGGGCAATGTTTCGGAAACAATAAAACCCTTCTCTTTAGACAGATCCGAATACCCAGCGTTTAAGCAACGTCCAGAGGCGAATCCACTCGTCGTCGGGCGAATGTACTCTGCCCCTTGAGCCCCCCTACCTACAAACAACAAACTCTCTGAAACCACATTCGCTTGATACGGTAAATACGAGTGAGCCGTGATAAGTAGTTGTGGCTTTTCAAATTGCTCATCATACAAAACACCATCCCAAACCCAGTTCTCCCCTATCTTGCCGAACGTAGGAACTCTGGTCATATAGTCAGGCCCATGAACGGGCTTCAATGCTCCGATTTCAAAGCAATAATTCACATTGTTAGTATTGCGAACTCCAATGTATTTTCCCGCAATAACTCTCACGAGTGATGCATCGCCATCGATAGCGGTAAATTCTCTGGCTTCCAACGCACTGGCATCAAAGCAAACCAAGTTAGAACCGTTATACGAAAGACGTTCGTCTTCTCCAAATTCACGATGAACCTTCCTTCCCAATACGGCATAGATGAAACCTCCATGCATAGCGGCATCTGAGACACGATCAACCAAAATGCGATGTCGAATCATCTCTTTTCGCTCGAGATCAAACACGCCGATAAAGGTCTGTGGTATGGCATCGGCGAGCCGGGGAAGTTCAGGCGGAATTCCCGTTGTCGTTTTCCCCCACACAACAGCTAAGTTATTTCCCGCTGTATCAGGCCTAATCGCTTGAATTTCAAAGCCGGCGACACCCATCGAGGGATAAGCCACATGGAATCGATAGCCCACCTCGCGACTTATCCCAGCTTCCGTGACACGCAACCGAAGCGTCCGAGGCCCCAACTGCTCCTTCGATGGGGTCCACTTTAGAATGCCGTTCTCGATCCTGGGTGTATGAGCATTTTTCTCATCGCCAGCCCCTGATAAGCCGTCAAGCACCTCAACCTGAGCTGACACACTGTGCCCACTTCTGTTATTTCGTTCCACCACCAGACCATTTTCGCGATCATCTACAGCGACCACTGCCATAACTTCATCGTCGATGCGAATACGAATGGGGAGAGGTCGCATTTCAAAAAAAGCGAGTGATCGAACAAAGATCTTATCCTGCGCCGCAGAAATTGATGCCATGAGATGCAATGGATCGGAGCTATCGCTGGCAACGTCCATTAAAATATCACCTTCGCGAGTTCTCCCATCTTTGTCTACGGGAAAAACGTACCCTCCTTGCTGATGAGGTACAGGTCGCTCACGACTTACGCGAAGCCTAGAACCATCAACCGAAACTACCTTCATCAGCTCATTGTCGATTCGTACCCATCCTGCGATCGCTATAGTTCCCACATCACCTCTGACTACAATCTCCATGTCTTCGGACGTAATTTCCCTATCCAGCACGACCAGTGGTTGCTTCAGTTTGTCCAAGTCAATCAATGCCAATTGACGCTTAGGATCACCCTTGCCAAGATTGTTATAGAAAGTCCGGATGATCTCCACTTCTCCTTTATCGAGCTTGATCGGTAAGGCAAGTGGAACGTCAGGGACCACATCCGTAGGAACATCGGTGAAAACAGCCGAGCCAATAGGCTCTTTCGCCCAAAGGTCCTTATCGATGCGGGCTACGAGCAATTTCTTGTCTCCGATAACTAACGCAACCCCACGCCTATCATCACAAAACGTGTGCATTATATCTTTGCCGGGCAAATCACGAGATCGTAATACTGCGCGCATTTCCCCTTCCACAGAGCGCGACCCTCCCGATTCTAAGTTGGGAACGTCGATAGTTTCACGAACCGTGCAATCAAGTTTCGAGGCAAAGCAGATTTTCTTTTGGGGATCAAAACCAACAACGATGGGCAATTCCAAGAAACCTGCTAAAGCATTAAAGCTGGCTACGTTCACGAGATTTCCGCTTGCAGTGTCGGCGAAATAACGGCCGCTTGAAACCCTACCGCCAATAAAGAAGGTATCACTCCCTCCAGAGAAATTCTCAATCACAACATGCCTACCCGTCGGATCGCTGAGACCGAAGCGTCCCTTCTCCACAAGACTTAAACACTCCCAATCAGCAATTTGAAACCCGCTGGTACTGGCGACTGCTAAGCGCTCGCCGTCCGGAGCTACCGCGATAGAATAGCAATGAAACTGAGTTACATAAGATTGCTCACCCGTTGAAAGGTTGATTCGTCCAAGCATACCGATGGGCGTGTCATTGTTAGCGTTCTTTACTAGGCTCAATACATACACAAAGGGATCGTTTGGATTCGAACTCGATACCACTGAGACAATGCTACTTTCCTGCGTCAACTGAACTTTTGAAATTGCCTCTCCAGTGGCCGAGTCGACAACATACAAGACATCATCACTACTTCCCGTAAATACAAACTGATTTCGAGTCGACCCTGGCTTATAACACGCAGCTGAAGGAAGACCTTTAACGTCGTAGCGACGAACCGGAGATATTTTCGTACCTGAAAACGAATTCAACGAATACACTAAAAATCCGTGATCATCGCTGCTGAGAAGCAATGATCCGCTGTCGGGCGCATAAGCTGCTCGCCACGGCAAAGCAGGCAAATCTATCTCCAGTAAGTTGCTCCCCTTATTGGCTTGCGACAATTCCGTTTCAGATTTTGTGCCTGAGGGGGACGGAACTGGGAGACGCGACTCTCCCAACTCAATTCGCAGATTCCGATCGGCGATCAATCCCAACTCACGAAAATCACGCTTCTCCGCTATTTTGTCCAGACCATCGCCCGAGACAGGAACCGTGAGGGGCTCAATCCGTCTATCTTCGGGAGAATCCCACGGATCAGCCCCCTTCCATGTATAAGCGTTTGCACCTTGAATAGGCTGTGATTCGTCTCGTACTTGGTATTCGGCTTGTGGTGTAACTGGTTGCGGCCCAATCGATTTTTGAAGAACGTTCTCACCAATATCTTTCCCTATTCCGCCAAGCGCCAAGAATATCACGCCTATGGCAACAAACCCCATCACAAAAAGAGTGAAAACGGTGGCAAAAATAATCAGAATAGGCCAAAACAGCGACTTGTTTGCGGAGGAAGGTGTTGCGAATGGTTGCCCCGCATTCCCTGCCAGATTGCTTCCTACAGCTGGCTGCGAAGATGGTGACGCATTTTCATCAGAAGCAGTAGTTTCAAAATCAAAAATATCCACTCCCTTGTCCGAGGGAATGGAAACTATACTGCGGCATATAGGACAGGGAGTCTGCGTACCCGCTAACGAATCTATTGCATGAAACGCATGCCCGTTTTGGCAGACTACTTTAATAGCCATATATCAAGCCCTTAAAAGGGAATACTGTAGGTGACTCATGAAAAGCGATAGAACATTGTGAACAATGTTCTATACGTCTAGGCGGGAAATAACATGATTAGCGAATTGAAACATTCTACCCCTTAGAGCCTTCAGTTGCATTATCATACCTGCTAGATTTTCGTTAATGCTAGACTGCGGAAGAACACAAAGCCTGGACCGTAACGGAACAGTGCGCAACCTACCCTTGACTCGTCAACCTCGAAAGCGTGAATCATGAAGCGGACAATTTTTGGTGCATGGACACTTTTGGCATCTGTCGTTTTCGGACAAGAAAATGACGAGATAGCTCCTACTGATTTGACCCAAGCACCATTGATTGCGGCGCCGGCAGCTGAGGCAACTGCGAATACAGCCAAAGAGCCTCCCCAAATCGTTCTTCAACATCTCAAATTACCATTTCGACCTGAGGGCTTCGTCCTATCCGATTTGGACGATGCCATATTCACGTGGGGGCAAGAACCCAACCAGACTGAAATCAAGATGCTTCTCTTGAGCACTGAAACCGGCGACCTACTAGCCGAAAGCACGATCGACAAATCGATCCGTCAAGCTGTGGTGAACTCGAGCGATGTATTCATTGAAACGGTAGGTGCAGGTGACCATATCAAGCGATTACGGCGGAGTGACTTACGTGTAATCGAAAAACTTCCCGTCACGGGTGGATTCGAATTATATAACGACAGCCTGCTTGCCGTTCGAAGCGGCGAAGAACTATACACTCTCCCAGCGTTCAAAAAGATCAACTATGCGCCGGGGATCGAGGTAATACCCTCCCCTCGCCACGAACGCAAAGGGAGCACTTACGCAAATGGCTTTATTTGGCGAGGCATCCTATGGAGCCATGATTTCAAGCCCAAACTGCTACTTAACTCGAACGCGTTTCCAAAGTTGTTCAATGATGAATCACAGCAGATCGCAACTTACTTGTGGTGCAATGGGCAGATTTTATACTCCGCTATTCCCTGTAGCGGCCGGCCCGTTCGAAGCCGTACAGCTGTCCCCGTCGTATTTCACGAAAATGGCAAATTGTTGTTTTGCGATCCAACCACACTCGAAATCCTGCAATCCGTGCCGATGTTGGAAGGGAAACTTGTAGGCATCACGAGCCATCGAGCTTTTATAGAACGCAACCGAGAAATATACACTGTCTCTGTTCCGGAAATCCCTAAGCCAATTAGTTTGGAAGCGACGAAAACGCCATGGACCCTGAATCATCAAGTACCGACTGAATTCAGCTACCAGTGCGAAGGTGCAGTCGAATACAAAATGGAAATCGCGGGATTATTCAACCAACAGAAAACGATTTTACTTAGTTCGAAAACCGGAGACTTCAAAATCAATCTGCATGAATGGTTACCTGAGATTTACGAAGGAACGATGCGAGACAGAAAGCCCCCCAATCTCCGCCGGGAACTTGACGAGTCGAGCCATGTCTTTAAGCAACTCATTGGCAGACTCCCCAAAGGACTTCCTCGGATGATACAAATCCGGGTCGCCGCCTATGATAAAGACCTGAAAACAAGAGTACTTAGCCACGGCTGTATTGTCGAAATTCCACTTTCAAAGTTTCAGCTATCTAACCTCAGCACCGCCTATGGCACGGATCGGATCTGGCGTGACCAAAACGAAAAAACTTACACAAACCCAATCCTAAGGATCCAGGACAAGAACGTACTGCTGCGGGCCCAAGATCCCAAGACGCCAGTGTCCATTCCGATCGATAACCTGAGTGAGTTTGACCGAGCGTGGCTAGGAATTGAAGAATTTGAACCGAAGATTGATTAGGGGCAGTTTTCAGTGATTTAGTTTTCAGTGGTTCAGTGATTCAGTGATTCAGTAAGGAAGTCGTTCGGCGGAAGATTGGTTGCGCCAAGAGTTCATATAAGTGTACCATTAGCACTACATTAGCTAACTCACCGTCCTGAAAACTGAATCACTGAATCACTGAACCACTGAAAACTGAACCACTGAAAACTGAATCACTGAAAACTGAATCACTGAACCATGCAACCGAACAACGAAATCAAAGGGAGAGGAACCGGTGAGAATCCCAAGAATCGGTTCGAGAAGATTCAAATCGAATTAGATGCGGAGGCGTTGTACAGCGATGAAGATGAAGGTGGTAGACGGGGCCCGAAGACAGAGTTTTTTGATGACCTAAGTGAATCGGTCATTACAGAGAACAACAGCCCCGATATTCCGTATCGCTGGAGTATCAATCCCTATCGTGGTTGTGAACATGGTTGCGCATATTGCTACGCGCGACCGTATCATGAATTTCTGGGGCTCAATGCGGGCCTGGACTTCGAGCAAAAGATTATCGTCAAACGCAAAGCGCCTGAACTGGTTCGGCAATGGATTTCCAAACCAAAGTGGACCGGCGAAAGATTAGCGCTGTCCGGCGTGACCGATCCTTATCAACCGGTTGAAGCTAAGTTGAAAATCACCCGCCAGATTTTAGAAATTTTGTTGCACAGTCAGCATTGCGTCACGATGATCACCAAGAACGCGTTGATCGCGCGAGACATCGACTTACTGAGTGAGCTCGCCCAAAAATCGCTCACAGGAATTGCGATAAGCATCACCACGCTGGACGCTGACCTGGCGCGTATCATGGAACCACGCACCTCATCACCTGCTGCTCGCTTTCGCACTGTCCGCGAATTGAGTGCGGCTGGCATCCCTGTGCATGTGAATTTAGCTCCTATGATTCCAGGCCTCAATGACCATGAACTACCACAGCTCATTCAAACCGCCGCCGATCATGGCGCGCGATCTGTCGGTATGCAGATTGTTCGCTTACCCGGAGCTGTGGCTGACATTTTTGCAAACTGGCTTGAACAGCATTACCCGACACAAAAAGAAAAGATTCTCTACCGCATTCGGGCTACCTGTGAAGGGAAGCTCAACAATTCCGATTTCAAATCGCGCATGCGTGGCTCTGGCATTTTGGCTGAGAGCATCATTCAGACATTCAAGATTTGGGCCAAACGCTGCAAGCTCGACGGTGGCATGCCCAAATTGGATGAATCAAAGTTCATTCCGCCATCAGGACAATTGAGATTGTTTTGAGATGTACGGTGTTTTACGCGGTCGGATTATTCGCTTGCCAAACCAATGGCTTCGGTGATAATATCGTTATCTGATCATCGTTTACCTTATGACCGCTGCACACACCCTACATGCAGCCCCCAATGACGAATCCAAGGACTTCTAAGACACGTCGACGTATTGCGTGGGAAGCAGCTTGCTTGCTGCTTTATCGCCGTGAACAAGAAATTTATCGAGCTAAACTTGTGGCAGGAAAACGCATCTGCGGGGGCTGGGTTCCACGCCGAGAACTTCCCACCAACCAAGAAGTTCTCGATGAACTCGCTCGAATCTCAGAACCAGGTGCCTGCCTTAACGAACCTGATCTTCAGAATGAAACTGAACTAGGGTGGCTTGAAGCTAAAGGAAAACTGCCTGACCGCACCGAAAAGATTATCGCACAACATGACATAACATGGGATGAACTAGATACCGATCAACGTCCCGAGTGCATCGACCAATGGCAATTGTTTCTGTCACTTTTACGTCCCCTCGAAAACATTCGCATGCCGGCTCCCTTTATACAAACCGGTGATGCACTATTTCACAGCCTACAGACCTTTGAACACGCCTTAACAAACTCCCCGTACGATCAAGAATTTCTTTTGGCCGCACTACTACACGAAGTCGGGCGAGCTGTTGATACACGCGATGCCGTTACGGCAACATTGGAACTACTCGAAGGTGAAGTTTCCGAACGCACAGCATGGCTTATCGAGAACCTCCCCGAAGCCAACAAAATCCACCTTGGAACCATTGGCCATCGAAGCTGGCGGCGTTTGCGCGACAACGAAAGCTATGAGGACTTAGTGCTGCTTTCGGAATGCGATCGACAAGCGTGCGCCGCGCAAGCCAACGTTCGCCAAGCAGAAGAAGCAATCGAATACATCATTGGAATCGAGGAAATGTAGTTTAGTTTTCAGTGGTTCAGTGATTCAGTGATTCAGTGCAGAAGTGTACTAACAGCTTGCAAGACGGTATGACACGTACTCTCTTCCCTAATTCACTCTACTGAAAACCGAAAACTGAATCACTGAAAACTGAACCACTGAATCACTGAATCACTTCCCCCGGATCCTTGAGGCCCAATTGCGCGAAGCCACGCTGACGAAGTAAACAAGCATCGCAATGCCCGCACGCATTACCATGCTCGTCGGGGTCATAACAACTAATGGTGTCCGAGTAGTCCACACCTAACAACAGACCATGCTTGATGATTTCAGCCTTGGTCCAGTGAATCAGCGGAGCATGAATGCGAATGGCGCCACTGCCATCAACGCCCGCTTTCGTCGCTAGGTTCGCCATCCGTTCATACGCTTCAATAAACTCGGGACGACAATCGGGATAGCCACTATAGTCCAACGCATTAACACCAATAAAGATATCGCGAGCATCAAGCGTCTCGGCCCAAGCCAGCGCGAGCGACAGAAACACCGTGTTGCGAGCCGGAACATAAGTGACAGGTATCCCCTCGCCGATCTCTTCAGCAGAATCATGCTTGGGAACCGGCACCGAACCCGTTAAGGCCGATCCACCAAACTGCGCCAAGTTGATATCGACAATAACATGTTGGGCCACACCAACTTTAGCAGCTGTTCGAGTCGCTCGCTCTAATTCGAAACTATGCCGTTGTCCATAACGGAAACTAATCGCATAAGCCTCAAACCCTTGATGCTTGGCGATTGCTAATACCGTAGTGGAATCAAGACCGCCACTGAGCAACACGACGCATTTCTTGGAGGATATAGTCACCTGCCCTGCCCCTTGGAAACACTAACCAAAAAAGCCATCACCCGTCGCTTCAAACGCATTGCGATAATGCTCAATACGAACTGCCGTCTTCATCAGCCTCTTCAAATCAATCTTCTTAGTAGAAGCCTCAACAAAGAGCTTAGGATGCTGGGCAAACTGTATCGTTACCACATCGAATCGAGCTGAACGTTCAAGCCAACGCTTTTGCTTGAGGTAAGCCAAAGCACCACGCGTCAAAACCTGTTGCTTGCGTTCATCAACTGCTTCACCTGGATCGTCGTTAATGGTAGTTACCAACGATTTAACTTCTACGAAGATGATCGATGCTTGATCGGCCATGATCAAATCAATCTCTCCGCCGAGTATACGAAAGTTTTGCTCGAGCAAGCGATAGCCAAGCTGCCTCAGATGCATCAAGGCGATCGCTTCGCCAATACTCCCGACAGAAATATGATCCGCCAGCGGCAACTCAGGTTCATGAAGCGTAGCATCGGGAAGAATGGTGCGAACAGTAAGTCCCCACCAATGCGAAAGAGAGGCGACAGCGCGATTCCAAATTGAACTGGACATCGCCTGAGCCTCTCTTGAATCACTTCGGCTCCCGCTCGAAATATACAGAGCGAAGATTAGCCGCGACGTTCTTTGAGACGAACAGCCTTACCACTTCGCTCACGCAAGAAGTAAAGCTTGGCACGACGCACAACGCTCTTGCGTTTCACTTCAATCTTGTCGATACGTGGCGAGTGAACCGGGAACTTTCGCTCCACACCTTCACCTGCGACAATGCGGCGAACAACAAACATTTCGCGAGTGCCGCTGCCACTTCGAGCGATAACAACACCAGAGAAGATCTGGATACGCTCTTTGTTGCCTTCCAAAATCTTGGTGTGCACATCCACCGTATCACCGATGTCGAATGGCTGCACATCGGCTTTGAGGCTGGACTTTTCAACTTCAGCAAGAATTTGTTGGCTCATGACAGTGACCCACGAACAGATTTATTTAAACGTTGACTAAATTCAAAATGGTTAACGGAGAATGATTTTCGTCGGCATCTCCAGCCGGGTTTCGCAAGTAAATCCGCTAATAAATCGCCCAAATTACGATTTACCGGCCAGAACTTCCTCACGAAGTCCCGTAGTTTGACTTACGCTCGCGGTTTTGGAAAGCCCAATTTGACCATCGGACCGGCTGAAGCCGGAATTGAGCGACACGACACAGAAAAGCCATACTTCTGGGTGGAAGCCGTGAAGGTATTTGACATAAAGGACCTTGCCGCCGCTGCGGGCAATATGCCATAACTTGCCCAACACATCCTTTTGAGAGTACAACTAGGAACGGCGTCTCTCCCCCGGCCACCTAGCCGCCGCTGCGCTCTGGCTACGGGTTAAACGAACCAAGGCAGGAGACTTTATTCCCGCATTTCCTCGGTCCGCACGCGACTTTTCTCGGCGCGCCATTTTTCAATCTCTTCATGGTGACCGTTAAGCAGAACATCGGGAACGACATGACCGCGGTACTCACGCGGACGGGTGTACTGTGGATATTCGAGTCCGGAGTGCTCGAAGGAGAACGAATCCAACTGCGCGCTTTGCTCATCCCCTAACGTCCCCGGCACGAGACGCATGGCGGCATCAATGATCGCCATCGCCGCCACCTCACCGCCATTGAGCACAAAGTCCCCAAGACTCACCTGCCGGGGCTTCAGTATCTCGATAATGCGATGATCGAAGCCTTCATAACGACCGCAAATCAAGAGCATTCGGGGGAGCTTCGAAAACTGCTCGACCAATGGCTGCCGAAGCCGCTCCCCCTGCGGTGATAGCAGAATAATTTCAGCAGGACGTGAGTCCATTGCTAAAACCGACTCAACGCAAGTCACCACGGGTTCTACCTGCAGGAGCATCCCGGGACCGCCGCCGTAAGGGCGGTCATCTACCTTTTGGTGCTTACGCGTAGCCCATTGGCGCAAAGAATGAAGACGGACTTCGATGAGGCCCTTGGAAATGGCCTTAGAAAGCAAACCTTCCCCGAGATAACCTTCGAACATCTCGGGGAATAGTGTGACAACATCGAATCGCATTAAGCCTGAACTGGCTTCTTCTTCAGTTTAGCTAAGGCGGTTGTTTGCTTTTCAAGATGCGAACCGTTTTCGCCATACTTGCGAATCAAAACGGCCACCTTTTCGCTAGGTTGAGCACCAACGCCAACCCAGTAAGCAACGCGATCTTTCTTCAAAACGGCTCGGGCGTCGGTATCAGCGACGCTTGGGTCGTAATAACCGAGCTCTTCCAAAACACGGCCATCGCGCATTGTTCGGCTATCGACGGCACATACACGGTAGAAAGGGCGACCCTTGCGGCCCATTCGTTTCATGCGAAGCTTAACTGCCATTTTCTATCGTACTCCGGGCAAAAATTTTCAATTAGGGTGTGTTAGTGTATTGACCATAGCGGGAAATGCTAGACCAAAATTGTCTCCAAATTACGGAGAGGGGCTATTTCCCCTTCCTTTTTAGTTTTCGGAGTTGCTTCTCCCGATCTTCTTTTTGTTTGGCCTTCTCTTTGGGAGAAAGTCGTTTTCCGGTATCCCCCTTGATCTTCATACCCCTCATAGAAGGGTCTTGAACCATGGTGTTTTGCATTTGCTGCAACATGTTCATTTTGCCCGCAAGTCCTTGCGAGGCCGACATTTGCATCAGGGGAGCGATCACGCCGAATTGGCGAGTGAGCTCGTTGACGACCGAGACGGCGACCCCTGCCCCCTTGGCAATACGATTGCGGCGGCTGTTGTCGATGAGCTTAGGATTCCGTCTTTCGGCGGGGGTCATCGAATCGATTACGCCAATCATCTTGCGCATTTCTCGATCGGTATCCTGACCGGCCAATAATTGGTTGATTTGTCCCATTCCGGGAAGCAATCCAAGCATTTTCTGCATCAGCCCCGGTTTGGCGACTTTGAGGAGCAGGTCGCGAAACTCTTGGAGGGTGAATTGGCCGGAAGCCATCTTGGCTTCAAGTTTTTCCCGCTCTTTCTCGTCAATAATGCGGTGCGCTTGGCGGGCAACTTCCAAAATGTCGCCCATTTCGAGAATGCGGCTCGCCATACCTTCTGGGCGGAATGGCTCGAGTGCATCGAAATGTTCGCCAGTACCGATGAACTTGATCGGCACTTGGGTGACATGCTTAACCGACAGCAACGCCCCACCACGAGCATCACCGTCCAATTTGGTCATGATAACGCCGTCGAGTTCCAGCCGCTCATTGAAAGCGCCAGCACTGTTCACCGCGTCTTGACCGGTCATGCCGTCAACCACCAGATAAACCTGATCTGGTTGGACTTTGGATTCGATCAAAGCGAGTTCTTGCATCAACGGTTCGTCAATTGCCAGACGACCAGCGGTGTCCAAAATGACGACGCGAGCACCTGCGGCTCGAGCTTTAGCCACCCCTTCGCGGCAAACTCGAACAGGATCATTGGACCCCAGTTCGCTATACACTGGAACGTTGAGCTGACGGCCGATCACATGCAACTGCTCGATAGCAGCGGGACGCTGCAAGTCAGCCGCCACCAAATAGGGTTTTACCTTCTGTTCTAGCAATAATTGCGAGAGTTTTCCGCAAGTCGTCGTCTTACCAGACCCTTGCAATCCGCAGAGCATAATGATGCTGACATCATTGGATTTTAGCGGAATGGAAGTATCGACCGGACCGAGCAGTTCGACCAATTCTTCATAGACGATCTTGACCAATTCTTCGTGCGGACGAAGCGACAAGAGAACGCGTTTACCGGTGGCTTTGTCGGTCACGCGGTCCATAAAATCCCGGACCACAGCATAACTTACGTCTGCGGCGAGCATGGACTGCTCGACCATTTGCAGACCTTCGCGCATGTTGCTTTCGGTCAGCTTTCCTTTGCCTCGAATGGACTTGAAAGCGGACTGTAAACCTTCTTTGAGACTCTCAAACATGTGCGGAATCCAAGGTAGCTACGAAAACGGGTTAAACCCCGAATTTTAGTCGAGTGAGACGCAAAAAGTAAATTGGCAGCCGCCGGAAACTGGACGCTCGATGACGGAATAATGGGAGGCCGGGTCTGTGTGGAGGGGTAAACAAGCCTATTTCAGCTTCGTCCAGCACAACCCTTCAGAGCGTACCACCTATAGAACCACCCACAAGAAGTCGACCGAACTTCGCTCAAATCGCGTAAAGCTAGGGAACTTTCGGTACGGGTAGGGAATCGAATATCGGCAATATCGATTGTAGGGGAGTATTTCGGTTGAAGGTGAAACGAAGCCGCAGGATGGTACGGCGAAATTCATTGCAAACTGGGGCACTCCAATTACAATCCACCAATGCACCCTTATTTGCCCAAATTGCCCATCCACCCCAAAATCAACAATTTGGAGGGGTGGCAACGGGGTAAAAAGTCGTCGTTTGTTGCTCATCTGTTCCGGGGATGAAGCTGCCATCCGAAGTGGCAACGCAAGTCCTCATAATTATCCACCCAACGCAGAGGTTGGTTCATGGCCATCGGTGGTTCGGGAAAAAACGTGTTCGAATCGCGCAAACTACAACAGCGTCAACAGGTTCGTCGAAAAGCGCAAGCTCGACGTATGCTGCTAGAGTCCTTGGAAGCTCGTCAATTGATGGCCGTTGGTCCTCAATTGATCGGCATTCAGCCCAACGAAGGATCGTTGCTGGAAGATGGACAGACACGCAATGTGGCACCTAAAGAATTAGTATTGCGATTCGATGATCAAGTCGCATTGGATGCCAATACATTATCGGGCATTCAATTGGTTCGTTCGGGAGGCGATGGCTTCTTCGAGCGTGCCACCGTTTCTAGCGACTTAGGAACAAACAACGGCGTAGTGCTTTCGTTCACTGCAGCAGTTGCTGGTGCATCGGGCAACGGAATTCAAATCGTTTTCTCGAGTGTGAATCGCACCGACAATTCGGCAGCCCGCATTTCGGTAAACAATCGCACCATCAGCCTCGAGTTGAACAGCAACGTCTTGCTGACCAGTACGGCGCAAGATGTCATCAATGCGATCGATAGCAGTGCTGCAGCCCGACAATTGATTTCGGTCAGTCGCTTGCGCGGTTCGGCTTTCACTCCAGTTGGTACAACAGCATCAGCAGCTTCGCCATTGACGCTGGCAGGTGCCAACGCAGCTGGTGCCATTACGAATCTCAATGCGGGTACAAATCTTCAAGTGCAGTTGCTGGCTCAGCAAACTGGTACTGCAGGTCGCAACGTTCGCGTACAAGTCACATCGCGCGATCGCGGTGTGGGTACAGCCGCCGGTGTTACCGTGAGTGGAACAACGGTCAGCGTTGAACTCAACAGCAACTTCTCAACACCAACCACAGCTGCTGGCTTCATCAGCGCGATCAATAGCACTCCAGCGGCCTTGGCGTTGGTTCAAGCTCGCTTGGTGAGTGGTTTAGGTACAACGGTTGTCGGCAATCGTTCGATCAATTATTCGCCATTGTTGCTCACTGGTGGTAGCGATGTGCCAATCGTCCCAGCTTATGTTGGCTTGGGCAGCACCGATCGTGAAGTTATCGTCCGTTTCGGCGAGACATTGCCAGACGATTTGTATCGTCTTGAAATTTTGGGCAATGGCACTTCGGCTCTCCGCAACACCGACGGCCAAGCATTTAACGGTGGCATCAGCAAGTCGATCGAATTCAATTTGGATTTGGGTGCACGAATTCAATCGATCGTTCCGCAACCTGTGACTCGCGATCCGGCGACCAACTTGTTAAGCCAGGAACGCAACCGAATTGACGTCTACTTCAACGACGACGATCTCAACACGGCTTTGGCGACCAACGTCAACTTCTATCAATTGGTTTACACATCGGGCACTGGAAGCAATGCAGACGATATCGTCTTCACTCCAACCCGTGTTGAATACAACGCGACCACCGATCGTGCCAGCTTGTTCTTTGCACGCAACTTGGATCGCTTGGTTCACCCAGTCACAGGTGCAGATCTTCCGATTTCTGAACTTCGTTTGCGAATTGGTTCCAACGAATCGGTTCCGGCAGCTCCAAGCACTTTGACACCAGCTGCAGATGCGGGCGACAGTTTCTCGACCTCACTCAATGTTGGGGCAAACTGGACTCCATCCAGCACATCGTCAGCTTCTTTGGAAATTACTTCGGCCATTCAAAACACTTCGGCTTATGTTTTGGATTTCCCTGGTAGCAACACCGATCCAGGCAATCGTCAGATTCGCTTGCAATCGCACGTTGTGTCGAGTGCAGACTCGGTCGATGGCATCACTACTTACCTTTACAACTTCCAGCCAGTGCTGGGACGCGTCGATGGTACGTTGATGGTTAACGCGATTACCGAGCAGCAAAAGACCCGCTCGCGTGAAGTATTGTCGATGCTCAGCCAATACCTGGGTGTGAAGTTTGTCGAATCAGACAACCTTGGTTTGACATTGGCAGTTGGCGATTTGCGAGCTGTGAATGGATTGGCCTTGAATGGTCCAAGCGGCCAATTGGGAAGTGCAGGCCCGTTGCGATCAAGCGGTCAAGACGCTGCCGTTTTGGATATCCAAGACTTCGGCAATTCGCTTGAAAACGAATTCGGTGGACAATTCTTCCTCCGCATGATGCAAGCTGTGGGCGTATTGCTCGGCTTGGGTACTGCCGATGAATTGCCATCGTTGACGGTTCAATCGAACGTCACCCCAGCAGCTGGCACGGAAATGATTTTCCCAGGTGACCACGACATCGTTCATGGTCGCTTCTTGTATCGCCCAGACAGCACCGACATCGACCTCTATCAATTTACGCTGCCTGTTTCAGGTCGCGTTAACATCGAAGCTTTTGCTGAGCGTCTGGTAAACAGCAGTATCTTGGATACTCAACTGCGTCTCTACCAACTTCAGAGCGACGGCAGCTATAGGGAAGTTGCTCAAAACGACGATTACTTCAGCGAAGATTCTTATTTGTCGCTTGAATTGGCAGCCGGTACTTATGTGCTTGGCGTTAGCGCCAGCGGCAACGACGATTACGATCCATCGATCGCTGGAACAGGTTTGGGTGGAACGTCAGAAGGCGAATACAAAGTTCGCATTGATTTCCGACCACCAGCAACCGCCGTTCTTCGTGACTCGACTGGCGTAGCCGTTGATGGCGACGCTGATGGTGTACCAGGTGGAGTTCACAATTTCTGGTTCCGTCCAACCGGACCAAGCAACACTTTGTTCGTCGATAAAGCAGCACAAGCTGGTGGTAATGGCTCGCTTATTACCCCATTCCGCACTATTTCCGCTGCCATCACCGAAGCCAATCGCTTGGGAACAGTGATCGATGCGATTCGCGTCGTGGGCAACGGTGGAGCCGACGGCAAGATCGAAACAACTGCCGATAACTTGGCATACGAAGTTGGTTTCAACGCCTTGAACCAACCTCTACCTGACGGCACCACCTTAGATGTGCCTAAGGATGTATCGCTCATGATCGACGCGGGTGCAGTGCTCAAACTGCGACGCGCACGAGTCGGCGTAGGTAGCACCTCGGTTGCAGTAGATCGAAGTGGATCATCGCTGCAAGTGTTGGGTACACCGCGCATGATCAGTAGTTCGGGCGCCATCTTGGTTGACTCCGTGGGTGTGCCGGTAACCGGAAGCGTTTTCTTCACTTCGTTGCATGACAAAGAAATCGGTAAAGACACCAACGCCGATCGCTTCCCACCAGCCGTAGCAGCGGGCGATTGGGGTGGACTTGATTTCCGCAACCGAGTCGATGCGGCTGATGCAAGTCGCACCAACCTGGAACGCAACGCATTGTTCCTAAACTCAATGACCTACGCCGACATTCGATTTGGTGGTGGTCAAGTTGTGGTTGACGGTAATTCCCAAGTCATCGCACCAGTGAATATGGTCGATGCACGTCCAACGGTCGCATATTCGTCGATCAGCCGCAGTGCTGATGCGGCTATGAGCGCCACACCAAACTCCTTCCTCGAAAGCAATTTCCAAGATCCTCAATCGCAGATTTCCGGTCTTTACAGCTCGGACGTAACTCGAGTAGGTCCAGACATCGTCGGTAACCGATTGAGCAATAACTCGATCAACGGTTTGTTTGTAAAGGTATCGACCGGTCAACAAAGTGCGGCAACAGAAAGCTTGACGGTTGCTGCTCGTTTCGACGACACCGATATCGTTCACGTTTTGACCGAAAACTTGACCATTGCTGGCACAGCTGGTGGTCCAGTACTAAACGGCACGTCACCTGCAACCACCTTGATTGTTCTCGGTCCGCAGAATGGTGGCACCTTAGCCGCTGGTACCTATCGATACCGTTTAACCTTCGTTGACGCTTCAGGCAACGAATCCTTGGTATCGGAAGAAACTCAATCCGTAACATTGAGCGGTGCTCAAGGTTCGGTAGTCCTAACCAATTTGCCAATCGTTCCAGCTGGTAGCGGATTTGTGGCTCGTCGATTGTATCGATCCGACAACACAGGATCGGGCAACTATCAATTGGCAACCATTTTGAACGCGAATGCGACAACCTATGTTGACTTGGGTGCGACGATCGGTGGTGGCTTGCCAACCGCTACTACCAACTTGCGAGCTCGTTTGGATGCAAGCTTGAACGTCGATCCAGGCACTGTGGTTAAGTTGCAAGGTTCGCGTATCGAAGTGGGCATTGGAGCCCAGATGACCGCTGAAGGTCGCGACGGTTATCCAGTTGTCTTCACGTCCATCGACGATGTTCGTTTTGGTGGCTCGGGAACATTCTCGACCATCAGCCGCACGACTCCTCGCAACGCGACAGCGGGCGATTGGGGTGGTATCGTAGCTTTGCAAACATCGAGCCTATCCCTCGATTATGCCAACATCGCTTACGGTGGTGGTACCACTCGTATCGAAGGTGGTTTCGCTGGCTTCAACGCTGTTGAAATTCATCAAGCTGAAGCAAGAATTGCTCATTCGACGATCGAGAGCAGCGAGTTGGGAACTTTGGGAACTACCGATGCAGATCGAGCTGGTCGCGGTGTCAACGACAACGCCACCATCTTTGTACGTGGTGCCCAGCCAGTCATTCTTGACAACACCATCGTAGACAGCTTGGGTGCTGCGATCAGCATCAACGTGAACTCGCTCAACTCGGACTTCGTTCGAGACAAGGGTCGTTCAACGGGTGCACTCGATTCATCCGCTCAATACTTCGATAACCAAGGTGCGTTGATTCGCGAAAACCGCTTGGGCAACAACGGCATCAACGGCTTGTTCGTTCGCGGCCAAGAGTTGACCACACAATCGGTTTGGGACGACACCGATATTGTTCACGTTCTCCAGAGCGAAATTTTGGTAACCAACGTGCATGCGTTTGGTGGTTTGCGATTGGAAAGCAGTGCAACCGAAAGCTTGGTTGTCAAACTCCAAGGCGCAAACGCTGGCTTGACGGCAAGTGGCACTGAGCTTGATATCTATGATCGTATCGGCGGCTCGGTTCAACTGGTTGGTCAACCTGGATTCCCTGTCACCCTGACCTCAGCAGAAGACTGCACGGTAGGTGCTGGTTGGACACCAGAAGGTGCTCACCAGACCGACACCCTAAACACTCGAGCTTGCGTCGCGAGCGAAACCTCAGCGAAGTTTGCTGACGTGGTCGTCGTAATGGACGAGTCGGGCAGTATGTTCACCACTCAACAATTCTCGATCCAGTTGGTTGCTCAGCTGGAAGCAGCGTTGCAAGCGGCTGGCATCGGCACCAGCTCGGCTGGTGGTAACCGCTATGGTTTGACCGGATACGGTGGATTCCCTGACGATGCTCGTGCATTGCCTCTAGGTCCAAACAATCGCTTGTTCGGAACCGCAGCAGAATATGCTGCCGCCGCAGCGAACTTGACCATTTCTGGCGCTACCGAAGACGGTTATGACGGCATCAACTTTGTTGTGGACAACTATGCGTTCCGTCCGCAAGCTGAGAAGTTTATCATTCTGGCAACCGACGAAGATCGTGATATCACGGACGCTTCGCTTACTTATCAATCGACCTTAGCACGATTGCAAGCTGCAGATATTTCGCTGCAAGGTATTCTGGGTGTCTTCATCGTTGACCAGAACTTCAACACCGCGTTGGCGATCGATTCAACCGACACCGTTTACCTAGCAAACGGTTCAGGTGGATTTACGACCTCGCCGAACGGTCAAATCACGGGTGCTAGCGGTAACACCATTGTCGACTACGCCGACATGGTGTTCGCAACCGGCGGTATCGCGGGCGATATCTTCCAAATCGGCCAAGGTGGCTTGGTAACAGACAGCTTCGGCCAAGCGATGATCAGCTCCATTGTGTCTCAAGCTGGTGGTAACCCATCGCAGCCTGGTGATTGGCGAGGTGTCCGTTTGGATACCCTCAGCAACGATCGCAACGTTCAAATCGTTACCGAAAACGAATCGACCACTCTCGGTGGTGCAGGCGTGAATGGAACACCATCCACTGCACAGAATCTGGGACGTTTGGCATCAGACGTACTATCGGGCGACGAAAACAAACGACTTGGATACGAAATCCATGGTGCACTTAGCGAACGCCGTGACCTCGACGTTTACAGTTTCAGCGCTAAGGCTGGCACCGAAGTTTGGTTGGATATCGACCGAACCAACAATTCGCTGGACACTGTGATCGAATTGTTGGATGCAAATGGCAACATCTTGGCTTTGTCGAACGATTCGTATACCGAAGAACTCGGCACCACTTCGCTCTATCGCAACCCATTGATGCCAGAGAATTCTGTGCACACATTGCGAAAGAGCCCATTGCAACTGTACCCAACCAGTGCATTGAGTGAAGCCAAAGACCTCTACAGCACCAACGTTCGCGACGCTGGTATGCGTTTGGTTCTACCTGGCCAACCAGGCAGCGAAAACGTTTATCACATCCGCGTTCGCAGCAGCAGTCTAACAGCTGGCGGAACCATCGCCGATTTGTTGACCGCCTCTAGTTTGACCGGTGGTCTTACCTATGGACCTTACCAGTTGCAAGTTCGCTTGCGAGAAACGGACGAATTCCCTGGTTCGTCGGTCAACTATGCCGACATCCGCTTCGCCAACACTGGTATCGAAGCTATTGGCTTGCCTAAACATTCTCCACTTGTTGGCGAATTGGGTGAAGTTGAAAACAACCAGAACCCAACCACAACCAACGCTCAAAATCTTGGCAATCTGCTCCAAACTGATCGTCAAGCGATCAGCGTTGCGGGCGACTTGGCCAATGCCAGCGACGTTGACTGGTATCAGTTCTCCTTGAGCTATCAGTCGATCTCGCCAACCGGCTTGATCAACTACTTCTCCTCCGTATTCGATATCGACTACGCTGATGGTTTAGGTCGTCCGAACACCTCGATGTACATCTTTGATTCCCAAGGACGGCTTATCCTCAGCGGCCTTAACAGCAATGTGGCAGACGACCGAGGAACAGCACAGAGCGACCTGTCAGGTGGCTCGGCTGGCACTCAAGATCCATACATCGGTACTGTTGAATTGCAAGAAGGCCAATACTTCTTGGCAATCAGCAACACCAGTCGTCAGCCCAATGTTCTCAGCAACCCATTGGTTCGCTTGCAACCTGTCTCCGGCACCCGCCTGATCGCTCGCGATCATGTGGACAACCCTGCTTTGACTCCTGCAGAAGTTCCATTGGTTGATCTATTCACGACCAACACCAGCGTCGTTCCATATAGCCTCGGCGATGTGGTGATGTACGTGAGCCAAGATGTTGGTTTCCAAGTAACCAATCTGTATATGGTCAATCCATTTACGGGAACGGTTACCAATACCGTGGGTCGGTTCAACTTCGATGTTCAAGACATCGCGATGCGATTCAACGGCACGTTGCGTGGCTTCGACCTTCCATTCTCGAACGCCAACGTGGACTTCGATCCACTGGCCGACTATATCGACATCAACCCAGGCACTGCTGCGGCAACCGATGCGGGCGACTTGGATATTGAAACCTTCCGAACCGATGCAGCGGGTGCAGTACAAGACGCTAACGTTGGCTTCTATGTTGAAGCAATCACCTTCACCGAAATCGGTGGCCAAGAACGCGGCTACGTCGTCGGCAATCGCCCTGTAACTCCTGGCCCAGCTTACTTCACGAACGTCTTGTATGAGTTCGATGAAAACAGCGGTGCAGCTTACAGTGCTCCTGGCCAAGACCGCGCAAACGCGGCCCGTGTTCAAGGTGCTGGTACCGATATTCGCGAACGCGGCTATATCGAAACCAATCCAGTTGGTTTGTCGGTTTCTCGCCAGATGGTGACCTCGGAAGCCACTCGCGTTGATGCTGACGGCACAACCACAACTTTGATCGCGGACGGTCGTCGATTCCAAATTGCTACCCCAAGCGGTACCAATTTGACCTTCGAAATGAACACCGGACCAGAATTCACGATCACCTACAATCCGAACTCGGGTCTTAACGTACGCGATGGCGATCGCTTCGAAGTCAACGGCCAAATCTATGAATTCGATACCGGTCCCGTGGTCGTTGTGGGTGCAGCGACCGGAGCAGCCTTGAGTACTGGCTCGACCGTTCGCATCCTCGATGCGTTCAACGTAGTTCGAACCTTCGAGTTTACGCAAACAGGTTCGGTTTTTGGCGGCAACATCCCTGTGATGTACACCGCAGCCTCAACTCAAGCCGAATTAGTAGCTTCATTGATTGCAGCGATCAATGCTCAAACTGGTTTTGCGACCAAGGCCTCGACTGTTGTCGGTGGAAATCGCATTTCACTTACCAACACCTCTTCCAGCAACACGGCAACCGTAAGTGGGTCAGGCCTGAGCATCTCGGGTCAGCCAGGCAACAGCGTTGGCTTGTCGGTTCCGATTGAAGAGAATTCGACCTTAACTCAGTTCATCGACGCAATTCAACGAGCCGTTGGCAACAACGTTACCGTATCGGTGGATGGCGACCGCTTGAACTTCTCAGGTGCCAATTCAGTATTGGTTACCGATTTGGTAAACCGTGGAATTTTGACCGCCCGCACTGGCAATGCGACCGTATCTCCTGGTGCTATCGCCGTTAACTTCTTGGCGAACGATGACGCAGCTGATATTTCGGCTCGAATCGCACGAGCCATCAACGGGGCTGGGGTCGTTGGACTCTCGGCTACCGTAAGTGGTGGCGATGTGGTTGTCTCCGGCGGTAACTTTGTGAACGCGGATAACCCATTCCGCTTGGCTGGTGTTGCTCCTGGCGGTACGGTAACAGGTATCGCAATTGTCGAAGGTGTTCTGTTCGCTGTTAGCGATCGCGGTGGTTTGTATCGTGTTGGCAACCCAGCTGGTGTCAACAACGGCAACATTGCAACCTACGTTTCCACAGCTTCGGACCTCTTGGGAATTCAGTTCTCTGGTCTCTCGTCGGGTCCAGTTCGCTTGAGCAACGGTGCCTATGCAGACGTCTTGTTCGGTACCGATTCGTTAGGTCGAATCTATGCCTTCGATACCGACGGCAACTTGTTGCCAGTCTTTGCGGGTGGTGCAACCAGTGTGTCCACTGGTTTGTTCAATCTGAACGGAGTCACGTTTGCTCCACTCGATTACAACTTGTGGCATGAAAGCAACAACCGAGCCAACAATGCTGGCCACGGCGTCCCCGCA
>Ga0209174_10000151_pt1 | contig 53715 bp, 54 predicted proteins | sample JI91814BDNA_FD_187505 | JGI IMG/M metagenome (GOLD analysis project Ga0209174, IMG submission 187505) | Wastewater effluent complex algal communities from Wisconsin, to seasonally profile nutrient transformation and Carbon sequestration -... | ecosystem: Engineered > WWTP > Effluent > Algae...
TGGCGCAAGTTATAAAATACAGTAAGTCTTCTAATTGATTGAATATAATCAAGATAGAAGCATAAATACACTGAAATAAAAGCGCCTTGTGTGGGCTTGCGTATTTTGGATGTAGGTCAGCTAGGTGATGAAAGAATAAACCGTCATTCGCCATAGCATAGTAAATACGAGAGCCACCAATAATCATAGCAGACATAGATCCCAAAATAATCCAACAGATGAATAAGGAGATAACGGTCGTAATCCCATCTCCAAATAGATGTTTGGCGGCAATAACTCCAATTCCACCCTGACCTTTTAGCTCACTAACGGGTGCAGATACTAAGAAAAGTAAATTAATCGCAATATAAAGAGACATTACCATTGCACAAGCAATCGCAACTGACAAAGGAATAATTCTTCGTGGGTCTTTGATTTCTCCTGCTACATAGGTCACCATATTCCAACCTAAATAAGAAAAGGATACAGGCACAATTCCAAGGATAAGAAGATTTACATTTTGGAAAATATCAGGAAAGAAGGAATTATCTCTGAGTGGAGAAAAATCTGTTTTTCCAAATGCGAATCCAGCAATTACTAAGATCAAGAGTCCTGAAATTTTGATAGAGGTAAATACGTTTTGTAAACGAACGGCTTGCTTGATTCCGAAATAATTGATTATACTAAAAAAAGTAATCAGACCGGCACCTATCGCTTGTGTCGGTCCTAGTTCCACATTGAGTGGACCAATTGTTGTCCTAAAATCAGGCAAATCTTTAATAGCCGGAAAAATGAATTGCAAGTATTTTGAAAATGCGATTCCAAGAACGGCAATACTCGCTGAGAAGTTGACGCTAAGAGATGCCCAGCCGCTCATGAATGCCACTAGCGGAGAATAGGCTTTTTTGAGATAAATATAATCTCCGCCTGCCTCCGGGAAAATGACTGCGGGATAAGCAAATGTCACTGCCCCTGCAATGGCAAATATCCCACCTAATATCCAACAAGTAATTACGAGCCAAGGATTTTCTACTTTGTTGAGAATAAATCCTGTCGTGAAGAATACCCCAGATCCCACCATTGAACTAAACATGAGTGAGACCGAATCTGTTAAAGAAAGTGTTCGCTTTAATTCCATAAATGAATAATTTGACTATAAAAAAGGGCTTACATGAGTAACAAGTTTTTAATTATATTTTTCTTCTATTTTTTCGTTTTAAGTTTTTGCAAAGTTGATAAAGCTACAGGCGAAAGCATCGCACCAGTCGAAACTCCCGAATCAAAACAATTACAAGAAAAGTCATTGTTCTTAAGTGGTAAATCACAGGCTGATGAAACTACTAAACTCGGAAAATTAACGCGCACCGCTTACTACGCAACATTTCGTCAGCGAATCACAAAGCATTGGGAACAATACAATAAAGAAATCCAAGACCCATTCATCGAATGGAAAAATAAAAATGTTCCACAACCAAAATCAAAAGTAGTTTTCTATCCTTTCTCGGGACCTGATTTTCCAAATGCTTATACCATTTACCCAAAGGCAACGACTTACATTATGATTGGTCTTGAAGCCGGTGGATTTGAACCTGATTTTGAAAGCATGAACGAGAACCAAATTTCGAGAGGCTTATACGAATTAAACGGTAGCCTCGATACGATCTCTCGCTTAAACTACTTCATGACAAATTCCATGAAGCAAGATGTAAGTAAATCTGTATTTCGCGGAACAGCTCCTGTCTTCTTAGCCTATTTTGGATTTCTAAAAGTAAAACCCTATTCCATTAAAAATTTTGTTTTAAATGATAACGGGGATATTGTGTATTTAACGAAAGAACAAATTAAGGCTAATGCAAATTACCGCGAAGGTCTTGTTTGTTTAGACATTGATTTTCTAGATCCAGCCGATGGAACGAAGAAGAAACTTTATTTTTTATCGACTAACATTTCCAACTACGGGCTAAAGGCAAATCCTGGAACGATGAAGTTTCTGGGCAAATTCGGAACATTTGCCTCTACCTTTAAAGCGGCTTCTTTTCTACTCCACTATGATTCTTTTACTGACATGAAAGAATTTATCATTAAAAATTCAGAGCTAATGGTAATGGACGATACAGGTCCACCGGTTCGTGATCTAGCACAGGATTATAACATCAAAGTTTTCGGACGTTATACGCGACCTATCGGGCTCTGGCCTGAAAAAGTCCAAAAAGAATTACAAAAACTCCACGAAGACCAGAAACCAGAAAAGGTTAATTTCAAATACGGCTACGGCACCGCAGACAAGCAACAACACATAATGGTTGTTACTCGGAAGTAGGAATATTGCCACCGATGGACACGGACGAACACCGATAAAAGATATGATAATATTTGTGAATTCGGTTTTCGTCTATGTTGATTGTCTTATGATTGGGTACATGTTGAAGCAATCTTTGGATATGTAATATTTCTGTTTCTGAAACTTTCAGAAAAATGAGAAGGGCAATCTGATATCTTTTTATCTATAGGTAGTTTTCAATTTCTCCGCTAAGTAATTTATCAAAAATAGTTTGACATGCATACTTTAATTGCGGCAACTTATACTTTACCACACCCCAGATAATTTCATCTTCAATATTAAAATAGGCGTGAATTAAGACATCTCTCAAGCCAGACACTTTCTTCCATTCAATTTCTGGAAGTTCTTGCCTTACACTCTATGGAATGCTTTTTACAGCTTCGCCTATAATTTCTAAATTTCTTTCAATAGCTCTTTTCGTTTTGTTATCCTCCGAATAAGCATGAATATCCTCAATCCCTTCTATAAAAGATTCAATTTCTTGAATAGACGCAAGTATATCAATTATGTAAGTCTGGAGATTACGCTGCATATTGAACGGTATTTAGAATAGATTCTTTTAAGAATGGCTTTATACTTTTAGGAGTAACCAAGTCAATTTTACGTTGGAAGATTTCTTCGAAAAAGAATTTTAATTCCATGTAATTATCAAAGGTCTTCTTTCCTTCTTCAAATTCTACTAAGAAATCTATATCGCTCTTTTCTGTTTGCGTATTGTCTGCAAAAGAACCAAAGAGTCCTATTCTTTGCACACCAAGACTTTTTAATTTTTCGTTGTGTTTTATTAACTCTTCGAAGATATAAGTTTTATTTAGTAAACCCACAGTTCTAAAATACGCCTAGCATGAGTTTTGTCAAGCGGATTAAGGGATGCTGTCTGAACTGTGATTTTTATTATTTATGTAATTGTAATGATTATAACCTTTTGCATATTTGGCTAATATATTCAACCCATAAATGTAAAAATTCAATTACATCTATTATTACAACTAAAACTGTCCAGGCTATATTTTAATTCCTTTGCTGCATCGCACTCATAACCGAGATATAGAGGGAAAAAAGAAAACAAGTTAAGTAGTATTAATATTAAATTTTTAATAAATATGACAAAAACATTTTTCTTATTACTATTCCTCATAAATCTTTCTCTATTTCCAAAAGAGGTAAAGAAGGATTTGCCTTTTGATACATTCCATAAAGGAGTGCATGAAAGTTTTCAAACACAGAAAGAAATACTTTTTGGATTTAATGCAAAAAGGAATTCTATGCGTCTACTCATAAATTTTGAGAGGGAAAATCTCTTGAAACTTTATATAAAGGAATATACTGAGACTGATGATGGATATACTCTCTTAAATACGTATTTCTTTAAGCCAAGCTTTTCTAAAAAGAAAAAACTAAAAGGCTGGAAATGTCTTTATAAAAATCCAGATGGTGAATCTAGCTTAGTTTATAAGAAACTTTCTCTAAGCGGAATGCCAAAAGAAATTCGCTACTTAGATAATGATAAAAAAATATCCAATAATAAGTATGGAGTTGCAAAGGAAATTTATAAACAAGATAGAAATGGAAATGAAATTTTGCGCGAATACCAAGATGAAAAGGGAGAGTTAGTCGAACAAGAAGGATTTGCTCGAATTACATCGGAGTATGATAAAAATGGAAATAGAATTTCAGAAAAACTTTTTGGGAAAGATGGAAAATTAAAACAAGATGCAAGCGGTGTTAGCCAGCGCGTTTGGAAATATGACTCAAACGGCTATCTAGAATTAGCTGCTGAATACAATAACAAAAATGAACCTCTATCAAAAATAATTGTGACTAAAAGAAAATACGATAATGCGAATAGAGTCATAGAAGAATCTTATTTTCAAGATGATAAACCAACTTTGAATACAGAAGGGATTCATAAAATAAAATGGACTTATGACGAAAAAGGAAATGCAATCGAAGAAGCTTATTTCAATCAGGAAAATAAAGAGTCTCCTCTACACGGAATAATTAAATACAAATGGTTCTATGATGATAATAACAATCGAATCAAAGAAGAAGCATTCAAACTAAACCAAGAAAAGGAAATTTATAATTACGAGCCTATCAAGGAAGAAGAAAAACAGAAACCTAAATTGTCCTTGCATTTACAAATTCCTTCGAAAGAAGAGAGGATCAAATTAGCAAATAAGGTAATTGAAAATACTGTAACGAAAGATTCTAAAGAATTTCGAGTTCGTTCCACTTATGATAATAAGGGAAATCTAATTCAGAAAGAGATTATAGAAGGAGAAGGAGAATTATATAGTGTTGGCTACAAACAAAAGCGCATTATGAAGGTTGTCTGGAAATATAGTAAAAATGGCTATCCGATTTCCGAAGAATATTTTGATATAGAAAATAAACAATCTGAAAAGTTTTTCGAAAGCGCTACTAAAAAGTGGAAATTTAATAAGGATGGAATTTTGAAATCTTATGCAGATTATAAGCTTGGGGGACAATTGAAATCCAATAGATTTATTTTTAAATATGATAAAAAATGTATACAATTTATAAAGGAAAAATTTAAAATTAGCTTTGGAGAAAAAGTTTCAAATTGTCTAACAGAAAAAATTGTATACAATACTAAAAATAGCGTTAAATATAGATTATCCAGAATTCTTATAAAAAATGAGTCTTCTCAGAATGAAATTCCCTTTGAAACCATTTTATTTAATGAGTCTAGAATATATAATTATTGGGATAATAAAAAGCATGAGGATTCTTTTCTTAAGCATGGAATGTTCATTCGATATTCAGCAAATCCAAATAAAAATTTTTTTATTGAATTTAATAACGGTGATGAACCAATCTATATGGGAGTCGAGGATAAAATGAAAAATTTATTTTCTAAAGAAGAAAGAGATAATTATATAGAGTTTCCTGATTACAAATGAGCGTATGAAAAAATTTCTTCTCCTATTAATTGTTTTATTTTCAAATTCTCTGCTATCAGAAACTAAAATTGATAGAATTGATAAAAATTGTTATAGTATAATAGAAATTCAAAAAATACCGTCAAAAAATAGTCCATTTACTAGGTTAAATTTATCATGTAAAAAAAATAAAAGATGCTTAAATAAACTAAACGAAGTCCTTCCTATTCTTAACTCTTCAGACTTTATTTATGAATTGGGAGCAGACGATGAATTTAGAAATTATTATAGCTCTTCGAATTTGTTAATAACGTGTAATAAATTTGGTTTTATCAATATAGGAGTGTATACTGATGGTTATAGTGGCGGTGCTCATCCATACCATTATTATACAACTTATATTGCTCATATCGGTCAGGATAGATTACTAACTCTAACTGATCTAGTTTATCCAACACCAGAATTTTGGGATTTTTTATCCCGCGAAGTTTCTAAAAGTATAAATTCATCCACTGCAGAAATTCCAAAAAAAGAAGATTTTAAAGTATTTACTCTTTCCGATACTCACCTAGAATTCACTTTTAATGAATATGTAATTGGTGATTATGCAAGCGGTTCTTTCTCGGGCAATATCCCTATTAGCCGCATTCAGAAATTTTTAAAGCCTGAAATTAAAAAGATATATAATTTGAAGTAATTTTATGAATCCAAATCCGCTAGATCCATTTTTTCCGATTGACTTAATTTATAATCCAATCATTATTTAGAATAATGATTTTAGAGAAGATAGTCGATGCAATCTTGCAAGGTAAATTTAGATTTACAAGTCATGGCTTTGAAGAAATGTCTAACGATAATTTAGACGAAAACGATATACTTTTTTCAACTGCGAGAGGTGAGGTAATTGAAGATTATCCTACATTAAAACCATTCCCTGCATGTCTAGTATTTGGTCGCAGTCGAGCAGGAATTCCAATACATAGCGTGTGGGCGTTTAATGAGTCAGCCGAGTTAGCAATACTCATAACAACCTATATTCCAGACGAGAAAAAATGGAGTAAGGATTTTAAGGAGCGTAAAAAATGAATAGTGTAGGAACCTGTGTTAGATGTGGAAGCAACGATTTAACTTTTAAAAAAGTAGATGTTCAATTAAATGGAGGAAATAATTCTGCAAAAGTTTTTATAAAAACGGAAGTATGCCTCCATTGTGGAGAGAGATTTTATACACCAGATAATCTGAAATATTTTAGCAGTATTAAAAAGGCTTTAAAAGATGGGAAAACAAAATCAATCGGATTAAAAAAAATAGGAACCTTTTACGAACTCTCTCAAACAGCTTAACCTCACATTTACAAATTCGCAAAGTCCCGCATTATTTTAATGCAGGACTTAGGGTTGATGATTATTAACCTTAATTCGGTTTTTTCTTAATCACCAATTTTCTTTCGATTTCGAAAATCTTTTCAGGTAGTTTTTCTTTACCCAGTTTTTTCTTGTCGTTTTCTTTGATGAATAGATCGGCTCCGTATTTTTCAAAGGCTGCGGCAGCTTTTACATTTTTAAGACCGATGAATTGAAGATGAACTTCGCCAGCAGGTAATCCGTATTTATCTCCAACATCTTCTACAGATAATATGCGGCTAATAGCTGTTACTGTGTCCCCACTTACAGATGGTTGTGTATGATAGCCTTCAGTATATCCAAGATCCCAGAGCATATTTTCTGAAATATCACGGGAAGCCATTCCGATTAACCAAGCAAAAACAAGACCACCGTATACGATAGGCTCGCCGCTCATTGCGCCTGTTAAACTTTTAGAATAAAGTTGATCATAGTGCAGAGGATGTGTATTGCCCACACGATAAGTCCATGCATAGTGCTCATCTGTAATAGTGCGACCGTTAGCGTGAATATAAATTTGTCCCGGTTTAAAAGATTCGAAGTAAGTAGATTCCCAAGTTGTTTCTCTAAAATCTTTTGGATACATAAGAGATGGAAGTTTAATGGCAGGCTTATCTGTTTCCGGAAAAAAACTAGAAGGATTTCCCGGTTTAGAATCACCTTTTGGTTTTCCATTTGAATGGTTAATCATAATTTTGCGCTCATACTGTAAAACAACATCATTGTTTTGATTGAAGCACATGGTTCTAACATGCACGATTCCCGGTTTATCGGGACCTTTATCGTCTACTTTTAAAACTTTAGTTCTAGCGGATAACGTATCACCAGGATACACTGGAGTTAAAAACTGAACATTATAGTATCCAAGATTAGCCATTGCTTTCTCGGAATCATTTTGCACTCCAATTGATAGTGCGAGATTAAAAACCATTAGAGGACTTACAAGAAGGTCTTTAAATCCATGCGCCTGCGCATAAGGTCTTGAGAGAAAAAGAGGATTAGCCTCCATGAATGTTGTGGCAAATTCTTGTGCAAAAGAAAAATCGATTGTGAAAGCTCGCGGATGAACAAATACTTCTCCATCTTTAAATTCTTCTAAATACCTACCGTATGTTTTTTTTATAACAGAGCTTGTGTCCACTTGTGTAGAAGGTGCAATCTCTTTAAAAGGTGCTGATTCAATTTGCTTCATAATTTATTCCTCATTGTATGATTGTGAATTCAATTCACGCTAAGTATAGATTTTTAGAATATCCTTTTAGAGAAAGAATTTTTTTAATACAAGTCGAACCCGTGTGAACTCATTTACCTGTGATTCTTTAATCAATGCACCGCCGATTACAGCCATCATAGTGCTATGTAAAATTAATCCCTGCCCCGCCCCGAGACTTTGATTTGTTTCTTGCATTCCTCTTCCGTTGTCTTCAATCACAAGCTCTAAAATTGATTTTTCAAATAAAAGAGAAATTTTAATTTCTAATTTTCTGCCGGGAACGATTGCATAACGCAAAATATTTCTGAGTAATTCTCTCACTGCATAGTATACGACTTCCAAAGCTACCGGCTCTAAGTATTGTAATTTTTCCAGGGCAGAATCTTCTAAAAAATAAGAAACGGATTCTCCGGATAATTCTGATTTAACCAAAGCTTTAATTTCAGTAATAAAATTCAAATGATTTAGGTCAGTTGGATGAAATGGTAATATTTTAAGAAGGTTAGATATTTTTTTATGAAGACTTGTAAGTGAATTTAGCAAATCGACTCGCACGGATTCATTTTGCATCGAGTCAATTCCAATCATAATTGTATGGATTTCCGGTAGAATATCATCATGTAAAACACGACGCGTCTGATGATCTAAGAGTTTACTGTCCATTAACTGCTTCTTTTGCAAATTAACAAGAAGTCTAGAAATTTGTGTCACAGAAATTAAATCTAATATTTTTCCAGAGCCAATGCGTGCTATTTCAATTTCCTCTTCTGAATAAAGAGTATAATCCTTCTTAACCCCTAAGAATAAAATCCCTACGGTTCCATTAGAATCTTGAATGGTCAAAGCAAGGACGTAGCCCTCGTAAACGTCACGGTTTAAATAGAAAATATTTTTATCTCCAGAAAAATTTTCCGTAAAAGAAAGAAGATTTTTATTGATTTCAGAATTTTCTTCGGGATATAAAAAAGGCTTTTGAATATAAGAAGCATAGGCGCCCATCGGAACCAGGCAGGCTTTTGTTGTCTCAAGAGTATTATCGCAGAGCAAACGAAAGGTATTCGCAAGAAGAGAATCTATTTTGTCGCTTGTATGGGTAATGGATTCGTATAGGTTTTCATTAAACAAAAATGGTTTGAGAATTTTACGATTTTCATTTTCTCTTTTTCTAGATACAATTTGAATTTTTACAAAAAAAAGAATTCCTACCAAAGATAAAATCACCTGCTTGGAATCAGTGGTATATCCTATTATACCGCTTAAAGCAGAAATTAAACTATACAATACAGAAAATGTAAAAATTATTTTCCAGTATTCTTTTAAAGACTTCATAGCCAAATAGCGACCCGTAAACACCTGGTAGGAGATTATCGCACGCCCAACAATTAAAATTGTGACAAGGACAGCGAGGCAAGCAAAAAAGTCTAGAGTCAAAAGTAAAAAAGGATATTTATCGCCTCGAATACTTTGCACTTCCCTGTCCAAAGTTTCTCTTCCTAAAATTGCAGTTACACCAACTAAGATGGCGAGGGACACTAAAATTAAAGAAGCATTTCGTATCGTATGAAACGCAGAGTGCTTTGCGATTTCTTCTAAATTATTCTCGCTCGTTTTGATTTTATATAAATAGAAAATAGAACTGCTTGTGCAAAATAAAATGTAGAAAGAAAATAAAATAAATACTTCATCGGGAATATAAAAAATCACATCGGATACTCTTGTGTTGGCTGTAGATGGAATTAATTTTAAAAACACAAAAAAAGAAAATAGAAAAAATATAAACTCTAAGAATAAAAGAATATTTCGAAGACTCAGTCTATTAAACAATAGAACATCATCATAAAATCGAAATACAATATAAGACCAGGCAAAGGGAAGAAGACTTAATATAAAAAAAGAAGGAAAAATAATTCGCGAAGAAAACGAAAGAATAAAAGAAATCCCTTTACCTAAAATAAGTAAATGCCCAACAAAAAAAACTGTGCACACAAAAAAGCTAATACTCGCAAATACAGCCTGCCTTTCTTTTTTTGCTGAATACACAAATATAATACAACCTAGATAAAAAGAGAGTAAGTAAATTAGATGAGATAATAGAACTGATAGGCTACTTACAACTATCCCCATTTCACTTCTTCTCCTTTCTCATTGATAAAAGTTACATTCCCCTTCTCTGACCACATAAGAAGTTTATTTTCGTGAACAATGAGGCTTGCTCTTGTTCTTGCCACCTTTTCATCTGTAGCGTTATCCGCAAGACCCCATACTGTATAAATCTGTCCGTTAACGCGGCTAATCGTTCGTTTGTCCTTCACTCCCATACGAGATGCTATCTGTTCATTGCTTAGTCCTCTAGCCAGTAATTTTGCTACTTCTTTTTCATTTGGTTCAAGCAATGACAAGGGAGAATTTTCATCTGTAAATCTTACTTCTTGCACACGCGATTCTATTTCTGGATCAATAAAACTTCTTCCTAAATAAGCATCTCTTAAAAGAGGAACAATCATTGAAGGTAAAAGATAATTTGATTTTTTTACATATGCATAATGACTTAAAATTCCTGATCTTCTAAAATCTCTAAAGTAGGTATCATCATCCTGTATAGAATAAAATACAACTGGCTTTCTTGGAAATTCTTTTCGGATTTGAATTGTAGATTCTATTCCATTCGGACCTACGACTTGCACATCGAATAATAATACATCCACTTCTGTCTTGCGGCAAAACTCGATAGCCGCTTCTCCTGAATCGCAATCATACAGAACACTAACCTTTCCAGTTTCTTCCAAGCCCTGCTTAAGTGCCTTTCGCAATTTTAAATTGTCTTCAATTATAATAATTCTTAATAAATCCATAAACATTATCCGTGTTAATCCGTGTGCATCCGAGGTAAATTTTTGATTATCCTATCCGACATACAATAATTCCTTATTCGACAAGAGTCAAGCACTTGAGTGCAAATTCAATCACACTCAGAAGGTAGAATAAAAAAAAGAATCTGTTAGAGTAAAGGCATTATGAGACAAATACTAACAATTACATTCACCCTTTTAGCGATTTTACTTTTTTCACCGTTTATGCTTTTTATTGCACTTTGTATTTATATTGAAGATGGAAGTCCTGTTTTTTTTCTGCAGGAGAGAATTGGACTCAGAGAAGTTCCTTTTCTAATCTTTAAATTTAGAACCATGCGCGATGGAAAAATAACGCGGATCGGAAATTTTTTACGTAAGACAGGATTAGACGAATTAGCCCAATTATTCAATATAATATTAGGTGATATGAATATCGTGGGACCAAGACCACTGACGAAATTTGATATTGATAGACTCGGATGGAATCAGTATAAATTCATTAAGCGATTTAGCGTTAAACCTGGATTAACCGGTCTAGCTCAAATCTATGGCGGGAAAGGAGCTAGAATTTCTAAATGCTTTGAATTTTCTTATCTGAAACTGCAATCTCTGAGCCTAGACTTACGGATAATACTTGTTACATTCATAATGAATTTAATTGGTAAAAAAAGAATTCGAAGTATTCTCTGGAGTCAATTAAATTCCCGTCAGAGAAATCCCAATTGGAGTAAATGGCTTAAGTATTTTAAGAAAAATTCTCTCGGTCCTTTAAGAGAAACAATTGAGCCAATTACAAATCTATCCGAAGAAAAGCTAAATGCAATTCGTAAATCATTGGCTATATTTCAATTGGGAGAATCAGGAGAAGGACGCATTGCAAAACAAATCGAGTCCTGCCAGGTATTTGGAGTCAATCAAACTTATCGTGAGTGTATTAAATATTTCGTAAAGGAAGAAGGAAAACATGGACGTATTCTGGGTGTAATTGTGAGAAGCCTCGGTGGAAAACTTTTAAGTCATAACTGGACAGAAAGTCTTTTTAGTTTTGGAAGAAGGCTACTCGGCATTAGACTCAAACTATTAGTTCTACTTGCAGCCGAGACTGTAAGTGTTGTTTTTTATAAAGTTTTTTTAAGGGAGTTACCTCTTTCTGGAATTCGAGCTGCTTTAATTGAAATCACAAGAGACGAAGAATTTCATTTAAAGTTTCACCAGGAATTTTTTAAAATTAGAGTCACTACTTCTTTTCATAAAATAATTTTTAAGTTTTTTTGGAGAGTTATTACTCTTGCCGCATTTATAGTTGTGATTTTAGATCACCGCAAATCACTTTTAATTCTAAATGTTTCTCTCGAGAAAATTTTTAAGGGCTATGTTAGAATAATTAAAAACGTAGAAGAGGAAGTCTGTGCTATTGAATCAAATTATAAACCCAACTACTCCAAGCCCATATTCATATAATTTAAATAGTGATTTCCTCGTCTTTTCCAGAATACTCTGCAACTAGAATGGTGATGTCGTCTGTAAATTGGCTCTGGGAATTTCCTGTGAAGTTTAAAACAGAATCGTATATTTTATTGCACAGGTCAAAGGAAGAATCAAAATGATACTTAAGGCTAATATCTATTAGCCTTTTATCTCCAAACATATCTTGCTCGAAATTTCGGGCTTCTGTAATTCCATCTGTGTAAAGAATAATTTTATCACCACTTTTTAATTTAGTTTTTACTTCTTCTGAATTGGTTTTAAATGCTTCACAAATAATTCTTCCTTTAGAATTTATAAATTCATGCTCACCACTTAGTCCAACTTTTAAAATTGGCAAATGTCCTGCGTTAGCAGAAGTCATCACTCCATCCTGCAAATTAATATGACAATATACAGCAGAAAGAAAATGTCCGCTCAATTTTCCCTGTAATGCTTTATGAATTCTCTTTAAGGATTCTGCCGGTCCTAATTTTAATTCATAACAATCTTGCAAAGACATCTTAACCATTGTCGCTAAGAAAGCAGCAGGAACTCCATGTCCCGAAACATCACAGATAAATAATAATAAATCATTTTCGTTCTTATAATCAAAGTCAATGAAATCCCCACCAACACCCATCATTGGTTGATATCTAAAACTTAAGCTGGCTCCATTTATTTTTGGAACATCTTCTGGTAATAAAGAAAGCTGAATTTTTTTTGCAATCATGATCTGTTTTTCTAATTCTTGCGATTGCTCTTGAATTGTATGTGTTCTCTCTTCTACTTTTCTTTCGAGACTCTCATTGAAGTTAGAAATTTCGATAATCAAGTTGTATTGGACTTCGGATGCAATTTTTAAATTATTTACCATCACGTTAAAACTTTTAGCAAGATTTCCAAATTCATCTTTTGTATCAAAATTTTCTATCATCATCAAATTTCCCGAGGCAAGATTATTCACTGCCGCGGAAAGAATTTCTAATGGCTTAGTAAAATGCTTCGCTAAAATAAAAGCAGCAATTGAAGTTACAAAAAAAGTAAATAGCGATAAAGTAATTGCCACAATAGTCATCTGGCTTCTAAAATTGCGAACTTCTAAAGTATTTGCTTCAACGATGACAACACCAACGGAATCCCCTTTTGTATTAAAAATATTTGCATATAGAACTATTTTATCATCTAAACTAATTCGAGAATCATTTGAGATCAACTCAGCTTCAGATTTCAAGCGCATAATATCTTTTAGTCGTTCATTTGCATGTAACCTATTGTTAAATTCATTTCCAATATGATGCACCCAATTCTTTTCTAGCTTATCTCGGTAAAGCGCATAATAATACTTATCCACTTTTGCATCATAATTAATTGTATAAATAGATTCCAGGCTACTGTCATTTGAGTATACTTTCTCTAAAACACGAATGTAATCCTGTACGGTTGAATTATCAAAGTCTTTACTAGATAAAATCTTTCTATGCTCCTCTCCCGAGATCATAGCAGAAATAAATTTAACAATCGAAGCTTTATGATTTTTATAATTTTCTAAAAACATTCCGTATGCAAATTGATACATGAATATCCCGAGTAAAAAAGATATGGCAATATCTAGTCCGAGAAATCCGAGTATCAGTTTTTTACGTAAAGTGAATGTCATGTAATTTAAAAAAGAATCATCAAATCTTAACTTTTAAAGATTTACAATATCAGTAAACCAATTTGATTTATTGCCTGCGTTATCTTGCACTCTTACCTGAATTAGTAAAGGGTTTTTAATACTCTTTAAACTTTTTGCAATTTCAAGTTTGATAAAATTTCTATCTCTATCAAACACAAATGGATAAGGACTTCCTTCCAACAAAACTTCTATTCGATTGCTAATGCCAGAGCCTCGATCACTTGCATGATAAAATCTTTCAACCATGCTGGAGTCTTGAATTTCGGGCAGATTGTAATGCCTGTAAATCAAATAAGGATAGGTAATAGTCGGAGGAGATTTGTCGCGCATAATAGAAAGTATCCCCAATCTTCCAAAACCGAATGAAATAGAATTTGCACTTTTTTTTCCGGCGAGTGGAACCCATCGATTTAGAACACTATCATACAAGTAGAGAGCTTCGTCCTTATCAGAAAAACTTCCCGTGAAAGTTCCTTCGGCAGCGCCCTTCCATGAAAAATTATAGGCAGTCACCTGGTATGCATTTCCCGATGGAATTAAATTGGGTAGTAAAACTTCTTCTGGAATCTTATCTAGTTTTGTAATTTTTACTGCACCGTCACCTATGATATTATTTTTAGAAAAATTTAGACTTAGTTTTTCATCCTCTGAACTAAATTTTGTAGTCGGTTTTGGCTTAACATAGTTTTCATTTTTAATTGTAAGAAAATTGAATTTCAAACTGGATTCATTGCCAGATGCATCAAATAAAGAAACTTCGACTAACATCTGTTTTCCTTCATCTACATTATTCAAATCTATCGAGTGAGAATTTTTATCATCGTAAAGATTATACACATAGAAGGCCGGGGATAATGAAGATTTGTTCATATCATAAAGGCTATCTTTGTCTGCTGCTTCTTTGTATGTCATTCGTTTAAAATTTCTTTCGAAGACTACCAGATCATTTATTTTTAAACGAACTGCATACACATTGTTTTGATTTTTAGAACTAATTCTATCAAAACCTGCTACTTTAAATTTAACCTTTCCACTTAATTTAACCTCTTCTGAATTAGTAAAAGAATAGGAACTTTTACTTAAACCGACAGTTGTAAAATTTTTACTATAACCATTGTCAGAATCAATAAATATCGACTGAATTACGGGAGGATTTTTATCTTCTTGTTTGTAATTGATAAAACTAAGTGGATTAAAATATTCCTTCGAATCAAAAAGCTCTAAATGTAAATGAGAAATTCCAGAGCCAGTTTCGCCAGAGCGCGCAATTCTATCTTTAGATTTTACTTTAAAGTATTCCGGTTTTAATTTCACCTGGAAGCCTTCTGGTTTTCCGAGCAACAAAAGAGCAGTTTTTAATTCATCCAAACCATTTATATCACCACTAAGATCATTTAGATGCGCATACTTCGCGTATATCTTTAAAGAGGGAGAAAATAAATTTACACTTAGTCCATATCCATTGTTTGCATAACTCATTGAAGCTATGCTTCCATCAAAAGCGGATAATACGGAGAAACCGTTAATGCCATAAGTTTTATAATCGCAACCCATATGAAGATGGGATGTGCGAAACTCGGCAAAAGTTCCTGATATAGGAAGTCGCACTTGCATAGGCCAGTGAACAGAATCAATTTTTTCTGGTTCAATCGCATTCAATTGAATATTTAAAATCAGCCAAAAAGACAAAACTATCTTCTTCATATAGAAATAAAGATTTACAATACGGTTGCTGTCAATTTTATTTCCTTTATGCGATTTTTCCAATCGGATATTGTAAAACTAATCTTCCTTCTACTCTACTTTTCTATTAATTTATTTTCCTGCGCTTACTTTTTAAAAGAACCGGGACGTCCCCCGAAAGTAAATGGTGCTCCCATTAATGACTCTTATCGAAAAATTTATATTCACAACATTCAAAATGATTCTTATGGTAGTGCAGTTCACACAACGTTAACTCAATTATTAAAAGCTGAAATTGATAGACGAGGAAGATTTATTCAAACAAGAGATAAATCTGCTGCTGCATTTCGTTTTTATGGAAGCATAGTTCATTATCAACGAATTGGAAATTTGATGGATACATTCGGACAACAAATGAGTTCAGAAATTTCTGTTGTAGTTCGTTTTGAAATTCAAGAAGCATCCACAGGAGAAAAAATTCCATTAGAAAGAGAAGAAATTTTAGCACGAGCCTATTACTCAGAACAAATGGGTTATCGTGAATCAGAAGAGCAGGCACAGGCTAGAATGCTGCGCAATCTTTCCTATCGCATTTCTGAGGAAAGTGAAAATGCATGGTATTATTTTGTTAAAAATAAATATTATCCCAATGTAAATCTAGAAAAAAAGTAGATAGAAATTTTATCGAGTTTTAAAATTATGTAGGTCAGGTATGAAAAAAATAAAACTTTCCCGTGGTAAATCAGCAATCATCGACGATGACGATTTTGAAAGAGTCAGTCAATACAAATGGTATATAAATGAAAATGCAGAAAAAACAAAACTCTACGCAATGCGCTCTAAACTAAAAAGTGAAGAAGGCATTGTGAAAGGCACAAAAGTTTATATGCATAGATTTATTTTACAAGTCGTTGAAAAGACTGCTGTCATTCAGCACAAAAACGGAAATACTTTAGATAATAGAAAAGAAAATTTAACAATTAAAAAAAGAGCCGTTAACAAAAAAGTAAAATAGCTTTTAGATTTATTTTGCGGCTAATTATAATTATCCAATACTTAAAATTATTGAACAATTAGATCAATCAAATCAGGAAATTCATTTGCCTTTTTAGAAAGAATGTAATTTTCATGAATTGACCATAGAAATACTAAGGGGGCATCTTCTTTTATTTCTTTTATAATTGAAACTGGATTTAAATTTTCATCGGGATTCTTTCGAATTTTATTTATGTAGGCATCAACTTTCGGATTCGAATAAAATGAGCGATTACCGGCACTTCCGAAAGAATCAGATGCTAAAATTGGATCAATAAAATTAACAATAGAATCATAATCGATATACCATGTAAGTAAAGTCAAATCTCCTTTTTTCTCCGAATTTTCTTTATACAATTTAGTTTTTTCCATTGGCAAAATATTTATTTTTAAACCTAACTCTTTAAAGGATTGGGCAAGCACTGCTCCCTTCGCCTTATTCTCATCATCCGCTCTCATCCTAAGTTCGATTGGTCGATCCAAAATAGCAGGATAACAGTTTGATTGTTGTAAATTCTTTTTGGCTAGCTCCAAATCATATTCATAATAAAATTTTTCATTTGTAAATTGCTCCAAGTATTCATTTGTAACAGAAGCATTTACTTCACTCGCAAAAGATTCAAATATTTTTTCTATGATAAGCTTTCTATTTACTGAAAGGTTCAATGCCTTTCTGAAAGGTAAATCATAACAGGGATTTGTGTGGTTAATGGCTATATACTGTAACGACTTCCCTTTTAGAATTCTTTTTCCATTGTCTTTCACCGAAGGATGTCCTAATAAAAAATAAGGAATTTTCATTACATCTAATTTAGTTTTTTCAAATAAATAAATTGCACTCGAAGGTTGATTTAAAACCTGTAAAGTTAACTCTAAGGGAAGTTTTTTTTCAAGTCGGTTCGAAGTTTGATTTAAACCCAACTCTATCGTTTCATTTTTGTTCCATTGTATTAAATAAAATAAACCTGCACTTTTAAAATTTCCTGTTCTAGTATGCTCTTCTTCCTGATAAATAGAAGATGGGGCTAATGCGAGTAATTCTATGTATTTTGAATTATTTGTATCCAATTCTACTATGAGTTCTAATTCAGAAACTATTTGAATTGATTTAATAAACCCATATCTCGATTTTCTTGGACCTTTTTCTGTTTTTAATCTATTCAGTGAGTAAAGGACATCTTTTGATTTTAGATTTGCACGGTTTGAAGTTTCTAATTGGTTTAACTTTATAAAAAGAGAATTTCCCCGAAGACTAAATTCTTTTACAAGTTCCCCTTCTACACTCCCATCTTTTTTAAAGCGAAATAATTTCGAGAATAGTAGTGCATTAATTTTTTGAGAAGTCAAATCTACAGAGTAAATTGGATCTAAAGTAGTAGGATCCGATGCAATCCCCACGCGTAGATAATCTTTATTATCCCCAATTTTATTAGGATTACAGAATAAAACTAATAATAAAATGCTGATTTTAGGAAAAGAAAACTTCAAAGATAAAAGCCAAAACCAAAAAGAGAAATTCTTTCTTGTAAAGGATTGTATTTTTTTTCTTTCATAGAAAACAATACGGTCTGAATTTCCTGTTCAAAGAAAACATAATAGTCATCAAAATTATAACGCGCACCGGCTCTACCAAAAAAACGAAAAGCAGTGCAACCAGCAAAACAGGAGCCCACTCCGGCACCCGCACTCAGGTATAAATCAAAATTATCCGCTGGGAAAAAATGATATTTTAAAGCAGCATCAAATGTATCTATTCCTAAATAAATAGGTTGAGAATTTTTTACATAAGACTGCGTCATATAGATATTAACCACAGGATTAGTTGTTCCGAAAAAAACTACAGGCAAAAACACATTTGTGAATCTAGAAGAATCGGATTGAAATGCATAAGTCCCGGAGGTTAATCCAAACTGCAAACCAACAGAGTCGTTTTTAATTCGATTTTCAATATAAAAACGATTAATAGAAGACCGTGAATCAGAACGAATCGGTGACGATGATTTCTCATAATTTAATAAATAGAGCGCAAATAATGCGTTAGTTCCTAGATTACCTGCGAGTAAGGAAGCGTATCCGTTGGAAGCAAGGTTTGCACTATATAAAGCCAATGCAACAAATTCGGATAGAGAAGTTGAGGGATCATATTTATCACTTACAACAGAAAGATGACCACGCCCGCCACCTAAAATAAATTGAGCGGAATATTTTTTTTCGTTTTCTGAAGACTGAGATTCTTGTGACTTTTGTTTTTCGCTTTGAACTGATGCTTCCTTTTTTGGAAGGGAAGAAGAGTCAGAATTTTCCTGAGCATATAGGGAAGTCATTAAAAGTAAAACGACAAGGATTATTTTTTTCATCATACAATTATGACTGCACCTTAAAGGATAATATTAGAATTATTTACATACCAATGTAGGTTTGAAATAATTCAATTCTAAAATGGATTGTGCTTCCATTTCTTACTTTTCTCATTTCCCTTTCATAGTCTTCTCTAGTTTTCATGATTTCATTTTTGGTTCGATTAATAACGGCTTTCCGCTCGGGACGCGGATCCCATTTTTCCTGTGCTTCTTGACGATTCAATTTCTCTTGCAATTGACGAATTACTTTTTGGCTGGTCACTTCAATTTTAAACTCTTCTTTCTTGAAAATAGAAAGAGTATTCTTGACTAGTTCATCCTTACGCTTTTCTACAGTCTGTAAAAGTCTTTCATAACAACGAATAAAACTAGTCTCAATATTTAGTTTATCCTTGGGATTATCAGCATTAGCCCCAATAATTGCATCTTGAATTTGATTTGGAATAGAATTTAACTCAGAAACCATATCCATAGAAGAATCGTATTCTAAATAGAATATTTCTGTTCGCTTTAGACTAAATTGAAATTCAACTAAGAATACAAAGAATATTTTAGACTCATATCCTGGAATTGAAAAATAAGTTTTAGAAAATCCACTTTTAGATTCTAAAAAATACTGAATGGATTTTTCAACGAGAGGATGACCAAAAGCTAAAAATTCCAGAGAGTCATTTTGTAATGCATCTTCCGAATTAAAAGTTCCAGTCTTAATTTCTTTTTCTGTTTGAATTGAATATAGATTTTTATTTTCCGGATGAGTAGTGATTTTTGAGCCGCATTCTATTGGAAAATGCTCTGAAAAGGATATTACAAATTCTTCCAGGTGGCTATTATTGTATTGCCGCTCACTTAAAGTATGATTATAATAGTCCTGTAAATTAAAGTCTATGAGTTTTGGTGTAACTAACGCATTGAGTTTATTAAATCCCTGCTCGGCAACTTTTATTCTAAGATCCATTTCTAACTCAATCTCTTCTTTTGTTTTACAGCCCGTAATGAATTTCATAAATCCAGAATTAAAATCGAGTTCATCTTCTATTGTGCCCAAGAGTGCGTCTGACGCACCAATGGAATCTTCGAATAGTTTTATTTTATTTGTTAAAACTTCTAATATTCTTTCTGCAACGGTATCTTTACTTGCAAAGTTAAAAATGTAAACATCCTTCTTTTGTCCGAAGCGGTGAATACGACCTATCCGCTGTTCAATCTTTAAAGGACTCCATGGTAAATCGTAATTAAACAGAACATTAGAAAACTGTAAATTTCTTCCTTCTCCACCGGCTTCTGTGCAAATCAAAATTTCGTAGTCTTCTTTGAATTTTTGGATCGCTTCTTCTTTTCCATCTGCAGATAAAGAGCCATGAAATAACACAACTTTGAAGTCATCTAGAATACTGAATAAATAATCCTGGGTGCTTCTGAATTGTGTAAATATAATAAATTTCTTTTGACCCTCTTTTCGGAGGCGATATAAAGTCTCTTTTAGTTTCATAGACTTTCTATCTTCTTTAATGGATTTACCCAGCATAATCAAACGATTCAAAGATAAAAGTTCACGCCTAACGTTTTGTAATTCTATATGAGCAGAATCATCTAAGCCGGATATAAAATCTTCCACACCCTCTGTTTCATCTAAATCCCAATCATCTAAATTAGGTGCCCTTAATTGGAATTTATGCATTCTAGATTCAATTAGGAACTTTCTTCTAGTAAGAGCGGATAATAGCGCGATATGCGATGAATCAAGAAGCTTTTGAAATACAATCATCACAAAGCCAACAGCTCTATTTTTAGTATTCATTGCCAGGTTATATTCACGTCGCACATACTCTGTAGTTTCCTCATAGAACTGACGTTCTTGCTCGGAAAGATCAATCTTTACTGTCTTGGCAAAGCGTTTTGTAAATCCACCGATTTCAACTTTACGTCTTCTGAGTAATACTTTTGCAATTTTTTCTTTGAGATCGGATTTATTGCCAACTACATAATCATTAATAAATGTATGATACGGTCCTAAAATATTTGGATCAACTAAATGCATTAAGTAGAAAAGCTCTTCTAATTTTCCACGGAAAGGAGTTGCTGTTAAGAGAAGTAAGCATTCACATTTCTTGGAAACTTTTTCGGCAAACAAATAAGCGCGTGTTATTTTTGAATAATCTCTTCGGAGTCTATGCGCTTCGTCAAAAATTACGATATCCCATTTCTTCTTGAGAATATCCTCCGCATAACGTGGATTTTTTATAAAGTCTACAGATGTGATAACATGGTTAAAGTTTTGCCAATTATTTTCATTGTCTGAAATAAAATTTTTTCGTTTAATGATAGTGAAGTCTTCGTTAAATTTATTCTTTAATTCCTGCTTCCACTGAACCAACAAAGGAGAGGGAGTAACAATCAATACCCGCTTGTAAGCGTTTCTAAAGATTAGCTCTTTCATAATTAGAGCTGCTTCAATAGTTTTACCCAATCCGACTTCATCTGCTAGTATAAAGCGAGGCTTAAGACTATTAACCACTATATAAGTAGATTCAATTTGATGGGGTAGAAGTCTTGTTCTAGAGTTAGAAAGAGAAGATAATTTATCAAATGCATGAGTTAGCTTTAATTCCATCGCCTTTAAAGAAAGATTCATTTCAAAAGGACGGGATTCATTTACAGAAAGAGAGCGTAGATTGGAAGAAATGTATTGAATATCTGAATCTGATTGGTCTAATTCCAATTCTTGATTGGATGAGGGGAAAAATAATATTAACCTCTCTTCACTCATTGCTTTAATCTGACCAAACCCTAATTCCGGTCGAGACTTAAGGTAGATCACATCTCCCTTTATTTCATTCGGGTGAGTTTTTTCAAAATCAAGTGTAAATTGAATCAGTGATTCCATTAAACTCCGCGTTCCTCTCCCCAAAGATTTTTATGAAGTTGTATTGATAATCGTGCACCGGGAATATTTTCTTCCTTAAGCCAATCAGCAAGGACTGCAGGTTTCAGATCATGGTAAACGGAAGAGAAAATTAAATTCTGGTTTAGTTGAAATTCCTGAATTACTTCAAGGCTTCTCTCGAAATCAATTCTATCGCGAACGACAAATTTTACTTCGTCTAATAGATTGTTACGGGATTTAATAAAATGAAAATTATCTCGGTTCATTTCTGACTCCATCCCTGAACCAGGTAATTTATAATCTATAGAAAATACCATATACTCCAAATTTTGAATGTCTTCCTTTCCGTTTGTCTCAATACGTGTAAAAGCAAAGTTAGAATTATGTCTCTTTAAATAAACCTTTTTTGCAATTTGGGAACAAAAAAATTTCTTTTCTCCTTCTAAAGGTTCTCCGCCTGTTAAAAGAATCTGAGTTGGTCTTTTGCTAAAAGATTCTACCTTTTCCAAGATACTATCCAAATCCATTTCAACGCCCGCTTTATCAGAGAGAGCATATCCGGTATCACACCAGAGCTTACGTTTGCCATCTAGCCCACAGCGCAAACTGCAGCCAGCAAATCTAACAAATACAGTTGGAATTCCCTGCGATATCCCCTCACCAGAAATAGAATAAAAGATTTCATTCACAATTGCCATATAAGACTTATGTCGTTAAAAATCCACAGTCTCAAAAGAACTTTCTCGAATTTGTACTGGGAAGAACTATCTTTCAGATTTAGGTAACTTATTTATAAAGTTATTTTTTTAATTGAAATAAATGGAAGTTCTATCTAATTTCAACAAAACTATAAAAGGTGTGTAATTTTATGAAAAAAATTCTTTTGTTTCTAATAGTAATAATGCTTTCCGAATGTAAAGAAAGCGCAAAGCCAGAATTGTCTTCCGTATATGCTGTTAATATTTTTTCTACTGGGAGTATAACACGCAATAACCAAGAATTTAAAATTATGAACTTGTTAAAAGAGAAAGAGGAACTGCTTCTCTCTCCTCGTTCCTTTTGTGACCTTCAAATTGCCGGACAGGATTGGCTGCTGAGGGCCTACGGAGAAGGAAAATTCAAACTAGATTACCTCAAAACAGAGTCAACCGAAGATTGGGTTTTATATTTACAAGAAGGAATTTTATTTGCAAAGATTAACCAAAAATTAAAAGCAAAAGAATCATTTAAAATTAAAACCCCAACAGCTACTCTTGGCATTCGGGGAACTCAATTCAAAATAGAAGTCGCAAAAGATGGAACCACAAAAATTAATATCATAGATGGAAAAGTTGCAATCCAATTAACTCCTGACTCTTACCCTTTAAAAAATCATTCCGAAATTTCTCCTCTATTAGATAAAGCAGAAATACTCCTAGAAAAAGATAAGTCCTTAGATATTGATCAAAAATTCTGGAAAAGTTTAGAAACGATTTCTTCAGTTGAAAAAGAGAAATTTCCAGAAACATTTAGTCAGACCTCTTCTAAATTCATTTCCATTGTCAAGCCTGAAATAAAAACACAATTGGAAAAAGAATTTGCGAATATCTCTGGTTTGCCCCTCACAGCTTTTAAGGATGAGGCTACACTTGGTAAATCCATCGAAGACAGACTTAAAGAGAACTCAAAGGAATTATTACAATTTATGGGGAAAATTTCCACTAAGAAAAAAGGGACGATATTTCTACAATCAGGCGAAGAAATTTTGGGATTAATTGAAAAGAAAGACAAGAATATAATCATAGAAACTCCTTTAAAAACAATGAATTTTCAAGAATCAGAAGTATTAGAAATAAGTTATGAATAAAATTTCTGCCAGATTTTTTTTACTGCAAATTTTACTTTATCTTTTGGGAAATCGTCTGTATGCGCATACGATAATAACAAAGGATTTGAAAGTTTTATATGGTAACGTAAGTTCAACGGAAGGGCAATTTATATTGTTTCTTTCTGAAAAAGGGACGAAGAAAATCAGAAAAGACATAGTTGGTAAAATTATCATCCAAGATATAAAGGATGAAGCCTTATTAAAAAAATTTTTAAAAAAAGTAAAAGAGGCTAATCCTGGTTATGTGGCTCCGAGTGAATCTTCCCCACCGCCTCCGCCATCTACCTACATCGATGATATTGTATTTGAAAATGCAAAAAATTTAATCGCTGAGATTGAAGAAGAAGAAAAAGCCCAGGCATTAAAAGAAAAAAGTTCCACAGCCCTTCGTAAAAGTCTTATTTTTCCAGGGCTAGGTCAATATTCTTTAGAAAATAAAAAGACGGGAATATTTTATGGATCTATTTTTATTCTTTCTCTTGGAGGACTCGCTTATTCACAGAATTTAGCAAACCAAACTTATTCCGATTACAAAGAAACCGTTTCTGAAAATGTAAAATTAGCGTATACTCTCTATAATCCACTTCTCTCCGATACGAAAAGCATTGAGTTCTATACCTATTCTTTATTGCAACAACAAGCTAGTTATAAAGAATTCCAAGAGGCAGGACAAATGCGAAATACTCTTGCGATAGTTCCAATAACGATTTACGCACTTCAATTTTTGCATACGTATTGGAATGTTAGATCTATTGTCGGAGAGAAGAAAGTTGATGTAAAGGTAGGCTTTGCTCCAATGCGAGAAAATTTTCTCTATGAAACCAAGGCAAGTTCATGGAGCGGGCTAATAAGTATTAGCTTTCATTTTTAAGGACAACAAAAAAAGTAAAAGGAGAGCCGTGTGAATAAAAACAAACTAAAAAAACTACTACTCTCGCTTATAATTTTATTTTTTATAAATTGCACTATCTCCCCACGAAACCCACTCGACTCGAGTCAACCACTAGGGGCGATCTATCAGCTAATACCAATTTTCTTCCCTGGTTTAAGACCTTCTTCTGCGAAAGAGATGAAGACCTATTTCCTACCAACAACAGGGTCGAGTGCAATTATCACTGGAACCAAGATGTCGCTTATCGTTCCTTATTCTACAAATCTAAATTCTTTGAGTGCAGAGTTTTATCATACAGGAAAAAGCTCCAAGGTTAATGGTATCGAACAGATTTCGGGGCAAACAGTAAATAGCCATAGTCAGGCTCTAGTGTATACGATTACAGCCGCAAATGCTACACAAAAAAGTTATACACTAAGCACGGCAAAGGGAAGTCCTGATTCCAATACACTTTTCGGATTTCAGTTTGATTCTTTCAATTCAAGAGGAGTGATCGTAGGAACTAATGTTACAGTCTATCTTCCGTTTGAAACTAATTTAAATAATTTAACACCTACTTTTTCTCATGATGGAATGAAAGCACTTGTTGGTGGAATAGAACAAATTTCAAATAAAACCTCAAGTAATTTTTCTTCACCGGTTCTATTTGATGTACAAGCATTTAATGGAACAACAAGGCAATATACAATATCTACTAGCGTTGGCTCATCAAATTCCAAAGAAATAAAATCTTTTATTTTGAACTCTTCAGTTGGTTCTATAAGTGGTACAAATATATTTATTTCTATTCCCTTTGGAACTACAGTAACTAACCTCGCAGCAGCATTTGCTCACACGGGAAAAAAAGTTTTGGTGAATGGAATCGAACAAATCAACGGTGAAACAGAAAATGATTTTACGAATTCGGTTCGATACACGGTAGTAGCAGCAGACAATAGCACCCAAGACTACAATGTAATTGTTAATTTAGTAAATCCAAATGGAGGCATAAATACCATACAATCATTTACTGATAATGGAGAAGGAACAATTAAAGACAACAACACCGGGCTAACATGGATGAAATGTTCAATTGGGAATGGTACGCCGGGTGTTCCATTAACAGGTAATTGTAGTGGAACTGCCGGAACTTACCAGTTTTGCACGAACCATTCAAATGATTGTAATGGAGGTTCTAATAGTTTGCCTTTGCAATCCCCTTTTTTAAATTCACAAACAAGCACTTTATGGAATGCTTGTAATAACGCAAATTCAATACCAATAGGAGGTTTTGCAGGTAGAACCAACTGGAGGGTTCCTTCTAGAGATGAATTGGTAAGTATTCTGGATTATAATTTTTTTACTCCATCCATTAACGGAATGTATTTTCCAAATACAATTACTTTAAATTATTGGAGTTCTACTCCCTATGCACCTTTTTTTAACCGTGCGTGGTATGTTGATTTCGATGATGGCGCTGTCAGTACGAGCACTAAGAGCACTAACTTTTATGTACGTTGCGTTAGTGGACAGTGAGAAATGTAGAATGTATAATTCAGAATGAAAAATTATATTTTTTTGAAATTTGCTATTTAGAATAATGAGGTGTGTTTTAAAAAAAAAATTGACTGGAGATAAAAAAGAATTTTGGGCAGTTTCCGTATCCGGAAATTGGAGAATTATCTTTCAATTTTCCGGAGAAAATGCAATAAATGTAAATTATATAGATTATCATTAGGAGACTCTTATGAAACAAATCAGAAAGCCAACTCATCCAGGAGAGATATTATACTATGATATTTTAGAACCACTGGGTTTATCAATCACTGAAGCCGCCAGGTATCTGGGAGTCTCCAGAAAAACTGTAAAGAATGTAGTCAAATTACCAACTGCTGCCTGATAATTCTGTTACCACAGTCTTATTTATTCGAGACAATATTATTACTATAGTGGCAAAAAAGTAAAAGGAGAGACGTATGAATAAAAACAAACTAAAAAAACTACTGCTCTCGCTTATAATTTTATTTTTTATAAATTGCACTATCTCCCCACGAAACCCACTTGATTCAAGTCAGCCACTTGGAGCAATTTACCAGCTAATACCGATTTTTTTTCCTGGGTTAAGACCTTCTTCTGCGAAGGCTTTGAAGACATATTTTATATCTGAGTCCGGGTCAAGTGGGGCTATCAAAGGAAGAGATATTACGCTTACCGTTCCTTTTTCCACAAACCTAGATTCATTGACAGCGGAGTTCTATCATACAGGACAAGACATTACTGTAAATTCGGTAAAACAAGTATCAGGTGAGACAAAGAATAATTTCAATAATCCGCTAGTGTATAGAGTAAAGGCAGTGAACACAACGACTCTTGACTATACTTTAAAAACTTCAAAGGGAAGTTCAACTTCATATGATTTAACGTCCTTTTCTTTAGCAAGTAATCCACAGATAAATTCCTATTCGGGAATAATCACTGGTAGCCTCGTAACGGTTTATGTTCCGAATGGAACTGATTTGACCTCTCTTACTGCTGTATTTTCTCATAACGGAAAAAAAGTCCAGGTTGGCGGAGTGGATCAAACCTCTTCTCAGAGTAAACAGAATTTTTCTAGTCAACTAGTTTATTCAGTATATTCTGAGGTAGGGGCTAAGCAGGATTATACCGTGAGTGTTTTATTAGGAGCGTCGGATTCAAAAGAGATAAAAGCTTTTTGGTTAGATTCTCTACAGGCTACGATCATAGGAACAGATATTCTACTAGGAATAGGGTCTGACAAAAGCTATAAGAGTTTAATGACAGATTTTATTCATACCGGATCGGAAGTAAGGGTAAACGGCAAATCAGTTGTAAGCGGAGAGAACTCTTTTGATTATTCTGATCCTGTCACATTTACAGTTGTAGCTAGAGATGGTAGCACAAAAGACTACAAAGTGATTGTAAGTTCAAGCAATGCTTTTTCTATTGGAGGCTTTGTTAGTGGTCTTGGAACTGGAAAGAGTATGATTCTTCAAAACAATGGAGGGGATAATACTACGATAGTCGCAAACGGTAATTTTTCGTTTAATGCAACTGTCCCGAATTATGGTGCCTACACTGTGACCGTTCTTACGCAACCTACAAATCAATATTGCACAGTGACCAATGGAACAGGAGCGGCTAACGCTAGTGTGACAAATATTCTTGTGGACTGTAATAACAATCCCGGTACGACAGTGCAAAGTTTCACCGATCTCGGAAACCAGACAATTAAAGATAACAATACTGGATTAATCTGGATGAAATGCACAATGAGTAATGTACCTGGAGTTCCCCTAGATGGGATTGGTTGTAATGTAGGAACCGCCGGGTTTTACAAATATTGCAGAGAAAATGATAATGATTGCAATGGTGGAACTAATACCGGAGCCTACGGAACCTTAATTACCACCGGTTTTAGCGGAACGTATCCGGGGTCTTTTGGGACGCTTTATGATTTTTTTACTGCAGGAGCGGATCATTATATAGCTTACAAGGCTTGCAATGATGCAAATACAACACCCGTTGGAGGATTTGCAGGAAAAACAAATTGGAGAGTTCCAACTAAGGATGAGTTACTTAGTCTGGTAGATTTTACTAAAAATGCACCAGCAATCAATGATTTATTTACAAACACACCAGCAAATAATCATTGGAGTTCGTCTCCCAATCCATCTGCGCTGACTACTGCATTTCAAATTCATTTCTCAAGCGGCTCCATTAGCAGTGTCAATAAAACTACGAGCACGAACTATCGCGTTCGTTGCGTTTCTGGACCATAAAAATGGAAAACCAAATGGCTAAAATAATAAAACCATTCCTATCACTAACAATCATATCCTTATGCTATTGTGCTATCTCGCCTCGAAATCCACTTGACTCAAGTCAGCCACTTGGGGCGATCTATCAGTTACTACCAATTTTCTTTCCAGGCTTAAGACCTGCATCAACTAAAGAGATGAAGACGTATATCATTTCTGAATCAGGTTCCAGTGGAGCGATCAGGGGAAGAAATATTACGCTCACTGTTCCGTTTTCGACAAATCTAGATTCATTGACAGCAGAGTTTTATCATACAGGACAAGATATTACTGTAAATTCTATAAGACAAGTATCAGGAGAGACAAAAAATAATCTCGTTAATCCAATTGCGTATAGGATAACGGCAAAGAATGGTAGTATGCAGGATTATATTTTAAAAACTTCCAAGGGAAGTCCAACTTCATTTGATTTATTATCATTTTCTCTGGCAAATAATTTACAGGTCAATTCCTACTCGGGGATAATCACAGGAAACCTCGTAACAGTCTATGTTCCCAATGGAACTGATTTGACTTCGCTTACTACTGTATTTTCTCATAACGGAAAAAAAGTCCAGGTTGGCGGAGTAGATCAAACCTCTTCTAAGAGTAAACAGAATTTCTCTAGCCCAGTAGTTTATTCAGTGTATTCTGAAGTAGGAGCTAAACAGGATTATACTGTAAGTGTTTTAGTGGGAGCATCGGATTCAAAAGAGATTAAGGCTTTTTGGTTGGACTCGTTACAGGCAACCATTGTTGGAACAAATATTTTACTAGGAATAGGACCTGATAAAAACTATAAGAGTTTAATGACAGATTTTATCCATACCGGATCAGAAGTTAAGATTAGCGGCAAATCAGTAGTAAGCGGTGAAAGCTCTTTTGATTATTCTAATCCTGTGATTGTTACTGTGGTTGCCCGAGATGGTAGCACAAAAGACTACAAAGTGATTATAAGCTCTGTAAACGCTTTTTCTATTGGAGGTTTTGTTAGCGGGCTTGGAATTGGAAAGAGTATGATTCTTCAAAACAATGGAGGGGATAATGCTACGATAATCACAAACAGTAATTTTTCGTTTAATACAACCGTTCCGAATTACGGTGCATACAATGTGACTGTTCTTACACAGCCTACAAATCAATATTGCATAGTAACCAATGGAACAGGAACGGCTAACGGTAGTGTGACAAATATTTTCGTGGACTGTAATAACAATCCCGGAACGACAGTGCCGAGCTTCACTAATCTTGGAAATCAGACAATTAAGGATAACAATACCGGATTAATCTGGATGAAATGCAGCATGAGTGAAGTTTCAGGAGTTCCTTTAGCTGGCGATTGTAGTTTCGAGGCAAATACTGGAAGCGTTGCTGTAAATGAGATCAAAGCAGATTTTCAATTTTGTAACACATCAAACAACAACTGCAATGGTGGGGCATCTACACTTAACCTTCAACCTCCTCCCTGGATTGGTGGTTCTATTAGTTCAATTTGGACTTCATGCAATGATGCTAATACAACACCAGTTGGAGGATTTGCAGGAAAAACCAACTGGAGAGTTCCAACAAGAGATGAGTTAAGTAGCTTACTGGATTTTAGTAAAAGCTCAACCCCTTTAATCAATGATTTATTTCCAAACACTCAGTCAGATTATTGGAGTTCAACTACCTATTCATTTAATACAAACTCTGCATTGTACGTTGGTTTTAATAATGGGAGTATCGGCTTTATCACTAAGACTAATGCCTTTTATCTGCGTTGTGTCTCAGGGCCATAACTCTAACAATTTCGGAGACTGTGCAAAAAGAATGAAAATAACAATTCATTAACGTAAAACTTTTATTTTTTTTCTTCGAGTCAAAAAATAAAACTTAAATCAAAACTATTCAGAAAGTCGAGTCGCATCGTAGCAGTCTTTGATTTCTTCGACACACGCAAGGTATTTTTCGTTACCCTTAAAGTCAGTTGCCCAATAAGGATATTCTTTTTTACAGCTTTCTTCCGAGCTTCTATAAATTTCGTCGTATTGCTGACCTTGCGTTCTCATTGGCGGATATTTAAATCTACAAATGGCGGATTTTTTTGTTCTATTGTTTTCGTGGACAATGCTTGTTATCTCCTTATTTTTATCATGCTCTTTAAAGAAATTAAACTCTCCTTTGAGTAAGGTTACTTTTTTATCCGCACTGACCACTTTATAAGGAAAACTTTTAAAGGTAAAATAATCCAATTCTAAATCTTTCATTGGAATAAATATCTTATCATTCTTAAAAATATATTCTTTACTAGGACTACGATCTAGCAAGGCGAATGAAATATTTTTAGTTGAAATTGCTTTTATCTTCGTTGAATTATTTGTTTGAATTTCTTTTCGAATTCTCTCCTGCGGCTCTGTCATTAGTCGAAGTGGCATTGTAGCAAGTTCAGCAACCATTACTGTAGATGCTATCACTAAAACAACTGCGGCTACTTCCAATGATCCACCCGGACTTCCTCCAATATTATCTTTCCATTTAAAATCTTTATTTTCTAAGTATTTTTCTTTTATCAGAGTAATCGAATTTTCTTCTTTAACTCTATATCCATCGAGTAATAAATAAAGTCCGTCTTTCGTGAGGTTTTGTGTGAGTATATAAACATCACGCTCTTCTTTCACTTCTTTCGTTTCCAAATTCTGCGACTCCAGCACTTTTTCATCTTTTGTGTAAACAGTGAAACAATCAGTAAGGGAAATCAAAAGTAACAATGCAATCTTTTTCATACGACTAATACTAATTAATCACAATAAATTGTAAAGGGAATTAAAATAGCAAGAGTATAAATGCTTTCCTGTCACCTCGAACATGCGAAGGAGAAATGTTCTAATAGCACAGATAGGAAATATTGTGAGAGGTCTATACAGCTTAATGCGAAAGTGTTAAGTATGATAGACTTCTCATGATGGGGCTGTTCGAGGTGACAGCATAATTCTTATCTTACTAACATTGGGCAGGGAGTGTGTGAATAAACAATTGGAAGACATACTCGTCAAACCATTCGATTTGTTAGAATGTTTTTTTTATTTAAAAAGAAATTTGATTCTTTACAATGACAATAGCGACCCATGATAAATACTACTTTTCTTCACTTTACAGGAATTGGACGAAAGAATGTTGAGAGACTTCATTCTAATGGTCTATTGGATTGGAATAAAGTATTGGATAATCCTGATTTGCTGCCATTTTCAGAGAAGATGAAAAGTAAAATACTTTCTGAACTTTTTATTTCAAGAGAGAATTATGAAAATAAAAATCTCAAATACTTTGCAGAAAAATTACATCCTACAGAGAAGTGGACAATCCTTGCTGAGTATTTTGACGAAGCAAGTTACTTCGACATAGAAACTAACGGTGAACCTTACGGGGATAATATCACGTTAATCGTTTGCTATCACAAAGGAAGATTGTATAAATTTTTAAACGGGGATAACCTCGAAGCTTTTTTAGATTTGCTAGATGATATAAAACTTTTAGTTTCATTTAATGGAACTTCCTTTGATGTTCCTGTTGTCCAAAACTATTTTCACATTCCAAAAATTCCCTGCGCTCATATCGACTTACGCTGGTTAGCCTATCATGTAGGATACAAAGGTGGTCTAAAAGAAATCGAAAAATCTATAGGCATCAAGAGACCCGCTGATCTAGCTGGCATCAATGGAATGGATGCAATTTTACTCTGGATGGAATGGAAAAATTATCAAAACAAAAGAGCCCTCGATATACTCATTCATTATTGTTGTGCTGATGTTTTATCCTTACAATTACTCGCTGGAAAAATTTTAGAAAAACATAAAATGTCTGTAAATTATCCTAGCCCCGAAGAAATCTGGCTGAAGTTAGAATAGACTTTTCAAGAATAAATTGATTCTTGTTTCTAATTTTATTTACCATGAGGTATAATAAAGTCTACTAGATTTATAAAAGGATATTGATTATGAAAGCAGTCGTGTTTCGTTCTTATGGCAAACCAGAAGAAGTTTTAAAACTAGAAGAAGTCCCAACTCCTGAATGTGGAGAAGAAGAAGTATTAGTCAAAATAAAAGCCCGCTCCGTCAATCCATCTGATCTATATACAATTATGGGTCTCTATGGAGTTAAACCCAAGTTACCCGCAATACCTGGAAACGAAGCAGCCGGTGTCATCGAACAAGTAGGTAAAAATGTAAAAGGATTTTCCATTGGAGAAAGAGTTACTCTTACTATTGGTGCTGCTAGAAGCCAGGGAACCTGGAAGGAATATACAGCCGTTACCCCCGATCAGTTAATGAAAACACCTGATGCAATCTCTGACGAAGAAGCAACAAGTGTCTGGGCAAATTTTTTAACTTCTTGGATACTTGCAGTCGATGAACTCAAAATCAAGCCTGGAGAACAATTGTTAGTAACCGCAGCTTCCTCTCACCTCGGCAGGGCTATGATTCAAATATCTAAGATACTTGGATTTAAAGTAGTAGGAACTGTTCGTAAAGAAGAACAAAAACAAGAACTACTAGATTTAGGTGCGGAAGACATCATCGTAACCGACACTGAAAATTTCATTAAGCGAGCGCGTAAAATTACAAATGTAAAGGGTTTTCCTTATGCGATAGACGCAGTAGGTGGAAAAATTGGAAATGAGGCTATGCAGTCTTTGGCGCCTAAAGGAACCATTATCGTATACGGTCTCATGAGTAATGAGCCTATCATTGTGCCGGGCTCTATCATCTTCACTGAAATTATAATCCGCGGATTCTGGCTAATGAAATGGATGCAAAATACTCCACAGGAACAAAAAGAAAAATCAGCAAGAGAATTAATTCGATTGTTCGAAGAGCGTAAGCTAGTGTCTCAAATTGATAGTAGATACGATTTAGCAGATATCCAGGGATATTTAAGTCGTTCTAATACTCCGGGCAGAAGTGGAAAAGTAATCATTACCTCAAATTAAAAAAACGATGGTAAATCATGATTAGACTCTACCATTTTTTGGGCATAACTTTGAGTTTGGGGTTTTGAAATTCAGCATTCTTGCAAAAAGGGCAAATCGAGATAGGTTTGCCTTTTTCAATTTTTGATTCACGCTGGTTGGCTTTCATTACTTTTTTACATCTACAGCATTGCAATAAATTGTCTACTATCATACCCTACCCACTTCATTTTTTAAATTGAAGCTAACAGTATTTACAATCTAAACTGCCTGTAAAGAAATTAATTCTTTTAATGAGTTGGTTATCCTTTTTAATTCATCCACTAGTGCACTTAGTTCCATTGAACTCATAAGAATATTTTCTGATTCTTGCGAAACATGCTGTGTTTTCATAGTTATTTGATGCACTGCTTCAGTTTGCTCTAAGGAAGCGTTCTTAATCTCGGAAGCTTCTAGCTTAACTAGCTCTAAACTTTCTGCAATTTCTGCTGCTGTCGTTGTTTTTGCAGCTACAATTTGAGAATAGCGATTTAAAAAACCTTCCAGTTTTTCTGTCCATACCAACATATCTTGAATAATATCAGACGTTAGACGCAATGTTTCAATACCAATTCCTACTTCACGAGTAGTGCTTTTAACAAAGATTTCAATTTCTTTGACACTTTTAACAGTTCGATCGGAGAGTTTAGAAATTTCACCTGCAACTACTGCAAATCCTCTTCCCTTTTCTCCTGCTCTTGCAGCTTCGATAGAAGCATTTAAAGCCAATAAATTTGTTTGATCCGAAATATCATTTATACTAATTGCGATATCTTTTATTTTAGAAGAAGACTCAGAAATATTTTTCATCGCTACATTAGCAGATAAAACAATTTCACTACCTTTCTTAATTCTCTCTGTAAAATTTTTTGAGTCAGAGGATATAGAGCTAATTTCTCGACTCAATGTCTCCATAAAAAGTATAAAACTATTTAGTTTGTCATAAACTTTGGATAATCCGCCAACTTGTTTGTCCACATAAGCATTGATATTGTCAAAGGAGGCACGCAGCTCTTCCGTATTAGCCGCAACCGTTTCTGTTGACTCCGATTGAACTCCGGATACCTTTGCAAAATTCTCTGTGAACTCATTCATTGAGTCTAAGGTTGACTTTTGCTGAACAAGATTGAACTCTATTTGTTCGAAGGCATCTTTAAATTTTTCAAATCCCTTAAACAGCTTTGTATAAATAGAATGATTTTTTTTATCAAGAAACAATTTCTCTAGAAAATTATTTTGAATCAATTCTTTATTTTCTAAATGACCACTCTCTAAATTGGTAGAGAATTCAATGAGTGTATTTGAAAATTTTCGATAACTATAAAAATACCAGAGCGCAAATATAGTTAGGACTAGAATCGATCCAGCAAAAAATCCAAAGAAGAAACCTAACATTCTAGTCCTTTAAAAAGCTTTTGTTAAAGTGCATCTGCTAGCGGATAAAGAACACTATCCTCTTTCTCTATTCTTGTTTTTAAAGCAGAAATAATACCCTTTGATTCATCGATAAATTTCTGTGGGTCAGCAGCAAGATTTTTAGCAAGAGACCAGGAATGAATATACTTCTCAACAACTTGTTTAATCCCACCCATTTCTGTCATATAGTCTTTTGCTACCTGGGCTGTCTTTGCATTTCCCGACGAAATGAGTTTCGGATAAAGAGCCTTATCCTCCATTGTTAAATGCATATTAAGTTTACTAGCAAATTGTGATAGAACGGTTACAATTTCAGTTGCTTCTTTAACAACTACATCTTTTGAAAGTTTTGTTGCTAACTTTCCTGCCATTTCTAACAACTCTGCATGTTGTTTTCTATAAGAATCAGTCATTGGCATTGGTTAATATCTCCCAAAAAAAATTTTACATTAGTATATAAATAATAAATAGTCATAATAAAATGCAACTAACACAATACACAGATTATTCGCTTAGGGTTTTAATATACCTTTCAGTAAACTTGGATAGAAAAATTACAATCAAAGAAATCTCTACTAGTTTTAAAATTTCAAAGAATCACTTGGTAAAAGTCGTTCATAAACTTTCTACATTAGGTTATTTAGAGACAGCACCTGGAGTAAAGGGGGGCATTACTCTAGCCAAACCGGCAAACAAAATTAATCTCGGAGACGTTATACAAAAAATGGAGCCGAGTTTCCACATTGCAGAATGCTTTAATCCAAATGGAACTTGTATAATTAGTCCTGTATGTGAACTGCAATCTATCCTGGGAGTAGCTCTCAAAGCTTTTCTACAAACAGTTGGCAAGTATACTTTAGCAGACATTACAAAGAAACCGAACGCATATGGGAAATTGTTTTCTGCAAATTTATAGATATATCAAGGGGTTATGTAAAAACATGGATTTCTCACAGAGCGCACTGAGAACGCAGAAACGAATCAATAAAACCTGCGCTGAGTTTATCGAATGTGTCAATACTCTCTGTGACCTTTGTGGACTCTGTGAGAATTTTTTTCTTTGCTTTTACACAATCCCACAAGTAAATTTAAAGTCTTTCGATTGTAGAAATAGAGCCTGATTGACGGAGTAAAAACTTATATCCGCAGCGGGGACATTGTTGTTTTCCTTGCTTGCGGATTCTAATTTTTGAACCACAGTTTCCACAATTTACAACCAAAACAGTAAAACTGGTATCGGATGCTTGGGATAGAGTATTGACATCATATCTTTCTGTGTGGTCTGTTTCAAAATCTGTGATACTATCCATGATAGTTGTCTTAGCAGGATTTGTTTCTGTTCTTGTAATAAAAGGAAGTTTTATTTTAAGCTCCGAATACTTAGGAGTAACCGCATCTAGTATAGGCTCAGTAGTTATCGCTTCTACAGTAGATGTAGCCTCAGGCTCTTCTAATATTGGCATTTCCTCAGTAATTGTAAGCCTATTCGACTTTATTTTTTTTGCCATCTCTGGATCGAGTAGAGATGCAACATTCACTTCGGAGACCTGAACATTCATTGGCTCTTTTGGCAACTCTTCTTTTGAAGTAACCGGAGTTTGAATTTTATGGTTTGTATCTTCTTTTTCAAAAATGCTTTCCGAATGAACAGAGTAAATCATTTCCTCTTCTGTAAATTCGTCCTGACCGGGCTTTAATAATTTTATCGCATTCTCAGAAGTATCCGCTATCGGAAATTCTTTTTTTAATCCAAAGAAATCTAGAACAAGAGAAATTTCTTTATTAAAACCAAAATAGGCAAGGACAGATTTTTTTTCGGTAAGCTTATGCTGGAGACGAATCATAATAGAAATTCCAGCAGAAGAAATATAATCTAAATTAGTGCAGTCGACTACAAATTTACGAAATCCTTTTATAAGTTCCGCATTTATAAAATCATAAAAGTCTATCGCTTTCTCAGAATCGAGTGCGCCTTTTAAATTGACGAATACAACTTGTGTTTCGCTTAAATGATTTTCGTTAATTGATACATCTAGCATTAGTCAAGATATATTGCATCTAGAGCTTCTGTTGGATTCGCTGCCTTGCTACCATTTACCTGTTGCTTTCCATTTCCATTGCTTCCATTGATAGAAGGAGAAGTATTTTCTAGTTTAGGCATACTAGCAGTGGTCTCATTTTCTGGATGAACGGGAGGCTGCTTTATCTCTGTAATGCTTTGCACATTTAAAAGAGTAGTATCAAGTTTTAAAGGGATTGGAGTTAAATAACGCTTAATCGTATCTTCTTGCTTTTCAAAAATAGTTTCTATCTTGGCAAGAGTCTTAGGAAGCTCAGGCTCGGGGATATTCGCTGTATTGCGCCCGCCCTGTTTGTAACTTCCAAATAAAAACATTACATACACAGACCAGAGAGCAATGCTTACTAGAATTGAAATTCCAATGTAGTTAAAAAGCATCCAGAAAAAGATTTCTTTTTGGCTTTCCATAAAAAATAAAACGTTTCCACGATTGTAAATTAAATGAATAGAGCCAACTGTTTCTAATTTTTCTAAATGATAGATCGGTGCAGATAATAAAACAGTCTGGTATTTTAATTCGGGGAATAATCTCATTACCATTCTTCCGTAAAAAGATTCTTCTCCTTTGTATTCCTGTCCAAAAGTCTGAGGAGTTGGAAGTTGACCTTTTCTCATTCTAAGTGCTCGCATATAATACGGCTTATTGTATTTAGGCGATGGAGTGCGTGATATTATATCTCCTGTTATCTCAGAAGGATTGCTATGAGCAAGAACAACTCCTTCAGGAGAAATCAAAAATGCTTCTTTGATTGTAAATTTATCTAAATCTTTTTCTGATTGTTTAATCATGCGAACAAAAAAGTCATTCATTTCAGAATAACCATCTGCATACATTTTTGTTTCTGCAACTCTTGCTACAGTCGCTAGAATATCTCGTGCTTTATTGTCAGAAGTGTATTTTAAAAGATTTAAAGAGGAATAAACTGATTCGTAAAACGACCATGACACAGCAGAAACAGCTAGAGTCCCACAAAAAAATATAAGTAGTAATAGGTATGCTATTAGTCGAATGATCATCATAAACTTTCTCCTACAATTGTCGGAATTCGCGTCCTTAAAAATTACCTATTCCGTCAATTAAGATAAGGGTTATACATTTTTTCCCTATATATGACACTTGCCTCACCATGACCTGGTATGACAAGCGTTTCATCATCCAATGTAAATAATCTATTCTGAATTGACTTGATTATTGTCTCATAATCTCCACCCCAGAGGTCTGTGCGCCCAATGCTACCCGAAAAAAGTGTATCTCCCGAAAACACAATATGCTTTTCTGAGCTTCTAAGAACAAAACAGACTGAGCCGGGACTATGCCCCGGAGTATGTAAGACTTCCATATTTGTAGCAGATCCGACATTTAGAATTTGATTGTCCTCTAGATAATAATCCAAATCACGAATGGCTCCTGTGAACTCGACTCCAAAAGCCTCACATTGCATTGGAATATTTTGATATAATTTCAAATCATCTTTGTGGAGCCCAATCTTACAACCTTCATGAGCGTCCGCAATTGATTTAGTTCCTAGGCAATGATCAAAGTGTGCGTGTGTATGAATGACTTGTGTAACTTTTAAATCTTTCGATTTTAAATATTTAAATATTCGATCTTCACTTCCACCGGGATCAATTACAATCGCTTCTTTTGTTTTATCACAGGAAATAATCGAACAATTACATCCAAGCGGGTAGACAGGAAATGTTTCAATTTGAAAACTCATAGTTCACCTAAGCCTTATTTACCATCCAAGCAGAGAAACTTGTAAGAAAAGAATAAATATCCTTTCTATCAGAATCCTCCATTTCTGTTTCGTCTAACGCTTTTTTAAAACAGGAAAGCCAGACTCTTCGCGCTTTTTCATCAATCTCAAATGGGAAATGCCTCGCCCTCATTCTAGGAGGTCCATGCTTACGAACATAATAGGCAGGTCCACCTAAAACTTGAATCATGAAATCAGCGAGCTTTTCTTCGCTTAGTTTTAAATCGTCTTCTGGATACATAGAACGAATTGAGGATTCTGCTATTTCCTTGTAGAAAATCGCTGTTAGGCTACGAACTTTTTCTTCCCCCAATGCTCTAAATAAATTAGGATTTAAGGGTGGATGCTGCGGAGGACCGCCGGGTGGAGTATAAATTTCTCTTTCCATTTTTATTTTTTCTCTAAATACAATTTAATTTCTGGTTCCAATATTTCTATTAACTTTTTATAAACTTCTTTTTTAAAGCTGACAATCAAGTCGAGAGAAGATTGGAATGGAATAAATTTCACGCGGGAAAATTCCTGATCATGCACCTGCAGATTACACTCATTTGCCGGATGATCCCAATACAATAAAAACCATTTCTGAATTTGACCTGCATATTTTTTTGCTATAGAGGCTTTGAAGTTTTCAGGGAAATCATAACTAATCCAATCAGGTATTTCGTAGACTAACTCGGCATCCTTGATTCCAACCTCTTCATACAATTCTCTGAAAGCCGCTGCCTTTGTATCTTCGTCATCATCAATTCCACCCTGCGGAAATTGCCATGAGCCGTCTAGACCAATTCTCTCTCCGACAAGGACTTCTCCTTTTGAATTAAAAATAACGACCCCAACATTTTTACGGTATGGCTTCATTCTAATTCTCTCCTTCTAAAGCTAAAATACAATAGAATCCAGACGATTAGAATCCATACTGAAATTTGTGCATAGGCATAAAAGCCGAGGTAATGAACCTGTGAAAAAGACTTAGCGACCTTCGATAAGGAATGATAAAGACTAGTCCCAAACTGAGGCATTACCCAATAGATGATTTCTAAAATTAATTTCTTAGAAGAATTAGTATCAATTACTTTTTCAAATGCAGATTCGTAAATAGGATAATTTACAATACTCGTCAAAAGAACAAGTGCAAAGGACAATAAGACTGCTGCTGTTCGATTAATCAAAATTGTAAACAGAAGAACAAGACTAATCAATAGAATATAAGACAATAACATAGAGCTTGCAGCAAACCATAACCCACTATCAACACTGCCAGAGCGCATAACACTAATTAGGCTGTAAGCAGATAATATAATGACTGCATTCAATAGAATCAGAATGAATACTCCTAAGAATTTTCCGCCCAGGTAGCTCAATCTAAAAATAGGTTTAGATAAAATCATTGTATAGGTTTTGTTTTCGAACTCATCCGCCAAAAGAGAAGAGGTAACGAGAGCTGAAATAACAAGACTCCACACAGTAACAATTATAAATATAAAGATTGGACCAATGGCTGAATCTTTAATTTCTTCCCCATTTGCTTGCATGGTTACAGATTCACAGAAGAAATTCATCAATAGAAAAAAACTAGAGATCAGGAGGATAATAAATATAATCCGCTTACGTAAGGCTTCCCGAATCGTGAGACCGGCAATTGTTATTATACTAGAAAAAATATGTCCGAGTATTCTTTTCATTTTTCTCCTCCTGTTAATCGAAGGAAAATTTCTTCGAGGTTTTCATTTACGATTTCATACTTGAGAATATTTCCACCATTTTGAATGATATGAACAGGAATTTGTTTTAAATCAACAGACTCCTTTGGATCAAAGGATATTTCATTTCCTTCGATTTGGATTTGGTTACCAATTGTTGCAAAGTATTTTTGAAGTGTATCGTTTAACGTTTCAACGCGAACATTGATTTGATTTTTAGTTCTGGTCAATTCATTCATGGAACCACTGGCAACCATTTGTCCTTTATGAAGAATGGCAATTCTAGAGCATAGCTTTTCAGCTTCTAGAAGACGATGTGAGTTAATAAAGATTGTGGCGTTTCTGGATTTATGCTCATCTAGGATTATATTTCTAAGCTCAATCATTCCCAGTGGATCAAGACCGGATCCAGGCTCATCTAAAAATAATAAATCTGGCTCATGGATGATTGCCTGTGCTAGACCAAGCCTCTGGGTCATACCCTTCGAAAAAGTTCCCACTTTAACATTCATTTTATCCCCGAGACCAACTCTCTCCAAGACTGAATTGCATTTCTCTTTTAGATTTTTTTTGTTTAAATAATATAACTTACCGCAGAGATATAAAAATTCAAAGGCAGTTAAAAAAGGATGAATCATCACTTTTTCTGGAAGGTATCCAATTCGAGTCTTGAATTCGACTGAATTTTTCTTTCCATATATCTCTACATTTCCACGAGTCGGAGCAGAAAAACCTAGAAGGATTTTCATAAGCGTAGTTTTTCCAGCACCATTTTGACCAATGAGTCCAAAAATTTCTCCGGATTTAATCGTTAGAGATAAATTTTTTAGTGCAACGGCTTTGTTATCGTATTCTTTATAAAGTTCCTGTGTGTGAATTGGATTTTCGTTCATTTCAGTACAAATTTTTCTGATTACAAAGTAATGGCTAGTGAAAAAAAGGATATATTAAGAAAGGATTTCTTTATGAAGCTAATTATAGCAAGACATGGTGAAGCAGAATCTAGTTCTGCAACGGGACAGGATAGAGATCGCAGGCTCACAGAAAAAGGGAAGTTAGACTTAGAGCGAATGGCAGATTTTATTTACCATAGCCCTCTTAGAGTAACTCAAATTTTTCACAGTCCTTATGTTCGCACAACTGAAACAGCAGAAATTTTTTCAGAGAAACTTCAATTTAAAGGGATAACAACTTCCGCAAACGAGCTTTTACCGGCTAATGATTACGCAGATTTGTTTCCAAAATTAAATCAACTCAGTAATTCAGATACCGTAATGCTCATAGGTCATAATCCAGATGTAAGTTTTTTTGCGGCTAGGCTAATTCGGGATGAATCCATTTCCCGAAGTTTTGTTTTTTCGCCCGGAACCACTATTGCAATTAATATAGCGAAAGAAAATTTTCTTTTAGGCCAGATTATTTGGGCTATTTCGCCAGAATTTCTCAAAAGCTAATTGACAAAATATACACATGAGTACAATGCACTCTGCCATGAGAAATATTGCCATCATCAGTCTTATCTTTTTGTGTACTTTACCTATGTTTGCTTTGGACACTACCATCATTCTTAAAGATGGGGAGATACTTAAAGTAGACTTATTAGATGAAAACCTTCTTACAATTGTATATAAGAAGAAGGAAGACGGTACGTCAGGAATACTGGCAAGAGAAGAAGTCCTAAAGATTATTTACAAAGATTTAAATCAGGATGAAATCTCTCAAATCAAAGCCCAAGAAAAAACTAAAATATTAGAATATCGCAAGCTCAAGAAAAAGAAGAAAAATGATTCCAAGAAGTTTTATGAATTAGAATCGGAAGAATTAGAATACGAGCCTGCTTATATTGAAGAAGATAGACCAAGAGAATTGGCCTATCTGAATTCAAGAAGATAAAAAAACTATACTAGTTTTTGGATTGCTCCCATAATATCATCTTTATCTTTATAAAACACTGGTAGAACTTCATTTTCAAATATAACGTTTTGATTCTCGTCTATTAGATACGTAGAGCGCTTAACACCTAGTAACCCCTTAGCATCATATTTTTCACAAACAGTTCCTTCAGAATCAGAAAGCAATGGAAAGGCCAGCTTGTATTTTTCTTTAAATTTTTTGTGGGATTCAACTGAGTCCATATTAATTCCAATAATTGCGATTCCGAGTTTTTGAAAGTCTTCAAAACCACTACTGTAAGAACAAAGCTGTTTTGTACAGACCATTGTTTCGTCTCCAGGGTAAAAAACGATCAATAGCTTTTTTCCCATAAAATCTTTTAGACTTACTGGGTTTCCTTCTGAATCAGGGAGTGTAAAATCAGGTGCTTTTTCATTTAATAGGCTCATAGAGTTTCCTTATTTAGTTAGTTTTACAAATCGGTCTTTGTTGCTCAAATCTTTTTTAACCTGGCTTGAAGTAAAACCAAATTCTTTACTCATTTCTGAAATCTTATTTGCCCAATCAGGGTGAGTTTCCAAATAAAGAAAACCAGGTTGCGACAAATATTTGTATGCCCCTTTTAATAACTTTTGATAAAAGACTTGTGGTTCTTCTAAAAACAGGGCTAAATGAGGCTCAAAGTTTAAAACATCGGGCATGATAGTTTCTTTTTCTTGTATAGGAATATAAGGAGGATTAGATAGAATAAAATTGAATTTTAAATTTTCCTCAAAAGAATCAAACAAATCACTTTTTAGAAAAGATACTTCTGCATTTGATAAAATGGAATTTGCATTTGCCCCTGCAACATCGAGTGCATCTTGAGAAATATCTGTCATCGTTAAGGCTATTTTAGGAAAATCTTTCTTAAGGCTAATGCCTATACACCCGCTACCAGCACAAAGGTCTAAAACGAAAAGTGAGTCCTCCCCTTTTATTTCTTTTGAAACCCATTCGAGAAGTTCTTCTGTTTCCGGTCTTGGAATTAGAACTTTCTCATTTACCAAAAAGCTAGATTTATAAAAATTCTTTTTGCCAATGATATAAGCTACTGGTTTAAATTCACCACGTGCTTTGATTTTTTCTCGGTAATTGTCTTTTTCCGGCTCAGTGAGCTTTTTGTCGAAGTTGGAATAAAGCTTAATTCTTTCCATGTTAAGGACGTCGGAAAGAATTAGTTCAGCATCTAGTCTTGGGTTTGGGATTTGTCTTTTGCCCAGGTATTCTTGGGATTTTGTTAAAACGTATAGAATTGTATCCTTTTCCATCTAGTTTCAATAAAATAAAACTACCCCAAATGGGATAGTTTTATTTTGATTGAAAGAGTGGTTTTGGATTAAGGATTCACAGAAATAACTTCATCTTTATTAACTAAATCAACTATGTGTTTGTACTCTACAGTACCTTTTCCATATTTTAATTCAGTTGCTCTTAAGAGATGAACGTTCTTTTTGTACTTTAATTTTTGGATTTGATCGTCAGAACCAGCTTTGTATTTTTTCAAAGTGTTTTCTTCGAAAGAGTAGCAGCTTGCAAGGTATTTGTGAGCTGGATATTCTTTTTCGTTTTCTTTGATTTCTAAGTAGAGTTCTAAGATTGGGATACACTGTGGGTAATTTTGTGTATCGTATTCTGCCATGATCCAAGATCTGTAAACAGAAGAAAGAAGTGTTTTGTATGCTTCAGTTTCTTTTAAATCTGGATTTGTAATGTCATCCAAGTGATTGATTGCTTTTGTAAAATATGTAACTGCTGCTAATTTAGCAGACATTTTTTCTCTAGCAATGTATCTCTCTTCATTTGCTTTACGATCGATTTTTTGCCAGTACCACTTTTCATCGAGTCTTTTCTTCTCAGCTTGTTCTTTTCTGTATTGTTCAACACTTTCTCTCATTTTTAAGATTGTGTTCATTCCAGATTGATAAGCAGAAAGAGCAAGTCTGTATTTGTTGTTAGCAAACGCTTTAGAAAGTTTGTGTAGATCTTCGAAAGCTTTGTTGTAACCACTATAATCTTGATTCTTCCACATAGCTTCTTGTCTAAGAATCTCTTTCTTGTCTTTTCTTTCTTTCTCAGATAAACTAGCATCTGTATCATCATCCGCAACTAACTCACCTTTGATTGTATCGCCTGCTTCATTTGGCTCTGCAGCAGCAGCATCTTTCGAAGCAGGAGCTGGAGCATCTTTAGCTTGAGCGAACAAGAGGTTTAAGTTAACCAACACTAAAAGAATAAATATACCTTTTATGATTTTCATTGTTTATACCTTTAAGTCTCTTTCAATATTTTTAGAAAAATACATATAGATGTATTTTCCTGAATATTATATCGGAAATAGCGAGGTCAAGGTCAATCCATAATTAAGTTTTTTTCATAAATGTAGTTTATTTTTTCTAGAGACATAAGAAATTAGTCGATAAAGTCAAAATTCATTCCAAACTAATTAAATTCCTTTTCCCTGTTTATTTTTTTCCTTCTTTCTATTGCATTATGCCTGAGTTCAAATAGTAAAAGCACAGATTTTGGTTTTTTTGAAAGGTTGGAGAAATAATTTCTACCCGGGTTTAATTTGGGGTAGGAGCAATTTTAAAAATAATTCTAAAATCCTTTTCTTTTTGAAAGACCTAAAAGCCTCTCTGCTAAAGAACTGGCAAATCTATTGGCGAAAAAAAATCTCTTATGGGGGCTATATAGGTCTGTATAGTGATTTTAAAATACTCTCTCCAATCAAATGCATTTAAATAAACATAAGTAGAGGCTAATCTGAATTTACCATTAAATTTATTTTTTTTCGTAAAATCAGGAATTTTAAACCCAGGAAAAAAATTTTCTAAATAAAAATTCATAACTCATATTTCACTTAACTATCGCTTATCACCACTGATTTTATTGCTTTATTAGAACAATCTAATATTAGGAATTTCTTAAAAATGAATAATTTTTACTTATTTTGCATAAGAAGAATTTAAAATAAATAATTTTTTTTAAACAAAATTCACAATTCCTATAATTATTTCTGTGTAAGATTATAGATAAAAGTATAGAAAATTGAATCATTCTCCTGTGAAAATAAACCAATTTCTTCAGCATAAGGTTCTTCTCCTATTGAATTTATTCTCTTTTTTATACATATCCACACTTCCTTTCAGTTGCCTTTTACTCATCTCCGGTTCAGCTCCGCTTATAACTTCGGTCTAGGACCGGTTATAGGGGCAGTCAAGAGCGGTTGTGAACCGGATCTGAGACAGTAGCTAGACCGGAGCTGAGTAAACGTAATCTTAACGAAAATAGATACAAACCAAATGCAAATTGCAAAAATGGGAAGTATTTAGGATGGAAGGAATTCTAAAATGCAAAGATTTTATTTATTTCAAATGTCAATTTATTATTGACAATGTAAAAATTGCAAAAACTGAATCTAATGTCTGCGGATGATAGAAAAAAATGCGAATATCTTCATTAAATTCATTCCACAGATTTCTCTTGACGATAATTAAGAATGTAAAATTGCTAATAAACAAAAAGCAAAATCGGGAACTTGTATGCTAGATATTAAATTAAATATTATCTCCTTAGTTGGGATGTATGTCCTGTGCATTGTTGCATGGCTCACCTCTGAAAACAGAAAATTGATTCCATGGAATGTGATCAAATGGGGAATTGGCATTCAATTTGTTATGGGATTCTTGATTTTTGTATTCCCGATTACAAGATCAGGTGTAGAAATTTTTGGAAATGCGATTAACTTCCTGTTAGAAGCTTCAGAGGCAGGCGCAAGGTTTTTATTCAGCGGATTAATTGTTCCTCCCGTTGACAAGGTAATGGTTAAACCAACTGACTTAATCAATCCACAGACTGGTATAGTAGATTATTCTTATATAGTAAATCCTAAGACTGGTTTTTTTGAAAGAAGCCGTTTGGAGCTTGGATTTATATTTGCATTTCGCTCTTTGCCTCAGGTTATATTTTTCTCAGCTATCATCACTCTTCTTTATAGAATGAATGCAATTCAACCAGTCGTTAACTTCTTTGCTAAAATTTTTCAAAGAACACTTGGAACAAGCGGTGCTGAATCTCTCTCTGGTGCTGCAAATATCTTTGTGGGAATTGAATCTGTCGTCGCAGTTAAGCCATTTCTTTTAAACATGACACGAAGTGAGCTCTGTGCAATTTTAGCAAGTTGCTTTGGCTCTATATCTTCTACCGTTCTTGGTATGTATGCTGGATTCTTACGCCCTACTTTTCCAACAATTACGGGTCACTTAATGGCAGCATCTTTTTTGACAATTCCTGCTTGTTTTGTTATTTCTAAAATTATTATCCCGGAAACTGGAATGCCAGAAACAATGGGCGGAGTTCCTGAAGACAAAGAAGATCCAAACGAAAAAAAACCAAGCTATATGGATGCTCTGATTTTAGGTGCATTAGATGGAGTAAAGATGGCAGTCGGTATTGCTGCTGTTATTATTGCCATCCTGGGTTGCGTAGCACTTGTAAATATGCTATTTTCCGGACTTGCTTCTTTACAGGCTAATGACAATATTATCCTCCAATTCATTGGAAGAATTTTTAGAGTTGTTTCTCTAGATAATATCTTTGGACTTTTGTTTCTACCTTTGACTTTTTTTACAGGTGTATCACTTGATATGAATGAACTCTGGCAATCATCCGTTCTAATCGGGCAGAGACTTTTACAAACATCTATTCCTCCTTATGTTAAACTTGGAGAACTCTCTCGCGCTGGAGAAATTTCTGATCGCGCAATGCTCATCGTAAGTTATGTTCTATGCGGTTTTGCTCATATACCTTCGATTGGAATTTTCGTTGGGGGACTTTCTAACCTAGTTCCTTCTAGAAGTGGAGAAATTAGTTCGATTGCATGGAAAGCAATGTGGGCAGCAACGTTAGCTACTTTAATGACTGGATGTGTAGCTGGAATCTTTGATTTTGGAAGTCCTGACGTAATTGGTATCAAACCAAAATAAAAAAAGCTTGCTAAAGAAGAAACTGAAATGTTATTCATTAGAATACCATTTCCTGTATGAAAAAAACCTCCTTATTTCTTTGTATATTTTTATCGATTGCCTTCTGTAAAAAGGAGGCTGATAAGACTGTAGTTGAAAAACAATTTCTATTTACAGATTCCCTAACTGGAACCGAACTCTATGAAACACCTGAAACAACAGGCAAAATCTTTACAACGATTCCGCATGCTACCAAGGTAGAGCTAAGTCCTGACAATCCCTCGTATACAATCCAACCTGATATTACAATCAAATGGAGAAAGATAGTTTACAATGATCAAACCGGTTGGGTGATTGATTCGTTTCTTAGTGCGAAAGTAGAAAAGCATTATTTCAGCGTAGTAGCTACAGCCGGTTTGCCTCTTCGCGAAAAACCAGATGCAAAATCAAAAGTAATTTCGACCATCCCGTTTGGATTCATTGGTGAGTTCTACAATCAATCCAAAGAAAATATTATCTTAGATAAGAAGCCAGGCTTTTGGATGGAGACTACTTACAATGGCAAAAAGGGTTGGATATTCTCTGGCTCTGCTGCCATCTCAAAAAATCTCCAGTCTTTAGAAGAGCGCAATGGGGAATTTGGAGATGAAGGTTGGTTCTATCGGTTTTATAGTAATTTAGAAGAATCTAAATTAGAAGAAGTGGACTTTGATATCAATACAATTGAAAAAACAGCTAAGATTGTAAAGTTTGAAAACCATCCCTATACAATCTACCAAATCCAAAGACAAATAGCAGAGGACGATTGCACAGGAAAAGAAAGCCAGGTTATTTTTAAGAATAATATTACTGGAAAAAGTTTTGGTAATCGAGAGATTTTTTCTGAGACAGTGGTAGAACAAAATTATCCACTCGTTCGCTCTGTATATACTACTTCCATTCCTCAAAAATGCGGATGTTTAATCCAGGACTCTACTATTTATTTTCTATTAGATGATAGAGTTCTAGCAACAACTTTCAATAACAAAAACACAAAAGCCTATTGCGAATACGGCACAGTATCCAATGTAGAAGTCGAAAGAGAAAATAGATACAACTTAGCACATAATACAGTTTATATGTATTTAAAATTACCAGATTGCCAACCGGATGAAAAGACAATTCTCTACGGTGGAAAGATTACGAATATTAAAAAGTTTAAAACAGATATGTTTATTTCACTCAAACTTACAAATAATGATGTATTGGTAGAAAAATTCTATCAAAAAGCAATCCCCGAACAATTCCAAGCTGCTTGGGATAACGCAAGTAAAGACCCATCACCTGCAAAGGAATAATACATAGTATGCGCATCGGAATTGACATTGGTGGCGTCATTATTGCTCAAGATACAGACGAGCCTGATTTATTTTTTACCGATGAATTTTTACGAGCAAAACCTTTTACGAATTGTTTTGAAATCATTCAAAAACTAGTAGAAAAATTTGGGAAAGAAAACATTTTCATCATTTCGAAATGTGGCTTAGCAGTTCAAAAAAAATCAATCCAATGGTTAAAGGATAAAGACTTTTTTTCGATTACAGGATTTGACCCTGCGAATATAAATTTTTGTTTTGAACGTCATGAGAAAGCTCCGATTGCGGGAAGATTAAACCTTAATTATTTTATAGATGATCGCTATTCAGTCATAAAATACCTACTCCCAATCGAAAGCATTCAAAGGCTAATTCTATTTTGCCCCAATGAAACAGAAAAAGAGCTCAGTATAAATAACCCTAATGACAAGATATTAGAAGTTAGTAGTTGGGAGGAGATTGGGGAAATTTTTAAACTAAGCCAAAAATATATTTAATTTGAACTCACCCTCTTCTTAACTTTAAAATTAATCAAAGAAGCATTTCTATCATAGGTCCATTTTTTATAATCAGATCCAATCTTTACCAGTTCGAGTCCACTTTTTTCAATAGCGAAAATTAACTCATCATTTGTAAAATATCTTTGCTTATGAACTTCCCTGAATTCATGGAATCCATTTTCGTCATTGATTCCAAAATAAAGACTGGATATAATTTCTCTATTCTTCTGGTCGTAAGTATTCTCCCAGATAAAAAAAGTATCACCGATAGTTTCTCTAAATATTTTATCGTGAAAATTATCAGTGAGATTCTTTTCACTACTTACATCAAAAAAATAATACCCGTTATCCGCTAGATTATTACGGATTGTTCTAAAGTGTTTTTCTAGTTCATCTAAGGATGTAAGATAATTAATCGTATCATGGTTGCAGGTGATTAAATCAAACGGTAAATCAAATTTAAAATCTCTTATATCGCCTACTTGAAAATCTGTATCAGGATAATTTCTCTTAGCCGTTTCTATCATTTCGGCAGAAATATCCAGTCCAACCTTATAGGTCATAGCAGGAAAGTATCTAAACAAAGTTCCTGTTCCACAACCCAAATCGAGCGCCCTCTTCGGAATTTTATTTGGGAATCCTGAATTTAAAACAAACAAAGCCCATCTCTTAAAATCTATATGACCCATGATATGATCATAGATCACCGCAAACTTGGAATAAGGTTTTATTATTTTCATTGATTCAAGTGAAAGTAAAAATCTATGCTTTGTATAATAATCCGATTACTCTGTGTAAAATATCTTTTCGAGATGGCGAAATTCATCGTTATCTGTTGTGTAAAGAGTGATCGGTGTTAGAGTAACATACCCATTGTAAAAAGATTCAAAGTCTGAGCCATGAGAACTAACGTATCCCAATTCTGTTAAAGCTAAGAAATAATGATACACATTGTCTTTAATATGCGCAACTTCATACCTGTCTGAATAAGTTCTCTGACCTAGCTTAGTAAGTTTTATGTCTAGAATTTCTTTTGAAAATTCAAGGGGAAAATTAATATTATACACTACACCCTTTTTTAAACTCGAAATCTTCGTTTTAATAAGGTTAGAGATATATTCTGCTTCCCTTTCATAATCATATCCCTCTTCCCTATTTCCGGAGCTTACAGCTAGAGAATAACGCTGATGAACCGCTCCATGTCTTGCAGCTCCAACAGTCCCCGAATAGTGAACATCGTGACCCATATTTACACCACGATTAATTCCTGAAATTACCATATCAATTTCAGGAAAGATACTTCCAAAAAGTCCTATATTTACACAATCAGTAGGAAACCCGTCCACTGTATAAGTTGTTTCGTCTATTTTTTCAACATGCATCCTATGAAAGATAGTAAGAGCCTGGGATGTTGCTGATTTTTCTTTAGCAGGAGAAATTAAAAAAACTTTATGCTCTTTAGAAAGAGATTTTTTTAAAGCATGAATTCCTAAACTTGTAATTCCATCATCGTTTGTTATAAGTATATTCACTATTAGCCACCTGGTATTTTCAAATTATTACACTAAGATTTACGAGAAAATAAAACAAAAGTAAAAAGGGAGTATACATCACAAAAAAGATTGTAGAAATAATATACTTAAAAGTTCGAAAAGCTCCCATTCCATAGATATCATTTGCCAGTCCTGAAAATATCCAGACATAAGCCGCTATTAAAAAAAATAAAGTTCCAGAAAAAGCAGCAAATGACGGCATACCTATGAAGCTAAATACAATCGCAATCGGACAGGAAAAAATATAAACAATATTGAGAGACCTAGCAGTAGAAAGCAGGCTAGGAAAATCTCCTGTCTTAATTAAACTCTTTGCCTTAAAATCAATCGAGTAGGAAAGAAAAGAAGAAAGAAGAGATAAAAAAATATAATTTCCCATAGAGAGAATTGCAATTAACACGATGTAACCACTAGAGTAAGGAGGATTCACCAGGATCGCTGCGATAGAAAGAGAAATAGATCCAAGTAATAAACTAAAAAACTCAATAAATCGAATACTTTTATCAAGAGGGCTGAAATTACGAAGGTATTCTTCTTTCTCTAAAAATAAATCTGTGATTGTCTGAATAAAATGATTCATACTTCCCCCTCTTTATTCTTGAATTGTAAACGAAGACGGCATGATTAAAAGTATGGGGGACTTTAATTGTTTAAGACTCAAACCATTTTGAGAACTAAATCCAGAAAGCGAAGCAAGCTTAGTTCCCATGATGTTAAAAAATCTATCAAAAGGAGACTCTTCGTCTTCTAGAAGATTTAAACCAGTAACTCCGCATAATTCTGATAATTTGCTAAGTGCTTCTCTTCTTCCACCGATTTCATCGGCTAACTTGTTCTTAACCGCTGCTTCTCCCGAATAGATTCTACCTTCTGCCAATTTTTCAATCGTAGACACTTTCTTTTTTCTTCCCCTGGCTACATCTGCTATGAATCGATTGTATGTATCAGAAAGTAATCCTTCAATGATTGCGACCTCTTCTTCGGTTGATTCTTTAAACATAGAAAGTATGTCTTTGTATTTTCCTGCCTTGTATACTCTCATTTCTACAGAATATTTTTTAAGAAGGCCGGATATATTTGGGCTAACAGTGATTACCCCGATAGAGCCAGTAATGGTTCCCGCTTCTGTGTAGATATAATCGGCTGCACTGGCTATATAGTATCCACCGGAGGCTGCTAAATCTTTCATAGATACTACAATCTTTTTGTTTTTCTTTTCTTTTAAATACATTAGTTGTTCAAAAATTTCTTGGGATGCACCGACAGTTCCACCGGGAGAGTTGATTTCGATTAAGACACCTTTTATATCAGTATTGTCTTCAATCTCTCGAAGCTTACTTAAAACAGTATCTGCTCCTGTAGACTGATAGGTAGATTTTCCCGAATGAATTTCTCCTTCTACTTTTAAAAGTATAGCAGACTCGATTGAATTTTTAAAAATATTAACGCTACCATTTTTTGCAGTCTTTGCTTTTGCTTGAATAGCGATATGCACCATCGCTAATATAGTAGAAACAAAAGTAAAAATTAAAATAAAAAGCAAGATTGTTCGATTTGTATTCATAGCCTCATCCTACTCGTCAGTGTAAAAATTACTGAATCAGCGCAAATTAAATATTTTTATTTACTCTGACATTTTACTTATTATTTTAGCTTAGGTAAGGTTATGAAGAAAGTTTTTATCTCAGGCATTTCCGGTCAGGATGGTGCATGGTTAGCAAAATTATTGCTCGGTAAAGGTTATAAAGTTTACGGTGGAGTCCGCAATATTCACAAATTTGTAAATTGGCGATTACAATACACTGAGACACTAAACTCAATTCATTTTATAAACTTCGATCTCTCCGATTCTATTTCAATCGAAAACTGCATTAAAGAAATAATGCCAGATGAATTTTACAATCTTGCAGCCCAAAGTAGCGTTGCGGAAAGTTTTATCTCTCCTGTTGAAACCAGCCAGGTTGATGGACTGAGCGTATTACATATTTTAGAGGCAATTAAGAAATATAGTCCACATACAAAATTCTTCCAAGCCGGTAGCTCAGAAATTTTCGGAAACTCAAAAATCATTCCCCAGACTGAGGATACTCCCATTCAACCGGTAAATCCTTATGCTGTAGCAAAATCTTATGCACATTGGATGAATCTAAATTATAGAAATACTTTTGGACTTTTTTGTGTAAATGGAATTTTATTCGGACATGAATCAGAACTTAGAAGTGAAGAATTTCTTACTAGAAAGGTTAGTCTCCACGTAGCCAATTGGTTTAAAGGCAATAAATCTGTATTGGAAGTTGGAAATATTGATTCAGAAAAAGATTGGGGATATGCACAGGAGTATGTAGAAGGAATGTATCTTTCCTTACAGGCTAATAGTCCCGAAGATTATATTTTTGCTACAGGCCAAAAAACTAAAGTCCGTAATTTTATAGATTCCTCTTTTGGGGTAATCGATATAAGCCTCAAATGGGAAGGCGAAGCAGAAGAAGCAAAAGCATACGATAGCAAAACTGGTGAATTATTGGTTCAAATTAATCCAAAGTTTTACAGACCTATCGAAATAAAATCTGCCTGTGGAAATCCTGCTAAAGCAAAAGATAAATTAAATTGGAGTCCAAGCATAGACTACAAAATGATATCAGAGATCATGGTATCGAGGGACATAGAAAATTTAAGTCATGCATAGGTTTACAAGTAAGCGGACTTACTCCATTGTATTTATTTCCGTCCTGTTTTTATTACTCATTTCCTTTTATTCCAATAAGGATTTTTACAAGCAATATATAATCGATAAAATTTATACTACCATTGACTTCAAAATAGTATTCGAAGATTCAAGCCTGATAGTATTTCCCGCCCCGGGTATAAATCTAAAAAGTGTTAGTATTCATAGTATTTCCGAAGAAAATAAATTTGATGTTAAAATCAATTCCATGAAGTTTTTGTTTTCATGGAAAATTTTATTTGGTGTTATCGAACTAAACAAGATTCATGTAAGTGATGGAATAATAGTATTATCCGCAATTAATACATCTGAGAATAAGGAGCCTGATTTAAAACCCAAGCTATTTAATGCAAAAAGCTTACAAAAGATATTTACGTTTT
>Ga0209174_10000154_pt1 | contig 53358 bp, 41 predicted proteins | sample JI91814BDNA_FD_187505 | JGI IMG/M metagenome (GOLD analysis project Ga0209174, IMG submission 187505) | Wastewater effluent complex algal communities from Wisconsin, to seasonally profile nutrient transformation and Carbon sequestration -... | ecosystem: Engineered > WWTP > Effluent > Algae...
GAGAACTAGAAATCAATTGAACAGGATTTCAAGGATCTACCACGCGTTTAAGGACTCGCCAAGTTGGTGCGGCCTCTTTGGTTAGCTTGTCATATCTTCACCCTACGACTACGACACTCCGCTGATGTCGATCAAATGTAATTGCCTACCGCGTTCGCCAGAGGGAGCGTCTATGCATACAAAGCGTTCATCACTACTCACTCGCGGATGATTATCGACTCGCCACTCACCCGCATATTGCGCAGGTGAATGAAATTCTCCTAGATTGATCCGGCGATTGCTGGCGATGTGGTAAAGATGAGGTATCTGAAAACGCTCTTTACCCTTCGGATACGTATCATTGCAAATCCACTCGTTATTGCGAAGATAAGTGATATGCCCACCAGAATCGAGCACACCCTTCCCTACTTCTTCGATAACACCAGACGCTTTATCCTCGAATAGAAAGTTACCCCAATTCTCATTCCCCAACCAGCCCTTGGCTTGAGACAAAATATGCTTCTCATCACGCCAAATGAAATGGGATGCATACCCGTTAGGGATCACGATCCGCAAATCGGTTCCATCGAGATTCGCTGTAATCAAACGTGTTAAATGATTACCTTTCGGATACGCCCAACGATGCAACAAAATGAACCGATTTCCCAGCGGAGAGACCAGTAAATGATAAGCATGATGTTTGGCATCGGGCGTGCTGTTGATGATTTCGCCCGTTGTCGCTAATTGATGGTGGCTGATAATTAGCTCACTTTTGCCAGCTTCCAAATCAACGCGAGTTATCCCCGTCTCTTTCGGCGCCATATCATCGAAATAGGGATCCCGAAATCCCGCATATCCGTAACCTGGCCGACAATCGGCTACACGCGTGAAGTCACAAGAAACCGCAGTTTTGCCATCAGGGCTCAGCGCATAAATGGGTGAACCAATGGTTCGCTTTTCGCGCGTCGACACATCGACAATATGCGAGACAAAACGATCCCCTTCACGATCATTCCAAATGACAGACGAATCCGTCCCGGGAATCCATTGCAACATACATCCTTGTTGCCAATTCCAAGCCACCGATTTCCCGAGCGGTATCCAGCGGTCACCATCCGCCAGATCGATCATGCCCACTTCGATTTCGTCGGTCGCCGTTGGTGAACGATGTTCGAAACGCACACGATTGCTGAGCACAAATCGGTTGTCAGGCGAGAATTGAAGCTTGTCATAGTATCCGAACCAAAAGAATCCATCGCCATGCGTGATAACTCTTGTCGGAGGCAAGCCATGATTTGCCTTGGTTGCATTAACCAAGCCACAATTTGAAGCCGCCACACAACCTAAAGCTGATAAAAACTCTCGCCGTCCAAGATTCATGTTATGGCGTCCCTACTTCATTTGCGGAAGAGTATCGGTAGTGCATTGTCTCGATCAGCCGATCAGTTGCTTGACAAAACGCCCTTCATTTACCGTGGGTCGTTCAGGACGCCCTTTATGGATGTATGTCAAACCCATGTGGTCGATTCCTAATAAATTCAGAATCGTGGCATGCAGATCATGAACATGAATGCGATTCTCTACCGCTCGCAGTCCTAAATCATCAGTCGTACCAATCATCTGCCCACCGCGTACTCCACCTCCTGCCATCCACATTGTAAAGCCCGTTGGGTTATGGTCGCGTCCATTACCCTGCTCTGACATCGGTGTCCGTCCAAACTCACCACCCCAGATCACTAACGTTTCATCCAATAAGCCACGCTGCTTTAAATCGGTGAGCAACCCGGCAACCGGCCAATCCATCTGCTTACAGAGCGATGTGTGGTTCGCCTCAATCCCCGAATGCGCATCCCACTTGCTACCCGCACCGTGATAAAGCTGCACAAAGCGCACTCCGCTTTCAGCCATACGCCTTGCCATTAAACAGAGCTTGCCAAAATCGGCTGTTTCTTTTTGGTCTAGGCCATACAACCGCCGAGTACCTTCTGTTTCCCGTGCCAAGTCGATCACATTCGGCGCTTCAGCTTGCATGCGGAAGCCAAGTTCATAACTGGCAATCCGCGCATCAAGTTCCGTTTGTGTGGGAAACTGCGCAGCAAACTCTTGATTCAATTTGCTCAAATACGCCAGCTTTGAGATTTGCTGACTCTGCGACACACCTTCCGGCGGATTCAAATGAGGTATCGGATCGTTTCCTTCTTGGATTCGAATCCCTTGGTACGAGGCTGGCATAAAGCCAGCGCCCCAATTGCGCGGTCCATTAACCACTGAAGAACGATTATCCTGCATCACTACATACGCAGGCATATCTTCATTCTCTGTTCCAAGTCCATAGCTCACCCAACTTCCCAGCGACGGCCGGCCTCCGAGAATCGAACAAGTATTCATCTGGCAGACACCCGCCGAATGATTGATTCCGTCAGCCCAACAAGAACGGATCACGGCGATATCATCCGCATGACGTGTCAGGTGAGGCAGCCAATCCGAAATCCAAATCCCGCCTTCACCATGTTGTTTCCATTTTCGTTTGCAAGGCAGAATGGGTGAACGCGATTCACCCATCGATGTTATCACATCGCCAAAACTTTCGGGCAATGATTGCCCAGCGAGTTTATTCACCAACGGCTTCGGATCGAAAAGATCAATGTGGCTCGGCCCACCTTCCATAAACAGAAAGATGACTCGTTTTGCTCTGGGCTTCAACGCTAATGAAACATCATCAGCGTGTGAGTTTTGACGCAGCAACGAAGCGAGAACCACAGCCCCAAATCCACCGCCGCTGCGGCACAAAAATTGTCGACGTGTTGCGGGTATTTCAATGTGTCCAGCTTTCATAGCTTCGTCACTCCTAACGCACATACAAAAATTCGTTTGAGTTCAGCAGTGTATGACACAAATCACGAAAGGCTGCGAAACCAGGATCTAGTTTCTCTTTCTTCGGAGTAGCCTGCTCAGCGTCCATTTCATTAGGACCGCTATCCTCCATCACGCCAGGCTGTGGCTCGAATCGCCAATAGCCGATCGTGCTATTTAATACCGATTCGGATGTAAACAGCACTTCACCATCGGTCAAAACGCCTCGCGAGTAGCGCACATCGTCAATGAGTCCATCGAACAATCCCTCCTCGTCCCCACCTCGACCACCAATCGTAAAAGGCTCAGTACAATCCAATCCACCCACAATTTGATGTTCGACGGTTACACTTTGCATCGGTTCATCATCGTTAGAAAGATCTTTTAAGTAGAACGTCACCGTCCCAGTTCCTTCTCCCGCAAGCTTCACTGCGGCAGCCACGTAATAGGGAGTGTTAAGTGCCACATTCTGATCAGAAAAAATCGCCGCCTCACCGAAACTACCATCTTTCTTTTTGCCATGCATTTGCAGCACCAAGGTTTGCGGTTTACGTCGACTCCCCTTCCCTGTCACGCCAAATCCCCAACCCGCTTTACCTCCATTACCCGACCATTTGGATACGATCGTGCGAACAGTACCCGAATCATAAATAGACCGAAGTTGGATAAAGGCCTCGACAGTAAAGTCACCAACGTTGAACCGCTCATTATGCGCGATTCTCATGCGCGAACTGGCTTCGTTCGGTTTAATGGCGATCGCCAATCCATCTCGATACGGAATTTTGCTTTGAGCCACCTCGAGCATTTGTACTGGCTCGATATTTTGTTCGACGATTGACCGCTGTTGCGTTAGAAACTCGCGAGCATAATTCATTTCGTCTATAGATGGTTCCCGACCGTACACTTGGCTCCATAACCGTGTAATCTTCCGCTCCACTGTGGCATCCTTGGCTGTCGTCTCCACTTGTTTTGCCAAAGCATTGGCGTACTGAACCAACTGGGGACTGTTGATCAACAACAATGACTGAACTGGCGTGGTCGTGGTGTTTCGGACAGATTCACTCGAAAAGAACAATGGCAAGTCGAATGCATCCAATAACGGATCGCGCGCATTTCTCATCACCCGTACATAGATGGATCTCTTAGCCACATCCCCCATCACTCCTTCACCACCTAACGCATTTTGAGCAGCTGGGGAACTTGCTTCCTCGGTTGTATCCACTCTTCCTTTCAACATGCCACAAGCTGCCAATAACGAATCCCGAATTTGCTCTGCATCTAAGCGACGAACGTCACTTCGCCAATAGAACTGGTTGAACGGATCTTTCTGTTGCTGCTCCCTCAAGTTGGGATGCGACGAACTTTGGCGATACGTTGCCGACAAAACCATTTCACGATGCAGTTTCTTTAAACTCCAACCTTCGCTCACAAACTTCGTTGCCAACCAGTCGAGTAATTCGGGATGCGTTGGAGCTCCACCTAATCGACCAAGATCGCTTGCATTAGGTGCCAGCCCTTTCCCGAAGTGATACTGCCATATACGATTGACAATCACTCGCGTCGACAGCGGATGATCGGGGCGGGTTAACCATTTGGCGAGAGTTGCTCGCCTTCCCGAAGATCTCTGTTCAGGCAATGCGGTAACAGTCGCAGCCTCCTCACTGAAAATGGTCAAAAAACCAGGACTGAGAACCGAATCTTTCTTCTTAGGCATGTGGGTTTCTGGAACTTCTACCCCAACATCCTTCACGGTCATCGCCCGTGGGAGTTCTATTGGCTTAAGATGCTCAAAGGTTGCCAATTGCTTCTTGAGAGCCAAACGCTTCTCTTTCTCCTCGCCTTTGATGATGTCGTCCAAGCGACCGTATTCAAAATCGACTTGTCTTTCGATCAGATAGGCAATCTGTTGTTCAAAACTACTGCGTTCCCCTGCGGGCTTGCGGGCGAATGATTCGGTGTCAGGCGGAAAGCGACCAATCGCTTGATCGGCAGCCTTCGCACGATGCGGGGCCTCGATCGCCGCAATCTGCTCACGGATCTCAGCCGTTGCCTTTTCCCATTCGCTGAGCTTTGTTGCATACTCTCGCTGCATCTCTTCCGTGGCGACCACACGATCTTCTGGAATGATGCCAGCGAAGAATGCCTGCAGGCGATAATAGTCTTTTTGCAGAATGGGATCGAACTTGTGATCATGGCATTTCGCACATTGCATTCCCATTCCTAAGAACACATCGCCTGTCGTATCGGTGATGTCACTCAGAATCGTTTCCCATTGAGTTCGAGCGTCACGACTGTTGTATTCATAGATCCAATGCCGCAAAAATCCAGTTGCAATCCAGGCATCGGGATCATTTGGAAACAACTCATCACCCGCTAATTGCTCTTGTACAAATCGATCGTACGGCTTGTCGCTATTGAGCGACCGAATCACATAGTCGCGATATTGCCAAGCATTGGGTCGATAATGATCGATTCGATAACCATCCGAATCCGCATACCGCACCAAATCCAACCAATGTCGTGCCCAGCGTTCTCCGTAGTGCGGGCTCTCAAGCAATCGATCAACCACCTTCTCAAAAGCATTTTCAGACGTATCGCTCAAAAAGGCGTCGATCTCTTTCTCTGTAGGTGGCAACCCAATCAAGTCAAACGTAACACGCCGCAACAAACTCAACCGATCCGCTTCTGGTGCAGGCTCCAAACCGTGCGATGACATCTTGGCGAGAATGAAACGATCTATGGCATTATCTTTCCGTACATTGAGCAGAGGCGAACTGGACGCAGCCAACTCTGGTACTTGCGGTGTAGAAAGGGGCTGAAAGGCCCACCATCGACGATCTTCATCCGTAATTTTCTCCCGGCTCATCCTCTTGACCGGTTTCCCACTCTCGTTGGGCCAATGGGCTCCCATGGAAACCCATTTCTCTAGAACAGCGATTTCGCTATCGGCGAGCTTGCCGTCAGGTGGCATCTCGTAGCCTTCGTATCGTACCGCTTGAATGATCAAACTCTCATCGGGCTTATTGGGAACAACCGCTGCGCCAGACTCACCTCCCGTGAGGATTTCAGAAAGCTGATCGAGCCTTAGTCCACCTTTTTGCTCTTTTTCACCATGACATCCCATACAACGTTCGATCAAGAGTGGCCGCACGCTGTTCTCAAAGAAGGCGTCTTGCTCGGTTGTCGGAGTTTGTCCGCACAAACTCAGTGGCACCATCAGCACCGCACAGGTCAGCCATAGAACAAAGCTCCTCGTGAATTGCTGTCCGACACAAATCATGCGAACAACTCCTTAATCGGTTGACCGTTATCTGTCACTGGAACGGGTCGATCACCGTCATAGAGATTCTTGCTGTAATCGACTTGAACAGTTGCAAGTATCGTGGCAAAGAAGTCAGGAACACTTACAGGATTGGCCACGATTTTCTTCGATAACTCATCTGTTTCACCATAAGCACCGCGATGTTTCAAACCTCCACCTGCAAGAACACAGGAGAACGCCGAGCCTTGATGCCCGCGACCGCCACCACTATCAAATTCAGGTGGTCGACCAAATTCGGTTGTAATCACAATCAGCGTCTTATCGAGCAACTTCTTTGCCTCTAAGTCCATCATTAGCGCCGATAAGGCTTGGTCCATTTCACGAACCAATTCATGTTGCTTCTCGATCCCTTGATTATGAACATCCCAGCCAGCACCATTGAGAAAATTGAGATTGTGTCCCACTTCTAAGAAGCGTACGCCACGCTCAACTAATCGTCTCGCAAGCAAACAGCGTTGTCCGAACTCACCTCCATACGATTCTCGTAGTGAATCTGGCTCTTGGTCCAGCCGAAAGCCATTCATGAACGACGGCCCAGAAAGCTTCAAACTCTGCCACAATGTTTCTTCGTAGTCACTTTCCTTCCGTGGCTTTCCTTGCAGTTTTTGTGCGCGTTCATTTTGTGTGTACCGGAGAAGCGATTCACGACGGGCCTGTCGTTCCACAGAAATGCCATCAGGGCGTGTTAACCCAGCAGGCCCTTGCGAAGTATCCGTTAGATACAGATAGCCCGCTTTGGAACCTAAAAAACCAGGACCGCGTGTCACGTTCGGATATCCAATCAAAACGTAGGGAGGCGCTTCTTCGCTTGCAGCGCCACGTTCGTGGGCGATGATGGATCCAAAGGAAGGATAGGTCACGGTTCCACCGATCGGTCTACCCGTATGCATACGGTTGGTCGCTGCCGCGTGTTCGTCAATGACATCATGATGTACCGATCGCACCACCGTCACTCGTTCCATAAGCGGTGCTAAACGGGAAAGATGCTCACACAATTGCACGCCTGGCACGGCAGTGTCGATGCTGTTGTAATACGATCCAGGTACCTTGGCTTTAGCATCCCCTTTCCGCTTTGGGTCGAAGGTATCGATCTGCCCCATCCCACCACCCAGCCAAATAGATATGACATGTTCGGCCGAACCACATAGCGTCTCGCTGCTCGGATTTTCATTGCCGTGTAAACGCGCAGCTCCTGCGGCTGCCATAGCTGCGAGAGACCCAGCTAGGAATTCACGTCGGCCTGTTCCTTGAAAACTCATTTTTCCTCTTCCTATCCACGAACTGCAGCAGGATGTGTGACCACACCAGTTAGGGCAACCAAACAAACTCCGTGGTATTCAGCAAACACCACACGACATCTTCATAAGCTTCACGCCATTTCGGATCGAATCTAGGATCGACCGGAGGACCTAAGCGGGCTCTACGTTCCAATTCCATCATGATCGTCGTCGCTTCCGGCATCAAATGATTGGACCATGTCACTTTTCGCAACGGTTCTAATTCTTCGATCGCAACCCGTTTTTGATACGGTACAATTCGCTCGGCAAATCCCTGCTCCAGAACGGCCACAAATTTTTCAGCTTCTTTTGGATACGGATGTCGCGACAGAAATCGAAGATACAAAGTATCAACCAATTCGCGAGCATCCTGAGCATCGATGGCGATTCGCGAAAGTTCACTTTCATAAGCAGCACGGGTCATCCATGTAGACACGATGCCGTTCGCTAGTACACCGGGCTGCAGCACATTCGGATCGAGCTCGCGATCGGTTCGTGGCGATTGACGTGCACCGATCCAACCAAACGATTCGAGCACGGTGACTACGGCTTGCGCTTTGGGCAAGTTCAAACTGGGACGATCACGTTCGTTGGCTAAACTTGGAAACATCCACGCCCGCGTGGGAAGGCCGAGCGAGATGCGATTATCAGCAGCTCGACGACCATCAGGATCGAAAGTCAGCTCTTCCACATCCAAAACTGCGCCGCTGGAAGCAATCAACGAATCGAGAACTTGCTCAGCTGTCATTCGCCGTTCAACCGGTGCAGTAAATAACCGATTCGCAGGCTTATCATCTTCTGGTTTGGGTTGAGAAACACGTTGATACGTTTTCGAATTCAATATGAGCCGTTCGATATGCTTGACGCTATATCCACTTCGCACAAATTCCCATGCCAACCATTCCAATAGCTCGGGGTGACTTGGGCGATTTCCTTCCCAATCATGCGGCGGTTCGACTAGCCCAACACCGATAAGTTTTCGCCAAACTCGATTCACTACCACTGCCGCAAATCGCTCATTCTGTGGCCCGGTAATCAAGTAAGCCAGCTTCGCTCGGCTATCGTTCTTTACTTGCTGATAGGCCGCGTCTTCTGTTGACCAATCAGCAGCCATCAAATCCTCGAAGGGCCAACTAGGTTCAACCACTTCATCGGGCTTCAACGTTGCCTTAATGAGAGCGACGCGTTGTTGTTTCTCAAAGAAGGCTGGTGGCACGCGACTACTTTTCGGAACCACTCCTCCCTTGCGTTCCATCATTGAAGCTAACGAAAATAGATCTTTTTGAGTGGTGCTATGATAGGGCGAATCATGGCAGCGAGCACACTGAAGTTCCACACCTAAAAAAGCACCCGCCAAAATTTGGGCTTTCGTCGCATAGGGTGCATCATTCTCGGCAGCTATTCCAAAACCAGCTGAACCGCCTGTGTGAGGATTGCCGCGCAGCATGATCAACTCAGTCACCCACCGATCCAGCGGCTTATCGTCGTATAACGCATCATGCAAGAACCAACGAAACGGCCCTGTGCTATTGAGCGAAGCGTTAATCAAGGTTGGGTTCTCTGCCAAGACATCTTGCCAGTAAGGCATCCACTGATCGGCCCAACGAGCATCCGCTAATAATCGATCGACCGCCTCTGACCGTTTCGTCGGTGATGTGTTCGCTAAAAAGGCTCGCAAATCCTGCTCCGACGGTGGGACACCTATCGTATCCAAAGAAACCTTACGTAGAAAACCGGCATCATCCAGTTCCGGAGTGTAAGCGAGACGTTCTTCATTGAGGGCAGCCTCAGGCCAATGTGCCCCCTGCTCGATCCACTGCTTTAGGTTCTCGATATGAGTGGCTTCTAAACCTTCACCATTGGGCGGCATACGTTCGGCTTCATCGGTTGTCGTTATCCTCCGATAAATCTCACTCTCATCCAACTTCCCTGGTGTAACTCCAGGCAGTCCCGAATTCCCCCCTACTAAAAGCGATTCGCGATCATTCAACTGAAAGCCACCTAAAGATCGTAGACCGTGGCAGCGAACGCAATGCTCTTGCAGTATGCTGCCGACCTTAGCTTGAAAATCGTTATTCTCTTGAGCACTGCTCCCTATAGAGCGTTCACGAACTTCATTGACTCGTTTCTCGATGAAATAATCGACCGAGAGTGCTGTGGAATCTTGAATGTTATGATCCTTCTTGAACGCATCGAGTTTTACCGATGCGAGCTCAGCTGCGGAAGCATGACGCTGCTTCCAATAATCTCCCTCGGACTCTGCCAGCTTGCGACGCCGATCAATATCGAAGCGACGCATCTCCTCTTCAACTTCTTTCAAACAAGGTTCCACACAATCATCGATAAGAGGAACCACCAATCCGTTTTGTGGATCACCGCTGAGCAAACGAAACTGGGTGGTCCCTTCCAATTCAATCGCCACAACTAGTTCACCCGTATCGGGTCGATGGCCTTTACCCCCTACGATCGTTTCCAAAATAAACCGCTCTGTGCCAGGCTGAGCGACTTTCAGATCGACAATCACTTCTTGTTGTCGATAACCGGGGAGCCGAATTCCTTCACGCACCGCTTCAGGCAAGGGAGTAATAGGCTCTTCGCCACTGGGAGAGCCTGCTAAGGGATTGGTACGAGCGATCACAGCTTGATCGCGCCATAGCCTCGACAATCCACGGGCTCGCAACAGCAACTTATGATTACCTGCGGGAAGTTGCACATCGGCTGATAAACGCGCTACTAAAGGAACTTTCCAATGGTCGCGAATGCCACCACTATCCATCGCCAGCGGCAAACGTTGCAACAAGAAACTATCGAGTTCATTGTATTGAAGTGAAGCTGGCGGCATTTGTTCATCTTCCACCAACCAGCGTTGATGCGACCCAAGTTTCTCGTGCAGAGAAAGCACTACAGTGTTGGCAGGAATAATGCCAACTTCCGGTGCCGTTTCAGGCCGAGCCAACATCGCTGGTCCTTCACGACGATAGCGTCCTTTCATGACGTCATCGTTTAACATTCCTCGATGAACGGCTACTGCATCGATGTAACCCGCGAAACTATTGGCCGCTGAACCACCCTGCGAACCCCCGATCCAAATTTCGTCATCATCGACGATAGGAGCTAACTTCGTGGGCCCCCCCATATCCCAAGCGCCCGTCACTCGTTTACCATCCAACCAAGCAGACAGCGACTCTGGTTCGCCGAAGTGATAAGCTACCGCGACATGGTGCCAACCACTGGCTGCTTCAAAACCTTCTTTAGAAGTCCAGCGATGCCAGTGGCCACCTTTCGATTCTTTGGGATCGGTGGCAAACAAGAAGTTGATATACCCCTTTCCACCTTGATGCCGCACGCGCAAGGCCCAGTTCTGGTTGTCTGCGGAATAGCCCTTATTCCCTGTTCGCCCTTTTCCAATAATCACATGATGTTCATGCGCCTCTAGATCGGTGACTCGGATCCAAGCTTCTAAGGTAATGGCATCGCCATTCCCGAAATCGTAAATGCTCCCTTTGCCTGGATCAGAAATTTTCAGATGAGAGCCGTCACCCGGTAATCTTATCGCCGTATTGTTCGCTTCGAAGTCTGGAAATTGTGGAGGTCGTGGGCCAGGTTGATCGCGTTCAACGCCACCTTGCAACACAAAATTGTTGGTATCTTCGGTTCCGAAATCCCATTTGGCAACGACTTCCGCAGTTTTGGAAATTGCCCCGGAAGTGGCCTCGGAAGGGGCCGCAGTTTCGACAACGGTCGATTGCGCATGAACGATACGTGGCCAAACCAAAATCAGGCCGCACACAACGCACAGCAAGCGTGCAAACAACTTGTTTGGCAAGCAGTAGGAGACCATGAGCAAGGGATGATCCAGTGGTAGGTAAAGATCGACAAGAAGAAGCGGACCGGTAGGAAAACCTATTATCGCCAATTTGCACGTCCGATGCCACTGTGAACGGGCGGACTTCTCTCATTTTGAGAACATTGGAAAGATGGGTAAATCGGAGCCGAATTTTGCGTATTTTCGGATGATTGGCACGGATTTTTCGTAGCGATTTTGGGCGAATTTTCTTGGAGAAGAACCGCAAAAACTGTTAGCCTTTTCGAACAGGCCGTTTACATCGTTGAAATCGCACTCATTCAACCGATCCCACCCCCGCCCCGCCTCGCACACTCCTCGTTCGATTCAGCCGATTAAGGTTGCCCGCCATGCTTCGATTTTTCGATTCCAAACCTGTGCCGATGGCACGTCCACAGTTACCGCATCGAACCCGGCGGGAATTTCTGCGCGTGGGAGCGTTAGGTGGTACAGGGATAGGTCTCGCTCAACTTCTTCAACTGAAAGCTCTCGGAAACTTCGAGCCTTCGTTCCTGAAAGATCGATCGGCCATTTTTCTCTTTATGCATGGAGGTCCATCTCAATACGAAACGTTTGACCCGAAGATGGATGCTCCAACGAGTATTCGGAGTATGACCGGAGAGATTCCGACATCGATACCGGGAATCACATTTGGAAGCACGTTTCAAAAGCTGGCTCAGCGCGCCCATCTGTTCAACATTGTTCGTTCTTTCGTGACGGGCGATGGCAATCATGACATCAAGCCAGTCATGAGCGACCGCACGCTTCGCGCCAATATGGGCTCGATTTATTCGCGCATCGCGGGACCTACGCGGACCGACACGGCAATGCCAACCAACGTGACTCTGTTTCCGCGGGCAGTACGCGAACAAGCAGGCCCAGCAATCAAGAGCTTCGGAGACTTTGAATCAGCCGGTCCGCTGGGCGCCGCCTATTCTCCTTTTGTGCCAGGAGCTGGCGCTAATCTGCAGCAAGATCTCAAACTCAATATCCCTCAAACACGTCTCGAAGATCGCAAAGCGTTGTTAGCCCAACTCGATTCGCTAAAAAGATTGGCGGACGCATCACCGTCGATCGCAGGGACAACAGCCCTTCAAAACCAAGCCTTCGAGACTCTGGTGAGCGGAGTAGCTCAAGCGTTTGATCTCTCGCAAGAAGATCCGCAGCTCATTGAAAAATACGATACAGAAAAACTTGCCAACATCGATAAGATCGACAAGAAATGGAACAACCATCCGCATTACACCGACCATGGTGCTTCGATTGGTAAATTACTTTTGCTGGCCCGACGACTCTGTGAACGAGGTGCTGGTTTTGTCACTGTCACGACCAGCTTTGTGTGGGATATGCATGCTGATATCAACAATGCACCGATGCGCGAGGGGATGGGATATGTGGGTGCTCCCTTCGATCACGCTGTAGCCACTTTGATTGATGACATCGAGGCACGAGGTCTCCGTGACAAGATCCTATTAGTCTGCTGTGGCGAAATGGGGCGTACACCGAAGATCAATGCAGCAGGTGGACGTGACCATTGGGGAGAAATCGCTCCTTTGTTGTTATATGGCGGTGGCCTGCCAAGCGGACAGGTGATAGGGAAGTCGAACCGAGAAGGTTCAGCTCCCTCCTCCGACCCGATCCGGATTCCGGACTTAATCGCCACGATCATGGACTCGGTCTTTTATTTGGACCAAGTCCGTTTGCAGCGTGGACTCCCGCGGAGCGTGATCGACGCCGCTTCTCAAGGCACTCCCATCCGCTGGTAGAAGTTTGTTGGCCCCACCACTGCGCAGCAGTTTCGTTTACCCCGTACGCCGCAGGCTAGGCCGCGTTGGACTCGCCATCCTAACAAACGCTCAGCAACAATTTTAGCCCACCACTGCGCAGCAGTCTCGTTTAACCCGTACGCCGCAGGCTAGGCCACGTTGGACTCACCATCCTAACAACGCTCTGCAACACGTTTGGACTCACCACTGCGCAGCAGTCTCGTTTAACCCGTACGCCGCAGGCTAGGCCGCGTTGGACTCGCCATCCTAACAACGCTCTGCAACACGTTTGGACTCACCACTGCGCAGCAGTCTCGTTTAACCCGTACGCCGCAGGCTAGGCCGCGTTTGACTCACCATCCTAACAACGCTCTGCAACACGTTTGGACTCACCACTGCGCAGCAGTCTCGTTTACCCCGTACGCCGCAGGCTAGGCCGCGTTGGACTCGCCATCCTAACAACGCTCTGCAACACGTTTTGACTCGGCGTCCTAACCATACAATGACAAGTCAACTCCCGCCTAGCCTACGGCGTACGGGTTAAACGAGAGCCGCAGGCTAGGCCGCGTTGGAATCACGATCTTGCACCAGTCCACACGCCGTTTGACCTCGGCCAATAGCACCGCGCACACGAACGGCTCAAACGTGGTAACGAGTCAACTCCGGCCTAGCCTACGGCGTACGGGTTAAACGAGAGCCAAGCTCACCGAGAAAGCCACAATTTTTACAAAATTGCTCCTCTCCCCTAGATAAAGCCCTCTCTTCCGCGCATCTTAGACAGCGATGAACCAACTCAGCCCATCTTTTTCTAACGAAGTTCGCGAATGCGTTATCCGCATCCGTGAGAGTGGTGCCGCCGCCTTGGGGGGCCTCTACGATCTCACGGCTGTACGGTTGGTTCGTTTTTCTTACACCATTTGTCAGAACCAGCATGATGCGGAAGACGCCGTCTCGGCTGCGTTGCTTCGGGTTGCCAGCGACCATGAAATCGTCCTAAAGACAGCCAACCCGTGGGCATATCTACTGCAAATGGTTCGCAATGAATCGTTGTTGATCTTGCGAAAAAAAAAGAGATGGAGCTTTGGTGGAGGACTCTTTGATTTTCTGTTCGCCGCACCCGACAACTCCGTAGAACAGAACGAAGCCAAGGACCAAATCTCCCAGGCTCTACAAAAGCTCCCTAAAGAACAAGCGGAAGTTGTTGTACTGAAGATCTGGGAAGATTTGACCTTTCTTGAAATTGGCACCGTCCTGCACATCCCTGCCCAAACCGCAGCGAGTCGATATCGCTATGCGTTGGCAAAACTTGCCACTCACTTGGGGCAACAAATCTTGGAGGTGCATCGATGAATCATCGCTTCACGAATCCTGAAGAAGTGGAACAGTGGCTACGATCATCTAAGCCAGCCATTCAACCTTCGGCCGACTTGCGTTCCAACATTCTCAACGCAGCCCTGGAACAACAACACGATCGCAGTGCAGACCAGCGACTATCCTTTCGCATCGTAATGATCTTCTGCCTCCTCTTTGCCACAGCCACGTTTGCGCAATATGCCTATTCTCGCTGGAGCCAAGAGGTCGGAATTAATACCGATCGCCACGTCTACAGTTTGAGCGAAAAACTTAGAAGAGAACAGGGGCTTCAATCAGAAGCCTCCTTCGCCGAGGCTTTTTGGCGAACGCGCCAAGATGTCGCTGGGCGATTAAGAGGATCGGACAAATAAGCTCAGCAACATTGCCCACCTATCTTTTCAGGAAGATTCGCCTCTCGCTGAATAATTATTCCCTTCTAGCGCATCATCTGTACGGAAACGGGACCGCGATTTGAATCGGTCCTCCCACAGTTTGTTGGAAACCGCAGATGTCTTCTCTACACCAACCCGAAATCGATGTGCGTACGGCATTGCGACTCAATGACGAGATTGCCAATGTTCTCTCCGCTCAGATCCCTCTCGAATTAGATCCAGGCTCGACCGCAACGCCAAAGCAGATGGAGCACATGAATGCAGATATTGCTTTACAAGTTGCTCGAGGTACATCCGTCGCTCAAGCCATTGAGAGCCAATCCCCCGCATATCGAACGACGCTTCAGGCTTTTTCACTCTCCCAACATTCGCTTGCCAGCCTTGAGATCCTTTTTCAATTTGGCAAGAATCAGACCCTCCAACTCCGCAAGAGTCGGTATGCTCGCAACCAGCTTCTAACGCTGTACTTCATGGGTGGCCTGCTGTATTTTTTATGGCTACCGAGTTACACCGATATTGTTAAGTCACTTTATGGAGTATCGGGAGTTCAAACGGGTCCGGCACTCCAAACGCTTCTCTTTTTGAAGCACCACTATTTCGAGTCCCTTGGCATCTTCGGCCTGCTGTTAGCACTTCTCTATTTTCTTCCCGGACTCTTCTTGTTGAAGCCGTTATCAAAGGCTCCTGTTGAAACATCCAAAGATAAACAAATAGCCGAATCGGCAATTGCCAAAATGCTGAATGATCTTCAAATTGGCCAACGCTGCGAAGTCTCCACGCAGACGATCTCCTCTTTAGCTGCGAATACAACTTACCCACTTCTCGAATGGGCGCAAAATCAAACCACGGTGTCTGCAACGGAACCCGCTACGCCTCTTCGCTTAGTTCAAGAAATCAACGATGCTCGCCTCGCTATCGATGAAAAGAAATCTCGCGGTCATTTCAACTTCTTTGACTACGTAGTCCCCGGAGCTTTCCTCGTTTTTGGTTTAGGCTTCTTGCTGTTCTGGCCGTTCATCGAATTGCTTATCACAATTTCTTTACCGTAGAGAATGGTTGTGAACATGGTACTCACCCCAACCCATATGTTGTCATCAACAGTCTTGTCAGAACATGAACAGCAACGCTTAACTGAAGTGCTAGTTCATTCTGAACCGCTGCAAGCGTTTCTTCGCGCAAATCTCACTACTCAGCCTCGCCGATACGAATCCCAAGTCCTCAAAGAACTACTCTGCGCACTTGAAAATGAGAAGAATCCGCAGGCTTGGATTTCCAATCCCAACCTACTTGTCTACCTACCGGTCGTGATTCGGTTTCATGATTTACCGCAGATGAGTCCTAGTGACACTCGTTACATTACAGCTGAAATCATGAGCTATTCCGCCCTCAAATCGCGAAATTGGAATAGCCTTTTCTATCCTCTTTTCTTAGCGATCCTAACTTTTGTCTTCCTGATAGCGATTGGGCTTTTCATTACGCCAATCTTTGGAGAGATCTATAGAGACTTCAGCCTCAGACTCCCAATGCCGACGGAATTGCTTGTTGGATTCAGCAACCTGTTGATCCGGAAGCCCATCTTAGTACCACTCGTAACGCTTTCAGTCCTCCTGCTTTTTACATCAGGCATCTACGGTTTCAACTTTGTCCTCCGCCATCTTCAACAATTCGCTGTGATCGGATTTTGGGTCGCGGGTAGTCGTCGCAATGTAGAGGACATGACCAAGTGGCTGGCGGTGCTAACGGAGCTACTGCATCTAGACTTTCCCCTAGAGAAAGCCCTTCCGATCGCAGCAGTTGCGAGTCACTCTATCCATTTGGAACTCGTGTCACGAACGCTGGCAATGGATCTACGCCAAGTTCGCGAGGGTACTAAGCCTAAAGTTGATGCAACGATTACAGCTGCATTGCCAGCGACCGTGATGACCGCGCTATTTGGAAATCATCCAACATCCACAACTCTCTTAAGACAAATTGTCACCGCTAACCACATTCGCATACAAGAACGCCAGGGAACCTTTGGAGGTCTACTAGGCCCAATTACGACCATCGTGATGGGACTCATTGTCGGCTTCACCATAGTTGCCCTTTTCCTGCCACTGATAAGTATGCTCAGAGGTTTATCGTTTTAGGCACTACCCATGGCACAACCATCAACCATCGCAAATCTCACGGCTTTGCTCCACACCCCGATCCCTCCACTTCAAGTACGTTTTCTTGGGGCCCCATGGAAGAACACTCCGCTAGTAATGCGGGATAGTCTCTTCATGTTGCAATATCACTCGTTGCTGTTGCTCGAATCCGCCTTTCGCGGAGATGCGGTTCCTGCAGACATCTTCTTAGCGTATAGCAAAGAGAATCGGGGACATTATCGTCGAACCTTGCGACTGTTTGCCAATCGGTTGCAATCGGGCTTGCCGATTGTGGACGCATTGGAACAAACACCTGAAGTCGTGGATGCGGAAACCGTCGTCGCTTTGCGGCATGCTTTAGCAACTGGCACCCTACCGGAAACCTTCGAAGTCCTCAAATCCAACGCTAACTCACGCAGGCAATCGATCAATCGAGATTTGGGATCCGTTAAGTTTTATTGGCTTGTCGTCGGCATGACCATACTCGTGATCTTGATGTACATTTCGATCAAGATCATGCCAACCTTCCAGAAAATTTTGTATGAGTTTGATGTCGACAATGTCACCTCCCCCGCTATCTATATCTCCATTACCAAGGGTCTGTTGCTTTCTCTGCCGTGGGTCGTACTCGCCATCATCTTGCTGAGCATTACTGGCGTACTTGCCTATTTTCGAACCTGGCTACGACGATCACTCTTTCCGATGCTCACCTTTACTCAAGATCTGCTATCCACGGCGAATATTTTACGCCTTCTCGGCATCCAAGTTTCTAAGACATCCTCGCTCAATACCTCCTTGTCGGTCCTAGCAAAATACCATCCTCGAAACGCCATTCGAAGAAAGTTATTATTTGCTCGCAACGAAGCTGAAATGGGAATCAACACTTGGCAGGCACTTCACTCAGCCGGGCTACTCAGCACTGAAGAAAGTGTCGCTCTGCAAAAAGTCTCAGACCCTGCATCCCAGGCATGGATTCTCTCCAAACTTGCGGACGGTCGTGATTATCGCGCCGATATCTTGCTGGATCGATTTGTAATCGTGCTCACGCCCCTGTTGACTCTCCTGTGGGGGGCAATCGTTGCCTGGACTGCAATCGTTATTTTTACTTCTCTGGTACAACTGATGGTTTCCTTAGCATGAACGCAAACCTATCTCCCGATACCCTCAGAACTCCCCGCTACGCCTCTCGAAGACGCGGCGTTGGGCAAGTGGAAATTATCGTTGCCGCAATTCTGATGGGGATCCTCACCGGCTTGCTCTCGACAATGTCTTACCAGATACAGCGTGTCCATAAAGACGCGCAAAACTACCAGGTAGCCGTTTACGAATTGTCCAACCAACTTCGCCGTTTGCAAACATTGCCCTTCGAACAATTGGCGACAGAAGTCACTCAATTGAAATTGTCCGACGTCGCCGTCGCGCGTCTTGAGAACGCCAGCCTAAAAAGCCAATTGGTTTCCGATCCCTTGGGAACGCGAGTTGATATCGAAATCCAGTGGAACCGAATTGGATCAGCCGACCCCGTACAAATGTCTATCTGGATAAAAACCGATGCGGACTCGACGGCCACCGTAGCAGCCCCTAATAGTGAAGGACAGCCATGATGCGAACCAACCGAAACGGCTCGACTCTATTGGAAGTAATGCTGTTGGTCTCGTCGACCAGCGTGATGCTCGTTCTCATTATGGGCTTTATCCACCGCACGTTGGATTGGTCCAAAGAAACCACCAAAATCAACGATGAGTTACGAATCTCCCAGCAAGCCACCAGTAGGTTTCATCAAGACATCCAATCTGCGAGCAATGTACGGCTCATCGACGAGTCTATAATCGAGATTACCAAGCCTGATAAGGAATTCGTTCGATACCAAATCTTGGGTAACACCTTGGTTCGCTCAGAAGCAGAGGAACCGCTGGTCGATGGTTCGGCAGCGAGTGCCAACGGTTTTCCCCCCGAGCGTTTCGAGTTCCCTGCGGATCGAGTGTTGAAAATATCAACAACGGTAGAAAAAAACGGCATCTCTCTTCATCTATTTCAGACAGCGGTTGACTTTGCAGAACCGAAAGAATTGTGGTGTGTTGACAGCTATTGGCACCCGCCCACAGCAGGAGCGAATCCATGAATGGAATAACTGAAAAGAGTAACCGTCGCTTGATGTCACGACGTGGAGCGGCTTCATTAATCTGCACCATGACCGCTGCAGTTGTCTTTCTGGGAATCGCTGGAGTTGCGGTTCGAAGTTCACTCCGGGCTCGACAAGAGCGAAAAGTGGAACGAGATCTCTTGCAATTGGAATTCCTGTGCGATGCAGGCGTGATGCGAGCCCAAGAGCAAATAGCCAAGTCGGCAGATTATGTTGGCGAAACTTGGCTCGATAGCGATTCTTTGCATAGTCACGGACATTGGAAAGTTCGCATCACGCTCGCGGACGTTCCGCTGTCAACGGAGAATAACACCGAACGTACATTGACAGTCATTGCCGAGATAAGCGACCGCCATAATTCCCCAGAAACCATTACACGTTCTCGTCAAATTCCTGTACCTCGAACATAACCTTTTAAGAACTCACATACCTCGGAGTCTCATTCAATGAAACGAACATTGCCATCTTCAAGAGCAACAGGTTTCACGTTGGTGGAACTATTAGTCGTGATCGCCATCATCGGTATCCTGGTAGGCTTACTCCTGCCCGCAGTACAGGCAGCGCGTGAAGCGGCCCGTCGTTGTTCCTGCATGAACAATATGACGCAAGTTGGTTTAGCGATGCATCATTTTGAATTCAATCGTGAGTATCTCCCTGCGGGTGTTCTCGATGACAAGGGGCCGATTCGTTATGAGCCCATTGGAAGGCATGTGAGTTGGACCGTGCAAATCCTACCTCACATGGAGCAACAGAACCTCTATAAGGTGTTTGATATGACGGCGGGGTCGTATGCGGCGGTAAATCAACCGGTTCGCAAAGCGGCTTTGTCGATATTCTCCTGCCCAAGCTCTCCGGCGTCGTATGGAAACGGGGAAGATACATTCCCGATGAGCAGCTATGCAGCCGTATCGAATGCGGAAGAAGCACCGATTGATACGAACAATAATGGCGTCTTCTATCTCAATAGCCGTACGAAGTTTTCAGATATTACGGATGGGGCATCTAACACGATCTTTTTGGGTGAGAAGACGACGGAGTACAACGATTTAGGCTGGGTGTCGGGCACACGCGCGACATTGCGAACCGGCTCGCTATTGCAACCCAAACAGTATACCAGCCAACCCGATCCCAATTCCGAGGTTGGCAGTCTCAACGTGGGTGGTTTTTCTAGTTACCATGCGGGCGGAGGCAATTTCGTTTTCGGCGATGGTGGCGTTCGCTTTCTGTCGCAGAGTATCAACCCGAACGTATTGTTACTCTTAAGCAATCGCAAAGATCGACAATTCGTTTCGATTGCGGATTACTACTAAGCGTGTGAATCAATCGACTCGTCCCAAGGGCTCTGCCCGACTTCTACTCGTTCCCAGGCTCTGCCTGGGAACGCGCTGCTTAAGAGGCTCCCGCCTCGTCTTTTCGGCGGCGCATCATCAGCCGCAGCCCCGGTCTTACCTCGCCAAACGGTCCACTCTTTCAATCTCGTTTGATGCGTGACGAGGCGGGTGCCTCGCTTGCATTGCATTACAACGCTGAGCCTTGTAACGAGACGCTGCACGACAGCTTTTCGGTCTCGTGGCTCGTTTAGCCCGTGTGCCGCCAGGCTAGGCGTACTTCCGATTGATTCGCAGGCGCGTTGGACCAAAACTCATCTTTTTGCAGCGGATTATCCGTCCAAGTTCGCCTCCTGCCCTGTGCAGGAGGTTCTCGCGTCTGAGCCGCTACCCACGCTGCCTCGTCGAAATGCGCTATCTTCGTCCCCACTGGCATTTTGCCAGTGGGCATGAAGCCAGGGGAGGCCGAAATCCCCACAGTTACCATTCGGCCCAACGTGCGATGGTAATTCGGCCCGTAACAATCAATCGAGTACTAGAAGGCTCTGGCAATCGAGACAATATCACCAACCGTAGTGGTTTCCTACTGTGGGTGTTTACACCTATACCCAGGACAATTCTGGATGGCCGAATTCAAAGCTCGCGACAAATCCATAACTACTTTATTTCGTTATTTAGCCAGTCGTTGAGTAAACCAAGCAATCGGGCTGCGCCAGCTTCATGTTCAAAGAAATTCAATAGGTAATGATCTGTATCTAATTTGCGCGAATAGCAAAAATAATCACCAGCGCCGTTCGTGGCAAAAGGAATCCATCTGGCTGAGTTCTGGGGGCTTATCAACGTCGCAAGGATTTCCGATTCTCGAACAATATCTTCCACGGTCATGAGGCTAAAGTTTTCATCAGAGCGATCTCCAGATGGGTTCGTAAAAAGTCCGTCACTCTCTGGAGATTCACCGTTAGCGAATTGGAGGATCTGGGCGATAGGTGGCGGGATAGAGCCAATCGCTATTTCAGCCTCTGCAAGTTCGGCTGCTGAAATACCGGGGCGAAGGGCAACTCCCTTTTTCTTGGCTTTCTTTTTGAGCCAAGAGTCGAGTTTCTCAGAATCTATGGCGGCGGGTTCACGCTGCTTTCCTTCAAGCAGATCGATGATGGCAGCGCGTTTTTTCTTTTTGGCGATTTCAATCGGGAGCACGCCGCCTAGGGGAAATCCACTCGGCTCGGTATATACCAAATTCGGATCAGCGCCAAATTCGAGAAGTATGCTCACGATTTCAACATAGCCATTCTGAACCGCTCGCGAAAGTGCGGTACCGGATGGAAACACAAGATTCGGATCCGCGCCATGTTGCAAGAGAACGCGCACCGTTTCGAGAATTCCCATCGCGCAAGCAAAAGATAGAGCAGAAGCAGATTGTTCACAGTCTCGATCGAGTGAACAGAGATTAACATCGGCTCCAGCATCTAACAGGATCCTCAGCTTTCTTAGTCCCGATTTCGTCCCGCTTGAACAGATTAATGGAACTTTACCGCCAGCTGGAGGAGGCAAGTTAGGATTGGCACCCGCCTGCACTAGGATTTGTACAATTTCGTCTATACCCCGATCGCACGCTATGCCTAAGGGTGTTGATTCATGATGCTTCTCCCATCTGTTAATGGTAGCACCTAAATCAACAAATGTTTTGACAAGAGCCGAGTTGTGTAAACAGACTGCTGCCGTTAAAGCCGACATTCCGTCAAACTGATGGTCGATGCCGTCTGGATAAGACTTGAGCAGCGTTATCAGTTCGGCCACATGGAGATCCGCTGTGCACCTTGAAATGTAGTCTTGAAGTTCGGTAGATGTGGCGATTACATTCATTAGGCAAAACTCTTGAGTAGTGCATCCAATAGATGCTGAACTGAGGTCTGAATTTTGGCAAGATCTGAAGCGTAGTCTGAGTTAACACTTCTGCTAATCGTCGGGTTGCGTGCTAACCAGCCATCCGCGAGGTCGTCCTGTTTCGAACTATTGTACACGCCAAGCATCGGCCTGAAGAGCACCATGGTTATCGATTGCTCGGTTAAGGCAACTCGCATTATGCACCCACGCATCCCACCCCCACAAGGCTCCGCCGACGAAGTAGGTGTGGTAGTCAGCGACTCGGAGATTGTAGACGGTGGTGATTTCGTTGAGTTGGGAGATCGATTCGATCGGAATCAGAGTCCCTTGACTGCTAACGAGCAGATCACCGACTTGTAATTCACCCGCAGGGACAAAACGTTCTTTAGCGGGTACGTAGAATGGATGCGGCGCTGCGCGAGAGCGGGAGAGGGTAGAGCAGGAGAAGAGGAGAACAGGACAACACGAGAGCTACAGCAGATAAAACTCACCGCGAGCTAATAGCATCTCGCCCACTTGGCTCTGTTCGAGCGGCTTGCGAACTTCGTTCTTTACTGGAGTCGCAGTTCAATTTACCCTTCCCATGTTACATGACACTGCATCGCCGCAAACATACTTCATTGAGAATAGCTCATGCGATGAAAAGTCAGCTCTGCTTTGAAACACTTTGGTCGTGCGCCACTGAGAATCAAACGGAAGTACGCCTAGCCTAGCGGCACACGGGTTAAACGATGGGCTGCAACAAACAGACAATCGAAAAATCAGGCTTCTTCGATCAGATAAACACGATTCATTTCCGTGACGTCGAGCGACTCGGTTTGGCCCGATGGCCAAGTGATTTTTAGACTTTCAATTTTGTCGCCTGCCGGTACTCCGAAATGCAATTGGTATGGACCTTGTGACAGATAACTTCCACCACCTATCACTTGACGACTCATTTTTCGTTTATCCGTCTCCAACTCGACCACAGTACCAATCGCATCGCGATTCGATTTCCGTCCTACCAAGCGAAGCGTTAACCAAGCCCCTTGCGTTTCGGTCTCGTTTTGAAGCACAACTGCCGGTTCATTGACATTGGAGAAAACAAGATCCAACTTGCCGTCGCGATTAAGATCTGGCGAGATCACTCCTCGACCGCAAATCTTCTTACTGAAAAAATCATTGGGGTCAAAATTAACTCGCACCAACTTGCCACCAGGACGATTCTGAATAAACAGCGGTTCTTGTTCGCGATTTCCATTGCTAGGAAATCGCATCACATGTCCATTGGCGACCACCAAGTCCTCGCGACCTGTTAGTGCGAAGTCGCCGCTGGTCGTGCCAAAGCCAACCAACAATTTCCCTAATGCGGTAATCCCCGTTCGTTCTGAGATGTGTCGAAAATTGGCTTTACCATCGTTGCGATAAACGGCGAAGGTTTCTCTTTCGTAGTTGGTGACAAATAAATCGCATTTCTGATCATTGTCATAATCAAAAATGGCCAAACCCATGCTTCCATTGGGAACACCCATATTGTCGAATGCTGTCGCTGAGATCACGCCGATTTCTTTGAATTGGCGATTGCCAAGATTTAAAAAGAGAAAATTATTCGTCGTATCGTTGGCGACATAGATATCTGGCTTTGAATCGTAGTTGACGTCAAACACGATTACGCCCAAGCCTTTACCTTCTGGAACTAGTCCATTCTTTCCTTCATCGCGGGTAAACGTTCCGTCGCCGTTGCTCCAATACAGCGTATCGGTGAGACCAGGAAACGACTGTGGCGTGCAGACATCGCGGCTGTCTTTGCCGCCACCACCGCACCGTGGATTATTGGCCCACGACCAATCGACGTAACCGGCAACATACAAGTCAACGTTTCCATCATTATCAAAATCGCCCCAGCCCGAACTGGTTTGCCATTTCACAGGATTAAGCGCAGCATGTTCCGTGGCATCACGAAACGTACCATCCCCACAATTCATCAGAAGCTGTATGCCGTAATATCCAGTGACAAGCAAATCGGGAAAACCATCCGCGTCAACATCTGCCGAGCTAACACCATGCGAATAGAACCCAATTCCTGCGACGTTGCTAAGTGCAGATACATCAGCAAACGTCGAATCGTGATTGCGATATAACTTGGAAGGTTGCCCCGTGAGCGGTTTTTCAAACTCGATGGTCCCACCCATCGGAAACATCAAATCGAAGCGACCATCCAGGTCGTAATCGATGGACGCCACTCCACCTCCCAAAGATTCCACAATCGAATACTGACCCGCCTCTTCGCCATTATGGTAAGTCGAGTCGACTGAAGAAGCTTTGGTGATGTCGGCAAAGCGGACCTGTGTGGGTTTCGCCGCCACATCGGCTGTGGCATTTTGAGTCAGAGACGAAGGATCAGGGGAATTCTTATCGTTTTCGCACCCCAACGATAGAAAACAAGCTCCGAGCATTAGGCCCAAGCCAACGAACTGCCGAACCATATCCTGAATGAGTACGAAGCCAGATTTAGGCTTATGACAACGCAGCATGGGAGGTCTCTCTCATTTCGGAGCAACGGCCGCCCCTTTGGCATGATACTCAGCCAGGGCTCTCATGTTCGGATCTTTTTGACTTAGCTCCGCGTAATGTTTGGCTAGAGCTTCGTGAGCCGGCCTGTAGTTCGGATCAACCGAAAAGGCACTATTGATCCAAAATCGACCGTTGCGTTCGGACTCATACTTTAGCAAAATCTCTCCCAGCTTAACTCGCACCGCTGGGTCACGTGGGTTCTCAATGATCTGATTGCGGAGCGGATTAACTTGCTCCAGCGCTTTTCGACTTTCGGACACAAAATCAAATTCTCGTTGCGCCTCTTCTACTCGTCCCAACTCTCGCAGGTTCACCGCTAAAGAGTATCGACTTTGCAAATCGCGACTATTTTTGGCAATAGCCAAACGCAGCCACTTTTCAGCTACATCATGATTACCAACTTCGGCCTCTAAATCCCCGAGATTCGATGCAGCTTCAAAGTATTCTGGAGACTCCTCCAACGAATCGTAAGATTCGGCAATTTCTTCCGGTGTCGATTTCAACACTTCTTCGAGTAATGATTTGGCTTTATCGGCATCACCAAGCGAACGATAGCAGATTGCCAAACTTGTCTTGGGGGCCTCGGGCCGAGACATATCTGCACATAACTCGAACTGGTCACGAGCTTCTTCCATTTTCCGTTGCAACATTAACACTCTTCCGAGTCGATAGCGCGACGGAAAGAAACCCGAGTTCCGCTGCAAAGACTTTTTATAAGCCTCTTCCGCCTGGTCCCACAACTGAAAGTACTCGTGCACGCGTGCCCGTCGATAATCCGGTCGTGGATCGTTCGGATAATCTGTCTGCCAAGCATCGAGCACTTGATTTAGATTTTCAAATCGGGAATGTGAAGCGAGACCATTTGCGTACGCATCACTTAGTTCATCAATATCACCAGCCCCAGCTTCCAACCACTTGAACAGTTGCACTTCTACCAATTCAAGAGAGCCAGCTTGGGCGGCCGCCATCGCCTCTTCCATTTGAATCGCCGTCTTGTCGCCGCCAAGCAAATTGGCCTTACTTAAGTGCCGATCCATGCTTGGGAAGTCCGCTTTTTTGCGAGAGATTCGAGCCCAGAGTAGCTCTCTTTCGGCATCATTGGGAAAATAACTATCGGCAAACTGAAGCCATCGTTCAGCTCCTTCGATATCAAATTTTGACAGTGAAGTACGGGCAAAGGAAAGTATCAAGCGTCCTGGAGCGCCCACAAACCAGCCGACGCCCAACATCACAACCAACAGACCGATCAACACCAACAAACGCAAACGGTTAGGGCCCTTGGTTTCTGTTTCAACAAAATCAGCCGACGTCCGTGAGGAGTCGGCTGACGATGGCTTGTTTTTTCGTGGCTTCGATGCCTTGCTCATAGATTAAGTCTTCCGGCATCCTCGCTACAAATTAGGGCATCTTTTTGAGCATCGCAGCAGCTTTAGCCTTGATCTCAGCTGGGTTGCTCATGGACATCAGCGCATCGAAATCAGCTTGCAATTCCTTGGCCTTAGCAGCATCGGTCTTCTCTAGCTGGGCCAGATATTCCATGCTCATCATACCGCCGCTACCCAAAGGTTTGCCATCTTCAGAAGCCGTCTTCAGCATCGACTTGATTTGTTCAGCGATTGGACTTGGAGTTGCCGCAATTTTCTCACCTTGAGTCGCTCCGCAGCCTACCAGAAATGCCGATGAGGCTATGACGATGGCAAACAAAACACGTTGGATCTTCATGTTCCTAATTCTCCAAAACTCACACAAATAATTTACGCGCACCCGTTACCGTCATTCTAAGATTCCCCACCAGGTAATAAATGGGGAGACAAATGAAGTCATTCAATTTATGAAAAAAAGAACCGGCCATTTTCACAGCCGGTTCTTTCTTCTTTGCAAATTTCTGCTACTCACACACGTAATCGTGCCATGTAGGCAGACAACGGTCTATTAACCACCAGTGGTGTCACTGAATGCTTCACCTCCACTTGCGGAACCCAAACCTTGGTATTCCAACAGGTCAACAGTTTGGTTGATGAATCGAACCGAAGCGTCACCCATGGTGTGCATGGTACCGCCTGGATGGCGAGAACGTGATGGGAACACACCGCTAGAGTCACCTTGTCCGCAACCATTGCAATCCATCAACGATGGGAATCTCCAGTTTGGAGTTGCCAATGTGTTGAATGCAGAGTTGTACTGACCAGGAGCAATCCAACGCAAACCAGCAACACTGCGATGGCTCGACGGACCAGCGCTCAAAGCGGCTGCACCAACTGCATCAAGTTCAGCTTGAGTTGGATACTTGCGAGTGGTGTTTGGACGAAGGGTTGAAACTGGAATGTTGTTTGCCCAGTCAGCCGAGGTGTCGAAGGTTGAACCATCGTTGTCACCCTTGTTCCATTCGCCCAACATAATGGTATTTGACAAACCGTCGCTTGCATCGGCCATCTTCTTGTAAACAGCGCGAGCAAACATACCGTTGGCTTCGCCCGTGTTGCCCAAGCCATAACCGATGTTTGAACCAAAGCACACGCCATAGTTGCTCTGACCAATTTCTGCACCATATGGAGCATCTTTGTCCGATGGGCACAAGAAAGCTGCCAACTTGGTTCGGCTAACAGCCAAAGCAGAAACGGTGGCTGGTGCAATGGCGGTACCGTTGTAATGCTCGGTATTCCACTTCAACTGATTGTACAACGGTTGTTGTTCAATGTATGGCAAAACCATGGTCAACGCAGAGTAACCATACCAGTTGTTATTCTGCATACCAGCACCTGGAACGTACTGCGAGTTTGCCCCTGCAGGGAAACGCTTGTATGTGTCATGGTACATGTGGAAAGCTAGACCTAGCTGCTTCATGTTGTTGGAGCAGCTAATACGGCGAGCTGCTTCGCGAGCGGCTTGAACCGCAGGCAACAACAACCCAACCAAGATGCCGATGATGGCGATAACCACCAACAGCTCAACGAGAGTAAAACCAGACCGAAGACGATGCCTCATTAGGAGATCTCCATAAAACGAGTAAGAACGTGGACAAGTAGAAAGTCTGTTAAGATGCCGCGAAGTCGCCCTTGGAATGGCCGCCTGAGCGCCCTCGTATGTTCGTAATGGTAGAGAATACTACCAATAATCATCGTGCATAGTAACGGAACGGACACAAATTTTCAACATAAATTCGTAAAAGTCGGTGCATAAGGCCCAATCTCCCCTTCCCAATCGCATACCAGACCCCTCCATATGGCTAGTCGTTGTGTTTAAAACAGACCTAACCATCCACTTGTTTTGCCAAAAATACTCACATCGGTACATCGCCAAGTTGGTAATTCCCAAGTGTCCAATAAAAAAGCCCGTTCACTGCTGAACGGGCCTTAAGATCTCGTAATCTAGTTATCAAAAACACACTGAACTTATTTCAGTTCACGGAAGCGAATGTTCTTATATTCCACCCACATTGGAGCTCCTGCATGCAACTGCAACGCCAAGATCCCATCTAACAACGCCAATTTCGGGTCAGCATCTGTGAAATCCACGATTTGAACGCCATTCAAATAATGCTGAACGTTGTTTCCCTTCGCGATGATGACGACATCGTTCCAATCATCAAGCTTAAATAGCTTTTCGAAAGCTGCTTGATCGACACCCGTAGGTGTAACGCTCTTTGTTCCGTCCGCATTCCAAACAACTTTTTCACCAATGCCCGTCAATCGGCCACGCTTTCCACCTTCGTCGTAAATAAATCCTGCAATATTGGGAAGCTTCAATTCATTGCGAATTTCATGCTGATAACCTCGCACGACCCATTTGTTGCCCACACCCTCGGTGATGTGCTTTGAGCGATATTGAATGCCCGAATTGTTGGTTGCATTGCAGCGGAACGACAGACGCAATTCGAAATCTTTGGTCGTTCCTTCTTTCCAAATGATAAACGTGTTTCCTTTGGCCACGTTCTCTTTGGTCGTTTCGCCATGGATCACGCCATCCTTAACCGACCATAGCCGTGGATCTCCATCCCAACCTGTCAAATCTTTACCATTGAAAATTGGCTTTAATTCGGGCGACTCGGCAGGCGCCTTAGGTGGCTCAGCCGCCACGACCGAACAACAAAAAAGGGTTAACGCCAGGAAGGAAAAAATTCGGCTCATGAAGCACTCCTCGAAATCGATAAGGCGGGAAAACGTAACACTTGTGTTGTACTCCAAGCCCACCAACTTATCCAGTATCAGTTTTTCCGGAGGATTAAGTACACACACCGTTGCTGCACGCAAACTTTTCGAGAGACTCTAGCTGAATTTCGATTCTGTTTTCAATTGTTCGACCGTCGATCCATTGCAACAAGCCCGCGTAGGCTTCAGCACATACCGCTGTTCCCCGATCTTTCGCCAAGATACTCAAGACCTTTTCCTGAGGCATGCCATCGCGATAAGGCCGGGCTGCCGTTAACGCTTCGAAAATGTCTGCCACCATCAAGACTCGCGCCTCCAACGGTAAACGAGATGACTCGATTCCGCGGAAATAGCCTCTCCCATCCCAACGTTCATGGTGTGCGCCCGCCACACTCGCCAATCCACTAAACGCAGGAACTTTCTGCAAAATCTCCTCGGTCAATCGCGGGTGAGTTTTCATGATGGCGAACTCCTCATCCGTCATTTTTCCAGGCTTGTCCAGAATGCGGTTGGATATTCCTAGCTTCCCTAAATCGTGAAGCAACGCGGCTCGCCGTAACGCGACAATGCGTTCTTGTTCCCACCCGAGAGCAGTCGCAATTCCAACGGAAATCGTAGCCACACCTTCGGAGTGTTTGTATGTCCACGGACTTTTGGCATCAACTACTTCACTGAAACCTTGGGCCACGCGATCCAAAAAGTCGCTCCCGACAGGATGCCGCAATTGAATCGGTTCGAGCTGAACAATGTCCGTCAAAAGATCTCCAGCGTTCCATAATTGTTGCCAATGCGCATCGCGACAATTTTTCACGAAGGCCCGACATAACGCGGGGTCAAACCAAGTGCCACTTCTTTGCTTGACCACATCGATCGCCCCCTTCAGCCCCGACTCGCGCCAAAAAACTTCGATCGTTTGTGAGATATTGAGTATCCTTCCCAACATCGAAATCTCTTCGCCCCGTTTTCCTAACGGATGGCCTTTTCCGTTCCAATGTTCATCCAAATCCAAAATTGCTTGAGCCGTGCGTTCGTTGAATCCAAGATGACGAGCAATGGTTGCCCCACGTTCGCAGCGAGTTTTTATAAGGTGCTTTGTCCCTTCCTGTCCATGTTTGGCTAAGGCCATCATGCGCAACAACTTATCCCAAGTACGACCTTCCGGGCTTACTTGCGACGCGACATATCGCACGTTACTCCACAACGATTGCCAGTTGACTGTTTTGAATTCACGCTTAACGGTACGATCATCGGCGCCAAACAGATAACTCACCTTGGAAGCATTGCTAGAGCAACCAAGATCTTTAAGCAACAGTGCGTAAAATAAGGCGGATTTGTCCTCGATCGACAGTCCCACAATTTGTGCAAGACGCATGCCTATGCCACATGATCGCGCCGCATGCCCCGCTGGCTGTCCTTCCGTCAGGTCAAGTGCGGTCGACATAGCTGCAATAATGTCCGACGCCGATATGAAATCAGTGACTCGGTTTTCGCTTTCGATCTGCAGAACTTCAGCGGACATTTCTGTAACCTCAAGGAGACGAGAATAGCACACTCAACCATAGCTCATGCCCCTCCTCTTAAAGGCCTTTTTAATCCCATTCCTGCAGGTGACGCCGGTCCTGTTGTAGCGGTCATTCCACTATTTCACGTCGTATCCCCCCGCCCTACGGCTGACCTGACTTACCACATGTCGCGCGAATTACTTTCGCTGGCTGCGGCCAAGAGTTACGATAAGGAGTCTGCTGCGATAATTCCCGCCAACATTTCACTTTCCGAATCATCTTATGCCCAACTACTCTTCGCGATTTAGCTTTTGGAAACTCACCCTTCTCGCGGTCAGCGCTCTGGCATTCAATATTGGACAGCAGACAACTCCAGTTTATGCACAAGATAAACGCCCCAATATCTTGTGGTTCGTTGTTGACGATATGTCAGCGAACTTCTCCTGCTATGGTGAGAAAACCATTACCACACCGCATGTCGACCGCTTGGCACAAGAAGGCTTGCGTTTTACCAATGCTTTTGTAACGGCGCCTGTATGCTCTCCTTGCCGCTCGGCGTTGATCACAGGGATGTACCAAACCTCGATCGGAGCTCATCACCATCGCAGCGGGCGAGGAAAAGAGAAAATTCACTTGCCCGCCGGCGTCGTGCCTATACCTAAACTGCTGCAAGAGGCGGGGTATTACACTTGCATCGGCAGCGGCTTGAAAGGCACGAATGCCCGAGGCATCCCCACCCAAAATGGATCGACGCCACTTGGCAAGACCGACTACAACTTTGAATGGGACCCCAAGATTTACTCAGGTGCCGATTGGTCTGAACGCAAAGTGGGTCAGCCATTTTTCATGCAAGTTCAATTGCTCGGCGGCAAGTTGCGTGGCGGCACAGACCAAGAAGCCCAGAAGCTGCTAACCGAAGCAGCCGAAGTCTTTGGGCAAGCCACCGATCCTCAGCAAGTTACGCTTCCACCCTACTACCCACATGATCCAGTCATTGCAAGAGACTGGGCTGCCTATCTCGATGCTGTTCGCTTTACCGATCAGCATGTGGGGAAAGTCATCGACCGTCTTAAACTTGAAGGTGAACTAGACAACACCCTGATCGTTTTCATGACCGATCATGGCATCAGCCATGCGCGCGGCAAACAGTATCTTTACGATGAAGGAACGCATGTCCCTTTGATCCTGCGTGGTCCAGGAATTCCAGCAGGTATTACTCGTGAAGACTTGGTAATGCACATAGACATAGCCGCAATTACTCTCGCGGCCGCTGGCATTGAAAAGCCCGCCACCATGCAAGCGGAAAATATTTTGGCTGACACCTATCAAAAACGTGCGCTGATTTTTGCCGCTCGCGACCGATGCGACGAAACCGTGGAACGTTTGCGCAGCGTACGCTCGGAAGAATATCTTTACATCCGCAACTTTTATCCCAAACGTCCACACTTACAACCCAACGCTTATAAAGATGGCAAATCCATTGTGCAAACGCTTCGCCAACTTCATGCAAACCAGCAGTTGCCGCAAATCACCGAAGACCTCCTCTTTGCACCAGAACGCCCACCAGAAGAGTTTTATCGCTGGCGTGAAGATCGCTGGCAAGTCCACAATTTAGCGTCCGCTCCAGAACATCAAGCCGCACTACTTAGGCATCGCGAAGAGCTTGATGAATGGATTGAACTCTCCGGTGATAAAGGGCCGGAAACTAAAGCTATGTACGATAGCGATATGCGAGTCTACGTTGGCAAAGGCAATCCTGAAGTGGAACGCAATATGGCGACCATGTTCGAGTGGGAAAAGGTCGGCAAATAGCGCCGATCGTGCCAACAGCACTGAGCTTATCGAACCAGCCAACTCACAAAACTGATCGTCTTGTAGTTATCTTTTTCATACAACAAACCGAGCTCTCCATTGGGCATTACTACCAAATTCGAATAAGCCGAACCTCCGGGAAAAACGTGCTTGTGGATTTCCCATGACCTACCATCATCGCGACTGGACCAGACTGTCATCGCTTTTCTATCCTTGCCGCGTGGGCTAGAAAAGAAAATGAGATTGGCATCTCGCGAATCTTTCGTTTCGGGCCATGAGTAGCGAAGAATATTGGCTTGGCAAACGGGAGTGTTAAGAGTTGAATCCAGAAACACTTTCCCCCAACTATCTCCACCATCGTCGCTGATTGCCATCGCGCGCACACCTTTGTCGTGGTAAGACCGCATCTGTTGCAAAACGCGACCATCACTTAATTCAACCACCGCAGATTCGTTTGTCCGAGCTTCGTGGACTCCTCCAAGTTTCCATGTATCACCGTGGTCATCGGAATAGATTACATGGCTACGATAGGGGTGCTCCTTGGGATCGCTGTGGTCTGAGTGGTTACACGGAATCAACAGCCTGCCAGCATATTTCCCTCGGCTCAACTGAATCCCATTTCCTGGACCGGTGGCGTACCACCGCCAATAATCTCGACGGGTTGTTTCGCTGATTCGCTTCGGAGAACTCCACGTTTCACCATCGTCCTTGGAAGACATTACATAAACATGGCGGACATCTTCACTCTTCCCCGCCATGATCTCCCCTTCGCTGTCGGTTCCTTTGTTCCAGGTGAGCAGCAACCAAATCGTCCCAGTGCTTTGATCCACGACGGGACATGGATTACCACAAGTATTGTCACCATCATCCCACAGCACCTTCAAATCGCTCCACGTTTTGCCGTTATCGGTTGACGTCTTAAGAACGACATCAATGGGTCCGGTGTCACCTCCGGTTCGACCTTCAGCAAAGGCCAGCAACTTGCCTCTCTGTGTGGCAACGATGGCCGGGATGCGCACTTTTGCATAACCATCTTTGCCTTCCGCAAACACGGTATGATGCACTAACGCCTTGTCGGTGTTCGCTTGCGGTTCCTGCGCCATTCCACTGGAAATGACACAACACCAAAGGATCAGGGAAAACCAGCGTAGTTGTGGCATAGAAGCACTCCGAAAACAAAACAACGCCGCGTAAAAACTCACGCGGCGTTGATCAGGTGATACGTTTTTCTAAAGGGTTATTCTAATGTGCCGAAGCGGCTTTATCACCCGCTTCAATACGCATTCCGTAGAAAGAACGCCATACAAAGAACTGGGCGACACAGAAGAAAACGCCTGCCAATACGAGTGTCATGGTCGGGTTATTGTCGTTCATCTTGTTGATTGACACAGCCAATTCAACGGCCAACAAACCGAAGAGCGTGGTGAACTTGATCACGGGGTTCATGGCAACCGAGGATGTATCCTTGAACGGATCCCCCACTGTATCGCCAACCACGGTCGCATCATGGAGATCGGTCCCCTTGGCCTTCAATTCCGTTTCAACCAACTTCTTGGCGTTATCCCAAGCACCACCCGCATTGGCCATGAAGATCGCTTGATACAATCCGAAAACAGCTATCGAAACGAGATAGCCAATGAAGAAGAATGGTTCGATAAACGCGAAAGCCAACGTCGAGAAGAAGACGCCCAAAAAGATATTGAACATCCCCTTCTGAGCATAGATGGTGCAGATTTCCACAACTTTCTTGGAATCCTCGACCGAAGCTTTGGTGACACCTTCCAACTTGATGTTTTTCTTAATGAACTCGACAGCGCGATACGCACCGGTTGTCACGGCTTGCATCGAGGCGCCAGTAAACCAATAAATGATCGCTCCACCTGTGACCAAACCGAGCAAAAATGGTGGATGCATCAAAGATAGATTTTGAAGCAACTCGGGCTTCAATCCTTCAGTTAAGCCCATGATGATCGAGAAAATCATCGTGGTTGCTCCGACGACTGCCGTTCCAATCAAAACGGGCTTGGCCGTAGCCTTGAAGGTATTGCCTGCACCATCATTTTCTTCAAGAAAATGTTTCGCCTTTTCAAACTGTGGAGTCAAACCATATTTGGACTCTAGTTCCTTTTCGATACCAGGCAATTGCTCGATCATCGATAACTCAAAAACCGATTGCGCGTTATCCGTAACCGGTCCGTAGGAATCCACCGCAATCGTAACAGGTCCCATGCCCAAGAAACCAAAGGCCACCAAGCCGAATGCAAATACAGCAGGTGCCTTCATGATTTCACCAAAACCTAGGGTGCTGATCCAGAAAGCGATTGCCATCAAGCCTACGATCACTAACCCCAACCAATAAGCACTGAAGTTACCAGCAACTAAACCAGACAGAATGTTTAAGGATGCACCACCTTCCCGCGAAGAGGTTACCACTTCGCGCACATGCTTAGACTCCGTCGAGGTAAAGATCTTTACTAACTCAGGAATGATTGCCCCAGCTAAGGTTCCACAAGTGATAACGGCGGAAAGCTTCCACCATAGGGTATCGTCCCCACCCAGACTTGGAACAAGCACCGCTGATGCAATAAAAGTGAGAACAACAGAGACAATCGAGGTAATCCAAACCAGAGCCGTTAGTGGCTGCTCGAAATTCATGCTATCCGCATTCTTGTATTTCGACTTCGCCATTTGAGCATTGACCAAGTACGACGCAGCGGATGCGACCACCATCATCACTCGCATCAAGAAGATCCAGACCAAGAGTGGCACTTGTACCTGAGTCTCGCAGGCCAAAAGAATAAAGGTGATTAACGCAACGCCCGTTACACCGTAGGTTTCAAAACCGTCTGCCGATGGTCCCACGGAATCACCCGCATTGTCACCGGTACAGTCCGCAATCACACCGGGATTTCGGGCATCGTCTTCTTTGATCTTGAAGACAATCTTCATTAAGTCCGAGCCGATGTCTGCAATCTTAGTGAAGATACCACCCGCTATTCGCAAAGCGGCTGCCCCCAACGACTCACCAATCGCGAAACCAATAAAGCAGGCACCTGCATACTCGCGAGGAACAAAAAGAAGAATACAGAGCATCAAGAACAATTCGACGGAAATCAACAACATGCCGATGCTCATGCCCGCCTTGAGTGGAATCTCATAGCAAGGAAAGGGCTTGCCATGCAAACTGGCAAATGCCGTTCGCGAATTAGCAAAGGTATTGATGCGAATTCCAAACCACGCCACAAAATAACTACCCGCGATACCAACGAGTGAAAACAACAAAATGATGACCACTCGATCGATAGGCAAACCGTTGCCACCCTTAAATGGCACCAATTTCCCAAAGTAGACGCCCACGACCACGGCAATAAACGCCCACAGAATCAGCAAAAACTTGCCTTGTGTGAGCAAATACGTTTTGCACGTTTCATAGATCAGCTCTGAAATATCTTTCATCGAGCTATGAACCGGCAAATTTTTAAGTTGGTAGAAGAACACTAACCCGAACACAAACCCTAGACCACTGATCACCAAACCGACCAGCAGCAACGTACGCGGAGATAAGCCCATCATGACGGCGGAGTCAAAGTCGGGTAGAACGAGATTGGCCTCGCCCCCTTCATGTAGCTCCTCCGGCGAAAATGCGATTTGGGATTCGTCGAGTCCTTGCTGGAACCCCATCACTAAATTGGGTGCGGCCATGACCATCCACAGGCCAAGCACCAGCCCAAGCAAATGGCGTACTGAAAATTGAACAGAACTCATTCTTATTCCTCTAAAGAGTGGGTTAGTTCGGGGAATTTTGCAAAAAGGGCTGTTTTCCCAAACTTTTTTAGTCTAAATCCTACAAAACGCCTTTAAGCACGCATTGAGGGAGCTTTATACGCCACAAGTTATCCACGATATGCTATTGTCGTCAACCAACCTGTAGCAAATTTATTTATGCTGGCACTCTTTTTCTACTTCTTTTTAGGTAATTCTTAAGAAAATGATCGCTTTTTTACCGTGCGGAGTCGCGTAGGATACGTTTTGTCGCACCTCGCTCAGGCGATGTCTGGATGTGCATGCCGTTCGGAGCCCCTCACTCCATCCGTTGTAACTTTTCTACTTCGCCGCAATAATGCACAAAACGCATGACGACCGCATGATCTTTGCGAAACGCTCATTGCCCCCAATCTCGTTCGTGCCGCTTAGATTCCAAGAGTAACGAAACGAATCCCTCATGGAACTCGATCAACTTCGACACTTTCTACTAGTCGCTGAGCAGGCAAACTTTACTCGGGCTGCCGAATTGGCTTTCCTCTCGCAGTCGGCCTTAAGCCGCTCCATTGCAAGACTCGAAGAGGAGTTGGGACGTCCCTTATTCGAAAGGCGAACACGCCACGTCACACTTACCGATGCTGGGCAACTTCTTATACCACGAGCACGACAAATTTTGAATTTAGTGGAAGATGCTAAAGACGAACTGATCGACGATGGAACTTCGGGAAGGCTACGTTTAGCCGCAATACCAACCATCGCCCCCTATTTTTTGCCCGAACGGCTAAGAGACTTTCAGCAACACCATCCGCAAGCTCGCTTGTTGGTACAAGAAGAAACGACAGAGCGTTTGCTAAAAAAGGTCGTCGACGGTGAGGTCGATATCGCCATCGCGGCTCTACCGATAGAACAAAGATACTTGAAGGTAGAGCCGCTATTTGAAGAAGAACTCTTGCTGGTGATGGCTGCCTCTCATCCTCTTGCAGACAAAAAAAATATTCGCGCCGAAGATATCGAAAGCTTGCCTTTCGTTTTGCTTGGTGAAGCCCATTGCCTGACCGACAACGTCCTCTCCTTTTGTCGGCAAAAATCATTCCATCCCGTTTCTGTCGAACGGACGAGTCAACTTGCGATGGTGCAGGAGCTAGTTTCGTTGAACCATGGTATCAGTTTGGTTCCGAAAATGGCTCAACGGTTGGACAACAATCCCAATCGCCTTTACCGCTCATTAACGGCTCCCAAACCTAGCCGAAAAATCGTGATGGTTACCAATCCCTATCGTTACCAAAGCAAGTTGCAAACCAAGTTTGAGGAATCGCTGCGAGAGCACGCCCGCTTACGAGTTTAACGTCCACGAGTTTAGTACCGACGAGTTTAGTGGCGCAGGAATAGACTTGCGTCCGATTTTCCACCAAGTTAATCGTCCATCAGGTTGATTCCAACCACCGATGACTTCAAAATAGAAACACCTCACCTTCCCCCCACCTTAGTTCCGCTTGGCAAAACCGCGTATGACGTCTCGTCCTAGATTGCTTCCGTCATTTTGTGGCGTTGCTGCTTGTCTACTTTGGCTATGTTCATTTGCCTTCGCACAAAGCACCACCGAGTCGATTCAACAAAGGTGGGAAAAGGAGGTACGTCCGATATTCTCCACACAGTGCCTCAGTTGCCACAATGCCGTCAAGCAATCTGGGCAACTCAACTTGGAATCGATCCAGGGTCTAGTGGGAAATAGCCTTAGCGGTGCTGTATTTGATCCGCAGAACAGTTCCGAAAGCTTGTTGCTCAAAGTTCTTTCCGTTAACGCTGAATCGCACATGCCTCCCAAAGGCCAACTTGCGGATGAAGACATTGCTGTTATCGCTTCCTTCTTGAAGGATTTGTCGACCATTTCGGATCGATCGATTTGGGAAGCGGTATCCCCAAAGATATCCTCTGCGACCACATCGAACGCCGAACTGTATCCAGTTCATATTCCCGCTCATCTGGTTATCGATTTGGAGATAGCGAAAAGCTGGGGAGAGAAAGGGATTACACCCGCACCAAGAACAACTGACGCTCAGTTCGCCCGCCGGCTGTATCTCGATTTGATGGGTCGAATACCGACCACCGCAGAACTCGAACAATTCCTTGCCTCAACCGATTCCGCCAAACGCGATGTGCTCATTGATACTTTGTTAACCAGTCCCGAACACGCACTGCATTTATCAGAGTTGCTGACGGCACTTTTCTTGGGTCGCAAAGATGTTGGACCGATCCGTCAAGCCAAAAAGGTTGGCTGGTACGACTATTTACAAACCGCGATTCAGAATGATCGCCCGTGGAATGAAGTTTCATCCGAAATCTTGTTAGCGCGGCCTACGGATAAAAACCAAGAAGGGGCTGTCTGGTATCTCTATTCTCGAAAGAACAATCATCAAGAAATCGCGGAAGCGGTCTCGCGTGATTTTTTTGGGGTGCGGATCGATTGTGCTCAGTGCCATGACCATCCTTTGGCGGATGAGATCTTGCAAAAACACTATTGGGGACTCGCAGCCTTCTTCAATCGCAGTACCAATGTAGACACACCGAAAGGTCCGCGAATCGCTGAGTCGGCGATAGGAGGCTTTTCTGACTTTGCGAACATTCGAGGCTCTTCTGCCCCTAATGAACTTGTCTTTTTGGGCACCAATGTGGTTGCCGAAATGCGACCCGCTAAAGATTCGAAAGAAGAAGACCGGGAAGAGTTGTATTCTCCAGGGAACGACGGCGAGCCCAAGATTCCCAAGTTTTCACGCCGACAACAATTTGTAGAACAGGTGCTTGAAGGGCATCCCATGCTCGCCCAAGCCATGGTGAATCGCATGTGGGGACACATGTTCGGACGTGGTCTGATCCACCCGGTAGACGCCATGGATTCCTTTCATCCAGCCAGCCACCCCGATTTACTCCAATGGTTATCGGGCGACTTTGAACGGTCAGGTTACAGATTGCGACATTTACTTCGCAACATAGCCCGCAGCCAAACGTATCAGCTCGGTGTTAGCGAAAACGCACCACAGGACCCAGCCCTTTTTGCTTCGGCTATTGCCAAGCCATTAACGGCAGAGACATTTTATCGTTCGCTAGATATCGCACTCAAGCTGAAGAACCAGGAACAGTTTTTGAGCCTGGAGAATCGGGTTGCTTTTGCGAATCTGTTTCCTGATGTGTTGGTAGAAGAGAGTTTCGCCAACGTTAGCCAAGGCTTGATGTTGACCAACAGCGAGTTAATCAACAAGTTCGTGTCTGTCGAAGAATCCGCCTGGCTAGCCGAGCTAGCGTCCCAAGCCGATATCGCACAGACGATTGAGATTTTGTTTCTGACCACCATGCACCGCAGGCCTGATGAAGAAGAAAAACAACGTTGCCAAGAATATCTATCAAACTCGTCACGACCACGAGCCAAACTCATAGAAGACTTAGCTTGGGCTTTGCTTACTTCATCCGAGTTTCGTTTCAATCATTAAGCGCGAGGTGCAATCTAATATGCCATCGTTTGTAGAGCCTTGCGCATCAGGCAATGTCCATGGGCATGTCGATCATCGTTTGCACCGTCGCTTGTTTTTGCAAGGGAGTATGGCAGGGGCCGCTTCTGTCGCGAGCTTCCAAGGTCTCTTTACCCTTCCCGCATATGCTCAAGAGGCCCAGAAGAAAGGGAAACGCTGTATCCTGCTGTGGCTATGCGGTGCACCAAGCCAGTTCGAAACATGGGACCCTAAACCTGGCCGACCTACCAGTGGCCCCTTCGGTTCGATCCCATCCGTCATACCTGGTGTTCATGTTAGTTCGCTGATGCCCAAGTGCGCGACCATTCTCGACAAGCTCACTGTCATCCGATCGATGAAGACGGACCAGAATGAACATTTTCAGGCGATCGACTTATTGACACGAGGCGAACCACCTCGACCACCCTTTACACGCCCACTTCTCGGCTCCGTCTTGGCACAGCAATTCGGGCAATTGGACCATCCTGTTCCTCAATTTGTGTTGCTCGATCCTTGCCCCGAAGGAAATGAATTTCGAGCATTCAAGGCAGGTAATTGGGCAGGCTGGTTGGGTGCCGAGTATGGACCAGTCCGATACGGTGGACAATACAAAATCGAAAACGTTATTCGTCCCGATGACCTATCTGAAGTCGATCATGCGGACCGAGAAGCTCTTCGATCGTTTCTTAGCAAGAAGTTTACCAACGATCATCAAGAAGCTTCCGTAAAATCGTACAACGCAATTTTCGAGCGAGTCAAAGGACTCATGAAAGCGGCTCCGCTCTTCGATCTTAATGCGTTACCCGAAGCAGATCGCCAACGTTATGGGCCAGGCACGTTTGGTTTACATACGTTGTTGGCTCGGCATCTCATTGAGAACGGTTCCACTTTTGTGATGGTCGCCAACGGGATGCCGTGGGACTGCCATGTATTTAATCATGAAACGCATCAGATGTTGGTTCCCGAATTGGATCGCGTTGTATTCGAGTTGCTACATGATCTATCTGAGCGAGCGATGTTGGACGACACCTTGGTTCTAATTATGGGTGAGTTCGGGCGTACGCCGCATTTGAACGAGGCACGCGGTCGAGACCATTATCCGAACGCTTGGAGCATGGCGATGGCTGGTTGTGGCATTAAGCCTGGCGTGATCTATGGAGCAACGGATGAAAATGGAGTTGATGTTGCTGAGAACCCCGTCGACCAACGGCGTCTGTTTGCGACGATCTATAAAGCTCTTGGGCTTGATCCGTATCAAACTTATGACTTGCCTGGTTTTCCAACATTCCATCGCGTCGAACAAAATGCTGCCCCCATCGCCGAACTATTGGCGTGAGATACGAACATGAAATTGGAACTAAAGAAAACAGGTCGGTATTCCTTTCCGATGGGCTTGCTAGACTTTTGCCTACCAGCCAACGTCCAGCGGGCTTACGCGGCCTGTATGGATGGCATCTACGCGCTTGATCTTCCACCAGCGGATAACAATCGGGATAAGCCCGTGCCCAAACGCATTGGTGGCCATGACAGTTACGTAAGCTCGATTGCTCTAAGTGCGAACAACACAACACTCTATTCGGCAGCGTATGATGGTCGCGTTCATTCTCGAGCCATCAACGAAAGCACATCCGATTCTGTAGAACCAACCTGGAACGAGGCCATTCATTCATTTTGGTCCTGGCAAATGGTATTGTCGCCCGACGAAAAATGGTTGGCTTCGGTCACAGGACAATATCTGGCTGGGGCTGAAGACTACACGCCGCAACCAAGTTCGGAGGCAACAGTCAAACTAATGGATGCGGTCCAGGGTAAAGTGATTCATGCATGGAACATGTTGCCCTCGGTTCAATGCGTAACGATTGACCCGTCATCAAAGTATGTCGCAGCGGCCAACCTCATGGGTGATGTGGCAGTCTACGAGATTGAAACGGGGCGAGAGGTCGCAACCTGGCGCACGAAGAGCTTTACGAGTTGGGGCATCATTAAAAGCCACTGTTACATAGGTGGCATCTTCGCCCTAATGTTCTCACCCGATTCAGCAACTCTGTATGTGACAGGAATGGGAGATATGCGCGATCCCATGGCGGGCAATGGCAAGCAATTGTGGCAACGCTTTGATTGGAAAAAGTCCCCACCCGAAAAGATACAAGAGTCACACGCAGACGATACAGGTGAAGGGCTCATGGAAGCCCTCGCCTTCCATCCATCGGGTAAGTACTTTGCGATGGGGGGGCGATTGCGAGGTGGCAATTGGAATGTCGGCTTCTTCGATTCAGACAGCGGTCGCTTAATCGGTCAAGCGAAAACGGGGATGAGAATCACCACCATTCGCTTCTCGGCAGATGGCCAAAACGTTTTCTTTGGGGGCATGCAAGGCCAGCCGGGTCTGAAAGATGGCAAGTTTCCGGACTTCGGTTACCTAGAACGTTTTGCGATCACCGAAGCAGGTGACGTTTAGCAAAAAAGGTCCACCGAGCAATTACCCGATGGACCTTTACTTGATGAATCAAACTCGTGAAAAACTAATCTTTCAGTGGCAAAACTTCGACTTTACGAATTGACACCACACTCCCTGGATCGTGCTGCTGGAAAGCGAAATGCCCAGCCTTATACGTCTTGGCGAAGTCCATGTATTCATACAGTTCATTGCCATCTACGGTGATCTTAACGCGCGTCATTTCGCGACCGCGCCACACATCGTCACGAACTTCAATTTCATACACAAACCAAGTGTCTGGCTTCACCAATTGCTTGTAGACGTGGCAAAAACCGTACAAAGAGCCAGTGCGAATGGGATCGGTATGGGTGCTATCGATTTGGGCTTCGTAGCCGTCCATGAAACCGGGCTTGCGAGTGGTTCGGAAGTAAAGGCCCGAATTCCCTTTGTCATTGATCTTTACTTCAGCACGATACTTGAAGTTCTTATAAGGACCTTCAACACAAACCAACATCGAAGGCTGGCCGGTTCCAACGATCATGCCATCCTTCAATTCCCATTTGCTTTGCTCGCTTCCAACGCGTTCCCATTTATCCATTGACTTGCCGTCGAACAGCGTAATCCATTTGTCGTCTTGAGCCATGCTAACATTTGCTAACGCCAACGCAGCGAATGCGACAAAGCTAAACATGGTGTAATAAACTCGTTTCATCAGGTGGGTCCCATCATGCAGAAAAAGAAGGTAACTAAATTTGAATCGTTCGCAGCCTATCGGCCACGCTTCGTTTGCTAAGACAATTCGGGCAGCACAAACCCTTGACGATATTCGCGTTTGAAGAGTTTGTTGGCTTCGGGGCTAGTCGACAATTCGGTCTTTGGATCGATCGACAATTCCTGACCGAGATAGAATTTGGTGGTACTAAAATCGACGCCGTTTTCTTTGAGATGTTCTTCAAAGCTTTGCATCGTATCTGCCACATACTTATCGGACGACATGAGGCTTGGGCGGGTTCCCACTGTGACCTCTTTGCCCAAACGATAGGAGACGTTTCCAAGATGGGCAAGGGCACTCGACAGATGCCCATCCTCGATATCAAGGTGCAGATCTTTGTAATCTCGACTCTTAACAGCTTTGAGGAAATTTGCAAAATGAGCTTGATAGCTGCCGCCACTCCAACGACCTAATTCATTGCCGTCGTAGTCGAAGGCGATACCCGAAGTATAGTTTGGCCCGACAGCGTAACCGCTGGTGCCGTACCAAATGTTGCAGGCCCCGTCGAATGGCCCACCTTTCAATCCGAACGTAATCTTGGTCTTGATATCCAGGCCGCGAACATCGGAAATCAACAAAGCATCGTCCCATTGGTAAATGCTTACTTGGCTATTCGCCACATCACCATTATCGATGTATCCCAAGCGGCCACCAATGCTGACAACCTTCTTAGGCAATTCTTGTTTGCCCAAGCCCCACCGCGCTTTATCGAGCTCATGCGGATTTTGATTTCCCAAATCGCCGTTGCCTGTTTCAAACACCCAATGCCAATCGTAATGCAGTCGTTTGCGTTTTGGCAAAACCTTGGGGGCTGGCCCGCACCACAAATCAAAGTCCATTCCCTCCGGTACTGGGGCATCGCTCTCGACTAGGCCGATACTACCGCGTCGACGATAACAGATAGCTTTCGCAACCTTCACGTCACCAATCTTGCCGCTCTTTACAAATTCAAGTGTGTCTCGCATGCCACGCATACTGCGACTTTGCACGCCCATTTGACACATGCGTCCAAGCTTTCGAGCCCATTGGGTCATCACGCGACCTTCGTGAACATTGTGGCTACATGGCTTCTCGACATACACATCTTTGCCAGCTTGCATCGCCCAAACCGCCATCAACGCATGCCAATGATTTGGCGTGGCGATCGAAACAGCATCGATCGTTTTATCTTCCAAGAGTTTACGAACATCTTGCTCGTAACGCGGCGGCGTTTTCATTCCTTCAAAGCGTTTGACATGTTTTTTGTACGCATTTGGATCGGCATCGCAGATCGCGACCAAATCAACTTCTGGATTAGCCATCCATTCGCCAACGTGTGCCCCCCCTTGTCCATTCACACCAATAACGGCGACTCGAATTTTATCATTCGGCCCCGCTGGCTTGCTTGTCTCTTCCTGGGCCACCGCTTGCTGAAATGGGCGAGCTGCGAGGGCAGCTGCGGCGGTTGCTAACGCAGTGCGATCCAAAAATGCTCTTCGCGTAAGACTCATGAAAAGATCCTCAATGGGGATTTGGGAGGGATAATGGACTAAATGCCATTTTGGCGTAAAATGCCCCTCTGAAATAGAGCCCCATCGCCGTTTTGGTAGGAAAATCAGGGCAACAGCCCCCCTTGGGATTCTTCTAATCGATTCTCTGTTCGAGTACTATACGCTCCAAGTACTACACAATCCGTCACGTACCCAACCCGCAGCATTCGAGCACGGTACATGATTTACTGGGCGGATGTTGCAACTTGGTGGGCTGCTGTTTTAATCCACTTGCCAATTAACGACCACATCGCTGTTAATCTCGCTTGTTCTCATTTAGGTGCTACATGAATTCTTCGCGACTGTTCCCTGTTTCGTTCCTCGCTCTTATCGCCGTATGCTGCTTAGCCCCCGCACTGCTCAACTCGAACGTTGCTGCCAAGACAGCCTATGTCGAGCCAGGCACGGTTAAGCCAATCGATGTCAATATGCACGATTTCATGGAAGGCGTTTTTCAAGCTCCTTACAAACGCTTGAAGATCGCGATGGCACAAGAGCCGGCCGATAACGCTGCTTGGAAAGCCGTTCGATCTGATGCACTCATTTTGGCAGAAGGTGGAAACCTTTTGCTCTCCCGTTTGCCGACAGAAAATCCAGCCGATTGGGTAAAGCATAGCGAACTTTCACGCGATGCAGGTGGTGAGTTTGTCGCCGCTGCCAAGAAGAAAGATTTTGCTGCTTCCAAAGCGGCTTATGAAAAAATGCTCAATTATTGCAACGATTGCCACAAGCAATTCGAAAAGGGTCGACATATCTTGACTCCCTAATCTCTAAACTCAACTCAACTTGAAATCGAATCGCTGCTATTTGAGTCTTCCATGAGCCTTTACATTCTGTTGCCGCTTCTCGCTATGCTCTCCTCCCAATCATCACCGCGCCAAATACTGGCACTCGGAGATTCGTATACGATTGGAGAAAGTGTAGCGGAAGAGGAACGCTGGCCCAATCATTTACAGCGTTTGCTCATCGCCGATGGAGTCGACTGTGGCAAACCGCAGATTGTGGCCAAGACAGGTTGGACCACCGATGAACTCGAAAAAGCGATCGCCGAAACGAAACTCGCTGAACATTACGATCTGGTCACTCTATTGATTGGCGTCAACAATCAATACCGAGGTCGCGACGCAGCGCAATATCGCTTGGAACTTCGTAAGCTGATTGAGTTCGCAATCAAAAAGGTTGACAACAATTCGCAGAAGGTGGTGTTGGTGAGTATTCCGGATTGGGGCGTGACTCCATTTGCCAAAGGACGAGATCGCGAAAAGATCGCTGCTGAAATCGATACGTATAATCGAATCAAAAAAGAGGAAGCGGAGCGAGCAAAAGTCCACTTTGTAGACATCACTGACATCACCCGTGACATCTCTGGCGCCAAAGCCGACCTCATCGCTACCGATGGACTTCATCCGTCAGGCAAAATGTATCACGAGTGGGCCAAACGCGTCTTGCCTATCGCCAAAGCCAGCCTCAAGCCCTAACGCTTTCTCGACTAGGTTACCCCTCTCTTTTTACGACTATAGTTCTCAAACGTCCGCTCGCCAACTGCTCTCCGCAAAGCAATTATGGCACGCTCGACATCCGTTTCATTCGTGTACAAAGGCGTAATTCCAAATCGAATCATGGACGGCTCACGGTAATCAGGGATCACCTTAAAATCATGGATGAGAGATTGAGTGATCTGCCACGCATATTGGTGACGGATCGAGACATGTGACCCGCGATGATTTTCCATTCGCGGCGTCACCAGCGAATATCCAAACTCTTTCGGAATCGTCTCCAGTCCTTCCATGAATCGATTCGTCAACTCTAAGGAGCGCGTCCGGATTTGAGCCACTCCAGCTTCTAGCACTAGGTCAACACCTGGTTCAATGGCCGCCATACCCAAAATGCAAGGTGTTCCAACCGCAAACTGCTCGATACCTTGCTGAGGCTTATAAATGTCAGAGAAGGCAAATGGCTCGGCTGCTCCAAACCACCCTTGAATTGGATTTCGCAATTGCGATTGCAATTCCCGACGAAGGTACAAAAAGGCAGGAGCCCCTGGTCCTCCATTCAAGTATTTGTAGCAACACCCCACGAGCATATCGCAGTTGCTTTTTCGAACATCGATCGGCAACGCACCGACCGAGTGACTGACATCCCAAATCACCTTCGCCCCAATCTCTCGGGCCCGCGAATTAAGCCGTTCCATCGAAAAGAGATAGCCACTTTGGTAATGCACATGAGATAGTACGACAAGCTTGGTACTTGACGTCATTCGCTGGATCAGGCTGTTCTCAACTTTCTCTGGGGAACATTGCGAAAGATCCATCTGATCGAGAACAACCCTGCCCGAAGTGCGGGCACATAGGCCCTGAAGAATATATAAATCCGATGGAAAATTGGTTGAGTCTGAAAGGACCATGCTTCCAGGCGCAAACGTATCGAGACATGCCTGAGCCAACTTGAATAGATTCACAGATGTAGAATCACCTACTAACACTTCATCTGCTTCGGCACCGATGAGCCGTGCGATTTTCTCGCGAATACGGAAGGTCAGGGGCAGCCAATGTTGGTTCCAACTCCGAATCAGCTCACGTCCCCATTGCTCTTGGACTACATGGTTTAGTATGTCTCGAGTTGCCAAAGGAAGGCGACCGAGCGAATTTCCATCGAGGTAGACCGTTTCGGGATCGTCGATAAAGAATCTCTCTCGAAACAAATCCGAGAGGGTTGGAATTTCATTTTTCGCCATAATCCTGCTCAGCCTTCTCTTCGCGATGACGCAACCCGTTGCCAGCTTCTGCGGTTCGTGCCAAAATCTGCTGACGAAGCCATCGATCTACATTAGGAGGTTCGGCAACCCATGATCCATATCGACCTCTCCAACAAATGTGCCCTAATTACAGGGGCATCGCAAGGGCTAGGGGCCTGTACGGCTCAAACACTGCATCAGGCGGGTGCCAATATTGTCATCAACTATTTCCCTGACCCGGAGGGACAGAATGCTCGAAAGGCCGACCAAGTCGCTGCCCAGTTATCGACCAGAGTGGCTACTTTTGGAGCCGATGTTCGGAAGCCCGAAGATTGCAAGCGAATGATTGAGTTTGCCAAAAACAAGTTTGGCACTCTCGATATCGTTGTCAACAATGCGGGGATCATTCGCGACAAGACCGTTCGGAAGATGTCAGAAACAGATTGGCAAGATGTTATCGACACGAACCTGTCTGGCGTTTTTCATGTGTGCCAAGCGGCAGCCGAGTCACTTGCCGAAAATGGGCGAATCGTCAATCTAGCTTCTATCAGTGGCGTTATCGGTTTCTTTGGTCAAGCCAATTATTCGTCGGCTAAAGCGGGTGTCATTGCCCTCACTAAAGTTCTGAGCCGTGAGTTAGCCAAGAAAAATATCACCGTAAACGCCGTCGCTCCCGGTGTGGTCCTCACAGAAATGGGCCAATCCATACCTGAAACCAGTCGCAATCAGATGCTGCAACAAATCCCGCTTGGCCGCTTTGGAGAGCAAGAAGATATTGCCAATGCGATTTTGTTTCTATGCAGTCCGCTAGCGGGTTATATGACCGGTCAAACTTTGCATGTGAACGGCGGTTGGATTGGATGAGCAAGCGAGTTGACACGAAACTTTGTTCTGTGGAAGAAGCCGTCAAGAGAATTCCTTCAGGATGCACCATTGCCGTTGGAGGATTTATCGGTTCGGCTCATCCGGAGGCCATAACAGCAGCCATCGAAAGGCTGTTTTTTGAATCTGGTGGCCCGCGCGATTTGACGTTGGTCTACGGAGCTGGTCAAGGCGATGGCCAACAACGTGGCCTCAATCACTTAGCGCATGAAGGCTTGATCAAACGAGTCATCGGAGGGCATTGGGGTTTAGCTCCAGCGCTTGGCAAACTTGCAATTGCCAACAAGATTGAGGCCTACAATTTTCCCCAAGGAGTTCTTTGTCAGCTCTTCCGCGATATCGCTGCTCGACGTCCTGGTTGCGTGACACACGTCGGTTTAGGAACCTTTATGGATCCTGTGCATGGTGGAGGACGTCTTAACTCACGTACAACCGACGCGTTGGTGGAGCGTGTTGAATTGGGAGGTCAAACGTTTCTTTGGTACAAGTCTTTTCCTATCCACGTTGGCCTAATAAGAGCAACAGCTGCAGATTGTAATGGTGGGCTCCTATTCGACGAAGAAGCGATACTCGGTGAGGCTTTGGCTATCGCGCAAGCGGCGCACAATCACAGTGGCATCGTCATTGCTCAAGTCCAACAAATCCTACCCTACCCTGCTCCACCTCATTCAATTCGAGTGCCGGGAATATTGATCGATCACATCGTGGTTGCGAACCTCGCGGAGCATCCACTCACTTTTGCGGAAGCGAGCAATAGAACTTATTTTTCGCCCTCAAGTGATAAAGAAGTTTACAGCCGCGAATCCTCCTCCTCCCTAGCTCTCGGCGACGAACGCTACATCATTGCTTCACGAGCCTGCGACGAGCTCATTCCTGGTTCAATCGCGAACTTGGGAATAGGAATGCCCGAGGGTATCTCTATAATAGCCAAAGAACGAGGCTTGCTCGATCAATGCACTCTGACCATAGAAAGTGGGCCTATCGGCGGAGCACCGGCAGGTGGCTTGAGCTTTGGTGCATCTGCCTTTCCGCACGCCATTATTGATCAACCAGCCCAATTTGATTTTTACGATGGGGGCGGGCTTGATTTCGCCGCCCTGGGAGCAGCCCAAATCGATTCGCTGGGTAATGTCAATGTTTCCAAATTTGGCTCCCGCATCGCAGGAATTGGTGGCTTTGCCAATATCGCTCACAATGCCAAGAAGATCGTCTTCTGCGGGACATTCACGACCAATGGACTCGAGGTCACCTGCCAGCATGGAAACCTATCCATAGTTCGGGATGGCCAGACGAAAAAGTTCGTGGAGCAGGTTGAACAGGTATGTTATGCAGCCGAAAACAGCAGTCCTTACCAAACTGAAGTACTCTATATCACCGAACGAGCCGTTTTCCGCAAATGTAATCTGGGATTAGAACTTATCGAAATAGCTCTTGGTGTCGATTTAGAGCGCGACATATTGGCGCAAATGGCGTTTCGACCTGTGATTCGCTCGATTCGAACCATGCCAAGTCACTGTTTTCGGAACCGTACTCCGTAATAAGGTAAGAACCTGTTATTTCTTGGCGATACCCAGTTTTTTGCAAGATGAGAATCGTTAAGATAAAAGAAAGCCTGAAATTAGCTCTCGCTACATATACTCTCCAAGGACCATAGCACTATGAATCGCAGATTATGCTTGATGCTTCTCGGCATGGGCTCGGCATCGTTAATATTAGGTTGCGGAGGCCGATCGCAAAGCGCAGATACGGAATCATCCAACCTCAAGCCGTTGGCGGTTTTCTATGGGCGATTCGTTAGCTCCAATCGTGGCCGCGGACCGAAAGATGAAAACGAACTGAAAGAGTTCATCAAGAGCCGTCCACAAACGGACCTCGACAACTTGGGTGTCAAAGATGTCGAGAGCCTCTTCATCTCGTCTCGGGACAAAAAACCATATAAGTTCAAATTTGAATCCAAGCCTTCCGTACCAGGCCAGGCCAGCACGATCTTCGCCTGGGAACAAGATGGCGTAAGTGGCAAACGCTATGTGGCTGGAACACTCGGTGAAATCAAAGAAGTTGGTGAAGAAGAGTTTCGTACAATGGTTCCTAATCCTTAAGACTGTGGCCTTGCCATGCCGTTCTTTCGCGTTCGGCATGATAAGCCACAAATCAATCGCGATAGACACAAAAAAACCCTGCTCGATCTTCGAGCAGGGTTTCTTTTTTGAATTATCTATCGCCGTGAATCGATTAGTATTCGTCTGGAATAACGCCACCATCATCACGCATGCCGAGGCGATTAAAGATCGTGAGGTCGATATTGAAAGCCATGAAGCGAACGCTACCGTCGGCCAACAAGATGTTCATACCGATCGAGTGGGCGCTACCAAAACGATAACCTTCCCAACCACCTTGATTGTCATAAAGTTCGTCTTGATTCGGTTGGAAACCGGTGTAACGAACGACGTCTGGATCCCAGCCGTCGGCCCAACCGGCATCATCGTGCCAGTCACCGCTTTCATAACGTTTTGGATGCAATTGCTTCTCACCGATTACCATCGTGTTACTGGTGCCGTCGGTGATGTTGGCCATTTTGGTCTTGCCACCATTCCAAATACCATTCGCATCCATACCGCCGCGAACAATCACGCCACGATATTGATTGGGAACCCAAGCCATGCCCCAAATGTCGCCGAACCAGAACTGATCCCAGCTGTTAGGCGTGTTGGCAGGAGTCGCCGAAGCATAGTCCATCAAAATAACGGCCACCTTGAGACACGGTCGCTACAGACCCACGTCGCGACGGGCAGAAAAACACCGTTGGTCCACCGCGATAACGGAGAATGTCAACGTTCTTGCTTGTGTTCAGGTTTGCCAAATTCTGTTGCTCGATATAAGGCAAAATCTTGGTTGCCCAGCTACCAACAGTATCCCAAGGGTTGTAACCCCCAGGTGGGAAATACTTAAAGGTGTCATGATGCATGTGCACCGCCAAACCTTGCTGCTTCAAATTGTTCGTACATTGCATACGACGTGCAGCTTCACGGGCTGACTGAACTGCTGGCAACAGCAAACCAACCAAAATCCCAATGATGGCGATAACCACCAACAATTCCACCAAGGTGAAACCGGAACGGCCCATTCGGGACCATGCCTTGCTCCTAGGCATAGATGAGTACCTCGAGAATTCGAAATTAAATTAGAAAAAGTAAGAGTACCTCTTCTAATGTATCGAACAATTGGGGGTTAAGACAAGACAATTCAGCCAGAAAACTTGGCTTAGGGGCCATTGTTCTGACCAAGTTTTACCTTTTTGGGCCAATTCTCCGCCCGAAGACCCGACTGCCACCCCTCCATTATAGGTACACCTCAGTCGATCTGATATTGTGAGTGCAAAAGTTACCAGCCTGGCCGGATTTTCTGCTGCACCAAGACGAGGTCCTTTTTATCCGAACTCTTTTTTTGAGAGCGTAATAGGTGGATGGGCTTCTTTCTCCCAACCACCTAGGCTCCGCTGCGCTCCAGCTACGGGTTAAACGAACAGAAGATGCATAGGCTAAATATGGAATCCCCCTTCGGTACATTCGTCATTTCGACGGAATTTCGAACTCAATCACATCCTCGCGCGACGTACTACTTAGACTCTTAGTAATCGTTTCCTCCCGAACCGTTCTCCCGGGTATCTTATCGCAACGCCAAACCACGATGTCCATGGGCCCGGCTTCATTGGATTCTTGCCAAACATATTTCTCAACCTGAAACTTCTCCCCCACAATCTCCATTTCCTCCGTCCCTTCCAGCTTTGCTTTCAGGGATGGCAAGCGAAACTGATCCAGTGACATATTCTTCGGCAGACGAAACATATCGGGATACTCAGCCGTAAATGGAGGGTTATCCAATTTCGCTTCTCCACTCCGTTCAACAGAAATCTGCGTCTCGACAACGACTTGCCGGTCACTCTTCTCAAGCAATTTAACGGTTGTTGTGACTACAACTTTTCCCTGTTCGTTCGAAACCTCTTTGCGGCGAACCGTCTTGGCTCCGATCGGAAATTGACTCCAATGCGCATATTCCGGATGCGCGACCTCTTCGCCTTCTTCTTGTTTTGCGACGGGTGCAACCTCCACGTTCGATGAGGTATTTCCACCGAAACAACCAGCGGAGAAAAGAGCCAACAAAAGAACAATCGATAGATCTCGGCGCATATCTGTTTATCCAATAAAAAACCCATGATAGAGATCGATCGCTATCATGGGCCCCAAAAAATCCAAACTACTTTTTCTTCTTGTTGCTACCTTGGCTCTCTTCGTCCTCGATAGCAGCGTCTTCAGCCTTGATGGCAGCTTTCTGCTCGTCGGTCAGCGGAGTGGTTGGCATGATGGCTTCATTGCTCCCACCGCAACCTACCCCTTTGAGCACCAATATTACCAAGACAGATAGGAGTAACTTTTTCATCGATTTCATTTACTTTCGTTCAAAGACTTAAAGTTTATTCTTCGGTGTTCGCTGGGTTACCGTCATCGATCACGCACAAGCGCATCCAGTTCAAAGCGTCAACTTGGAAGGATGAGAAGCGGACCGAACCGTCACCGTAAACTGCGTTCAAACCACCTGGGTGACTCGAACCGAAATAGCGACGCCAGACGTTGGTTGTGCCATTGTTAAAGGCGGCTGGAGTGCCAGTGTGAGGAATCGAAGGATCCATGTCGGACTTTGGTGGAAAGTGCCAGCGAATCACACACTCGTCCCAACCGGCATTGTTCCAGCGCTCGTTGTCACCGCCGTCCGCACCAAAACGGGTGCGTGGCAAACACTTTTCAGCAGCCACAATACTTGACGATAGACCATCGATCGCATCGGCCAAGCGGCGTTTAGCACCTTGAGCCGACCACACGATCATCCCCTTACGACCAGGGAAATCGCCGAAGTTTTCTGGGGTACGTTCATTGCGACGTGGAGCCATTCCCAACGGTGGAGCTGGAATATCGCCCCAACCTTCATGAACTTCACCTTGATAGAAACCAGCACAGCCAGCGTAGTCACTGCGTCCGAACAACGCAGTGCCGTAACCGGTTGGTCCACGTCGAGATGGACAATAATAAGTCGGGATCAAAACCCGGGCTACGGAATCCTCGCCGTTGTAGTCCGCTGGACGTCCCGAATGAATCGGTGGCAAGCTGAAGTTCGCCATGTTGTAAACGTTGTTCTGCTCAATGAAGGGCAGAATCTTAAACCAATGACTCCAACCTTTCGGTGAAGCAGAGTTGCAGCAAGTTGTTCCGCTTTCGTATGAACCAACAGGTTCGTTGTAAACCATACCAGGCAAGCTTGGATCGCCGTCGTATGGTCCGGTTGGAAAATACTTGTAGGTCGATTCATGGTTCATAAATGCCAAACCAATCTGCTTGAGATTGTTGGCGCACTGCATACGGCGGGCAGCTTCACGAGCAGCTTGAACTGCTGGCAACAGCA
>Ga0209174_10000155_pt1 | contig 53200 bp, 41 predicted proteins | sample JI91814BDNA_FD_187505 | JGI IMG/M metagenome (GOLD analysis project Ga0209174, IMG submission 187505) | Wastewater effluent complex algal communities from Wisconsin, to seasonally profile nutrient transformation and Carbon sequestration -... | ecosystem: Engineered > WWTP > Effluent > Algae...
CGTTTTATCCTGGGTGATCTGATATCCTTTGGGTAAATCGGCGTAGAAATAATTTTTACGGGCAAACTGATTTTCTTCACGAATATTGGCGTTAACAGATACCCCCAACTTCACCGCAAATTCAACCGCCCGCTCATTCACCACAGGCAAGGTCCCGGGATGCCCCAGTGTAACCACACTCACATGTGTATTTGGCATTCCACCATACTCTGCCACGTCGCTGCTATACATTTTTGTTTTTGTAAGCAGTTGTATGTGACATTCCAAACCAATTACGGCCTGATATTTATCCCTAGCGCCCATAAATTTTGAAGCCCCAAAGATACACTTTTTTGACAGGAAATCCCTAAGATTAAGCCCGGAGGCCCGAAATTTATTTTAAGAAATAAACAGGGTGAAGTTCGTTGTATTTGCGAATATAACGATAAACCTGATCGCGTTGCTTACGTCTGCTTAGCTTATTGTATTCCTCAAACAAAACAGGATCTCTTTTTAAAAGCTCTTCGGCTTTGTCCATTGTAAATTCCACCACATTCCCATCATAAAAATTAACCATAAATTCCCGAATTTCCTTTGTTCGGCTACTATTGCTACCGTAACCAAACATGGGATCGTAAAACCCCGCATTAATTACGGTAACCGTTGCTACCAGATAACAAATGGATCCAAAAACCGGCACCCTGAAAAATTCTTCTCTGAAATTGACATACAGGGTTTTATTCTGAAAAAAACCCCAAATGGTTTTTGTATCGTGTGTTACTAATTCGCCATTTAAACGAAAGGTAAGTTTTTCCTGATTTAATGCTTTCCCGATAAATTCCAATTGTTCTTTATCAATCGGCGAAACAATTTGTTCTTTTGTTATGGCGTTGTTCCGTCTAAAATCAGCGTAAGATAAATAAATGCCGTCTTTCATATCGTTGGGAAACACAACGCTATCCTGTTGCGCGGCCAAATCATGACCCTTTACAAACAAACTAACAACAAAAAGAAACAACAGATAATTGCGCATGCTGTAAAGTTCGTTTTTTTTAATTAAATTTAATCCTAAATTTAACCGAAATAGGTTATTATTTTTGCTTTCCCTCACTATTTGCGGATTTTACACAGATGATGAATTTATCCTGTTTTTTGACCTATGCGAGTTGCAAGTAATAAGATCAGCTCTATAAGCGCTTTTTATTTCTCAGAACTCAAGGGGCATTACGACGTCGGTGAGATTGAATCGCTGCTGGCGCTTGCCGCTGAACACTACCTCGGATTTTCACGTTCCGACGTGTTAAAAAAAGCAGATCACAACATCAACCAAAGTGAACTCATTAAATTGTATGATTGTTGCAAAGCGCTAAAAAATGGCAACCCGCTGCAATACATTTTAGGTGAAACCTTGTTCTACCATTTGAAATTTAAAGTAAATCCAACCGTTTTAATACCGCGACCCGAAACGGAAGAGTTGGTGGATGTGATTGTTTTAGAAAATAAACAAGCAACCTCTTTTCTGGATATTGGCACTGGCAGTGGCTGTATACCCGTTAGTCTGAAATCAAATTTTCAAAACGCTCAGGTATTTGCCTGCGACATTAGTGCCGGGGCCTTAAAAGTGGCATCGGACAACGCCCGGCTTAACGGTGTTTCTGTAAACTTCTTTGAGGCAGATATCCTGAACCTGAACACATTTTGCGACCTTTTTCAAAAACAGGTGGATGTGATTGTAAGTAATCCGCCTTACATAAAAACCAGCGAAAAAAACGCGATGTCGGCCAATGTGCTGGAACACGAACCTCATCAGGCCCTTTTTGTGGATGGAGAGGATCCTGTTATTTTTTATAAACAGATCATTGATTTATGCGGAACACGACTCCAAAAAAAGGGCCGTTTGTATTTTGAACTTAACCCGCTTACGGCTCAATCTGTTTTAGAGTACGCCAACAACACCCACCTGTTTCAAAAGGTGGAGCTGATGAAGGACATGAGTGGGAAAACCAGATTCCTGAGAGCGGTTAAAAATTAGAGCTACCCGGCGAGCATTGATCCAAAAAATTAAAACAATTAATTTTCTTTTAAACCACGACCTGTTTTCGAGATTTTACCCTGCGCTTTAAGGTCAGCAATAATTTTATCAAGCACTCCATTTACAAACGTTTTACTGTTAGGAGTACTGTATTCTTTGCTAATATCGATGTATTCATTTAAAGAAGCCTTCACAGGTACGTTGGGTATGTAAAGAATCTCGGCCAGGGCCATTTGCATTAAGAGCATATCCATATTGGCAATCCGCTCAAGGTCCCAGTTTTTTGTATGTTTATCAATTAACTCTTCGAACTGACCTTTATACACAATTGTTTTCTTAAACAGAGCGCTCATAAATTCCAGGTCGTCTTTTTCATCTTTCAGCAAAGGCTGGATTTTGAATTCCCCCTCAAAAGCCTCAAAATTACGGATGACAGAATTGAATGCTACAAAAGCGTCATCAGCCCAATGGATATTTTTTTCTTCGAAAAGAGACGCTAACACGTCATTTTCGCTCAGGTATTCGGTAATAATGGAAATAATAAAATTCCGGTCTTCTTCCACACTAATTTCCGATGAAGCCTGGTATTCTTTGTAGATCTCGCTATTTTTAATCTCGTTAAAGATCTTTCGCACCACATCAAAATCATTTTGCCAGGAAATTTTCCGTTTCTCGATGTGGGATTTTAATTCGTGATTTTTTTCAAGACTAAGCAGTAATGAATTGTTTACGAATTTCAAATTGGGGTTCAGATCTGTCGCGTTCGGGAGGCGTTTGTTTTTGCTCTCGTCCACCATCACCATGGCTACATGGTGCAAATCGATAATAAGGGCCAGGATCGAAAAATATAACTCGTGGATTTTATCCAGGCTTTTAAATAACTCCTTTTCAAATTGCGCCGGATCCGCTTTTTCATGTTGAAAGAACGAATACAACGCCTGCATTACTTTTATTCTTAAGAACCTTCTGTTTAACATGCTATTTTTTTTGATTCGTGAGCCCTAATTTATAATCGGGTAATTTTAAATTAGAAACCTTAAATCAATTTTCTAAAATTAAAGAACCGAGTTTATTCTTGCAATCGCCTCAATGCGCTGCTCACCCAACCTGTTTGCTGCCATGTAAGTTGGAATACCCTCTTTTTTGGCTAACTGAAACAGGTTGAAAGTAGTATCGTAAATTTTTTCAGCATGCGACAATGCCCGCTCTCTGTTATAACCTTCTAATTCGTAAAACACATTGATGATGCCTCCTGCGTTAACGACAAAATCGGGGGCGTATAAAATACCCTGTTTACCGACCGCTTCACCGTGAATTTTTTCGTCGGCCAATTGGTTATTCGCTGCGCCGCAAATGATGGTGCATTTTAGTTTAGAGAGGGTATGATCGTTCACTGTTGCTCCTAAGGCACATGGCGCATAGATATCGATATCGAGATCAAACATGTTATCGGCAGTAACCACTTCCGCTTTGTATTTGGAAGCTGCCGCTTTTAAACGCTCTTCACTAATATCATTGATGTAAACTTTAGCGCCATCCTTGGTCAAATAATCGACTAATGATTCTCCCACATGGCCAATGCCCTGCACCAATACTTTTTTCCCACTCAGGCTATCACTCCCCCAAACCTCTCTGGCGCTGGCTTTCATGCTCACGTAAACACCGTAAGCCGTTACCGGACTAGGGTCACCGCTTCCACCCATATTTTCAGGAAGTCCGCTTACGTAATCCGTTTCCATATTAATGATCTCCATGTCGCGACTGGTCATTGCCACATCCTCAGCGGTAATATATTTTCCACCAAGGCTATCCACAAACTTTCCAAAACGACGTAAGAGTGCTTCATTCTTTATTTTTTTTGGGTCGCCGATAATCACCGCCTTGCCACCACCCAGATTTAAACCGGCCACTGATGATTTGTAAGTCATACCGCGCGACAGGCGAAGCACATCGTTGAGGGCTTCCATTTCGTTACTATAGTTCCACATGCGGGTGCCACCCAACGAAGGGCCCAGCACCGTGTTGTGAATGGCTATGATCGCCTTAAGACCGGTAGCGTTATCGTTACAGAATAAAACCTGTTCGTGGTTAAGCATGCTCATTTGAGCTATAACCGGATCTTTCGAAAGATCAATATTATTTAATGTTTTAACTTCCATGATTGTTTACTGAAGATGCGCAAATTTAGAGTAATTTTTGAGATTTAAAGCAAAGAAAACCCGTTTCAGTAAATTTAATATAAAAATCTTTAACACGGTTCTGACCTGCTATACAGCCATTTAAAAAGGACTGCGTGAATTACGCAGTTGATACATTATTGCCAGCAAAAAATTATGTAATACATTTGCAAGGTGAAAGCGCTTAAAGAACTCAATCATTATTTTTTCAAATACAAGTGGCATTTTTTAGGAGGACTGCTGTTTGTTTCGCTTTCCACCATTTTTGGTACTTATCAGGGAGTCATCGTCAGAAACGGAACGAATAAAATTATTGAAATCATTACCCGGAACGAAGCGGCTGATTCGTCGGTTTTTATAGGCTATGGGCTCACTATTATTGGACTGGCGCTCGTAAGCGGTATTTTTATGTTTTTGATGCGGCAAACAACCATCGTCATGAGCCGTCACATTGAATACGACCAGAAGAACGAGATTTATGTCCACTACCAGAATCTGGACACCACTTTTTATAAACAACATACTACCGGCGACCTTATGAACCGGATCAGCGAAGATGTTGGAAGAGTGAGAATGTACACAGGTCCAGCTATTATGTACATTGCTAATACGGTTGTAACAACCATCACCATTTTGATTTTTATGCTTCGGGTAAACCCTATGTTGACCCTACTGGTATTTCTGCCCCTGCCGATCCTCTCTTACATCATTTATAAAGTGTCGGACCTTATTGGAAAACAGAGCACCAAAGTGCAGCAGGAACTGGGTGGTCTCACCACCCAGGCGCAGGAGACCTTCAGTGCTATCCGTATCATTAAAGCCTATGCCCGTGAAAATTTTTTCGCACAGCAAATGCAGGATAAAAATGAAAATTACAAAAGTACTGCTCTGAAACTGGCGACGATCGAAGCTTTTTTTGCCCCGGTAATGGCCCTGATGATTGGCTTAAGCGTACTAATTACTGTTTGGTACGGCGGTAAACTCACCATCGAAGGTAAAATCGAGCCAGGCAATATTACCGAATTCATCCTTTATGTTTTCAGGCTCACCTGGCCTTTTGCGTCACTTGGCTGGGTAACCTCTCTGGTGCAACGCGCCGCCTCGTCGCAGGAACGGATCAATGAATTTTTACAAAAAAAACCATCGGTGATGAACAGTAACCACGAAAACTATCCTGTGCTGGGAGGCATTGAGTTTAAAAATGTTCATTTTACTTATCCCGAAAATAATGTCACCGCGCTTAAAAACGTTTCTTTCAAGCTGGAACCTGGCCAATCGCTTGGCATTACCGGTCAGGTGGGCAGTGGTAAATCGAGTATCCTTAATTTGCTTACAAGGCAGTATGACGTCACACAGGGCGAGATCCTGATTGATTCCAAAAACATTCAACAGCATAACCTGCCATTGTTAAGAAGGAACTGCGGCATTGTACCACAAGAAGTTTTTCTATTTAGCGACACCGTGACCAACAACATTCTGTTTGGTAAACCGGGTCCGGCTCCGGATTTCTCGGAGGTAGAAACAGCGGCCAAACAAGCGGGCGTGTACGACAACATCATTCATTTTCCTGATCAATTTGAAACCCTGGTGGGCGAACGTGGTATTACCCTGAGTGGAGGACAAAAACAACGCATCTGCATTGCAAGGGCCATTATTAATAAACCCAGGCTGTTGATGTTTGATGATTGCCTCAGTGCCGTAGATAGTGAAACGGAAGAACTCATCCTTTCCAACTTAAAAGAAGAAATGAAAGGCCGCACCAGTATTATTGTGAGTCACCGCATTTCCAGCATTAAAAAAGCCGACCTGATCATTTATCTCAAAAACGGGGAGATCAGCGAAATGGGAACGCACGAGGAACTTATTGCTCTTGGGAAAGACTATTGCAAACTGCAACAGCTGCAGCAGAATTAAAAAACCTGTTTGTGCTGCGGGGCAGTTAAATCTCTCACTCGCCCTCTACTCCAAATTGATTCCCGTGAGCAGATTAAAAATAACTGGAAAATCCGAATTGGAGAGTCCCCGTGCGGGATGGCAAATTACCCAACAGATCGCGCTGTTGATGAAACCGGTAGTTGAACCGAATTACCGTAGTACCCGCCGGCCTGAACGCTAAAGACGGCACAATGGCCCACAGGTCGTCCCCTATCTGTTGTTGTGTTTCTTTAAATCTTCCCTGATTGTAATCGGCATACTCCAAACGAAGTCCGGCATTTATTTTTGCCTTCTCCCAATCCCCTATTTTACGCTGTATAATTGTAGTTACTAAATCCACATAACCACCTAACTGACTATTTCCATAAGCCTGTGTGTATGTATTGGGAATGTCGACCAGAATCTTTACCGCTTCTGCTGTAACCGTAAACCGGTTCTTAAACAGTGAGGTATTAAAATCAATGGCCATTGCGGTTACTTTTCTTTTTACATCCAGTGTAAATCCATCCTGCTGAAACTTGTTGTAAACCCCATCCATAAGGGATACGCCTAACTCCCCTACTTTCCGATTCCGTAAAGCCAATTTACCGGTAAACATCGGCAGTCCGCTGTTACTCTCTTCAAAACGATCAGGATTTGTTTTTCCCGCTGCCAGGGAGGTTCTGTTTTCGTTGTTGGAAATAATCCGATCGTCAAAACCGTTGGTGAGATAGGCCTCATACCCGAATACCCAGTTGTGCATAAAGTATTTACCATGCAAACCGAAACCTACATTGGATAAGGTAGCTGGCAAAAGTGAGGTGGCTGACAAAGGCCGGTCAATAAAATCCCAGCGTGGTCCATCGTGATTTTGATTGAAGGCTCCAATGGGATTCATAACAATACCGCCCCGCAGATTGAATAAGGGATGTAATTCGAAATCAACCGCCGCAAATTCAATGTTGATCTCCTTGGTTCCATCTTCAAATTCAATCTCCGAAAGAAATTTTATTCTGCGTGCGATGGTTGACGAAAAAAATAAGGTCAATCGCAGCATTTGGAACGAGAACCCCTCCGACACACCATTTGTGACCGCATACTGTGTGTTTGCTTCCAGGTAACCACCAATCGCAAGTGGCAATTTACCAACACCTAAAAACGGGCGGTTATACACGGCGTCCATATTCAGCGTTTTTTTTAAGGTATCGGTGGATACACGCTTGAGGAATTTTGTGGTATCTACTTGCGCAGAAAGATGGATGACCGAACAGGAAGCCAGAGCCAGAAATAGGTTTCTAAAGATGGATGTACAGGTTGTCGACATCGGAGGTGATATTAAATGTTTTTAAATCCTGCTCAGCAGGTGGATTTTGCACAACTCCCTGCCGGGTAAACTCGCTTCCGTGGCAGGGACAGATCAGGTAATCGCCATGCGGCTGCAACTCACAACTTTTGTGGGTGCACACCATCAAAAGTGCGGTATACTTATTTGCTCCAAGATGATAAATACAAATGGGAAAATTCAGCTCTTCGGTCTTTACAAGTACATAAACCCTCGCGGTGGTTTTACCTTTAGCGGTTTGTGTGAACTCCGATTTTTTGATGACCAGTTTCCGATCCAGTTTGTTTGCAGTGGCATAATGACTCAGGCCCGTACAACTTTGTAACCAGGCGATAGTTGTAGCGCCCATACAGGCTACCCCACATGTTTTTATGAATTCTTTTCTATCCATTCCTTAAAGGGATTCTAAAAATTTTAAAAGCGATTTTCTATCCCCATCCGTTAGCTGGTTGAATTTGTGTTTACTTGCCGCCGCCTCGCCGCCGTGTAATTTGATAGCCGCTTCAATAGTGGTGACTCGGCCATCGTGCAGCAAAAAATAGCTCCCTCCCTGCGATCCGGGCGAAAGGCCGAGTCCCCAAAGGGCCGGTGTTCTCCACTCGTAGGTTTTGGCACTGCCCTCTGTGTAACCATCATCTAAATCCGGGCCCATATCGTGTAACAACAAATCGGTATAAGGATGGAACTCTTTGTCAGATAATGCGGCGATTTCGGAATGCGCTGTTTTTAGGGTTTCCTTGTGACAGTGGTTGCAACCAATTTCCATAAAAACGGCTTTACCTCTCACTACTTCCCCATCTTGTTGATTTCGTGGTTGCGGCACCTTAAGTGTTTGCAGGTAAAACACCACGTCCGCTATCTCCTGCGCTGATACTTCCGGATCAATGTCTTTCAACGAATACACATCTTTTGGTTCGTAGGAGGAGGTGATGCCCATGTCCTGGTTATACGCATTAACCGTTTGATGTAACAACGAATAAGCAGAAGCCTTTTTTCCAAAGCGGTGAATGTATTTGCCATTATTTGACACCGGACTGGCATGTGGTGTTAAATAAGGCTTTAAAGGAATCCAATTGGGTACCCCCGAGATGCCATCACCGTTAACATCATTTGGGTCGCTCATAGCGATCAGATCCGCATCACTCACCAGTTCAATAAATCCGAGGCCGGTATTGGCGGGCGGTAAAAATTTAGAAAAGGTAGCCCCTTCAGGAATCTTTTCGGGTTGAAAGCCCGGTAAGGCCCTGTTCTGCAATTGGGGTCCTCCCTGATTTAAAAAAAGATTGCCACTGCTATCCGTTTGTCCAAAACGCACCAAGGTGGTAAATGGATGGCCTTTGCCGTCACCCGCGTGACACGACCCACAACTGTTGGCTACAAAAACAGAACCTAATCCGGTTTCAGCGGTAAACACTTTATCATTAAACGCCACATCTCCTCTTAAATGACGTAATTGCTGGTCATGTGTCAGGCCTTCTACCGGCCCGTCCAGTACCTCCTCATCCGCCGGCGCTTTGGGCATTATCTTCTTACAGGAGCCGATAACTACCAGTCCCATAAAAGCCATCATCAGAAACGGCCACTTTTTTTCACGTTTTAATCTGTAGTTTTTCATGGCTTATTTTCGCAAACAAAAATATAATTTTCCACAAAACTAAACAAATTTTTAGACTTACCTAAAAATAGATAAATAAGTCACCAAAAAATATGACAACTTTTTTAACTTACTTAAGAGAAAGGTTCATAAACAAGGGCTCAACCACGGACATGACATAATCGATCGATAACTCTCCCGTTCCGGAAGCATATTTACTTTTTGCGCACCAAATCTTGTTTTTAACAAGGTCCAAACAATACACCATTGCCTGGTAACGTTCGTTTTGTTGCTCCCCGTTCAAGTTCCGTTGTGTTTCCTGGTAATAAAAAAGATCGAAAAACATGATCTTTCTATAATTGTATTTAGCGGCTAATCCTGCCATTTCAGGCATTAGTTTTGCAATGTTTAATTCGACAGGATCAAAGTATTTTTCTTTAAAATAATACCCCGGTGGTGCGCTAAAAATATCCACATTCTCCCTGGTGTTGTAATAATTCCCAAGCAGGTCCATCTGACCATAAAGCTGATACATTTCGGAGTTATCGAGTATGTTTTTCCAGGTAATCTGGCCTTCATCCTTCCGCCATCTCGTAAACTTGTAATAGTCTTTTCTCATTTCGAATGTGGATACAAAAGGAAGCCTGTTATACTCCGAACCATACTTTTTCATATAGATGTTATTAAAGAACACTGGTATTTTGCCAGACTCAGATGGTGGTTGTTTTAACAAGTCGATTGCGGTAATGTCATCACACATTTGCCACAGTAACGGATCACTTTCACGTATTTCCCCCTTGCAGCCGGTCACCTGAGTACTTTCCAATAATTTAAGACTTAAAAAACAACTTTTACATTTTGCTTCAGCCACTTTTTTAAAATATGCAAGCGCATCGTTTTCGGTAACAAACTCCAGTGTATCATTTTGCAACAAAGGGCTTCCTGTCGACTGAAAATCAACTCCCGGATAGATCGTCTTCAATTGATAAAAAATAGTTTTCTGAAAATCTACTTTTTTAAGGCCCGAATAAACATAAACCGGTTTTTCAACTTCTTGAAGGCCCGACAGATAATAATTACCCGTAATGAAATAGTTTTGCGAAGTTTCGGTTGATAATAAAGAGAGGCGCCTTAAACACTCGAGCGAATAAAAAATATAAAACTCATCGTCCGGATGCAGTAGATGCTGTAGAAAGGCTTGTTGCAAGCAGGCCGCATAGCTGTTGGCACAAAACAAAAGATAAATACTTTCGTCCACCGCCTTAAGCTTTAACTTGGCAAAAAATTCTTTGTCTACTAAAAAATCAGATCTTGAAAAAGTAGTATCGGCACCCCTAAGCAGTTTTGTCATTTTCGCCAAACGATCGGATGTCGGCGGGTGCGTGGAAAGATAAAATAAAGGCAATTTAAACGCCCGGTTATTCCTCTGCAAGGATTCCATCTTTAAAAGTAACTGATAAGCATTTGAGGGACCCTGCAGCGAATAGGCGTTGTCTTTAAAAAATTTTAGAATGTAATCATCCGACTCCTCCTCATACTCCTTGGAATTTTGCGAAACCGAATACCTGGGAATGATACGGCCTAAAAGCCCAAATTGACTTAATGCAATCGACGTGTTTTGTGCCTGTAATCTTTTTTCAAATTTTTTATAAGAATGAAAAGAAAGGTAGTGGCCTAATTCATGACAAAGCACCGCGGCAATCTCAGATTCATTGTTAAAGCTCGCCAGAAAACCAATGTTCATAAAAATGGTACCATCCTCCCGGCAATAAGCGTTTATTTCCGGATCCCTGACTACTTTTATTTTAACCGACGAATCGACGACGTTGCCGGGGACCGCTTTTTTTAAAACGTTTAACAAGAAATTCTCCGCTTCTTCCCAACCCGGATAAACGTAATTGGAATAGTGGGTTTGTTTGGCCTCCTCCACTAAAAAATCAATATAGTTGTAGAGACTTTTGGAATTACGAAATGTTTCACTGTATTTGTTTAGTAGCCCCGAGGTGTAAGCCGACTCATTAAATTTCGGTTTGTCCTGCCTGGAATCGACAATGGAAATATGATGGGTATAAAATGCCTGCGCCGATGCTAAGGATGAAAGAACTAACAGAAAGAGAACTGTAATTTTTTTATGCATAGTTCCGATAAAGATATCTTTTTTTTCAAAAAAATAACCTTGTTGTCAGAAAATTACCTCCTGGACTGTTCAAGGAACACACTCTCAAAACCCGCTATCAAAGATCGCACAGATGCTGGTGCGCCGCCACTCATAGCAGTTTTTCCGCAACTAATGGTGTTTTTTTCAAAATTAATGCAATAGATGGTACCAATGTGAGATTGGGTTTCAGTAGCACCACCAAAATTCTGCTGAACTTGTGAGTACAATGCCATATCAAAGAACATAAGTTTTTTAAATTGATATTTGTGAGCAAACGCGGCCAATTCAGGAAAAACAGTTGTTACAGGAAAACTCACGATATCATAGTGGTGCTCTTTTATGTTCTTCAGGCCACCCTTCTCTGGGTTAACGCCCGTACGAATTTTGTACCAGTTTTCTATAACCGTCATTATTCCATAAAGGTTATATTGTTCGGGTAGTGACATGGGATTGTAAAACACAAGCGGTTTAAGTCCTGTTCTGTCTATTCCGAATTCTTTATACTGTTTCCTTATTTCAGAAGTGGAAATAAACGAAATCTTGTTAAAGGCCGCACCATATTGTTTAATAAAAATAGAGTTGAAGAAAACAGGTACTTTTTCAAAATTTGGGAGAGAGCCCTGCAAACTATCATAACCAGAGCAGGTGCGGTAAAAACTGTGCTCAAGGCTCCCGTTAATTTTTGCAGCTTCAGGAATCGTAAACGGTTCTTTTAATAACTTGAGGGGTAAGAAACAAGAGGAACAAGAATTTTTAGCCTGTTTAGAAAAATAAGTAAGGGCTTCCTGTTCGGTTATAAATTCGAGTGTATCGTTTTTTAACAAGCGATTAGACGATTTATCAAAAAAGGTATTCGGATATAGTTCAGCGAGGTTATAAAACACGGATTTTCTGATCTTCGCTTTTTTAATTTTTGAATTTATGTGAAGTGGTTTCATTTGAGGCTCTGGTGCTTCGAGATCATAGTCGCCTGCAATAAAATAACGTGTATCCGAATTTTCAGAAATAAGGGAAACGCGTCTGATCGATTCCAGGGTATAAAAAAGATAAAACTCATCGGCCGGATACTGAAGATTTTCCCGGAAGGAATAATATAAACATGCATCGTAATTGGCCTCATTAAACGACAAAAAAATGGTTTCATCGGTGGCCCGCCTTTTTAGATTCTTAAAATAAAGGGAGTCTACCAGAAAATTGTAACCCGGATTTTCAGTACCACCATTAATGGCATTCATTTTTTCAAGTCTTTCGGCGGTTGGTGGATGTGAGGACAGATAAAAAACTGGTAAACGGAAGTTCACACTTTTCCGTTGTAACTTTTCCAACTGTAGTAGGTAATCGAAACTGCCCACCAACCCTTTTGCGGAATAGGCACTTTGTTTAAATGATTTAATAGCAAAATCATCGGCCTCCGCCTCTTGTTCCTGAAGGCTTTTTGAAAATGCATATTGCGGCGCCAGTCCCAACAAGCCAAAACTACCCATTATGGTGGATGCGTTTTGTGAGTTTACCTGCTTTTGATATCGTTTGTAGGAATGGAAGAAAAGGTAATGACCTAATTCATGACACAGTATTGCGGCTAATTCGGCTTCTGTGTTCAGGCTGGCAAGCAACCCAATATTTATAAACAATGTGCCATCTTCCCGGCAGTGCGCATTGAAATCTGCGTCTCTTACTATTTTAATCTTCACCGAAGCATCAATCACATTTTCCGGTGCTGCTTTTTTCAAAACATTCAAAAGAAAACGTTCTGCCTCCTCCCATCCTGAATAAACATAAGATGAGTTATGGGTGTAAGCAGCATCCTCCACCAGCAAATCAACATAGTTGTTGAGACTTGTTTTATTCGTAATTACATCCCGATATTTATCCTTTAACGACACCGCATATAACTCTCTGTTAAAAACCGGGTTTTCTAAAACGTTCGTTATTACGGAAACACGATGCGAATTAAAATCCTGTCCATAAGACAAGTTCATCATGAACACTAAACACATAAACAATAAATTCTTCATGGCCGTTAGTTTAAAAACTTTTCCACTGCCTTCGGCAGGTATTCAAATTCGAGGGCCTGTACTTTTTTTGCCAGCGTTTCAGGCGTATCTGCAGCATCTACGGGGCAACTGGCCTGCACGATTATCTCGCCCTTATCGTATTCTTCATTTACGTAATGAATGGTGATACCACTTTCCGGGTCTTTGTTGTTGATTACAGCCCTGTGTACATGCATTCCATACATCCCTTTCCCGCCGTACTTTGGTAGTAATGCAGGATGCAGGTTAATGATTTTGCCAGGAAAGGCTTTTATAAATTTTTCGGGTACTTTTAATAAGAAACCCGCCAGAATGATCAGGTCGATTTTTTCGACGTTTAAAAATTCGATCAACTGATCGGTGTAATTCTCCAGGGCCGCTTTACTGACAATCTGAACATTTTTTTTATATTTTTCCGCCCGGGCTACAATGCCGGCATCGTCCCGATTGGTAACCACCAATTTTATTTTTATGCGCGGATCGTTGGCAAAATAATTAAACAGGTTTTCCGCATTGGTCCCTTCGCCACTGGCAAATATAGCCGCATTGATCATGGCGCAAAAGTAAGGTTTATTGATTAAGAACAAAAGATGGCAATCGGTTAAATGTGCACAAGAAACCGATTTATCGTAAAACCTTCCGGTTAAATTCCGAGCGCGACATTCCTGTCTGCTTTATGGTTTTCCTAAAAAGAAATCGTTAATTTTACTTGCTATGATTTTAAACTATATTACCTGGAACCCTGCTCCTGAAATTTTTACGATTCCGGGCATCGATTGGCCTGTGCGCTGGTACGGCCTGATGTGGGCCCTGGCGTTTATTGCCAGTCATTTTTTTATGAACCGCGTTTTTAAGGCCGAAGGCCGTAGTGAAAAAGCCCTGGATACACTCACCCTTTATATTATACTTGGTACCGTTATCGGCGCCAGGCTTGGTCATTGTTTGTTTTACGGCCCCTGGTTTGATGAAATAAATGCCGAGGGGGTGGTCATTAATGAAGGTTATATTTCGCATCCGTTAAATATGCTGAAAGTATATGAAGGCGGACTGGCCAGTCATGGTGGCGCCATTGGGATTATTATCGCCATGGCTTTGTATTGCCGCAAAATGAAGGAGAGTTGGTTGTGGTTATTTGACCGGCTGGTCATTGTTGTTCCGCTAGCCGGTATGTGCATTCGAATTGGGAACCTGATTAACAGCGAAATTATTGGCAGTGTTACGGATGTGCCCTGGGCTTTTATTTTTACACAGGAAGATAACCTGCCGAGGCATCCGGCCCAATTGTACGAAGCCATTTTCTGTTTGTTCCTTTTTATTTACATGTATTGGTTTTGGAAAAACAAACGCAACAGCGTAGGCCCCGGTTATATGTTTGGCCTGCTTTGCGTGGTGTTATGGATAGAACGATTTGTAGACGAGTTTTTTAAAGAGAATCAGGTAGCGTTTGAAGATGGTATGGCCCTGAACATGGGCCAGTGGTTGAGCATCCCTTTTATCCTTGTGGGCATCGTGATGATTATTCGTTCCCGGAAGTTAACACCTGGCGCTTATGCGAAACAGGTAAACAGCAGCGCACCGACCGATTAAAGTTTTTAACGCGGACATAAAAAAAGGGACATAAGTTATTATGTCCCTTTTTATTTTGGTATGGTTCAAGATCACATACGGATGGTTTGTTTACGATCGGGCCCAACGGACACAATGGTAATGGGGGTATTCACCGCTTTTTCAATGTATTTCACGTAATCCAACAATTCTTGTGGCAGTTTTTCTTTGGTATCAATGGCCGTTAAATCGGTGTGCCATCCTTTTACCGTTGTGGTAATTGGTTTTAAGTACTGAGGATCGATGTTGTAAGGCAGGTAATCAATGACCTGGCCATTGTAATTGTAGTGCGTACATATTTCAATGGTTTCGAAGCTGCTGAGCACGTCAGCTTTCATCATCATTAATTCAGTCACCCCATTGATCATGACCGCGTATTTTAATGCGGGAATATCCAACCAACCGGTACGACGGGCGCGACCGGTGGTAGCACCAAATTCTCTGCCCACCGCGCGAATGTGTTCGCCGGTTTCGTTGTCCAGTTCGGTAGGGAATGGTCCGCTACCTACCCGTGTGCAATACGCTTTAAAAATACCAATAACATTGCCAATGCGGTTAGGCGCTATGCCTAATCCATTACAGGCCCCCGCGCAAATGGTGTTGCTGCTGGTGACAAAGGGATACGACCCAAAGTCCACATCCAGTAAACTGCCCTGAGCGCCTTCGGCCAGTACTTTTTTGCCGGCCAGCATGGCGGTGTTTAAATAATGTTCGGTTTCTACAAATTGAAGTTGTTGTAATGCCTCAATGGCAGCAAACCAGGCTGGCTCATGCTCCTGCAGGTTGTACTCAAAATTGTAGAAGGATAAGAGTTGTTTGTGTTTTTCAACCAGGGTATTATATTTTTCGCGGAATTCAGCGGTTTCTATATCGCCAATGCGTAAGCCATTACGACCCGTTTTATCCATGTACGTAGGGCCAATGCCTTTGAGCGTAGAACCAATTTTATTTTTCCCTTTGGCGGCCTCACTGGCTGCGTCGATTAAACGGTGAGTGGGCAAAATGAGGTGCGCGCGTTTGCTGATGATGAGTTTGGATTTTACATCCACGTTCATTTTTACCAGGGCGTCAATTTCACGCATAAAAATAACCGGATCAATGACCACCCCGTTGCCCACAATGTTAATGGCGGTTGGGTGAAAAATTCCACTCGGTATGGTATTCAGTACGTGTTTAATGCCGTTAAACTCAAGGGTATGACCCGCATTGGGGCCACCCTGAAAACGCGCGATGATATCGTAACCAGGGGTTAGTACATCCACAATTTTCCCTTTACCTTCATCGCCCCATTGCAATCCCAGCAATACGTCCGCTTTGTTCATCATCTTGTAAAATTAAAGGGCAAATTTATTACAAAAGAAAAAGTTTTAGGGTCATTTTTAATAACTTTTGAAAATTATTATGCGTATCATGCGCGCACTTTATTTTATGCGGAAGCATCCATGCGACACGACAAGGACGGCAAACTGGTTCAAGCGCCGGACACCTTTTAAAATCATGGTGCACGGCGACTTCACGAACTGATTAAGAGCCCTCATTCCGGGAGTTTTGTGTCAATGGCTTTTACAGCTCTGTAATTTCCGGATGTCCCTTAAGACTCCGGCCACCTGTGCGTGACGCCCGAACGGCTTATATCACCACCTGCGTTTACGAACGGGGTGTTGTTGCGGGGCAAGGTACCATCTACTAATGCGTGATCCGTTAGGTGGCCCACGACCGTTTGGTATGTTTATAAAATGTAGTCAGCCGCTGCTTTCTACTTTGGTGTGATGGGTGGCATTGCCTGATCCCCTTTTGTGTGCAGTGTTTAAGTGCCAAACGAATTGCACGCACGGGTTTGCTTTTTACTCCTTTTTTTTGGCGCCAGATATAAACATAATTATGTACTTTTATAACGATGCAAAAAATCACGATAGCCATTGATGGTTACAGTAGCTGCGGGAAAAGTACCCTGGCCAAAGCCCTTGCTCACAAACTTCATTACGATTACATTGATACCGGCGCTATGTACAGGGCTGTAACCCTTTATGCATTGCAGATGGATCTGATGGACGAGCAGGGAACCATTCAACTGGACAATCTGATTAACGCGCTTCCCCTGATAGAAGTGGAGTTTCACATCAATGAGCGCACGCACCATTCGGACGTGTTTTTGAACGGCGAGAATGTGGAACGTGAGATCCGGACCATGCGCGTGAGCGACCTGGTAAGTAAGGTGAGCGCGATTAAGGAGGTACGCGAAAAAATGGTGGCCCTTCAACGCAAAATGGGTAAACGCAAGGGCGTGGTGTTGGATGGGCGCGATATTGGCACCCATGTTTTTCCGAAAGCGGAGTTAAAGTTATTTATGATCGCTGATCCCGATGTAAGGGCAAAACGCAGGCAGGACGAGTTTAGCAGCAAAGGCCAGTATTTTAGTTTGGGGGAGGTGGAAATGAGTTTACTCAAACGCGACATGGCCGACATTAGCCGCGAAGAAAGCCCCCTGACCCAGGCGGAAGACGCGGTGGTTTTGGACAACAGCGATCTGAGCAAGGAAGAGCAACTGGAGTTTGTTTTAAAACTGATCTCCGATTTACAATTTGTAACCAGAGAAGAACAATCGCACTAGTTTTTATCAAACGTGCTCCATCCCGGATGTTCTTAGTATCCTCAAAAAAATAGTATCGGTAACCGGCGTAATTACACGGCCACGTGATGTTCCCGAAGGGCCTCGTTCAATGAGGTCTTTAGATCGGTACTGGCTTTCCGTTTACCAATAATCAATGCACAAGGTACCTGGTACTCACCGGCAGGAAATTGTTTGGTATAACTGCCGGGAATGACCACGCTGCGTTCAGGCACATAGCCTTTTGTTTCGATGGGCTGCGGACCGCTCACATCAATTATTTTGGTAGACTGGGTTAACACCACGTTGGCGCCCAACACGGCCTCCTTCCCTACTCTTACACCTTCCACCACAATGCAGCGCGACCCGATAAAACAATCGTCTTCAATAATTACCGGTGCAGCCTGCACGGGCTCTAACACGCCGCCAATGCCCACGCCGCCACTCAGGTGTACGTTTTTGCCGATTTGCGCACAACTGCCCACTGTGGCCCAAGTATCTACCATGGTGCCAGAATCAACGTAAGCGCCAATGTTTACGTAACCGGGCATTAAAATGACCCCACTGGCCAGGAAGGAACCATAACGCGCAACAGCCGGTGGCACCACACGCACACCCAACGACGCGTAATTGGTTTTCAGCGCCATTTTATCGTGAAATTCAAAAGGCCCCACTTCCATGGTGGACATTTTTCGGGTTGGAAAATAAAGGATCACCGCTTTTTTCACCCACTCGTTTACCTGCCAGCCGCCGTTGGGCAGTGGTTCGGCCACGCGCAGCTGGCCTTTATCCAACAGATCAATAACTTCGTGGAGGGTGTTTACGGTATGTTTATCCTGCAGCAAATCTCTGTTTTGCCAGGCAGCTTCTATCACTTCTTTCATGTTTTTTAGCACGTTTGGTTAAAATAAAAACGGGTTCCGGTGCCTTCCACCGCCCGCTTTTAATTGGAAACAAAGTAAATAAATTATTTGCAGCGCGTTAAAAAAAATCTTTTTGTTTGTGAATAAAATCGTATATTTGCCGTCTAAATTCAAGGTTGCGTAGCTCAACTGAATAGAGCATCTGACTACGGATCAGAAGGTTAGGGGTTTGAATCCCTTCGCGACCACAAAAAACACAAAAAAAGGTTTTGGCTCTGCCAGAACCTTTTTTCTTCCCGCTAAATGAGCAAAGGTTGGTGCAGATAGCGGGGAAGGGATTAGAAAAACACCCGACCGGGTTGCGGTGATCCCACCGGTTACCCCCAAAACATACTTCTTCCATGGAACATGTATGGTATATGTATGGAACATGTATGGAATACCCTCCCTGTATCTCCGAAGTATCTCCGGAGTATTTGCGGAGTATTGACGAATCAGGAACGGTGGATAATGCCTTTTGTTTTGCGCCAGAATAACTATTTAAATTGTCCTGAACGGATGATCACAATTTGTATTTCCTTCAAGATTTTTAAAAACTGTGGAACTAATTACACAAAGATTCTTTCTCATCATGTTAAAGTGAGTGCTTGTGAAGTTAACGTGACACACTTGTAACAATTATTTAAATACGCGGTAATGACCTGGTTGCATCGTGTGTGTAATTTTAGCGCAAAACAAAACACAAGATGAAAAAAGTTACTTCCCTGCTTGCCCTTTTCTTTCTAAGTATTTCGGCATTGGCACAACCTACCGATCTTTTTATTTCCGAATACGTGGAAGGTTCAAGCTTTAATAAAGCACTCGAATTGTATAACGGAACCAACGCGTCAATTGACATGACCAGCGGACAATACATTCTTGAAGTTTATTTCAACGGGAGCCTCAGCAGCACTTCTCTGGCGATAACAGGTACCGTGGCGCCGGGCGGTGTGTTCATTCTGGCCCACCCATCGGCAACCCTTGGTGTTACTCCTAACGTGACTACCACGGTGGTCAACTTTAACGGGGACGACGCCATTGTTATCAGGAAGGGTGGCGGATCTGGCCCCGTGGTGGATGTAATCGGTCAGGTTGGTTTTGATCCGGGTACACAATGGGGTTTAAATGATACCTCGACATTGGATCGTACGCTTCGTCGTAAGATCACTGTTTGCCAGGGTGATGTTAGTACTTCCAATCTTTTTTATACAGAGCCGGAGTGGGATGGCTTTCCTCAAAATACGTTTAATGGGCTTGGAAGCCACACGGTCTCCTGCGGTCCGATCAGCAACGGACTTTCTGTCGCACCTGCCTCCTTAAATTTTACTACTACGCCCAACGTTGCATCTTCCTCACAGACCTATGCTGTGACGGGAAACTCACTCACCTTACCTGTTGATATTATTGCTCCTCCATTTTTTGAACTGGCACTGATCGCTGCCGGTCCTTTTACATCCAGTATTTCTATTCCATCCGCCTCCTTTGGTTCTGGGCCGGTAACGGTTTATGTGAGGTATTCTCCAATTACCATTGGAAACAATTCCGGTATTGCCACGCACAGCAGCAACCCTCATAGCGCTAATTTGAATCTTTCGGGCTCGGCGATCGGTATTCTTACCATTGCCCAGATTCAGGGAACAGCAGCAGCAAGCCCTTATGCCACACAGGTCGTAACTACATCGGGTGTTGTTACCGCGGACTTTCAGGGACCGAATGAATTGGGTGGATTTTTTATCCAGGACCCTATAGGAGACAATAACCCATTGAGCTCTGAAGGAATTTTTGTATACAACACCTCTTTCTCTGTGAATGTTGGAGACGTTGTGACGGTTACCGGAACCGCCGAAGAGTATTATAACAAAACACAGATCAGATCTGTTACTGCCGTTAATGTTCAAACTACCGGAGCCACTGTTGCGCCGGTAAGCGTTACCCTGCCCTTTGCTACTATGACCGAGCCGGAAAAATGGGAAGGCATGCGCGTTCAGTTGACACAAACGTTGACGGTTACTGACGTTTACACCCTTGCCCGTTATGGCGAAGTAGAATTATCTGTGAACGGCCGCTTGTTTACCCCCACCAATTTTGTGGATCCAAACGATCAGCCTGCCAGTGGAACATCTTCATCCGGCTCCGGAAACGTAGCGGCGGTGATAGCACAGCAAACAACGAATAACCTGAGCCGTATTTTACTGGATGATAAAAGCTCTGTTCAGAATCCACCTGTTGTTCCGTATGTGGACGCAGTAAACAACACACTGCGCTGCGGAAGCACCGTGAACCTTATCAACGGTATTATGGATTTTGATTTCAGTGTTTACCGCATTCAGCCGGTAGAAGTCCCTTTATTTAATTACGCGGTAAGGCCAGCTGTGCCGGCCGTTGGGAACAGTACGGCAAAGGTAGCGAGCTTCAACGTATTAAATTATTTTAATGGCGACGGAATGGGTGGCGGCTTTCCAACCAGCAGAGGTGCTAACACCGCTGCGGAATTTACCCGCCAGAGAACCAAGATTATTGAAGCTATTAAACAACTCAATGCGGATGCCGTTGGCCTGATGGAAATGGAGAACGATGGAAACGGACCACAGTCCGCCATCCAGGATCTGGTAAATGGTTTAAATACCTCGATTGGCGCCACTACTTATACCTTTGTGGAAGACCCAACGGCCGCGAATGGTGGTACCGGAACAGACGAAATTAAAGTGGCGCTGATTTATAAACCGTCGGTACTTACACCCGTTGGCCTGGCCATGGCAGACAACAATGCCGTGAATAACCGACCACCGCTTGCTCAAACTTTTTCACTGAACGGGACCTCTGAAAAATTCTCGGTGGTGGTGAACCACATGAAATCAAAAGGTTGTACGGGAGCAACTGGCAATAATACGGACCAGAATGACGGGCAAAGCTGTTTTAACAGTACCCGCAAAAATCAGGCTACACAACTCCTTACTTTTATCACTACCATTGTTACTCAATCCGGCGATAATGATGTGCTGGTGATTGGCGATTTAAATTCCTACGAGCAGGAAGATCCGATCGATCTGCTATTAGCAGGCGGACTTACTAACTTGTTGAACAACGTTTATTCGTATGTATTTGACGGGCAATCGGGCTCGCTTGATCACGCGCTGATTTCCTCCACCCTGCTGAATCAGGTGACGGGCGCCGATAAATGGCACATCAATGCCGACGAACCCATCGCGAAAGATTATAATCAGGAATTTAATCCGGCTTATCTGTATGATGTAAGCCCTTTCCGCTCATCCGATCATGACCCGGTAATCATCGGACTTGATCTGAAACCGCTTGCCACCGGAATTAACTCTTTAAAGAAGGAAGAATCTTTTCAAGTGATTTTAACGCCAAATCCGACTTCACAGTCATTTGTCAACCTGGCCCTTGTTGTTGACAAAGCTAGTACCGCTAAAATGGAGATGATTGATCAACTAGGAAAAGTTGTTTATTCTCACACCGCTTCGCTGGTCAAAGGAAACAATAATTTAGGCATGGCTTTTCCCGAACTGGCAGTTGGACTGTACTATGTTAAAGTGAGTGTTGATGGAAGAACAACCACCCAGAAACTTGTCATCAGTCATTAAGATTAAATTACAACACGGATCTGTCGGAGTGAAGGGATTTTACAGCGCTTAGGTTTGAACGTCCTTTAATTGGTTCAGGAGAATGGGAACCGAAGCCAAACAACTATTTTGTCCCGGTTGTGTTTTTGAAGGAAGCGTCACAAGTTGTTAAATTTTAATACAAAATAAATGTTTTGAGATTTAGCGAAGATGGCGTTTTGAAACACAAAACTGTCTGTACACACAACAGTCCGTTTGAGTCAAGAATGTTCGTATTTGCAAAGACCTACCACTATCAGGTAAGCGCTGTTAGCGATTCGTTGTTTTGTTCTTTAATGTACTCATTGTATAATATTGAAAACACAATTGAATCTTCAAATTTGTCGGGCATACAACAATGCTGTCTTAATAAGCCTTCCTTGGTGAAGTGATGGTTTTCGATAATTCTCAAAGAAGGAATGTTATTACTTCCAACAAGTGCTTCAATTCTGTTTAAATTCAATTGATTAAAGCCATAATCAATTATTGGACCGATAGCTTCGGTCATTAATCCTTTTCTCTTAAAGTTTTCATCAGATATGTAATAACCTATTTCCGCTCGTTTATGCTCTTCGTTCCAATTATGAAGTCCACACCGTCCAATTATCTTATTTGTTGCTTTTTCTGTTAGTAAGAAAAGGATGAAATTTCTATTATAGGAGGCGTACCCATTTTTATACTTGTATTCTTCCTTCTGATAATCGTCTTCTGTGCGGTGTCCTAATATTTCCTTTATTTCAGATTTACTGAAATTTTCAAAAATAAATGTCATATCCCGAAACGAGTAACCAGTTAGTTTTAATCGCTGGGTCTCAATAATTTTTGGTTTCAAATGTTTCACAGTCATTTTACGTTTCTGTATGTAATTTTCTGTACCGTCAGAAATAACAACCGCTGACTCGCATACAAGCGTCAGCCATCCAATTTTAATTTTTTGTAACCGTTTGGCGTCTCTTACTCTCACAAAACTATTAAAATTACCTTAAAGTGCAAGGTGAAATTAGCCAGAAGAAGTCGGCTTAAAAACAGGGGAAATACAGCTTTGCTCCGGTCAAAACTAAACTTTTCTCTGCTATCGGGTAAGAAAATTTACCGGTGGGCTCCACAAAAAAACAGGTCTAAATATTTAAGTGACGCCTTAGTTTTGAAAACAAAAATCACTTCTTTGCTTTTCGTGTATTCACTATTGTTTCAAGGTCGGTCCAAGCCCCACCGTTAAATACATTTTTAAACCCTCGCTCTTTTAGCAGCGATACGCCTTTTATACTTCTCAAGCCATGAGAACAGCAAGTAATGTATGTTTTACTGGTGTCAAGTTCCGAGTACCTTTCTCTAATTGCTCCTAACGACATGTTGATTGAGCCGTCAATGTGCCCCCTTGCGTACTCCTCGGCAGTCCGCACATCTAACACAATTGCACCGCCGGCAATTTTCTTGTCCAGCCCATTTGATAGCTTTGCAAACCGATAAGTTCTATACCCAATGTATATTACTAAAATTGAAGTAAGAATTATTAATACTACTTTCATTGCTCTTTGATGTTTTTGAAAATTGTGCGGTCAATATAAAAAGTACCAAATGGGATGAAACAGGCCACAAGAATTTTCCATGTGGTTGTTTTGAATTTCCAGTTTTGTTCTACACCAACACTTATTGTGTTGAGCATAAACAGTAGAAAAAATGCTCCATGAACAGGGCCGAGTAACGTTGAAAGTGTCGGATTATGAAATAGGTGTTTCATTGGAACAGCAATAAACAGCAATACTAAAAGAGACAGCCCTTCTATGTAACCTAGCAGGCGAAGTCGTCCGGTTTTTGTGTTAAAAAAGTGGATCATAGGATTATCTGTAATAAGGTCTGTTTGCTAATGGTGAAAAAGGCCAGGGAATGGCGATGAAAATGATGATTACAGCAATTGAAAACCAAACCAGCATGGTTTTAAATTTCTCATTGTCGGTTGCTTTTCGTTTCGCCAGTGCTGAACCGATTGTGATAACCACTATGGCTGTGATCATCAGGACACTATGTAGAAGTCCAAAAAATAGCAGGTCAAAAGTCCTTACTGCCTCTTTAAAATTTGCCAGAAAGTACCTGATAATTGGGCTTTGGAAATAAAGCAGCACTCCTATCATTAATTGAATGTGTGCAATGGTTGCCGTCCAATGCCGAACTGCATTGTCGGTTTTAGAAAATGCTGTTTTCGAAAAATACCCTTTGTAGGCCCTGTAAATGGCGAATAACAAACTTGTCAAGACCAGCCATCGTAAGAGGTTGTGGTAAAAGATGAGTGTTTGATACATCGCTTTTTTGTATTGGTGATGCAAAGGTACTAAAAAACATACTAATTGGTATGTTTTGTAAAAAATATTATTTCAGACTTTCAAGATAGGTTTTAAGTCCCTTTAAATATGACGAATACACTTTTTTGCTGCTCTCCAATTTTCCAAAATTCCGAATGCCCCAATAGCCTGAAGTTATAAACAGGGTAACTTGTTTTGCGTTTGTATCGCTCTTTACAAATCCATTTTTCTTACCCGCCTCAATAGCCGATGACATTGCTTTTGTCCATTGCTGAGTAATTTCTTTTAAGGCAATCGTGAATATTTCGTTCCAAGGTGTCATTTCCTGTGTGAAATTAGCGGCAGGACAACCGTATTCAATTTTCAAAAAATCATTTTTCATCAAAAGGTTGTTCATCAACTGATAGATAGCTTCCAGAGGGTTCTCATTGCTTTTTAGAAGGTTGTTAAAGCCACTGTTAAGAGCCGGTTTGAGTAATTCGTTTATAATGGCAATTCCCATCTCATCTTTGTGTTTGAAATGGTAATAAAAAGCCCCCTTGGTCACTTTTGTTGTGGCAAGAATATCGTCGATGCTTGTGTTTTGATAACCCTTTGCATAAATCAGTTCAAAAGATTTTTGTAAAATAGTCCGTCGTGTTGTTTCCGCTTTTTTCATAAAAGATACTATTTAGTATTTTTTACAAAGAAAGGCAAACCAAGCCGTCTGCACAAGTTTCGTGTCCGTCAGTTTGAAAGTTATACGCTGACGCTGGGGCTGCCGTTAACGTTTTGCCACTACAGAAAAACCGCGATTTCGAAGCGCGTAACGCTCTACCAGCATTGAACTTGAATACCTACCTGCTGACAGGCAGGGAAACACAAAGCTCCAAGTTTGCATGTCAACCCGGGTAACGCAAAACCTCTGTTAGTGGCCGGTGTTCTAAGGGTTTTAATTATCGTTCATCCACTGCTCTATCAGTGTACATTGACTTCCTGCTTCTTAACTTATTTGCTACCGGTAACTCTGTGTACACTAACAAGAGGATAATGAAAATTTCAGCCAATAGGTCAACCCTTTTCGTGTTAAGTCTTTATAACACATATATGACAACGCCATTGTCAACAAATACTACAAACTATTACCCATACCTATTATTCGCAAATAGCGGGTCCAATGGCTGCTAAGTAAAAAGTAACCGAACATGGAATAAGTACACTATACCAAACCAATTAGTGATAAAGGGGTCAAAATGTTTGTCGGCATGCCGAAGTAGTCGTCGTACTGTCTTAAAACAAAAAACAATTATACCTTTTTTTGGGCAACTTATTTTTCACATTCTTTTTTGAGCAGGTTAAGCCAATTTTGCATTCCCACGAGCAGGCTCCGGTTGAACGATTTCCTAAAAAGTTGTGCAAAAAAACCTTCCATACTTTCTTCAACGGTAACCACTGTTCGTCCATTGGTTTCCGAGAGTGTCCAGTTATGTATGGCAAATAGTCCAAAGGTTTTTCCGGTCCAGCCAAAGTAGTTAACTGGTTCAACGGTGTGCAGTGTTGAACGAATTTTTGCGCCGCCGGTTTTCCAGGTAAAGGTTGTTTGAGGTTGGAGTTCTCCGTTTAATTTCGCATGGTTTATTTCGGTTTGCCAGGTTGCCCAGTTGTTTATATGGGTCATGATCTGCCACACTTTTTCAGGACTTGCCTGAATCGTGATTGTTTGGGTACACGTTACAGGTGCACGGTTGTTGATAGGTTGCATAAATGAATTGTTTTGTGCCCAAGCACCTGCCGAACCCGTCAGGCCAAAAGCGGTTAATACTATTAGTTTTGCGAACATATTCGTTTGTTTGATTGAACGATACAAAGTTCCGTACAAAACCAACAGTCCCTCTTGATAAAAATCAAGAAGTTCCGCCGCCCGCTTTTTTTCTTAGTCTGCTGAGTGTTTCCGGAGTCATACCCAGCATAGACGCCAGATACTGCAACGGCACCTGATTAAACAATTCTTTATTAAAATTAAATAGTAGTGTGTAGCGTTCCTCGGCGGTCATTGACAGATGTGTGACAATTCTATCTTCTAAAACGGTAAAACATTTTGCGATAAACAATTTTTCTAACTCTGCCCAACGCGACACGACCTGTCCGATTTTTTGATAGTCGGTGTTGCCGATCACGTAGAGTTCACAGTCGGTTAATGCCTGAATGTTCCAGCGAGCCGGTAGCTGGAACAAAAAACTGGAGAGATCGACCACGAAATACCCTTTCGTTGAAATCCACTTGGTGACTTCTTTGTTGTTGATCAAAACAAATTCCCGGACCAAGCCCGATTGTACAAAACCAAGCCGGTCCGACTGCCGACCTGTTTTCAGAAAAAAATCGCCCTTGTTTATTTTTACAGGTTTGAAAAAAGAACTGATCGTTGCCAGGTCTTCTTTATTGACGCCAAAATAAGTTTGAATGTACTTTTCAAGTTCTGTCATTGTTTACTTTTCCTGCTAAAAATGTGGGGTAAATGGAATCGTGACCATCGCATTTTGTGAATTCCAAGGTACGTATTCGCGCTTTAAGACACAAACCTGTTCACGTGTCTGCCAGGAAGAACTTAAGCCTGCGGGTAAGCTCCAATGGCCGATGATGGTAGTTTCTATCCGGCATGTGTTAACACCCAATTTGTACGTTGATCGGGTAGAGATTACCGGGATGAGAGGAATAATTTTACAACCCGTAAATCCACCAAAAAGAATCACCACTGTTTTCGCGTGCCACGGGTTCAAACAAATACCAGAGCGCCAGATGAAACAAAATTGGCTGGGGCGTTTCACTTTCGGTAATTCGTATCACTAACTGATTAGTTGCTTTCCGGATATCCAGTCCATACGCCAGCAACTCCTCGTGACCCGACCGAATAACAAACTCACATAGGGGGTTATTTCTTATGATCAGGCGATAGACTTCGTTGTGGTAGTGAACTAAAAACACATTCGAATACCATTTTTCCGGTTCAATCTTTAACACGGTATGTGCCTCTGCGGAATGGATTTCCAGCTTTTGTCCGAGAGCACCGGAAGCATTTATCTTAAAGCGCTCCTTTCCAACACGTACGTTAAAATCGTTTTTGGTTTTTAAGGGCAAAATTTCGGCCAATACCGTGTCGTTTTGAACAAACGTGTAGTTGCCATCAGCGGTTTTAACCCATTTCTTATCGTATGCCATGAGGTGTGTTTTAAGCTATAAACAAAATTCAGCATAAAACACGTCGTAAAATTGGACTTAAAAGACAGCCTATTTTAATTTCCAGACAATGTTGGTGTCAGCCAATAAGGTCACCGTTTTAAAAAAGGCTTTTGGATTTAGCGAAGTTAATTTTTTGTATTCCCTGACAAAATACGACTGGTCGTAGTAGTTACTGGCGTACGCAATCGTTGTTAGTTTTTTTATTTCCTTTTCCATCCCGCCAAGATTCAGCGAATGCCTGAACTTCGCAATTCGTTTATAATCGGAGGGTGTGCAGCACAGGTTTTTTAAAAAATGTCGCTGAAAGGTTTTTAAATTTAGGTTCAGAAGAGAAGCTATTTTTTCAACGGAGTAATCGTTTTCTGTAGCGCTTAAATAAGTCAACGCCTGGTACATGAGCGACAGGTCTCTTTCGCGTAATTGCCGGATGAGGAACTCTTCCAAAACATCTATCCGGGCTGGCGCCGTAGTTTCATTAAAGATGGCCTTACCGGCCTTTATCCAGCTGGCATTATTAAACGCCTGAGAATAACCGGGCGCTATTGAATGAAGCGAGTCGTTGATAAAATGGTTGATGCCAAGGGGTTTAAATACCACCGCTATTTCCTGTATGTAACCCGAATAGTGGACGAACACCGGCCTGACATACCTGCCAAGCACTTCGATGTGAACGGACGGTTTGTTGGATGGGATGGCGTGTATGGACACTTCGTTTTGACGGCGAGAGATAACACTGTTCTTAAAAAAGGACAAGCCGGTGTTGACATGTGGAAAAGCGATGTAGCTAATGCTCTTTTTACGCCTTTGACTAAACACATAAAAACAGTCCACATAGGGTTCCAGTAGTTTTGATGTTGGTTTAAAGGTTGTGATCACTGTACAAAGTTGGGATGAAGATGTTACATGCGATTATTGGTTCGGATGATTCGCTTTACGGTTTATGGCTGCTAACCTCACCGTTTCGTCAATACGTTTTTGACGGGTTTCCGTTTTCTTCGCGTTTAAGATCTACTCGAGGATACCCCGTTTGGAGGACCGTGAAAACTCGGAAAAATGGACGAGCGCCTCAGGATTTTTTTTCAGGGCTGCTTCCAGATCGACGGGCAGTATTAAATGATCCACCTCGTCCAATGCCGTCCACGTGTCACTTTGCTTCGCGTGATCTATCAGTTTTTGTCCGGCAGCTGTCATGAGCCCCTGCTCGATGAGTTTCGACACTTTATCTTTGTTGACCTTGCTCCAGTTACTTTTTGGACTCCTCATTGAAAAAAACTGGTAATAACTTTCATGATCTCTTTTATTCGGTTTACTGTCAATCCATCCAAAACACAAGGCTTCCTCGACGGCCTCGGGGTAATAAACACTGGGAACCCCACTTTCTTTGCGGTAAATAATCAGCCAGATACTCTTTTCGCTGAGATGATTTTTTTCGAGCCATGTCCGCCAGGCCTTTCTGTTCCTGGCGTAGAAGGTATGTCTGTTATTTTCGACCATCGTCCCTGTTCATTAATCCATTTACATTTAGAACTCAAAGATAATTCCAATGGTTGGCGTTGCCGACAAATCGTTGTTCTGGAGTATCACCGGCACGGCATTTGACCCGTCATTTCTAATGGGATTACCATCGGTTGTTTCAAATCCGGTGTTGTCCGCATTCCTTTTAAAGGTATAGTTTGGCGCGCTTTGCTGACGGAACAACAATACATTTTGCACATCCACAAAAAGATCAAGGGACGTTCGTTTAAAATTAAATTTCTTGTCAATGCGTAAGTCCAGTTGATGAAAGAGATTCAGTCGTTTCGAATTTAATCTGGAATAGTCTAAAATGCCGGTACCCAGGAGCAAATAATTTTGCTGAGAGGCATTTAAATCAAAAGGGGTATAAGGTAATCCGCCCGCTAACCGGTATTTTAAGCCTAATTGCCAGTTCCTTTTAAATTTATAGCCCAGCGTGGCAGAAATTAAATGTTGGTTATCCCACGACGAAGCGATCAATTTTTTATCTGATCCTGAAAACGTACTTCTGACAAACGTGTAACTCAGTACGTAGAACACGCTTTTTACTAATTTTTGTTGAACAAAAAATTCAAAACCATAACACTCCCCTTTACCATTGCTAATTATCTTTTCGCTGCCAATCGACCCAAAATCACCCCCCTGATTGGCCAGTGAAATGCCATTGGCTAAAGATACCGGGTAGTTATTGTATTGTTTGTAAAATCCTTCCAACGTAAAACGCAGGCTTTCGTTTGGTAAAAATTGTGTGCCTAACACATAGTGATTGGATTGAATGTATTTCATGGATTTATTTGCCAGTACATTGGCGGAGTCGCGGTAACCCAATGTGGTATAAGTGGGTATTTTATAGTAACTGCCAACTGAGCCGGTAATATCAAACCTCCGACTCACGTGGTATGCGAGTGATAATCGGGGAGACAGCGTGTTTAGCGGATTGTTGCCGTCTTTTATAAAACTATTCATATCCGTTCTTAAGCCAAAAGAGACTAATAATTTTTCGTTTAAAATGTTTTTAGCAACTGTTGCAAACGCGCCGTATTTAAAAAACTCGATATCGCTGTTAAACGTGATTTTATTTGCAGGCGCTATTTCATTTCCCAGAGAATCTGATACGGCGTTGGTAACCTGGCTGAACAATTTGGTGTTGTACTTTACGTATTGCGCCATTAAACCCGCGCTCATTTTCCATCCACGGATGTATTTATTGATGTCCCACCGGAATTTATTCTCGATTTCCTGCGACCGTAATTTGAAGGTACGGTTCGCTTCTATTTGTTTATCGTCTTCAAACTTATCCAAGGCGTTATTAAACATGTTGCGGCTTACAACAAAATTCATAAAACCATTGTTGATTAACCGTTTTACGGAAAAGCCAGTGGTGTAGTTCCACTGATTAATGTAGGGCAAAGAGCGGGTAATGTATATATTCTCGGGTGTTGAATTTTTTGGCGTAGCAAAGGCGAACTCATCAATACCTCCAATGCCAATGGCGGTAAGCGTTGTTTTATCATTTAACCGATGGGTGACTTTGTATTGAAAATCCCAAAAATTGGGACGAATGGGTAAGTCAATTAATTCAAAAAGGTATTGCAGGTACGACCTTCGTGCTGACGCCAGGAAATTTGTTTTTTTGCCCAAAGGCCCTTCTAAAGTTGTGGCCACCTCCGTACCGGCCAGTCGGATGTTGCCGGACAGTTTCTCGGGATTTCCCTCCCGTTGTTTAATGATAAAGGTGGATGCCAACGCGTTATCGTATTTCGCGTCAAATGCGCTTGAACTTAATTTAACGTCCTCAATAAAAGACACATTTAAAATACCGGTTGCCCCTCCACTACTCCCTTGTGTTTGAAAGTGATTTAACACCGGAATTTCTACGCCATCCAGGTAATACACGTTTTCATTTGGCGCCCCTCCTCTTATAATAATGTCGTTACGCGCCGCCCCTCCGGCAGAGCCACCCACGCCGGGCAGGGTTTGTATTACCTTAGATACATCGTAATTACCTCCCGGATTACTCTTAATTTCTTCGGTTGTTAACTGTTGCACGGATAACGGTGTGATCATGTCCGTGGCAACGGCCGATTTTCCTTTATCAAACGTCACTTCCACTTCGGTCAATTCGGAAGAGGTGGGTTCCATTTCAAAATTGATAATTTGAGCATTACCCGACGTGACCACAATATTTTCTTTAATCGTAGCTGTGTAACCAATAAAAGAAGCCTTTAACCGATAGGTTCCAACCGGCACAATTAATTTATAATTACCATCTGTGCCGGAGGTGATGCCATTGGTAGTTCCCTCAACAAAAATGGTGGCGCCAATAATTGTTTCCTGTGTATTCTTGTCTTTAATGTTGCCAAGAATAACACCGTTGGTTTGACTTCTTAGTGAAAAAAAGAAGACACAACTTAAAATCAGAGCGGAATAGATGTTAGCCATAAAAAGGTTTAGATTGTTTTTGTATCTTTTAAAAACAAAACTAGTGTGATATTGTTTAATAAAGGTTAAAAAATATGTTAAAACAGATAAAAATCGGTAAATTTGGTACAAAATCATACTAAATACGGGTAATGAACTACAAACTGATAAAAGAAGTATTGGATAAGTTGGAATTGTACGATGCCACGATTGAAGACAAAAATCAGGCGAGTTTAAAGGGTTTTGTAGCGTACCTGGCGGCCATGCAGGTGAAGGATTTCGAAAGCAAACGTCTGGATAACGGGGATCAATCATCGATTGAACGAGACAAACGGCTGGCGCTTGAAGCCACCCCAACCACCATTGAAGTGGCTATTGGACAAAATATTGTTTTTTTATACCGGTATGCAAAACACTACACAAAAAAGGCGTTAAAAAATTCGCCGCTTAAAACAACGGATGAGTTTACGTATCTGGCCACCTTATTGAATTTTAATACCCTCAGCAAAATTGAATTGATAAATAAGAGTGTACAGGAAAAAACCACCGGCATGGAAACGATTAAACGACTTTTGAAAAACAATTTGATTGAGCAGTTTGATAATCCGGATGACCAGAGGAGTCAACTCATTCAACTTACGGAAAAAGGCAGAGGGGTTCTATTCGGTGTGTTTCACAACATGGGTCTGGTAAGTAAAATCCTGCCAGGCAATTTAACTGAAAACGAAAAAATACAACTCGCTTATCTGCTAAAAAAATTAGACAACTACCACCATGACCTGCACATAAATAAAAAGACCGAGAACCTTGAGGAGCTGATTTATAAAGAAGAATCGCCGTGCTGAGTTCGCTGTTTCATTTTGTGTATCACAGAAAGCGATCATCCAATTTCATACTGGCACTGGAACTCAAAAGTTGTAAAATGTTATGGCTTTCAAACAACCGTTACTTCTACCCTGCCGGTTCATACTTTTTGACTGATCGATGGGGCCATCCACTCTTTAAATTTATCCGCTAAGAACAGATATTGCTCCCGGTCGCTGATGATCAAATCAATACCTCCATCATAAGGCGCTACCAGACACTTCCGTTCCACACTCATAAAAAACATACGCGCTTCATCGTAAGCAATGGCCTCCAGCAAATCATTGAAAGCGCCATTTGTCCAAACCAACTCGGTAAGATAAGGCTGGTAAAGGTCTCCTTGTTTAAATTCGCTGCGACTAATCTCATACATGTTTATGGGATGAATCGGCACAAATGTAAATTTTTGAAATGGTTGTGTTTTCAAATAACGGGGAAGGGTCTGGTCTCTGTCAAAATCGTATTCGCCCGTGATACCAAACACCCGCGTGTTATTGCCCAACACTTCGGTAATGACGGCATTTTGACGTTCCAGCAAGGTCTCTATGTCCTTGTCGTTTGTTGGGTAACGTTTTGTACCCGGCAAACTTTTTATTCTCAGCCAGTCAGAGCTGTAGTCCTGCCTGAACAAATGCGGCAACGGACTTGACTTCGGAAAACTTCTTTTCCATAAAAAATCGAACTCTTGTGCGGTCATAGTTTATTTAGGTAAAGCTATTTGCATTTATCCTGTCCCATGTTTTTTATTTATGATTTTCTGGTTATGAAAAAACGATTCGCTCACAAAAAAACCCGAATGGTTACACGCAATAACTTTACAGTAAATTTTTTTGCAGGCTCATTTCCATAGTTACGCCGTATCAACCAAAACAACCTGCGGATTATGGAATTGAGAGTATTTAACCTGCCAGAAAAATAAATTGATAGCGCTGATGCCCCAACGGAAAGCCGCATTTACAAAAAGATAATCACGCCAAATGTGAGGCGAATGTAAAGAAATGGTTTCTGATATTGAACTAGGAGGTCGTATACCGGCAGAAAGTAAAGAAATGGTTTTAGCGGATTTTTTAATCTTATCGCAGTCATAACATTGATATAATAAGGAAAGAAATTTTATTAATGATTTTTGTCGCGTGTCAAAACTGTTGCTGACCCTTTTATTTTGATGACTATATGAAATCTATTAAACCATTTGTTTATACTTTTTTATTCCTGTGCCTGTTAAAAGGACATGCGCAGAGAGGACTCGAAAATATTATTGTGGAAAAGTATTATGTGTCCGGTACCAATGATACACTGGATGACCGTTACTATGGTGATCTTCCTGTCGGTTCGGTTACCTACCGTATTTACCTGGACATGCTGCCGGGTTATAAGTTTTATGCCGTTTACGGTGCCGAAGGTCATGAGTTAAAAATTGAAACAAGCACGCTTTTTTTTAATAACGCCTACATAGGTAATACCACTCCAAACGTAATTCCACGGCGCAGCTTAAGTAAGAACACTGTGATGCTCGATTCATGGCTTTCAGCCGGCGCGGCTGGTGAAGAGCTGTATGGCGTACTGAAAGAGCAGGACGATTCTATGGAAACTGTGATTCACGATAAGTCATTTCTACAAAACAAAGACAAACGGGCGGGCATTCCGGTTAAAGACCGGGACGGCCTTGCCCTGACTGACAGAGCGCCGGTTCCGTCGTTCTTTGGCATTGACAGTTTAGTCACCATTTTTGACAAGAAAGTAAATGGCTCCTTACTATCCACCACTAACGGCGCCTGGGGTTGCCTCGGTGGTTCGATGGGTCCGGATTCGTTGACTACCAACCGGGTGCTAATTGCCCAGTTGACTACCAACGGCGATTTGAACTTTGAACTGAATGTGCAAATTGGTAAACCCGATGTGATCATAGAAAGATACGTGGCAAGGAACCCTGTACAGGATGAACTGACAGCGCCTTTCCTCGTTTACAGCAGCAAAACACCAAAATTAACCGCGACAAAAAATAAAAAGAAAAGTGAAACCAGCCAGGCAAAGTAATGAACCGGCACAAAAATTAAACAACAAATCAATTATATATTAACCATTAGAAATAAAACATTCATGAAAAAAATTACATTATTACTGGCGCTTGGTTTCTCACTCTCATTGGCAAAAGCACAGGTACAGGGTTTACAAGGGGTTATTGTTGAAAAATATTATTACACCACAGCGGACGATTCTACCAACGCGGCCGACAATGAGGCGACAACAGTTTTACACAAGGGATCAACGACCTACCGGGTATACGTTGATATGGCTCCGGGGTTTCAATTTATCCAGATGTTTGGAAACAGTGATGCATTAAACAATGTGCTTCATCCCCTGATTTTTAAAACAACAACCGACTTTTTTAACGATCCAAACAACGGGCAGGTGTATCCTAACGCGAACAGCGTTATCAATACCCGCAAGAACTTAACCATGATCGATTCCTGGTTATCGGTCGGCGCCGGTTGTGCCGGTAAAATGGGTATTACAAAAACAGAAGATCCGGATGGCTCTATTGGTAATGCCAATGGCGTACTCACCAATAGTCTTGGCGCTAATTTTATGGGTGGTATATATGGTGCACCCATTAATAGTGTGATTCCTAATGCGGCCGATGGCTTGATGCCAGGATCACCCATCACACCCAATGTTTTAGGTATGGGTTCATCTGCAGATGTGTTTGATCAAACTCCGGGTGGTTTGTTTACCTGTACTAATTGCGCGGTGTCGGCACTTGGCGGCGCAGTAGGTACCACTACCAGTAATTTAATTCTGATTGGTCAATTTACCACCAATGGCATTTTCAGTTTTTCGCTCAACATCCAATTGTCCGATACACTCACCAATCAACCTCAGGTATTTGTGCCAACTAATCCTGACCTGGCTACCGGTGAAATTGTTTTCCCGGGCCTGATGTACACCTCCCCCACCAATACCACCGCACCGCCTACAAATACTGATACAGGTATTGGCAGCAACACCAATGAAATAAGCAGTCTTTCTATTTATCCCAATCCATCGAAAGGTTTTTTAATTGTTGCAGCTAATAACCTAAAGAACGGCGCTGCTAATCATTACTCTATTTATGATGTTACCGGTCGTTTAATGTTGGAAAAGCAACTCCAAAACGCTACCAGTTTTTCAGAAACCATTGATATTTCGGAGTTCAAAAGTGGCTTGTATTTTGTAGAAGTTTCTTCTGGCAATTCAGTATCGAGACGAAAAATCGTTAAAGACTAACCGCGAGAATGAAGAGGTTCTGTTTTTTAATCGTTGTTTTTTTGGTAAGCACTTCTGTTATTTTTTCCCAGGGCATTGTTCGGGGTAAGGTGACTGATGTGAGTGGGGAAGCGCTTATCGGCGTAATTGTGGGATTAAAATCCAACATGGCCTCAGGTGTGTTGACAGATCTGGATGGAAACTTCACGATTAAGGTTCCCGAGGGAACAAGTCAAACACTGGTAGTATCTTACGTGAGTTACGAAACCATTGAACAATTATTGCCAGCGCTTAAAAAAAACGAAGTGTTGATTAAAAACTTCACCATGACCTCCAAAAACGAATTGCAGGAAGTGGAAGTGGTTGCAAAACAGGTAAAAGCCAACGAGTACTTCATGGAAAATGTGAAACGTAAATCCGCTACCACCATTGATTACATCTCCAGCGAGACGATGAAAAAAACCGGCGATCCGAACGTGGTGGCTGCGGTGGCAAGAGTTTCAGGGGTATCCACCAGCGGGGGACTAATAACGGTTCGCGGGATTGGTGACCGTTACGTTAAAACCACTTTAAACGGCTCCAGGATTCCAACCCTGGATCCATTAACCAACAATATCAAACTGGATCTTTTTCCCGCAAGCCTGGTAGATAATATCATTATAACTAAAACTGCCAGCCCCGATCTTCCGGGCGATTGGTCGGGCGCCTACCTTTCGATTGAAACAAAGGATTATCCTGAAAAACTCATGGTAAACATTGAATCACAATTTGGGTACAATCATCAAACAACGTTTAAGGAGGTACTTACTTCTGAACGCAGCTCAACCGATTGGTTAGGTTTTGACAGCGGATTAAGAAACAGAACCCATAATCCCAACGATAAACTGGTGAATGTTGACTTAAGCACCTCTGTCTTCCAGGAAATGGTGGCACTGGGTTTGGGAAATTACTATAACTCCTTGGGAGTCACTTCCAGCTGGGATCAAAACGGGCCGGACGCCGACACGTATTTTAAGTTAGGGCTTGTGCAACTCGGCTTATTAGCGCCGGCGCAAATAAACAACACGGTTGCGTTTAATAATGCAAAAACTGAGTACAACAGTTCGTATAAAAGTAAAGCTTTCAGTATTCTTCACCCAGACGGCACCGACTACACACTTGGCTTTAAAAACAACTGGAATACATTAAAACGAAGAGCACCACTAAATTTTAGTCAGAGTTTCAGCGTGGGCAACCAAACCACCTTGTTCAATAAACCCTTTGGTTACATTCTTGGATTCCGCTACGGCAATTCGGTCAGGTTCGACCCAAACGGCATCTCGCAGCGGGTGGCGGCCGAAGAATATGATTACGCTTACCTGTATCAGGACAACGCGATCATCAGCCGCGAGACCAATGGCTGGAGCGCACTGCTGAACCTGGCTTATAAAATAAACTCAAAAAACTCGCTTTCTTTTTTATTCATGCCGAATTATACGGGTACCAATGATGTGGCGGACTTTAACACCCTGCCTGACGGAACCTCTGACCAGGAAGGCCGTGTAGCCAAAAATCAATTTTATGAACAACGGAAACAACTCATCTACCAGTTAAAATCAGAACATTTTATTGAAGGCCCCAAACTGAAAATTGACTTTAACGCTTCGTACACGAAAGGGAGCAGCATTGCACCCGATTTTAAAACCGTTCAATACGGGTTTTTAAGGGACAACAGTAAAGACTCGATTTATCAATACTCCTTCGGTCCGAGTTATGGCGAGGGTGTGAAACGTTTTTACCGCTATTTATCCGACAACATTTTCGATTCACGCCTGTCTGCCGAATTACCAATCGGTAAACCGCTAGACGAAGGGGTTAGAAAAATAAAATTTGGTGGGGCATATCAACAAAATGACCGCAAACAAGACCTATATGATTACCGGATTGGTTATGGAAACGGAACGCAGATCCCCCTTCTTGAAAACGGTGATATCAGTGCCGCCTTGGGTCAGGAAAATTTTGTAATGACCAACCAACAGGTTAATTATGTTTATCAACTGGACGCACCTGATAGAAATTTCTCTTTTGGGAAAAGTGTGATTAAGTCGGCCTTTGCATTGGCAGATTATTCGTTGTTGTCGTATTTGCGTATTTCAGGCGGACTAAGAATTGAACACGCCAGTATTTTTACGGATGTAGTAAATTACCACAACTTAAATTTAAAACGTGACGACTCACGACGGGCTAATGTTGCGGGATACCCTAACATCAATCCTGCGAACATCAACGAAGTTAATTTTTTACCTAGCGCAAACCTTATTTTTAAACTAAAAGAAAACAAACTTAACCAGATGAATTTCCGGTTAAATTACAGTCAGAGTTTAGCCAGACCAAGTATGCGCGAACTAAATGACGCAGCCATTTATGATAATGAATTCCGTACACTTATCTATGGCAACTCCGATCTTAAAACTGCCCATATAAAAAATTACGATTTTAGATTTGAGTCGTATTTTAAAAATGGCGACCATGTTTCTGTCAGCGCGTTCTACAAAAATTTTACCAACCACATCGAAATGAGTTTCGGGAGTAGCGGTCTTACCTGGAACAATGTGGGTACATCTACTGTGAGGGGCATCGAACTGGAAGGGAAAAAATCGTTAACCAAACATTTCGAATTAAAGGCCAATGTGACACTCGTTAAATCCAACTCACAGGTGATCAGAACCAACCTGGATATTGTAGATGGACTTAAAGTGTTGATCCCAATAGATACCATTAACCGCGCCATGTACGGCCAGGCTCCTTATATTATCAATGGCATTTTCGGCTACGTGTCCGACAGTTTGGGACTGACCGCCACCATCAGTTATAACGTTCAGGGACCAAGGCTGGTAATTACAGGGTTGATTCCCGGACGGCCCGATGTGTATGAAATGCCGCGGCATAATATCGATGTTAAAGTAAGTAAAACACTCGGGAAACATTTTAGTGTGACCGCCACTGTGAGGGATATTTTAAACGCGCCGGTTAGAAGGGCTTATAAACTCAACGGTAAAGAAACCAAAGACTATGACAAATTTAGGTATGGTGTTAACTACCTGCTGAGTCTAGTTTATAAATTGTAATAACCTGTTATATCATGACGCACATACCGACATAACAGCAAACGACTAAAACCCATGAAACGAATTATATTCATCCTCCTTCTCTCACTCTTCTTCCAAAGCAACACGGTCTTTGCGCAGATCGAACGGTTAATTGTTGAAACCTATTATGTTTCAGATAACTTTGATTCGACCGATACCGATGGCGGCAAAAAACTTGAATCGGGCTCAGTTACCTATCGGATTTTTGTGGACCTGAAACCCGGAAACAAATTATTAAAACTATATGGTGACACCAATCACCTGATCCGATTTACCAGCACAAAACCTTTTTATAACAATGTGGACGGTGAAAGTTTTGCGAAAGATCTGAAAAAGGTGACCTACAAATACAATAATGTAGCCTTGGACACCTGGTTGACACTGGGACAAACCATGAAAACAGCTTCCGGCAAAACCAACTTCGGCATTTTAAAACGTCAGGATACGGATGGGTCGTTTATTGGAGGCAGCGTAAATAATGACGGAGGCAGCGCCGCTATTCCCACTGGCCTTTTAACAAATACGATCAGTCAATTAGGAATTCCTTTGACGGTGGCCGATGGCATGGACACCATGGTGACATTACCCACCTCTTGGAGTGACTACGGTGTAAAAGATTTTTTCTCGGGGGTGGATACCACGATGTTTGGTTTTACCAAAGTTAAATCTGAATTTAAAAGTCACAATTTCTTTCTTAAAAACTCGGGGGTGAGTGGGGTTGTTGCCGATAGCAATCAAATTTTGATTGCGCAACTGACTACAAAAGGTGAACTTAGCTTTGAACTGAACCTGGAGGTGCTGATTGATGGGGTGAGCGATACGGTCCGTTATGTGGCTAACGATGATACGCTGGTACTCGCCAAAAAAGAAAAAAAGAACCGGTACCTGAAGTATCCGTTTCCGCCACCTTTATGCGGATGCAAGGACGCCAATTTTCTGGAATACAACCCGGCACTCGAATGTGCCAACATGGATTCCTGCATCCGGCGAATTGTTTTCGGCTGTATGGATCCAATGGCCTGTAACTATGATCCTGCAGCGAATTTTAATCTTAAAAATCTTTGTTGTTATCCCGGCTCCTGCGGAGGAAGGGATATAAGTGTGGTATGCCCTTCGGTAAACGGCAGCTCCTTTGAATGCGAAATTTTTCCCAATCCTGCACAGAGCAGTTTGTTTTTTAATTTAATCAGTGGATCCGAAAGGGAAGTAAGTTACTCCATTTACAACTTTTTCGGTACGGAGGTGTTAAGTGCGCAACTCGGTCCGAACCAACGCCTTCTGAACCACGAGATTGATTTGAGCAGCTTAAGTAACGGTTTGTACCTGATTAGGGTCAAAGCCGGAAATGACTTCATTAGTAAACAGTTTTTCAAAAATTAAACCCATTAGCATTACATGTTTCGTCCATTAAATAGTTATTTTTTCGGTTCAACTGCATTGGTCATTGTCTTTACATTTCTATTTGTAGCCTGCAAAAAAGAAAGTAAGCCGGAAGTCGCGAAAGAAACCGGCACTGTTACTGATGTACAGGGCAATGTATATGGCACGGTGAAAATTGGTGATCAATGGTGGATGACTGAAAATTTAAAAGTAAAAGTCTATAACGACAGCTCCGCAATTATTGAAGTAGTATCTACCAATGATACCCTATGGGCTAAACAAAATAATGGCGCCTTTTGTAGCATCGACAAACGTTTTGGATTACACTATAACTGGTACGCGGTGAATAATAGCAAAAAACTTGCACCGAGCGGGTGGCACATCCCCAGCGATCAGGAATGGAAAATAATGGAATTAGAATTAGGCATGGGCGGGGAAGAAGTGGACGCAACCAGCTGGAGAGGTACCACCGAAGCCGAAAAACTAATTCCGGAAGCATCCGTCGGATGGCCAGCTTCTATTATTTATGGCAGCAATGAAAGTGGCTTTTCGGCTCTCCCAGGTGGGTGCCGACTATTTAACGGAACCGTGGGAGAAATCACCACATCGGGCTACTGGTGGACGTCCACCGAAAAAAACACTTCAACCGCATGGTACCGTAATTTATCTTCCGGACACAAAACCATATTCAGGTATTACGTAGATAAAAATTATGGACTAACGGTAAGATGCGTAAAAGATTAAACGACATGCAAAAGATCATTTTTATACTTCTCGCCATTCTTACGTTAGAAACGTATAGCCAATCCAACGACACGACCTACTCCGGCAAATTTGACCTGGGTTTCTCCTTTTCGCCGGATTACAGTTACCGGGTGCTAACGAGCGGGACTGAAAACAATTGGATGAAAGACAACTATGATACATTGGAGGTGGCCAGATACGCTTATACGACCGGGTTCTCTTTTTCTTATCACCCTGATGAAAAATTTTCGCTCAGTGTTGGACTGTTATTTTCTGACAAGGGAGAAAAAACAAAAAGGTATGCGATTCCACCCGTTAATAATTACATCAATCACTATTACTATTTGGACCTACCGGTAAAAGCGAGCTATTATGTTTATAGCGGAAAAATTAAGTTGTATGTAAGCGCCGGTATTTGCACAAACATCTATTTAAGAGGACTTACACATATTGAAGTGCCTGCGTCCGCCGAAACAAAAAAAGTTGAGATGGCGCCAGGAATGAATGCCGTAAGCGCATCATTTATCGGAGGGCTTGGCATTGATTGTCCGCTCAGCAACAGGTGGTATTTTAAACTAGAACCCAATTACAGACGATTTATAACACCCGCTACCAACTCTGGTGTAAAAAGATACTTTTATTCAGGCGGGCTGAATGCCGGTTTTTTCTTCCAACTCTGAACAGCACCCTCCATTGCATAAATCCACGTAGTTTGAATTGATCGGTTTCTGATCACATTCCTATTTAATACGTTACACTGCTGAAAAATAAGTCGCACTCCAATTCAAAATTTGATTTGGTGAGCCAAACCAATTCACCCACAGTTTTTGAATAAAAAAAATAAAAAAGAGGAATTATACGTGTTCATTTTTTTGGAATATTATTACAATGTTAAATAACCCGAACTAAGTTAAGTGCGCAGAGTTAAGGTATCTGAATACCCTCTAAAATCAATCGCAACAAGGGTTTCACAAAAAAAACTAAAATAGACAGTCGCTCCTATTACTTGAATATACGTTTATAAAAGTGGAATTGTAAAGTTTATGAGTTCTGATTTTTTGGATTAGCTATCAAAAGTCAAGTTAATTCTTACAAAACAAAATTTATATAAAGTTTTAATAATGTCTTAAATCACGCTAAAGCAATTAATCACACCTAGATTTGGGGCGTATAATTTCAAATACAAAAGCTAAAAAAATTAAAAACCTAACCAAACAAAAAAAACAAAAAAATGAAAACAAAAAAAACAATTTCAAAACTCGTTGCAAGCGCTGCAATCGCACTTGCTGCAGTTGCTCCTAGCTATGGGCAAAACAGTTTAGGCGCCGCCTGCGGTTGCCCTCCGGTAAACGCCAGAACGACGGTAACTGTTTCTGCGTTGCCAGGATTCGTAGTTGTTCCAAATTCACAAGGTGGTGAATTAACACTTGGTGGAAACTGGACTTGCGACAAAACTTACATCCTTGACCAAAAAATCTATGTACCATCAGGTCAGGTGTTGGTGATTCAACCAGGTACCGTTATTAAAGGTAACGCTGTGGTAACTCCATCTTTGGCTACCGCTTTAATCGTAGAAAGAGGTGGTAAAATCATCGCTTCAGGTACCGAAGAATGTCCGATTGTATTTACCGCTGCTGCTGACCCAATGGACGGAACTTACTCTATTTCTAACAAAGGAATCTGGGGTGGAATTGTTATCCTAGGAAAAGCCACCAACAATTTAAAATTAACGCCAAACGGTCCTTACGTAGCAGGTGGCCAAGGTTTATTAGCCGTTGCTGATGGTCTTGGTGTTGTTGAGGGTTTTGCTACCAGCATCCCACAAGACCGTTACGGTGTAAATACATCAACAATGGTAGTTGCCGGTGAAGGTGTAAGCCAATCGTTTGATGACGAAGATAACTCAGGCATCCTGCGTTATGTATCGATCAGACACTCTGGTGCTATCTTAGGAGTAGGTGCTGAGATCAACGGTTTAACCCTTGGTTCAGTTGGTCGTGGTACCAGCATCGAACATATAGAAATCATTTCGTGCGCTGACGATAACATCGAATTTTTTGGTGGTACCGTAAACGTAAAATATGTTACTGCATTATTTGGTAACGATGACATGTTCGACTGGGATTGCGGTTGGACTGGTAAAGCACAGTTTTTATTTGGTATGAAAGGTGATTTGACTTTCTCACAAGACAATGACAACGGCTTTGAGTCTGACTCAGATGATCAAAAATCAAATTTACTTCCAAGATCACACCCTGTAGTTTACAACGCTACCTTCATGGGTAACGCTAAAACTACTATCAACAGCGACAACAGCTCTATTGCTGCTATTAACGCGAAAGAACTCACTGAAGGTGAAATCTACAACAGTATCTTCGCCAGCTTTAAAAATGGTTTCAATATGACAAAATCACTCGGTACCAGGACTGGTAGTTCAGAAGCTTATCATAACTGGGCTTCAACTGGTGGAAATGGTTCATTGAGCCTGAAAGTAAAATGTAACACCTTTGTTGGTGTAACTAACCCATTAACTGTTGGTTCATCGACTGCTAACGTTTTAGCTTCTGACAACGCTCAATTTGCTGCTGAAGGAAATACCATCGTAATTGGTAACACGTTACCAGGTTTCGATTACAACTTCACTGTAAACCCAACTACTAACGTTTTCTCGGCTAAAAATGATGCAGTTCCGAATCCAGCAGTTGCAATTGGTGGCGGTGGCTGCCCTACAGCTCCGGTAGACGGATTTTTTGTTCCAGCTCCATACAGGGGTGCTTTTGCTTCAACAGGCGAAAACTGGTTATCAACCTGGACTTATGCTGCAGTCTTAGGATCTACAAAAAACATTGTAGCTTGCCCAACTGATATCAACAAAGACGGTGTTACTAACGTAAACGACTACTTGTTATTTGCTCCGGCATTCGGAACAAGCTGTAACTAATTTTTAACTCATTTATCAATGGCGCCTAATACCCAACCGGCAATTTAAAACTAAAAGAATTCTTAATTAATTCTAACCGTGGTGACTCACCTATTACATTCCCGGTTTGGGTTAGGCAAAGTTGATAAACTTAAAAACGATTAACATTTAAAAACTATACAAACAAAATGAAAACAAACGTAAAAAAAATCATGTTTGGGCTGGGTATAGCCTTACTTGGTAACTTCGCGGCCAATGCGCAAAATGGCCTTGAAGGGATCATCGTAGAAAAATACTACCAAGCCAATTCAACAGACGTAACCAACTCTGTGAATAACGGCGCTAACCCTTTATTGTCAACCAACTCTATCACTTACAGGGTTTACGTTGATATGGCACCAGGTTACAGGTACAACTTAACTTACGGTGATTTGACCCACCCGTGGATCATCACTTCATCAACCAGTTTTTACAATGACCCAAACAACGGTGTAAAAATAGGGCCTGCTCAAAGCTTAACTAACGCCAGAAAAAATACAGTAATGATCGACTCTTACCTTACAGGTGGTGGCGTTATGGCTGGTAAAGTTGGTGTTTTAAAAACTGAAGATACCGATGGTTCAATTGGTAACTCAAATGGTGCATTAACCAACACATTGGGCGGCGTATTTGGCGTTGCTATTAACAGTGTTGTTGCAGTTAACGCTCAAGACGGTTACGCAGTTGGAACTCCTGGTTCATGTAACGATTTAGGACTTGGTGTACAAGCTGACATTTTTGACGCTACTCTTGGTGGCTCATTTTTTGTTAACGGTGGCCAGGTTGGTGTGTTAGGTGGTGTTGTAGGTACAACTACTACTAACGCCGTTTTAATCGGTCAATTTACCACTGATGGTGTTTTCGGATTTCAATTAAACGTTCAGGTTCAAAACACTCTTACCGGTGTGGCTGAAAACTGGGTTGCCAGCAACCCTCAACCAGGTGAATTTTCACTTGCCAGTTTAATTCTTGCTCCTCCTTCAGTAAGCATCACTTCTCCAGCAAATGGCGCTAACTTCGTAACAGGTAGCACAGTTTCTATCACTGCTAACGCAGTAGCTTCAGGAACTGTAACTCAGGTACAATTCTTTGTTGACGGTGTTTCTGTTGGTACAGATCTTACCGCTCCATACGCTTCTACTTACGTAGCTACAAATGGCACTCATACCATCACTGCTGATGTAACCGATAACACTGGTGCTGTTTCTACTTCAAGTAGCGTTGTGATTACCGCTGCTACTAACCAGGCTCCAACTATTACTGTTTCTTCTCCAGCTAACGCGCTTACTGGTAGCCTTGTAACTTTCACAGCTACAGCTAACGACGTTGACGGTACTGTTGCTTCAGTTACTTTCTCTGTTGATAACGTTGCTATCGGAACTGTTAACTCCGCTCCATACACTTATACTTGGACTGCAATTAACGGACCTCACAACGTAAAAGCTTCTGCAGTAGACAACTTGGGTGCTATTGGTTTATCTCTTCCGGTAAACATCACTGTTGTTAACAACATCTTCCCAAGTGTTTCCATCACTTCTCCGGCTAACAATGCTTCTTTCATCGCTCCGCAAGTTGTAACTATTACTGCTACTGCTACTGACGCTGATGGTTCTGTTACTTTAGTAGAAGCCTTTGTAAACAACGTTTCAATTGGTTCATTTACAAATGGTGGCCCTAACTACACTTTCTCTTACGCTACCAGCTCACTTTCTACTTTAGACGTGATAAAAGTTGTTGCAACTGATAACTCAGCTGCTACCAGCACTTCTTCACCAATCAGTCTTCAAATCCTTAACTCAAACGGTCTTCCTTATTCAATTGGTTCAATTAAACAAAAATGTACTCAATCCTCTTTCTGTTTACCTGTATCAGCTGCTTTAACTTATACTGTTGATAACGTGATTGGTTATGACGTTGTTTTAAACTATGACGCTACTAAAGTAACTCCAACAGGAAGTGTAACCGTAAACGGCGCTTTAATCACTCCAAGCATCGTAACCATTTCAAATACTTTCTCTAACGGTGTTATGAACATCTCTGCTTACCTGAACGCTAACGCTCTTGCAAACTCTGAGTGGAACGGAACTGGCGAAATTTTCTGCGTAGGATTTACAAAAAATGGTTCTTTCGGTTCAGTTGATACAGCTGCTTTCGATATTCCTTTCTTACAAGAAAGTTACTTCAGCGGTGTTGTTCCTAAATTAGTATCTGATGCAGAATACACTACTTACAAAGACACCATGTTTAACGGTTCAATTAAATTCTGGGCCGATAACAGCGCAATGGGATATGACAATATCAATACTAACGCGTTCTTAATTACTAATATCTACGGTACAGACCCTAGCTGTGTAACTAACACATTTGCTCCGGTTCAACCTGATTTAACTGGTAATTTCATTCACAACACCCTACACGGTAGCTCAATCGCTTTCGAAAGGGACATTAACGGTTTAACAAACATTCAACCAGCTGTTAACGTTGCGGATATCAACATCGTTAGGTCTATCTTATTGAACACTGCTACAGGTTCATTAACTCCAACTGTTTACCAATTCATTGCTGCTGACGTTAACATCGACGGTGTAGTGAGTGCGGGTGACCTTTCTCAAATCCAATTGAGGTCAATCGATCAAATTCAGGAATTTAAACAAACCTGGAACTACAACGCCGCTGGTACTAACACATTAGGCGTACCTTCAAAAGACTGGACTTTCGTAGATTCAGCAAGAGTACAAACTAACTCAGCTTACGCTATTTCGGCTACTTACCCAAGTAACGATAACGTTGGTTACTCAAAAGCAAAAGTTCCTGTGACTCCATTCTGTTTACCTGTTCCTGTAACTGGTTTACTTTCATGCCCTTCGTTAACTAATGAAGTTTACAAAGGTATCATGACTGGTGATGTAAATGGTAACTTTGCTGTTGTAAACAATACTGTTAACCCATACCGTCCGGCTGGCGATAAAATTGTTATCGACCTTTCTAAATCAATCGTTAGCGGAAACACTGTAGAATTACCAGTTACTTTCGTATCTTCTACTTCGGTATTTGGTATTGACTTCTCTATGCAATTTGACGAGTCGAATTTGACTTACAACTCAGTTGTAAATTATCCTTCAACTACTGAAGCTTTGGCTTACTTCAATACTAACACTAAAAACTTAAAGTTTGATGCTTCTAACGTTAATTTGGCTCCATACAGCGCTAACCAAGCTGTTGCATTTTTACGTTTCGATAGCAAAACTGGTGTAGTTGATTCAGACCAATTCAGCTCTTTAGTTGGTTACATCAACGGTGAAGTTGTTCCAATGGAAGTAGTTAACAAAACTGTTGGAATTAACTCGTTAAATGGTACTGATAACTCAGTGAGCATTTTCCCTAACCCAACTAATGGAATCATCAATGTTACTTCAATCAGCGACGCTACTGTAGAAGTTTGCGATATCACTGGTAAAGACGTGTTGTTCCAAACAACTGTAAGTGCTAGCAAAACACAACAAATTAACGTATCTAACTTCGTTAACGGTGTTTATGTTGTTAAAATTTACAACAACGATTTCATCTCTATCAAAAAAGTTGTGTTGAACAAATAATTCAAATCACAATGACTAAAGATAAAGGCCGTAATTTTTATTACGGCCTTTTCTTTTTTGATCTATTTCAAAATAATCAAACTATTCATCATAAAAATTAGCAAAATGAAAACATCTACTCTACTCCGCGCTCTGGTAACCTGCTCCTTCCTTTTCACAGTTAGCCTTTCCAGAGCACAAACATCTCTTTGCCCAACTGACCTAAACGACGATGGTATTACCGATGGGCTCGACTACGCCATCTTTTCCCCGCAATTCGGCATTTCATGTCCGGGCGGTGGAACGCCTTGTCCTACCGACTTCAACAACGACGGCGTAACGGATGTTAACGACTTTATCATCTTCGCCGCCAAATACGGACAACGCGACCACGTCTTGATTTTTGGTATATCCACCGCCACATTCAGCAGTGGTTATGTGGACGTGCCACTGACCATTTCCTCAGATGCCAACATTTCCAGTTTTGATTTCGCCATGCGATTCAACCTCGCCAAACTTACTTACGACTCGGTAATTTCCGTGCCATTTCCGTCAAATTTGGGTATGGGATACTATAACCCTACCGACCTGTTCCTCCGGTACACTTCTTCGATTTTGAGCATGTATTACCCCAACGACACCCAACTGCTTGTTATCCGTTTCACAACATCATCCGGAAGCCTCAGTAATTCGGACTTTTCTTCCATAAACGCTATTCTCAATGGTACCTCATGCGGGTATATTCTAAAATAAACCCAAAAGAAAATCCCTTCTGGTTACTTACTAATAAAAGCAGATGAATCTCCATAAAAGACTCTCCATCCGGAGAGTCTTTTAAAAAAAAGAAACCTTGTACCGCACGTTAAACGCACAACTACATTTATCTCAAACTTCCAGTACCTCCAGGTTAAATTAAATGTTATCTACCGGCTTTACAGCCCGAAGAATACTTAATCATATCGTAACTTACACAAGGGTTTAACTTTTACATGCACTTCTATCTTTGCCCGAATATTGACATTAATTTTTTTCGGTAGGTAATGAGGACTAAATTGACTCTCTTGATCGCTATTATTTTTGGTTGCCTGAATCTATTTTCCAAGGGAACTGGCTTACCCGAAAATTACAACGCAGGTAATACACTTTCTCCAAAACTTGTAATTAACAATAACGACACCCTTGTATTCGATTTAGCCAACGCCACGTTAACCGCTACTTACATTGACTTACCCATTTATGCGATATCCGACGATGTGTTGTTTGGAATCGATTACTCCATTCAGTTCAATCAAACTAAACTAACGTATTCAACCACCATTGACCTGCTTCCATCAGATCCCACCATTTTATCCGCCGCGTTTTTTAACCCAACCACCCTTAAACTTAAATACACGTGCTCCACCCTTCAAAATTTACCCTCCTCAAGCCCTTTTATTTATATCACAAAAATCCGTTTCATGTTAAGCGCACCCTGTATTCAAATCACCGCGGCCGATTTCAGCAACATTGATGGTTATTTAAATGGGGTTATTAGTTCCGTCAAAGTCAGTAACCTCGACTTCTCACAATACATCCCCGTAGCGAACTTCAGTACCGGGCCAACTTGTTCAAATGCCAGCGTTCAATTTTCAAATACTTCTACGGTACAAAACGGATCATTGACCAACTGGGCCTGGACTTTTGGTAATGGCACCTCTACCTTACAAGCTCCATCCAACTCTTATACCTCCACAGGTGCAGCATCGGCAACACTTATTGCCACTACCGCCATAGGCTGTGAAGACACCATCGTAAACGCTTTCACCATAAACGCTCCACCCGTATCCAGCTTTTCCTATTCGTTTGATTGTATAAAGGACTCCGTGTTCTTTACCAACACGTCCAGCACTCCTTCAGGTTCATTAACTGGTTCGCTCTGGAGTTTCGGTGAACAGGGCGGCACCAGTACCTCAGAGAATCCTGTTTATCACTACAATGCAAGCGGTTTCTTTACCGTAGCGCTCATTGCTACATCCAGTTTTTCATGTTCAGGCACTAATACGCTTGTGGTGGATTTAAGTAATAAAGTCGCTGCAAGCTTCACTAACACTTCCGTCAACCAATGCCTTGGCACACTTATCAATTTTAATGATGGCTCTACCTATGCATTAAGCCCTATAAGTGGTTGGGCATGGGATTTTGGGGATGGTAACAACAGCACACAACAAAACACTAATCATACCTACACGACGTCGGGAACCTTCACGGTCACATTAATAAGCAGCGCAAATGACGGCTGTAAGGGCAGCATTACAAAAATTCTAAACATTGATCCACCACCAGGCGTGCAATTTACCGTTAACAGTACCACGGGTTGTGCGTTTATAGCGTCGTCATTTACCGACCTGTCTACCACACCCGCCAATTCAACTTACACCTGGAACTTTGGTGACGGCGGATTGTCCAATTCCCAAAATCCAAGTTATAGCTACTCTGTGTCTGGCGTTTACCCGATACAACTAGTTGTTGTTACCCCTGCCGGATGTTCAGACTCTCTCACAAAAAATGCCTATCTCACCATTAACAATACACCAGTAGGCAGTTTCTCTCTTTCCACAGCCTGCATACAAACCAACATCCTTTTCTCCAACTACGTAACAATAGGCAGCGGTTCAATAGTTTCGTGGCAGTGGGATTTTGGCGATGGCACCAGCAGTACACTGCAAACTCCGACTAACTCTTATTCAGTGTCGGGCAATTACTCCGTAACGCTCTCCGCCACCAGTGATTTAGGTTGTGTTGGAACCACCTCACAGGTAATTGTTCTAAGTCAAAAACCGGTCATTAATTTTGGGTATACCAGTGGGTTGGATTGTAGCGGTGAAACGTTGAGCTTTAATAATCAAACCACCCCGGTGAATGGCCCTTCGTTTGTGTGGCGCTTTGGAGACGGAACATTTTCTTTTTTACAATCACCGATCCACACTTATCTGAATAGTGGTTTTTACGCCATAAAACTAATCGCGATCAATCCCGGAGGCTGCGCTGACTCTATCACCAAACCTTATACGGTTTCTTTACCCGCACCTGTAACCGCGTTATTCACGGAATCGGTTGTCGCAAACGGGTCAATACTATTTAGCAATCAATCCCTCAATTTTCTAAAATCGAAATGGGATTTTGGAGACAATACAAGTTCATTGTTAAACAATCCTTTACACACTTTCCCAGAAATATCGGACTATACGGTGTGTTTAACGGTTTACAACTCACTAAATTGTCCCGACTCCTTATGCAAAGGTGTTTATTCAGGCATCTCGCGAATTGTGGCCATTCCTTCCAGTTTCACACCCAACGACGACAATCATAACGACGTATTAAAAGTAAGAGGCGGTCCGTTTTCAGAACTTGAATTTCAGATATACAATGAATGGGGAAATCTGATTTTTTCTTCTACCGCCCAAGACTTGGGATGGGATGGTAGTTATAATGGTGAAGCCCAACCAGTAGGCGTTTACGAATACGTCCTTAGGGGAAAAACACTGGAGGATAAAAAAATAAACCTTTACGGAGTAGTTAACCTGGTGAGATAAAGAATCGCGAAAAAATGAAAACAATCGTATATAGTTTAATCACCATCTTTCTCCTGCTTAATAAGGTGATTGCACAGGATTATCACTTTTCGCAGTTTGATGCAAACCCCTTTTATGTAAACCCCGCGTTAACAGGCGAACGAATTACCGACTATAAGGGGATTCGATTTAACGCCACGTACCGCGATCAAATGTCGCAATACACAAAATATCCGGGTTCATACAGAAGTGTAGCGGCTGGAATTGATGAGCCTATTCATCCTAAATTCTCAGTTGGTCAATTTTTTTATAACGACAAAGCTGCTACCAGCACCTTTAACACCTTTGGGTTTATTCTCTCCGGCGCATACAAATTAATCGATCAATCAGTTGAAAATGCGCATAACCACAACCTCTCGGTTGGGATCCAAATTGGGGTGTTAAACAAAAGCCTGAACACCGAAAAATTTACTTACGACGCTCAGTATTCCACCAACTCTTCCGACGGGTTCGACAGAAGTATCCCAAGTGGGGAATCGTATTCAAGGCAAAGTTATTTCAACCTAAATGTCAATTTTGGCATGTACTACCGGGTGACCTCCAGAAGCAAAAAAATATCAGGCTTTGGTGGAATGGCCATTTATAACATCACCCGACCCAACCAATCTTTCTTTGGTGAAGGTGCCTATAGCTCATTGCCCTTGAGATTTACCGTCCACGGGGGCGCTTCGTTGGCAGCTACAAAACTATTAACCGTTATGCCACAACTGCTTTACATGAACCAGGCCAAAGCCAATGAACTGAATTTGGGAGTTTTGATTTTCGCAAAAATAGAAAACACCATTTATGAACCGGTTTATGGCCTTAGTATTAGAAACAAAGACGCCCTCATCTTTCAATTAGGTCTGAAATTTAAGGGTATGCTTGTAAGAGCCAGTTATGACGTGGTTACCAACCGGTTAAAAGCATACCGCAATCAGGGTTTCGAATTTTCTTTCATTTGTACCCTCCATAAAAAGAAAAAGAACCCTAAACCGGATAAGAATACCCCCGCGCTTGATACACCTTTACAAAACTAATAGCTGGCTAATAAATTTAACGGAGCTTTAGAACAACGTCGAAACGAACATCAGTCCTTAAAAATTACATCAATTAAAATGGCGGTCACCATTAAAAGTCGATTTTCTTCTTTCTTACTTCATCCCCATTTTGGCCCTATGGTCATGGTAGTGGTTTGCGCAGCGCTCACCATTCAAAATTACGTGCTCAGTAAAACGGGGTTGTGGGCTGACCACTATACTTTTTACAATAATTTCGTCATTTTTAAACAGTCGTTCTTTCACTTATTACACCATCAAAATCTCTATCTGTTATATCCACAAGAACACTATGACTATTTCAAATACAGTCCATCCTTCGCGTTATTTATGGTTTTGTTTTCCTGGGTTCCAGACATTGCTGGCTTGTTTTTTTGGAACCTGTTGAATTGCCTTGTTCTATATTACGCAATAAAAAATATCCGTGGATTTAACCAGAAAAATCACCTGTTCATAATGGGTTTCATCTTTCTGGAACTGATCGTGTCTACAATGGCTTCTCAGAGTAATCTGTTGGTAGGCGGTATCATTTTATTCGCATTTAACAACCTGGAAAAAGAAAAACCGGGAAACGCGGCGCTACTTATTGTTATGGGAATTTTTATAAAACTTTTTGCTGGTTTCGCTGGTCTTCTTTTTCTTTTTTATCCTAAAAAAGCTCAATTTCTATTCTACGTGATTTTATGGAGCCTGGTTCTTTTGTTTGCACCGCTGATAATTACTTCCCCCGAAAATTTAGTGAGCCAGTACCAAGGTTGGCTTATTTTGCTAAATGAAGATAGGACCATCTCCAACGGTATGAGTATTTACACCATTCTATTTACCTTTTTTGGGTTTGTAAACAAGAACCTTGTCCTTCTCGGCGGTTTTATTCTGTTAGTATTACCGCTCTTAAAAATCCGGTACTATAACGATTACGGTTTCCGGCTGTGGTACTTAAGCGCCATTCTTATTTGGATCATCATATTTAACCACAAGGGCGAATCGCCTACCTACGTAATTGCGTTGGTTGGATGCGCTTTATGGGGAGTAGCCACGCACCGCTCCTTACTTCTCAAAATAATCCTGTTCGTTACATGGTTTTTTTCTTCCTTCATTAAATCGGATGTATTTCCACGAAGTATAAGACAAGGATTGCATCTTGACTTTACCAATGCACTCATGCCCTCGCTTGTTTTTGTCATCATCATCACCACGCTGATAGGGCCGGTAAAGAGGTTCCGGTATAAAAACGATT
>Ga0209174_10000157_pt1 | contig 52765 bp, 45 predicted proteins | sample JI91814BDNA_FD_187505 | JGI IMG/M metagenome (GOLD analysis project Ga0209174, IMG submission 187505) | Wastewater effluent complex algal communities from Wisconsin, to seasonally profile nutrient transformation and Carbon sequestration -... | ecosystem: Engineered > WWTP > Effluent > Algae...
TAACAATGAATTTATATTAGTTTTTAAAAATTAGAATTAACTGCCGTGCTAAAAAAAATTCTTCAATTCTTTCTTGTCTTTATTCTAACACTTGGACTTTCTTCTTTTATCCAAGAAGAGGTTCTTGATTCTACACAGAAATATTTTCCTGCGTTTAAAGAATACATTCCTGATTCTTACTATACAATAAAAAATCTATTTAAAGAAGAGCCCAAAAAAGAAGAAATAAAAGTAAAAACAAATCTCTATGCAGGGGATAATTATGAGTATTTGCTTTCGTTTCTCCAAAAACTTTCTGAGTTAGAGAAAAATAAAAAGCAAGTTGTTCGAGTTTTGCATTATGGAGATTCAATGCTCTGGTCGGATATGATTACATCTGGCATAAAAGAAAAATTTCAAAAAGACTTTGGAGATGGAGGAAGGGGACTCGTTCCTATTACAAATCAACCCTCTAGAAAAGTTTTACTTCATAAAAATCTCACAGATGAAACTCAGTTTACATGGAAAAATCTAGACCACAGACAATTTATAAATCCACAGATTGGATTTTTGGGAGAAGCGGCTATTCCAAATTATTCAAGAACTCTAATGAAACATGATTTAGATGGAACAAATGTTGGATGGACAAAAGCTGAGCTTTTATTTCGCAATACTCAAGTCGAGAATCCTATTATTATAAATGCCAATTTTCAATCTTCAAAAGAAAAAATTTCAAAACCTCTCGAAGAAATTAAAATTACACAGACCAATTCGGATACTTGTGGTCGAGTACATTTTAAATTAGAAGATTCATCTTCACTTCAACTAGAAATCAATACCGTTTCTACTTCGCAAACAGTATTTGATGCAATGAACTTTGAAACAGATTCCGGAATTGCATATTCTACAGTTTCAAGGCAAGGCATAGAAGTAGGTGATCTGCTTCTTATCGAAGAGAAAAGTCTAGCCTGTGGGTTTACTCACTATAAGCCGGACTTAGTGGTGCTTCAGTTTGGAGTAAACGAATCAGAAAATTTAGCACGTAAGGCTTATATAACTCCTGAAAGTTACCGCAAGAATCTAGAAGACGTAATCGTTCGATTTAAAAAACTATTGCCTGAGGCAAATTTACTATTAATCTCACCGATTGAAAGAATTTCTAGAAATGAAAAGGGCGAAATGCGAACAATGCCAGAAATTCTTTTAATTCGAGATACTCAAAGGGAAGTAGCTGAAAAATACAAGATAGCATTCTTTGATAGCTTTACAGCTCTCGGTGGCGCTGGGCAGAATGATATTTTGTCTGAGAATGGATTTATGCAACCGGATAAGACTCATTTGACGCGAAAAGGTGGAGAGTTTTTTGCGGAAGTATTTTACTCTGACTTTTATACGCATTATAAAAAGTTCAATGGAGTAGTGGAAGAGACTCGTCGACTTGACTTAGAAAAGTTAAAGAAAGAAAAAAACAAAGAAGTCAATTTTGTATCCAAAGCTTACTTTTATTTTTTTCTATTTGTATGGATAACTTCTGCATTTCTAACGCGTCACCCGGAATGGAAGATTGGTTTTCTTGCTATCGTGTCTTTTTATTTTTATGCGACTTGGAATTTTTATGCGCTTGGGATTATTTTAATTTCTACGCTCTTAGATTATTTTTGCGGATTACAGATTTATAAAAAGCAAAGCTCGGGAAGTAGAGGCACGTTCTATTTAGTCTTGTCGCTTACTTCTAATTTATCTATCCTGTTCTTTTTTAAATACTATGACTTTGCCATTAGCCTCATAAATGGAGTTATTGTTAATGGAAGTCAAATTCAAATTCCGCTTTTACATTTAATTCTTCCAGTTGGAATTTCTTTTTATACTTTTCAGACTCTTTCTTACACAATTGACATTTGGCGAAAAAAATTAATTCCAGAAACAAAGATCGTTCGTTTTGCTGAGTATGTTGCTTTTTTTCCTCAGTTAGTTGCAGGTCCGATTGTGCGGGCAACAGAATTTTTACCCGGTCTTAGAAATAGAGGAGAGCATTTTAATTTAAAGTATATTAATTTTGCAAGCGGAGTATTTCAAATTTTAGTTGGTGTGATTAAAAAGATTTTAGCAGATCGCCTGGCTTTTGGAATAGTCGATGGAGTTTATGCAAATCCAGATATGTATAGCTCAATCGAAATACTTGCAGGCCTTTATGCTTATGGAGTGCAAATCTATTTTGATTTTTCGGGTTACTCCGATATAGCCATTGGCTCTGCTAAAATATTGGGTTATCATTTGACTCTCAATTTTAATCGACCTTATACTTCCTATTCTATTACGGATTTTTGGAGACGTTGGCATATTTCTCTCGGCAGTTGGTTTAGGGATTATCTCTATATACCGCTTGGAGGAAATAAAGATCTGGTCTACCGAAATTTACTTTTTACGTTTATTCTATGTGGCATCTGGCATGGAGCTGGAATTCCATTTTTAATTTGGGGGCTTTATCATGGCGCTCTATTAGTCATAGAGCGTGTTACTGGCATTCATAAAAAAGAAAATATTATTCTAAGAGCGGTTACTTTGCATTTAGTGCTGTTTGGTTGGATTATATTTAGGAGTGATAGCTGGTTTACTTTTAGCCGCATAATGCAAAATCTTCTTACTTTCAGTCAACATACAAATAACTTGGAAATATGGATTGTTTGCTTTTTAGTTATATATTATTTGTATGAATTATTTTATTTGAAGCTAATCGGCTATTTGCGGTTAGTTTGGTATAAATCGCCTGTCGCTATACAGGGATTTTTTGCCTGCATTTTAATTCTATGCGCTTACTATTTGCATCGGGCAGAAGTGAAACCATTTATTTATTTTCAATTCTAGGCTAAATTGTTTTCTAGTTGACAACGCCATGCTTTTTCTTTCCTGATTAGTGTATGAAGTATATTTATTATATTGCTCCAATTGCTCTTTTAATCATCATTGGATTTTCTTTTATTAAAGATTTTATCAAGGAGAATACAAATTCCAAAGAAAATGAAATTACTACAAATTCGAATTTCTCGGATTCATCCACTAGTAAGAAACGAAGGCGAGCAGGCGAAAAATCGCTGTTTGATGAAGATTCAAAATTTTTAGAATTTCCTGAGCTTGGAGTAGAGGAAGTTGATTCCGATTCCCTCACAGCTGCTGAAAAAGAAAAACGCAAAAAACTTATTATAGAAAAATCTAAAAAATTAGCAGAGATGTTTCCGCATAATTCCGTTATACCCCGCGAATTATCACCTGAGGATGCAAAGAAACTTGCCGAGACTAATCAACGGATGGCTAATATTCAAAATCAATTTTTTCAAAATGAAAAAGTATCAAAAGAGAATAAACTTTTTTATTACAAGGAAAGATTAAAAACATCAAAAGATAGATTGGAAATATTTAGGTATGCGCTTGGCTTAGAAAATAATGGAGTCTTTGACGAAACTAAATTAGAAGGATTCCTGAAAGAGCGTTATGAAATTTTTCTCGAAAATGAAAAGGCATATACGAATGAGATTTCAAAAGTCGAGAAAGAGTAATTGAAAAAATTCTTGTAAACATTGACGGATATGAATGATGGAACTATGAAACAATCCATTTTAATTACCCAATGCCTTCAAAATGATTTTACAAAGTTGATTGGAAAGTTTGATGGGATTCCAAATTTGCTGCATGTTGGCTTTGAAGAAGCGCGTCGTCTTCTGAGTGAAAAAGTAGAAGAGGGACCTGTAACCACTGTAATGGATTGGGCGTATCATACACCCGCTGAAAATCTTAATATCATACATATTCGAGATTGGCATAATCCCGATGATCCGCTACAGAAAGACCATTTAGCGCAATTTGGAAATCACTGCATTCAAAATACAGAAGGAGCCGAGTTTGTATTCGCAAAATCGATATTACCCGGTAGATCACATCATATAGTAAATGCATCCGGACTTAATGATTTTGTAAATACTAACCTGGAAGAATTACTTTCTCCTTATAAATCAGAGCCTGTGAAGGTAGGATTAATGGGTGTATGGACAGAGGCAAAGGTAACATTTCTAGCTTATGATTTGAAAACACGCTATCCAAACTTTGAAATAGCGGTTTGTTCTGCATTATGCGCTAGTTCTTCTAGAACGATGCATTTTATTTCGCTAGATCAACTAACGTCTATTTTAGGAGTGAAAGTATTTTCCTCAGTCGGAGATTTTACAAATTTTCTGACAGGAACTCTTCCAAAGATTGAGCACAAAATTCAGGATAAAAAAGCAATCCAGTTAAAATTCTCAGATCCGAATTATTCGGTTTCAGATGTTGATACCCAGATTTTACTTTATTTGTATAGAGATGCAAAGGAAGTAGAATTTCTTTGTTTGGATGGAGGATTTTCAGGAAACGTAGTTTTAAAAGCGCGGGCAATGGATAAGTTTGGGCATTATCAAGTTCCAACTGTGATTAAGATCGGCAAACGCGAATTAATCGCTAAAGAAAGAGCTTCTTTTGAAAAAATCCAAGAAGTTTTGGGAAATAACGCTCCAAGTATTGTTGACTTCGCAGAGCTAGAAGACAGGGGAGCGATAAAGTATCGTTATGCGGCAATGCTTGACAATGGTGTAAAAACATTTCAAAAATACTACGGCGTAGTTGATGATATAGAAAAGATAAAACACAAATTGGAAATAGTATTTCGAAAGCAATTGGGAAGACTCTATGACGCATCTTCAAATGAAAAATTAAATTTACTCGAATACTATGAATATTCCAATAAATACGCATCTTCCATTCGTAAAAAAGTAGAATCTATTATCGGAACTACAGCAAATGGGCATACTCTAAATCTTCATGGTTTTACATTTCCAAATGTATGCCATTTTTATGAGCGCGAACTCTCCGGACTCAAAGAAAACATTACTCCTTATCATTACGTTTCCTATTTGCACGGAGATTTGAATGGAGCAAATATCATTATAGACGCACAGGAAAATGTCTGGTTAATTGATTTCTTTCATACACACAAAGGTCATATTCTAAAAGACTTAATCAAACTAGAAAACGATATACTTTATATTTTCATGACAATAAATTCTCTCGATGAATTTAAGGAAGCGGTGCAGCTAATAGATATTATACTCGAAGTTCAAAATCTTGGCGAGCCACTTGAACTTTCTTTAAAGGATAATTTTAAATATCCACAAATTGCAAAGGCATTTGAAACAATTGCAATTATGCGCTCTTATTATCCTGATTTGATTCACACGGACAGGGATCCGTATCAATTATTTGTAGGACTCATGCGTTATTCTATGCATACGCTTTCTTTTGATGAATCAAATGATTGGCAAAAGAAATTAGCCTTGTATGCGGGAGCGACTTGTTCGGCTAAAATAAAAAATACTCTGCAAACCACAAATGATCTTCGTGTGGATTTTATTGAAAATCCTACAGACAAAGGGGAGGGTAAGATGGGTTTAACGATACTGCCCGGTCGTAAAGATAGAGCACGAAGTATTACAACAGATTTAAAAGTAATCAAGTCAAACGATATAAAAGCAGTGGTCTCTTTAATCACAGAATTGGAATACGAAGAGTATGGTGTGCAAAGACTTAAATCGGCTTATGCTGACGCCGGATTGGCTACTTGTTATTTCCCGATCATTGATCAGGGGATACCGGATTATGCCACAATGGATAAAAATTTAAACTGGATGCATGAAATTTTGTCTAAGAATCAGAATGTATTGATTCATTGTGTTGGAGGCCTCGGAAGGTCTGGAACGGTAGCTGCTTGTTATTTGGTAAAATATTATGGTCTTAGCGCAAAAGAGGCAATAGCCCGTGTGCGCAAGTATCGCTCTTTACGAGCAGTTGAATCTATCGAGCAAGAAAGATTTATTGAAGAGTTTGCGAAAAGGAAATTTTAACAGGAACAAATAAAGAATGGAAGAATTAGTAAAAACAGAAGAAATTCAAAAAGCAAAAGAAAAAATAGGTGGACTCTTAGAAGAGCTAAAAAAAGAAATTACGGGGCAAACACTCGTTATTCGAAATATCATGACTTGCCTTGTTGCACAGGGTCATGTCTTACTCGAAGGAATGCCAGGACTTGCGAAAACCTTACTGGCTAAGTCTATTGCGCAAAGCATTGATCTATCGTTTAAACGAATACAGTTTACTCCTGATTTGCTTCCGGCTGATTTAATCGGGACTGTGATTTTTAATCCTAAGACTGCTAATTTTGAAACTAGAAAGGGTCCGATATTCACAGGAATTCTTTTGGCAGATGAAATAAACCGTGCTCCTGCTAAGGTTCAGTCTGCTTTGTTACAGTGTATGGAAGAGAGACTTGTAACGATAGGCGATACGACATTTCATTTAGACGCGCCCTTTATGGTTCTCGCAACCGAAAACCCTATTGACCAGGAAGGAACTTACCAACTACCAGAAGCACAGATGGATAGATTTCTAATGAAGGTAAATGTCGATTATCCGGGAGAAGCAGAAGAGGTCGCGATACTCAGTCAGCATGGAAGTGTATCTTCTAAGAATAAAGAAATAAAAAAAAGCATTAGCCGAAAAGAAATCCAGGAAATCTCTTCTCTTTCGGATAAAATTTATATAGATGACAAACTTAAAGACTATATTGTTAAGTTAGTTCGTAACACTCGTCCCCAGACTTCCAAGCTAGATGAGATTAAACCATACGTTAAACACGGAGTATCCCCACGTGCTTCTCTTGCACTTTTACGTTGTGCACGAGCCAATGCTCTCTTAGAAGGAAGAAATTTTGTAGTTCCTGAAGATATTCGCTTCTCCATTTACGAAGTCATGCGCCATCGAATGATTTTAACATTTGAAGCAGTCTCCGAAGATGTAACAGTTGACTCGTTAATCAAAACAGTCTTAGAAGTTACTGCACTACCTTAGTATGATAGAAAGGACTATAATAAAAGGGTTTGGGCAGTGCCCAAGCCGCCGGCAGGCAAAATTAGCCCAGTCCAGCACGGCAGTGCTGGCGCCCCTGCGAAAGGCAAACTAATGATACTAAAAGAACTGGAAAAATTAATACAAGAGATTGAATTAAAATACAAAAAGAAAATCCGAAGTAACCGTGCGGGGTCAATTCTTGTTAACCGCTCTGGAAGAGGGATGGACTTTAAAGAATCGCGGGTTTATATGTATGGTGACGATATACGATTTGTAGACTGGAATGTTAGTTCTAGAATGGGTGAGCTTTATGTAAAACTATTTCACGAAGAGAATGATAGAACGATCAATGTTTTTTTAGATATTTCCAAGTCTATGTCGTTTAACGGTGCAAATTCTTATACAAAGTTTTTTATTGGTTTTCAGTTTCTTGCTTTTATCACTCTTCTGTCATTAAATACAGGGGATCGAATTAATATTGTATTGTATTCCGACAAAATCGAATTTGTCGCACTTGGTATTAAGTCAAAGGCAGAAGCCTACCGCATCTTAAGAAAGATCAATGAAACACCTCAGGCAAATCAAACAGATCATCTTCTGCCTTTGCAATATCTAAAAAATAAAATTCCCCGTAATTCGATATCATATATAATCAGTGATTTTGCAGGGATAACAGATCTTAGCCCTTATCGCTCCCTTCTCGCTATACATGAGTTATACGCAATTCGAATTACAGATCCAATTGAGAATATCGATAATAAAATATTAAAAAATTTCTTTGTTCAAAATCTAGAAACTAATCTAGGGGGAGATTATTCTTCTACTTATAATTCTGATTCTGAAATACTAAATGAATTTTACAGAGCGAATTTACTCAATCTCAAAACTGATTCAGATTTAGGTAAGTCCATTGTGCGGTTTTTAAACAGATGAAATATATTTATCTTTTATTTTTTGTTCCTACTTTGCTTCTTGCTGAAGTCACTGAGTCTTACACCAAGAAGTCTGTGCAAGTAGGAGAGGAGTCAGTCTTAGAGGTTAAATTTCAGACAGGTGATGTGGCAGAATGGAATTTGCCAACAAAAGGATTTTTATATTCTGACAAAGACACGGAAACTCCTATAGGCGAATTAAAAGAAATCAGCCAAACTACGACCGAGTTAAAATTTACCTATGTATACTTTGAGCCAGGAAAATTTACCGCAAAGTTAAGTTGGAAGAATGAAAGTGGGGAAGTTGCACAAAGCCAGGAGGCTTTAGAAGTTAAATCAGTATTAGCCGACGAGAAAGAGCCGCTTGATATTGCGGAGCCGATCGTATTTTCTGGTCAATACATTGTGAGGTTACTAACTTTTATACTCATAGGCTTAGCTGTGGTGACCGGGCTTGCTTATTTACTGTTTTATTTTAATAACAAAAAGAAAGCTGCTATTAAAGATGCATTGTTTGAAAAGTTAGAAGTAGATCAAAGCATCGACTATTATAAAAAGCAATTAGAGAATATGCTTTTAAATTCTGAGTTGTCTCACAAGGAATTTATATTTCATCTTACAGGCTATATAAAAGAACGAATTGGATTTAAGCTGCAGAGTTCAATTATGCATTTAACACAGACAGAGCTACATGAGATTTTACAAACAGAGTATCGTGTGGCAAATGTAGAATTACTCTCTATAGATAATTATTTTAATTCAGTTAAATATATGCCAAATGAAGAAAAGATTACTCGTGATAATGCGCTTTCTCTTATAAAATATTGGGATAAGATACTCGCTAGATGAACTATTTTGAACGACCAGAACTTTTATACTTAATTCCATTCGTGTTGGTATACGCCATTTTCTTTTGGAAAATGAAATTTCATGAGAACAAAATGCGACTTAGTATTGGAAGCCAAGCGGATAATGTAAAATTTCCAATGCTTGAACCCATGAAAAAGTATTTTCCCTTTGTGCGAATTATCATCATTATCCTTATGATACTTTCTCTTGCAGGACCAGGGACACAATCTAGCCTACTTCCGGACGAAAAGAATGGAGTTGATATGATGATTGCTATAGACGTTTCGGGCTCTATGGTTAGAAGCAATGATTTCTTGCCTAAGAATAGACTCGAAGTTTCTAAAGATTTAATTAAAAACTTTATCAGGAAGCGAATCAATGATAGAATGGGACTTGTTGTTTTTGGAGGAGCGGCTTATTTGCAGTCACCGCTTACGAATGATATAGAATCTCTTGTTGAAATTGTTTCGGAAGTTAATCAAAGCACAGTTGACGAACAGGGAACGGCCATTGGAGATTCTATAATTCTTTCGACGTATCGATTGAAAAACTCAAAGGCAAGATCGAAAGTGATGATTGTAATTACAGATGGTGTTTCGAATACAGGAAAGATTGATCCAATCACAGCAGCGGATACTGCTGATAAGTTTGGAATTAAAATTTATGCGATTGGAATTGGGAAAGATTTGCAAGGTGAATTTGAAACAGACTTTGATAGCTTGCAAAAGATTGCTGAAAAAACGGATGGACTTTTTTATCGTGCAACGGATTCGAATGAGTTTGCGGAGGTGCTCAACTCAATTGACACCTTAGAAAAAGATAATCTGAATGTGAAACCAAGAATTTTTGTAGAGCCTCACTATATGTATTTTCTACTTCCCGCTATTCTACTTTTGGTATTTGATTTTCTGATTCGAAGCTTCTATCTCAGGTATTATATATGAAAAATTTAGACTTCTATCATTTACTACTTCTCATCCTACTAGTGACTTCAGCTGGAGCTTATATATTCTATAAAATCAAACAGAGAATGGAGATAGATACCTTTATAAAGGTCTACCCTGGAGTTAAGGGTAAGATGAGTATGCCACCGAAATGGTTTCTCAGCATTCGATTTACTCTTTATGTAATCGTGACTATTTTATTGGCGATTGCAATTTTAAATCCTTCTTTTTCGGAAGAGGCAGGAGTTGAAGAGAAATCTGTTTCGGGAGTAGATATTGTATTTTTAGTAGATGTTAGTCTTTCTATGAATGCGACAGACGCTCTACCAAACCGACTTTCTAGATTCAAAGAGACAGTCTTACGTCAATTACCCGCTTTAAACGGAAATCGCCTGGGGATTATTGCCTTTGCAGGAGTTCCTTTTTTGTATTGCCCGATGACTACAGACATTGCTGCATTTTCTGATTATGTGCGAGGCCTTGATGTAGATATGATTCCCAACACAGGCACGAATTTAAAAAGAGCCTTTGATAAAGCCGAGGAGATTTTTAAATCGGGAAAAGTCTTGCGAAATAAAGTATTGATATTAGTAACTGACGGCGAAGACATAAAAGGAAGCAATCCATCTAAAATTGATGCTGATATTTTAATCTGGGGCGTTGGAACAGAAGAGGGTGGAAATATTTTCTATAAGGACGAACAAACAGGAGTATCCGGCTTTGTTACTCGAACAGGAAATTTAGTAAGCGACAAGTCGAATCCAGAATTAATTCGCACAAAACTAGATGAAGAATTTTTGTTAGAGTTAGCCGCAATTCAAAAAGCGGATTACAGCAATATATCCTCAAACCCGCAGAGTGCAGACAACCTCTTACAAAAAATTAACTCTATGAATAAAAATACCTCTTCAAAGTTATCTAACCTGTTTAAAAAAGACGGCTACCAATACTTTCTCTTTCCCGCTATTTTTCTTTTGCTTCTTGATTTGACTTTGTTGGAATATTTATTTAAGAAGAAGATGAATCCTTACGCCTAATTACTGTAAACCTTATTGAAACTTTTTAAAAAAATTCTTGTAAAATAGACAAAAATAGTGTTTATAAATGTTGTCTGATATTTAATTGGTCTGAAAGTAAAAAGGTTAGAAATTGGAAGTAATAAATACAGTAATGAAATCTCTAAAGTTCTTTGGACTTCTGGGAACTTTCTTCTTAGTTATGCAATTAATTATAGTTAGTTTAATATCTGCAATAACTATAAGTTTAACAGGGAAATTTACTCTTGAGAGTATAATTATATTGTGTGTCGTATTATCTATATTTGCCGCTTACAATTATAAAGTTAGAAAAAGACACTTAACAGATTTAGGTAACCTTCTTAGAGATTTCAATTCAAAAAAAATACAATTTCAAAATGATAATAATAAATCTCTGTATGAAAATATCCCTATCATGTTACATTCCATTAATACAAATGGTGAGTTAATTAGCGTTAGTGACTATTGGTTGGAGAAACTTGGATATACAAGGGAAGAGGTAATCGGCAGAAAATCAGTTGATTTTTTAACAGAAGAATCAAAAAACTATGCAAACCAGGTTGTGTTACCGAACTATTTAAAAAATGGATTCTGTTATGATGTTGAATACAAGTTTGTTAAAAAAAATGGAGAGCAATTAAATACACTGTTATCCGCAACTTGTGAGCGTGATTCGCAAGGGAAAATCATACGCTCGTTAGCCGTTATCGTTGATATTACTGAGCGTAAAAAAGCAGAAGAGAAAGCAAAAGATATTTATAGTTTGCTCGAATCAATTGTTGATAATATTCCAAGTTTTATATTTGTGAAGAGAGCTTCCGATTTACGATTCGTATTATTCAACCGTGCAGCGGAAAAATTCCTAGGTAAAGACAGGAAAGATTTGATCGGTAAAAATGATTTTGAAATTTTTAAGAGAAGTCAGGCAATAAAGCTGACAAAGAAAGATCGAGAAGTATTGGAAAAGCCAGGAGAAATAGATACTCATACTGAGCAGATAAATACAAAAATGGGAAAACGCGTATTAAACGCAAAAAAATTAGCTCTACTTAATGAGAAAGGTGAGCCAATGTATCTTCTTGGAATTACGGAAGATGTTACCGAAGAAAAATTAGCGGAAGCCGAATTGAAATTAGCAAAGGAAGATGCCGCAGCGGCTAATATAGCGAAATCTCAATTTTTAGCAAATATGGGTCATGAGCTTAGAACTCCTTTAAATGGAGTAATTGGCTTTTCTGATCTTTTATTAAAAACTAATCTTAATGAAACACAAATTCAATATACAAGAACTATTTTTAGATCGGCAAATTCACTTCTACAACTATTAAATGATATTCTGAGTGTTTCTACCTTGGAAGAAAATAAATTAGTTCTTCATATTGAGAAAACTAATCTGATTGAATTGATAAATCAATCTTCGGATGTAATTCAATTCGCAGCTATGGAGAAAAACTTAAAAGTTATTATTACTATATTACCGGAAACACCTGATTTTATTTGGGTAGATCCAGTTCGATTGAAGCAGGTTTTTTTGAATCTTTTGAGCAATGCAGTTAAATATACAGAAGCTGGCGAAATTGAAATTAAAATAGAGACTAAGTCTTATAATCCGCAATCGAAAGAAGTAGAAATTCTATTTGCAGTTAGAGACACTGGCATTGGAATTTCAGTGGATGACTATGAAAAAATCTTTGAATCTTTTTCGCAAGTTGATGCATCTTATAATAGAAAATATGGGGGAGCAGGTCTTGGTTTGGCAATTTCGAAGCGGTTACTTGCTCTTATGCAGACTAATTTAGAAATAAAAAGCGAACCAAATAAAGGAAGCACATTTTATTTTACTATTAAGACTACTGCTGAGTATTCTGATTCATCTAGAAAAATTTCTATAACTGAAAACTACGAAAGAACCAACGTTGCGTTAGAGTCGAAAGAATTTAAAGTTTTAATTGTAGATGATGATATCATTAATATGTTTCTTGCAAAAACTATTATTAAAAATATTCTACCTAATGCCATTATTTATGAAGCAGAGAATGGAAAGGACGCAGTCGAACAATTTACTAAAGTTTCTCCAGATATAATTTTTATGGATATTCAAATGCCTGAAATGGATGGGTATGAGGCTACGTATGAAATCCGACAATTAGAAATTGAAAGAAAAATTCCAATTATAGCAGTAACGGCAGGTATGCAAGAAGGGAATGAACAAAACTATTTAAAAAGTGGAATGGATGATTATACAAGTAAACCGGTAATACAAAATACACTTGAGCAGCTTATACATAAATGGCTATTATCAAAGCATAATAATCATTTTGCTTAAGGGGATTACCTGAGTTTCTCATTGTTTTTGTGTCTATCTTTATCGCGTGACGTATTTTTTTCGATGGTTTGTTTTAGTGCATCTTCTAAGGAAATTCCCATTTGGTTGGCGAGGCAAATCAATACAAATAATACATCGCCCATTTCAGAAGGAATTGACTTTTCTAAATCTGATTTTTTAAAAGACTGGTCTCCATAAGTCCTTGCGACTAATCTTGATAATTCTCCAACTTCTTCCATTAAAAGAGCTAGATTAGTCAGTTCACTAAAATACCTTACACCAATGGTCGTAATCCACTCGTCTACTTGCTTCTGTGCTTCATTCAGAGTTAAATCGTTGTTATTCATAAGAAACTGATTACCACCGATGGACACCGAGAGCACCGATAGAAAATACGAGGGTTAATATTCGAAATTGATTTGAATCCATTTTTTTTTATCATTCCTTTATCGGTGTCCATCGGTGTCCATCGGTGGTAAAATTTTTTGAAGTAATATATCGGTAATTTCTGGATAACAGCCGCCACTCAGGTGGTGGACGTCTACGAATTTCTGGCATTTAATTGTGCCAGCGTAATCAACTAAGTTTAATACCGGTATGCCGCTTATGTCTGCTAATTCGACTTTGTCTTTCCACCACTCCTCGTAAAAATCAGACTCGTCTAAAAGTTTTTGTAATGGCTTAGAAATGATTGGCTTGTAAACTATGACTTGAATATTGTTTTGCTTGCAAGTCTCTATGAATTTCTCATAGAACCTTTTTTGTGCAGAGGATTCTTTGAAAGATTGATTTCCTTGTTTTCGGAAAGCCTGCGCATAATAAGTAATAGACTCCTTCTCGAACACATTTTCTGGTATTTCATGGATGATTGGATTTGGAATTCCACCATTGTTTTGTTTGGTTGCCAGATGAACCATGGAGTTAAAGTATTCGAAGCCAGCGATTTTATTTTTGTCTTTTATTCTTTGCATTGCGATATTGAGCCGCGGTGGAAAGCGCACAACGCTAAATAGGTTGGCGTGGACAAAACTTTCCATTTCATCACTGGAAAAAATATCTTTATTTTCATACATGAATCGCCAGTCGTATGCAAACTTTAATGCATATTCATTGGCTGCGTCCTGAAAAATCTCCGGTATTATTTCTAAAACCGCGTAATCTATCTTTACCCCTGCTTTCAAAACTGTTTGCAAATTATAATACAAATAAGAAGGCGGTGCCATTGGAGCTGAGAAGTTATAGGTTGTTATCCTCTTATCTTTTTCTTGAATGTATTTATGAGAAAACTCTCCCATATGAGAAGTTCCAAATAGAATTAAAAGTTTTTCTTCAGTCTTTCTGGTAGATTGGTATGCCATTAGCTGCTCGAGCAAGGCTCCTTTCTCAGCGTAGAATGCATACTCGATTCTAGACTCTGTGTATTTTCGGACAAAGTCCGTTCCGAAAAATTTATCGAAGCAAAAGATAAATACTGCGAGTAGGAGAGGGTAGAATAAAAATTTATGTTTTAAAAATGTTTCGTTCATAGTTTAGAATTGGAAGTATACAAATTCCTTACCGGATTTGCTATACAGGCTGATTAGATAAAGCAATATTACATACGAGAGTGGAATTAAAACTTGTTTTGATTTAATCACCCAGTTAGGAATTTTTTCAAAATACTGCACTAGCTGAATGATAAAACTGAAAAAGCATAAATAAATAATTGTTTCAAAGTCTGTTGGGTTAATTGTATTTCCCGATGCGATAGTCGAAACCTTTGTCATAATTGTAAAATAATCCCAAATATTATTGGATCGAAACATGGTAGCACCAAGCATAAACACATGGTAGGCATAAAATATACAAACTAATTTCCAGAGAAAGCTAGTCGATGTTACGCGCCAGTTAAATCTTTCAAATACTCTTTCAAGTGCTAGAATTACTCCGTGATAAAATCCCCATAGAATATAAGTATAATTTGCTCCATGCCATAAACCGCCTAGAGTAAATGTTAAAACTAAATTCAAATAGGATCTAAACTCTCCCTGTCTATTTCCACCGAGCGGTATATAGAGATAATCCCGAAGCCAGGTTGAAAGAGTGATATGCCAGCGGAGCCATAAATCTCTGGCTGAATCTGCGAGAAAAGGAGAACGAAAATTCTCAGGTATCTTAAATCCCAACAGAAAAGCACAACCCCTGGCTATATCAGTGTATCCGCTAAAGTCACAATAGATTTGCCAGGTAAAGCCATGCATAACAAGTAAAATAGTGAGCCAATCATATCCATTTGGATTATTCCATACAGGATCAATAAGCAAAGCCAGGTTATCCGCTATCAATACTTTTTTTAAAACACCTAAAGCTATAAAGCTAAGTCCGGGAGAGAGATATTCAGGTTTTGCTTTAATATTTTTTAATTCGGGAAGGAAATCCTGCGAGCGCATGATTGGTCCCGCAATGAGTTGCGGGAAAAATAAAATAAAAATTGCAAAATCCATTAGGCTAATTTCTTCCGGAACTTTCTTTCTATATACATCTATGATATAAGCAAGCATTTGGAATGTATAAAAGCTAATAGCTAACGGGAGAATAATTTTAAAAGTAGTGCTCGAACGAAGGTTGGTTAATGCAGATAATCCGCTCAGACTTGCAAAAATATCAGTAAAAAAATAAAAGTATTTAAAGATTCCGAGGTTGATCAGGTTAATTACAACTACTGTAACAATTATTCTCTTGGAAGGATTTTTATGGAGTAGGTGAATGAAGTAGTAATTCATACAAATTACTGCCATAAAATGAAATAAGAATCCAATGCTCCAGGAGCCATAGAATACGATAGACGATAGGAGTAGCCAGATTTCCTTTCCTTTTTGGTTTGGAATTGACCAGAATACGATATAGACTATAAGGAAGAACGCAGCGAATAGTAAAGATGTGAATAACATAGATTTAGCGTGTCTCCGGTTTATTTTGAATTAATTGTTTAGCATTTAACTTTAAGTAATCGCCGAGTGCTTCGGAAAATAAAACTGCACCCTTGTGATTGAGATGAATCACATCGTAGCAATAGTCATCACTATTTTTTCCGTCGAATACGTTTCTAAAATCTACTAGAACTGGATTTGGAGGATTTAGTTTTTCTAATTCTTCTTTCCAGACTTGCACTCTTCCTGCTCCCCCGAGCTGATCGTCTATGATATTGCTATAAGGTGCAAAGATATTTATAATCTTAATGTTTTTTTCTCGAATATGGGAGTAAATATAGGATAACCGCTTGAAGTATAGATTTGTTTCAATTGTGCGAACCTGTGTATTTGTAGAATATTTTCCAACCCAGCAGGTATCAAAGATTGCTCTCTTATGATCTGTATTTGAAGTCGGTGGAATTGGATCGAAATTGTCTGTCGGATGAGTTTTTTTTAAGCAATCTTCTAGATTAGAGATTTTATAATCGCTCATTTTTTCGGATTTATCATTTTCATATTCATAAAAATTTAGATTTGGATTGGCTCGTTTTCTGGAAATGTATTTTAGTCTCTTACCCGGGTCTACGAGAAAGTCGTTTAAATCTCGACGATAGGCGATACTTTTAAAAAACAAATAAGCCCAATCATCGTAATTAAATAAATAACCTATGTAAAATTTAAAATCCTTCCAATTAGTAAAAGTTAAATTGATATCAATTTTGCTTGCATCATAATCGAACTCTTTAACTTTTTTAAGAGAAGATACTTTATCAAATTCATTTATCATCGCAAGAGTAGGGAGGGTAAGATCGGTTTTACTCACCCAGGGCATTGTAATCTCTCCTACATAGATGATAAGTTTTACATTTTGAAATTCGCTTAACGCTTTTTCGACGGCGAGGCTTTGAACGATTAGCTCCGATCCCGGAATTGCGATGGATTGAATTTTTAAACCGGTATCTTTAATTCTTTCTTGCAATACAGGAAGGGATAATCCCTGGTAGGCGACAGAAGTGCCAACAAGTAGAATGTCGGGATCATGTTCATTCTTTTTTTCTAATACATGGCCTATGATTTGATTCACATTTGCTGCATAGGATTTCTTTTTTAAGTAAGGTTTGTAGTATCCTGCAAAAAGTTGAAATAGCAATTCAAATCCAATTAGAGCCAGGATTGGTATATAAAAACGTTTGTCTTTGTAAAACTTATTAAATTCTGTCATGTTGTTGCCTAGAATTGAAAATACATAAATGTCTGTGTCTCTGCGCCGAATATAAGTATTAAGAACAGCGCCGCAATGTTTGCGTATAATAGCTTATTACCGCTAGTTGCCATGAACTCTATATTTTTCTTGGAGAAATAGGAACTCGCAGCGAAGCAGATTACTAAGAGTATCCCATAGTCATAATTTGAATAACTGTCAAGTGCCCTGGAATTTTCTGTAAGAAGTAGCATTGATCTAAACATTTCTTTTACATGATGCATAGCACTAAATCCAGCAAAAGCCTGTGCTCTAAACATTACAAATCCAAATGCCAGGCAAAACATTGTAAATACAGCTGAGCTTGATTTGTAAATAAATCCGCCCTTTTCGTTCAGGAAATTTCGAATCTTAGTCTGTGTGTAAACTCTATGAGCGGAAAGCATTACAGCCTGCCAGATTCCCCACGCAATATAATGATAATCCGCTCCATGCCATACTCCACCGAATAACCAGGTAATAAAAATATTTCTATAGGTGATAAAATTTCCACCTCTAGAGCCACCGAGCGGTATATAGATATAATCCCGAATCCAGGTTGAAAAGGAAATATGCCATTTCGACCAATGATCGGTTATATTTGTAATAGTCATTGGGAAATTAAAGTTCGGATCAAACTTAAAACCAAAGAGTCGCGCAATTCCTATTGCAATATCAGTATAACCCGCAAAGTCAAAATAAATTTGCCAACCAAAAGCAATCGCCCCTGTCCAAACTTCAATTGCGTTCATGCTATGATAATTTGTAAAAGTATGATTGACTACCTTTCCCAGGTTATCTGCAAATACTAATTTGCGCATAAACCCGATTAAGATACGAGTGATTGCAATTTGAATGTCTTCATTGGTAACAGATAGTCTACGATCTAAGTCGCGGAAAAATGTCGTTGCCCGCACAATCGGACCAGCAACAAGTTGAGGGAAAAAAGCAACATACAGGGAAAAGTCTATAAAAGATCTACGAGCCGCAATTTGCTTTCTATAGACATCTATCGTATAACTCATCGATTGGAATGTATAAAAAGAAATTCCCACTGGAAGAACGATTCTTTCTAAAAATACATCAGTCGGTGTCGGACGTAAATGGAGTAGGTTAATGTGGTAAGCCACTACGTTAAATGTTCTTAACTCTGAGCCAAAGATTTGATTTATGATATCTGTTGTCAGGTAAGCATACTTGAAATAGCCGAGTATGAGTAAGTTAAAGAAAACAGAAATGGAAAGGAATATTTTTCTCTGCTTATCAGTTCTGTTTTCATTGTCAATGGCAAGTGCTGCGAAGTAATCTATGACTGTGGATAATACAAGTAAGGCGATGAAATAGGTATTTGTATAAGTATAAAAATAGATACTTCCAATAAGTAAAAAAACTTTTTGCCAGGTTTTTTTGAGAATATTCCCAATGATTATAGATATAAAAAAGAAAATTAAAAAGTGTATTGAATTAAACTGCATATATTTATGTGCTCGAACCCAGTTTTTTATGCCATTCGATTAAAAAGGTTTCTTCTATCTGACTAGCAGTGGCTAACCATGTCCACTGTTTTTCGTCCCAAACTCTACGTCTTTTTATGGAGTCACGATTTGTTACGGTGAGGATTGCTTCTTTCCATTCATTCATTTCTCTTGGATTCACTAAAATATCAGTTCCCGATTCCAGGATTTCTCGAAAGACTGGAATGTCCGAAGCGATGCATACTTTTTGTTCAAGCATAGCTTCTAGAAGTGGTAAGCCAAAGCCTTCATGGATAGACGGAAATAAAAAGATACTACATTTTTGGTAGAGGACATTTAACAATTCATCGTTTGGATTTTCTAAGAAGATAATGCCTTCTTTTTCTAATTCTCCGGATAAAAGTCTAGCGGTTAATTCCTCTTGTCCCCAACCTCTACGACTTGCGATTACTAATTTATAATCAAAGTCTGGTTTATCTTTTTTTAAAAGTAAATAGGCTTCGATTACCGTCGAAATATTTTTTCGTGGTTCAAGTGTTCCAATTGTAAATAAGAATTTCCCTTCAATCGCAAGTTCATTATTTTTAATAATTTTTTTACTTACACCGGGGTAAATTACTTTTAGTTTCTTTGTGTATTCCGGTTTGAATTCGGCAATTTCTTTTTTTGTATTCTTTGAGAGGCAAAATATAGTATCCGCATTGCGTAAAGTTCTAGGAGAAAGTAGTTTATGTTGAATAAAATTTGCCCGTGTCATAGTCTCCGGTGCCGAGCGAAAATTTAGATCATGGTAATTTACAAATTCTGGAATTGGAAGGCGAAAGAAAGGGAGTAGTTGGAGAGTTCCCCAGAATAGATCGATTCTATCTTTGTGAAGTAAATAAGGCAAAATAAAGTTAAGCCATATTACCCCCTGAAATTTTTTTATCGGGGTTATGACTACTTTATTTTCATTGATAAAATCCATGAACATTGGATGAATTTCTTTATTGGAATAAAGAAAATACTCAAAGTGAGAATCCTTTCTAATAAGAAATTTTAATACTTCAAAGAGATAACGGGAATTACCCGTAAGACCATAAGAAAGCGGTCTGGCGTCAACTGCAATCCTTGGTTTGTATTTAACTTCCAGTTGCATTTGAATCACCGGAATTAATCTTTAATAATAGAAAATAAAAACCAAGGGAGGTATAGAGTAAAATAGAAAACATCAAGAATACTCCTTCGAGGGTGGAGCCGATAATCGATCTTGCGGTTACTATCGTTAATACGCAAATACAAATAAATACCTTTCGTTTAGCGCCTAATATTTGATCTTCAAAAATGCGAGAAATTAAATAGGCAATGGGAAAGAGTAATACGACAAAGGAATGCACCCAACTAATTCCACTAAAAATAACAGAGAGAATAAATAAAATAGAGATTAATTCTGCATCTTTAAATCCTACTTTTAATCTGTATAAAAAAGGAATTCCTATTAAAAGAGAAAAAAAGTAAAATAAATAAGTAATTGCCTTTGCTCCGAGACTAATAAATGGCATTGCGAATAACGCTTGGTTTAATGGGTCTGCGCCTACCATAAAATACTTTGCAATAGTCGCAATTAGGCTCTGGTTGTTTTTCCAGGAGCGAAAGGCTGGATTTTTCATTGCGTTATTTAAAACTAACTCATACCAATTTCCGAGTGAATGTAGATTGTATTCATGCGAATAGATAGACGGAAGCAACGTCCAAATTCCGGCAAATAAGAAAGCATAAGCAAACCGTTTAAATTGGCGCTTATATAAAAAGTAAAACAAAAAAATGGCAGGTGTTATTTTTATAATTATGGCAAGGGATAAAAGTATTCCGGATAACGCATCATTTTTAACATACACAGCAAGAAGCATGAGTAAAATTAAAATAAAAGCAACCTGGTTATTGGAAACATGACTTTCCAGGTATCGATAGTTAATAGCCAAAGTAAAAAATAGAACAGAGAAGGGATGTTTTATCGAAATTAATTTTGTGATTAAAAATAGCGATGCAAGTAGACAAATGAAATTAACCAGTATAAATATTGTAGCACCAGTCGGGTAACTGAGCCAGCCAAGTGGGATCAATAAAAAAGCGAAGAGGGGTGGATAGATATAGGTTCCAACATTTCCTTTTAAAGCTTCTAGTTTTTTAAAATTTTCAGGTTTAAAAATATCTTCTAATTTTATTTCTTCGCGGAGTGTTTCTATTGATTCAATATTGTATAAATCTTTTTGTCCATAAAAAAGTTGAGAAGCTGTGTAGTAATCATGGAAGTCACTTTTGTTTGAAGCACGCCCAACACTTTGGACTAACAAAAGCAAAAGTAAGAGTCCAGTAAAATAGGGCATCGCCTGTTTAAATTTTTGCAGCATAACTATATGCAATTTCAAATATATGGTTAAAAAATCAATAGGAATTATTCTTAAACCACGCGCCAAGGCTATGAAAATAGATGAACGCAGATTTTTTTTTGATATAATTTTAATGATTGGTGATTCGGTATTCCTGTCACCTCGAAAAGCGTCATCGTCCACCATTCGCCCGGTCGCGAACCACAGCCAAGCGATGTTCGAAATGACCGACTCAATATCTAACTTAATGAAGTTGTGTGCATGTTCGTGGTGACCGGAGTAGGCTTAAAAAAAATGCTTTGTTCTAGGACTTATTTTTACAATGTAGTATTGAAATCAATTTTAAATTCTAAACTAAAATGTTAAACTTATCCGAATATAATTTTCATCTTCCAGAAGAGTTAATCGCGCGTTATCCGGCAGAAAAGCGAGATGAGTCAAGGCTAATGATTGTTAATCGTAAGACTGGAACGATTCATATAGAGCCAATGTTTCGAAATATTCAAAACTTTCTTTCGAATGGAGATATACTTGTATTCAATCAAACTCGAGTGAGTAAGAGAAGAGTATACCTAAAGAATAAATCGGGAAGAGAGTTTGAATGCGTGTTTTTAGAAAAGAAATTTCAAGATGATAAAGAAGTCTGGAAGTGTCTGATAAAGAATGTAAGAAAAATTAAACCCGATGAAAAACTTTTTTCTAGTAGAGTAGATGTTTATTTTACAATGAACCGAAACAAAGAAGGGGAAATTTTTTTATCTCCATCAGTTCCAATTACAGAAGAAGTTTTTGAGTCGGTAGGAACGATCCCAATTCCACCTTATATGAAACGCAAAGCAGAGGCTGCGGATAATGAGCGTTATCAAACGATTTTTGCAAAATCGCCAGGATCTGTAGCGGCACCAACCGCAGGTTTACATTTTACAGAAGAATTAAAATCGGACATACAAAAAAAAGGAATTCAAATGGTTCCGGTTGAGCTTTGTATTGGCTACGGAACATTTTCCCCTCTCACAGAAAAACAGATGCAGGAAAAGAAACTCCACGAAGAAGAATTTTTTATTCCAGAAAATACTTTAGAACTTTTAAATGCATCAAAAGGCAAACAAAGAATAATCGCTCTAGGAACAACTTCCCTTAGAACTCTTGAATCCTCTTTTGACCCTGTCCCTGCAAGATTTGTAAAAAAGAATGGCATTACCGATTTATTTGTCCAGCCGGGCGATAGAGTAGGTTCTATCGATGGACTTATTACAAATTTTCATTTACCCGAAAGCAGCTTACTCTTATTAGTCGCTGCCTTCGCCGGAAAAGAATTAATTCTAGAAGCCTACCACAAAGCTATCGAAAATAAAATGCGATTTTATTCCTATGGCGATGCAATGTTGATTGTGTGAATAGGGATTTTGAAGATTACCACCGATTACCACCGATGGACACCGATAAAAGATTGGTTATTTAAAGTTTTGAATTATCGAGTTAAAGAAGTAAAAACTTCTTTCAAAAAAATATAGTGGATAATATTGGATTGCCGCTTCTTGTGTCTTTTAAAAGATTCACTGCTCTGTGAACTAAATCTTCCTCGTTTAATTTTACAGTTTTCTTTTTTTTTACTTGCCTCTGCCTTTACTGGTGTAATCTTTATCTAAATCTTATAAAAATAAAATTGGAGATTAGAATGAATATTAATAAAGCAGTAGATAAAGCATACGAAACAAAATCGTTAAAAGAAATTGCAGATGCACCTGTTGATGCACTCGAAGGTGTTAGTGCGAGTGACGCTGAGCTACTACAAAAGGCGTTTAACGTTAAAACAATTAGAGATTTAGCGAATCTAAAATATGTAAAATGGGCACAAGCAATTGTAGCTTTGTCTGACACAGAGCAATAGACTTAAATCATTAGAAAGAAGAGGATGTAAAGAATTTTCTTCTTTCATTATAGAATTCCTTCACTAACCATAAAATCTTCTGGCTTTATAGTAAGCATTTTTCCTTTTTTCTTCTTCTTGTTTATTTAGAAGATTCGATTCAACTGAAACCACGGAGGCACCGAGAGTGTGAAGTAGTGGCAATTTTCTATTAACCACGAAAAAAGAATAGTGCAGAATATTTTTTAGTTGCCTTTATTTTTAATCTTGTAAACTGTAATGAAATTATAAAAATAATGAGGTAAATTAAATGCCGATACCAGGAAAGATTCAGGAACGCATATCTACGGGCGTAAAAAAATTCCAAGGGATAATCAAGTCAGCAAAGGATAGAGATGTAAAAGAATCTGACACTGTAATGATAATCACAGATATTTTGAATGAAGTTTTAGGTTATGACAAATATTCCGAGATTACGACGGAGCAAGCAACACGAACAGGAAATTTTTGTGATATTGCTTTAAAGATAAATGATAAAATGAAAATCATTATCGAGGTAAAAGCAATCGGCATTGATTTAAAGGACGCGCATGTAAAACAAGCTGCCGATTACGGAGCGAGTGAAAAAGTTGAATGGGTAATTCTTACAAACGCTATTCATTGGCAAGTTTATAAAGTTCCGCCTGGAAAACCTTTCGATAAAGAATTTGTTTATGAATTTAAGTTTTTAGATTTGAATCATAAAAATGAGGATGATATTAGCAATTTATTTCATTTTTCAAAAGAGGGTTTAGGTAAAGACTCACTAGATGAAATACACTCACAAAAACAAGTTTTGAGCAGATACTTTGTTGGACAAATGATATTAACCGATACTATTATTGATACAATTAAGAGAGAATTAAAACGAATATCTACTGGTGTAAAAATTGAATCAGAGGGAATTCGTAAGGTAATTGAAGAAGAGCTATTTAAAAGAGAAGCACTTGAAAGTGAGAAAGCGATTGAAGCCAAAAAAGCCATCAATGATTTATATAAAAAGATAGATAGACAAAAAGCAAAAGAGCAATCTAAAAAAGGTGATGATGCATCCTCAAAGGATAACAAAAATGATCCTCCTGTGGAAGTAACTATTTGAAATGAATGTCTGCATTGAATTTTGAAGAAAGGTATAAGTGGTATCATTTGGCGAATAATGACGATAAGCTGCAATATATATTTGATTTAACTCTTAGTATTAAGAATGAAATAAAAGAGATAAATAATGATCTTTCTACATTGAAAGTAGAATTTTTAAAAGCAATCGAGGAAAAAACAAATTCGGATAATTCACAGTTCGAAAAGATTCATAAATTACTAAAATACTTGAATGACCTTAATCGTGCGGTTATAAAGAATAATACAATTATTAACGAAGTAAATTCAGGAACGGAATTGAGTAACTTATTTATTGATGATCTTTCAAAAGTATTTAAGGAAGATTTAGATAAGATAGATAAAGAGGAAAAATCTTAGAAACATGAATCAATATTGGCAATATTTCCTTGCTCTCGAAGAAGATTTAATCAAATTTTCTAGATACGTTGAATTTGATACGAGTAATTATGAAACCTACTCCATCGAACTTGTTAGAATTTACTTGTCAGTATGTTCAGAAGTTGACGTGGTTGCAAAAATTACAGCTAGAAATCTTACAAATTTAAAATCAGACAAGATAGGAATTGGTCTTTATAAAAAAACAATATTAAATTTCTATCCTAATATTGTAAATCTTTCAATTGACATTCCTAGATATAAACTTGTTTTTACTCCTTGGAAAGAATGGGAAAGTCTTGAAAGTCCTCTTTGGTGGACAAAGTATAATAAAGTGAAACATCACAGGAGTGATTACTTTCATGAAGCTAATCTTGGTAATGTGTTAAACGCGATGGCAGGATTATTAGTTATTAATCTTTACTATATGAAACAACAAAAATTATCCCTACGAAATGATACTGATATTTTCATTGAATATGAAATGCGACCAAAACTATTTATTCCGTCTACATTTCATACGGAATTATTAACGAGTGGATTTATTGGTTGGGGAGGTAATATTCCTTAACCAATAATCAGTTAGATTTCGCTATACATCTCAACCAGAAAAATTAAATAAATCACTTTTCAGACGTTTGCTCTAGCAGTTAACGTCACGTTCGATACGATTCCGATTATAAATTAGCTACGAAGCCTTCATACTATAATCGGAATCACTTCTACTTGTCGCTTGACGCTCACCAACGCCTTCGCATGGTAATCTTTAAAAAGTAATCGTCTCATCCTTCAATTCCGTCTTCCCAATTGCGGATACTTTTCGTAATTCTCCACTTGTGTTCTTGATGACTACGTCTCCCTTTAGAACTAAGTGAGTATCAAATTCTACTTCGCCTTCCACTTTTAGAGATTTACAGAGAACGAGAGAAGGGTAGACTTTACAGAGCTTTTCGAAAGATTTTATTTTCTTGTAATACTTGTCGTCGAGGCTAACTAGGTTTTCACTTAAGCCAGCTTGTTTTCGAACTGGATTCATCGTTAAAGAAAAGTCTTCGTTTAATATGTATGCATCGGAGCGGCGAATTAGATAGTCTTCGCATTTTTTAACGGGTGCGAAACGGTCTCTTGGGATAATGATTCCTTTTGTTTTTTTGAAACTTCCAATTGCTGAGCCCATTGCGGTTTCTAGTTGTAAAACATCTTTGCCGTCTACAACTTTTGGATTGACTATGAGGGAAAGAGAAGGAGGCTTCTTCTCAATTAGAGCGGCTAATGCTCGTAAGTTTACCCAGAGATTGTTTGTAGAGAAAGTTCTAAATTTTCCCATTCCTGAAAATTCTGGCTCGTTTTCTTTTGGAACTTGCGCTGTTTCTAAAAGCTCTAAGCCTATAAAATTTCCATCTACAAGCTTACGATAAATTGCCCCACCTTTTGTATCGGCGAGTGTTTTTGGAGTCATCTCCATCGCAAATTCTAAACCTGCATCAACTAAATATTCTAAGATAGCAGGCTCAATCGTTGCTCCCAGGTTGTCACCGTTAGAAATAAAAGCATATTCAAATCCATCACTAATGAGTTTGTCTAAAATCCCTGTCTCTTTAAGAGAAAGGTAAATATCGCCATGTCCTGGAGGGCACCATTCTTCTTTTTTGTCAGTGAGGGTAATAGGTGTTAGATCCGATTGGTTGAGCCTTGGAACTTTATTTTGTAAAAAGGAAGTCGTAATTTTTTGTGTGAAGCCAGCATTTTTTAATTCTTCGAGCGAGTCAGCTTCTGTGTTATAAGAATTCATAAGTATGAGTGGAATTTCTACTCCGTATTTTTTTCTCATGAAGGTGACTTGGTTGGCTACGATTTTTAGAAAAGACAATCCATCTTTGATTGGAATAAGTGACTTTGCTTTTTCAAGTCCCATGGATGTTCCGAGGCCGCCGTTGAGTTTAATCACGACTAGCTTTGAAAGGGTTTCTTTTTTGATTTCATATTTTTTACGAAGAACTTCTAAGTCGATTTCATCTTTCTCGGGATCTAAGTCGCCTATCGTTTCCCATTTGACCTTGCCTGTTTCTCCCGTTCTAACCTTTTCTACTTTTGTAAGAAAGTCTTGAATGAGTAAATCGCTCAGTCCTTCCTTTTTCATTTTCTCAGTAATTAATATTTCGTGTTTCATTTGATCCATTTGACTACATTTCCTTGATAGTATTTTTCTGAAAATTCTCCGAGTTCGATTCGATAGGGTTTTTCGACATCACCTGGATTGTGAATTAACTTTACAATGATTTCTTTTCCATCTTCACTTTCCGTTTTTACGCCATCCACCATGCCCACTCTCGCAATAAACACTTGAAAAGAATACATATATTCCAATTGTTTTTGCTTATTTTTTACAACCATAATTCCTTTGCCAAGTAAATCTTTTTTTGTTATTTTTTTAAATTCAATTGGATAGGTATCATCCCATGTTTTTTTAAAGATTTCATCTATTTTTTTATAGGGGATAATTTCATTTGCTATGGTCGGAAGGTAACATATTAAAAAAATAAAACTAAACGATCGGAAGAATTGATTCATAATCCTCATATAGAAAAGAATTCTTTTTTGCGTCAATGATTTTAAAGAGATACTTTTTGTTAAGTTTCTGTATCTGTTCCTTCTTCAGGCTCTTCTTCTGTTTCGGGCTGATCTGCATTATCCGCTTCTTTTGTTTTTGTTGCAGCTATAACCGCATCTGTTTTAATTTTAGGTTGGCTGTCCTTAGACGGGGGAGGAGGCACGGGCTCTTCTTTTTCGAGACTCTGCGGGAAGAATTTTTTCATTAAATCATCAATGATCACATGCTCTTCTGCAATGTGGAAGAATTGACAACCAATTCTAAAAAGCTTTTCGAGTGGTTTGATATTTCGCACAACGGCTCTAAATGTTCCAAGTCGTTTTTCTTCTTCATACATATCAAATAATATTGTCCCACCAATAGAAAATAATTTTCCAAAGTGTTTGGATTGAGGATGAGAAAAGCTAAACCCGCTTCCATTGATGTCAAGGATAGTGGATTTTAATTTTGACTCATTGAATAAATCAGATTCTTCAATGTCTTTGCAAAATTTTTCTGCGGCTAAGAGAACTAATTTATAATCATTTATATCCGTTTTTTCTAAATTTAAAACCTGTAAGTAACCATAGAGAACTATGCCGCGATATTTTAAAGGCACACAAATTTCAGACATATATTTGTTTAAGCCTTTTCCCTGTCTCATCAAATGAATATGCTCGCTGAACGGAATGAATTCATCGGATACACTCTCTGGAGATTTCGTATCAGGGACAAATATGTGTTTGCCGGTTTCAAGTAGCAATCTCGCCCTAGTATCCATTCTTTCATGCACAAAAAATTCTACATCTGTGAACTTTGATTTGAGCTTTTGAATGTAGGGCTTCATATAACTTTCTACTTTCAAAGTATCATCTGATAAGTCATGCGGAACCATAGTTTGGCTAATTACATTTGTGATATAAATAGGAGCCTTCGTTGCCTGGTATCGATTGGTTGCTCTAGTTGCTGGTTTGATGGTGAGAGAAACTGGATTTAGAATTTCAATTCCTCTTGGATCTTTTGTGCTTACTTTAAAATTAAATCGTAAAAGATTTCCAGCATTTGTAAGAATTAAAAAACGCTCTGTAGGATTTGGGTTTGTATCTGGAGATTGAATAAGAACTCCAAGATTTTTCATTGCAAGGATTTTAATTTGCATAGGTTTGTTGTCTATAATCATATAGACAGGAAACTGCTTGAATAGTGTTTCCGCCATTTTAAAGATTGAATTTGGATCTGTGATTTCTTTTATTTCCATAAATCTTACTAAAAGCTTTCTTTTTATTCCTATTTCCACCATCAACATAGGAAGCTACTTTAAAATCAAATTGTTTCCTAAATACCGAGAGGATGAATTTAAAATTTTTAATTAGGAAAAATGATATTCAGTCTCTATTAATTTTTCGAATTATTTTAATTATTCTACTTTGCTGATTTTTGAATCGTTTCTATTTTGTAAGTATGGCTGATTTAAAAACACTTGGTAAATATTATCTACTTTCTTCCCTTCCAATTCTACATAGTCTATCTGATTCGGATAAAAGTTATATAGCTGAAAAAGCAATTTTAAAAGATATAAAACGACATGAATTTTTATATAAACAAGATTCTCCCTGCGATTATTTTTATATCATACTAAATGGTAGCATTGAATTACAAAAAACGGTTAAGTCCGGCGATGAAGAAAAACAAATTTCTGTAGAAGTAATGCGAAAGGGAGATTTTTTAGGCATCGTTTCTTTGATGGGAAACAAGCCGCATACTTTTTCTGCCATTGCGTTAGGCGACGTAAGGCTTTTCTTGATCACGGCAGAAGATTTTAATGATATCATTACTAAAATTCCTGCACTCGGCGTAGTGATTAGCCGTGTATTGACACGTCGAGTAAAAGCAACACCGGATGAACTTAATCGAAAAATCATTGAGTCAAATGTAATTTCGGTTTATTGCAAAAACAATCCTCATCTAGGAGCCCAATTTTCTTTAGAATTATCTGAACATATCATTGATCAAACTTCTAAAAAATCTATCGTTCTAAGATTCAATAAGAAAAAAGAAATGATCATTCGCTCTGTTTCAAAAATTAAAAATTATGAATTTGATAATATAAATGAAATCATCGAGCAGTATCGAAAATATATGTATTCTTATCATTTTATTATTTTAGATTTGCCTGAGGACAAACAAGAATTATGCGAAGCTCTTTTAAAAGAATCAGATCATTGTTATTTGATTACCGATAAAGAGGTTACAGATACAGATGAATTTCTCAAACAACACAATCTGCATGATTTAACAGATGAAAATTTTTTAACAAATATTGTTTTAAAAGAGCCGGTTAAAAGTTCCGATCTCAATATTCTTACACGTAAAATTGCGCGCAAAATCACAGGTATGCGCCTTGGAATAGCGCTTGGAGGAGGGGCTGCTTTTGGTCTTTCTCAAATAGGCGTTTTGAAAGTTTTAGAAAGAGAGGGCATCATGGTGGATATGGTTTCCGGAACAAGTATTGGTTCACTAGTTGGAGCACTTTGGGCAAGCGGAGTCAGTGCGGCAAATATCGAGAAGGCGACAGAGGAGTTTGATTCATTATTTAATATGTTTAAACTTTTTGATTTTTCGATGATGCCTTCAAAAGGTTTGATTACTGGAAATAATATCCGCAAATTTCTAGAAGGATTTTTAGGTCACAAAACTTTTAAGGATTTACCTATGGAGCTAAGAACAATTACCTGCGATATAAATACAAGAGAAGAAATTATTTCAAAAGAAGGATCTGTTGTAGATGCTGTTATGGCAAGCACTGCAATTCCTGGACTTTTTAATCCTTTGGTAACAGACAAAGGCGTTTTTGTAGATGGAGGCGTTGTAAATCCTTTACCTGTGAGTGCTTTGACTATCGAAGGAATTCAGCGGATAATAGCAGTTAATGCCATGCCTTCTCCCGAAGATGTTGTAAAGTCAAATAAAAAAGATCAGTCGATCATGGACATTTTTATCAATAGCTTCTATTCTCTCCAGTATCGACTTTGTAAGTATTCATTTCAAAGCTCCGATGTTTATATGAGCCCGATTTTACCTAACTCATCCTGGTATGAATTTTACAGGGCAAAAGAATTTATTGCGTTAGGCGAAAAGGTGTGCGAAGAAAATATTAAAGAAATTCGAAAGCTAGCGTCTAAGAGTATTTAATCTCTCTACGATTCTGGAATGACGCTCTTCGCCCTGGTTTAATAATGCTTTTTGGAAGAGGGCGAGTGAGCCAATCAGGGTTACAGATTTTTTCGCTCGGGTAATGGCTGTGTAAAGGATTCGAATATTCAATAGGGAATCCGGACTTTCCATTTCTGCTGGAATTAAAAGACATACATGGTCATATTCTGAGCCCTGGCTCTTATGCACAGTGATGGCATAGGCAGAAGTAAAATATTGGCGATAAGAAGTGGGAATTGGAATTGTGTTTTTTCCGTATGGCGTAAATGAATAAGAATTTTCATTAGATACTAGAATTCCGTTTTCTCCATTGAATAGTTTTAAATCATATAAATTATTGTTTACAATTACCGGCAAAATAGTATTAGCCAACTTCTCGTTACTTAATTCTTTTTCGATAAATGCATTTATACTTTTCACGCCAATTTTTGTTTCATTGTAAGGGGAAAGTATTTGCCCGATTTTTTTTTCTTTCGTTAGATTTTTATACCAATCAAAAGCTAGCTGAATGGAATCTTCCTCTTTTGTTGTTTCAAGAAATGATACTCCTGTATAATTTTGTGATAATTTCGTTTCGATAGAAATATTTTCTAGTAGAATATTTGTATTATCCTCTTGTTTTAGATTGTGTATTTTATTCGCAAGAGATTTAATTTCTTCTCCTTCAGTAGTTTGCCTGAAGGATCTTGTTAACTTAAAAGTATTCTTACTTAACCGAATGAAATCAGAAAACACAGAGCCGGAGTTTACTGACAATAACTGGTCGGGGTCTCCTACAAAAATAATTCTTTTACTTTCATTTACATTTGGATACGCTTCTAATAAAGCTTCCAGAATAAATATATCAATCATAGAGGATTCATCAATGACTATAAGAAATTTTGTAATTGGATTTTCTGCGTTATACTTATATTTGCCGCTAGACGGATTGTAACCTAAAAAGCGGTGAACTGTGCTCGGCTCTGATAAATCAGGATACCTGGTGAGTAGAGGTTCGCAACTTTCCTGTAACCGCTTTGCTGCTTTTCCTGTTGGAGCTAGAATCGCAATCGATTCCGGAGAAATTCCATTTTCAATTCCAGAAAGTAAAATTGCCTGGATAATCGTTGTTTTCCCCGTTCCCGGTCCACCTGATAAAAAGGAAATGGAATTTTTAAAAATAGAATTTACAATGCTCACTTGCTCTTCCGAAAGCTTTTTGTCTTTAAATGCTTTAAACTTTTCATTTATTTTTGTATCTAAAAATTTTTCCAGATACATACAGACTGTCTTTTCAATTCGATAAAGATGATTTAGATAAATCATGCCTTCTTCTTCGAATAATAAATCGGTGCTCGGGTTCGCGAAGTATTTTTCCCAGGACTTTTCCGGCTCGAGAGTTTTATTTTTTTCTAAAATAAATTTTTTCAATTCTTCTTTGGGATAACAAAGTCCGCCGACTTCTTCTGCGTTAATTAATTTTAAAACCGTCCAGAATAAAACTTCATCTGGCTCTGGCTCGGAAAAGAATTTTAAAGTTTTAAAAAGTGCTGATCTAGAAAATTCTCTTTCTTTTAAATTTAGTTTTTCAAGAAAAGAATACTTTTTTGAATATTCACTTCCTATTTTACGATTTTTATAAGCTAAATCAAATCTGATTCTCGCCTTTCCTAATCCTCTAATTACGCCGGGTAAAATTCCAGAGTTCATATTATTTTACCAAATCCTTTTTAAAATTAAGAAGCTCTGTATACGTTGGCTTGATTAGGAACGAACCACGATTATCCTCTCTTGTGCGCATAAAAATAAAAAGCATTCCGCCGAATTTAATATTCCAGAATAATTCTTTGTCGCCACCTTTTGGAGTAATATTATCAATTAAATTCATACTATAAATCATATACTGGTTAAAATAAGAATCCCTTACTTTATTTTCAATGACCGTTTCAATCGTTTCGTTCTCTTCTGGCTTGATCAAATTAGTTTTCCAATCGAGTAGGTAGTATTTATCCTCCCAATAAAACATTCCGTCCCCAATACCAACTAGAAAATCCATTCTTGGTGATTTGAGTTTATAAAAAAAAGATTTTTCTCGAATGATGTATTGCCAGTCTTTGATTTTTGCAGTTTTTGTTTTTTCTTCATTCATGAAATAGGACTTTGTCAATGTAGATACACAGAAATTAATTGCATCTTGACTCGTGTAATCTTCGACTTCGTTTAATCCTGTTGGTGGATAATAATCATTAACCATTCGTATGACTTCTTTCTCGACTTTATTTTCATCGGAGAGAAGTTTTAAGTCAAAGTTTTCCATTACCGCATGACAGAGTAGTCCGAAGGTGGTTCCTCTTTTATCGGAACTTATTACAATTGGCGCATTATCAGTATTTTCCGGTGCAACTTTTTTTTCGGAATTAATTTTCTCTTTTACATACTCTTCTTCTTTCTCTTTGTATTTCGTTATGGAAGAATAGGATTGGACTTTAATTCCGGATTTTCTCTGAATATCAGCCTGTGTTAATTGAGTGAGTTTAATCGGAGAAGTTTCTGGAGGGACGAAATTATTTACCTTGAGAGTTTGTATTTCTTTTTTAGTTAATGCTTTTACTGTATTTGTAAAATTCTCTGCAAGTTTACTTTCAATTAATTCTTCTATTCTTTCTTTTGAAAACGCACTTTCTAAAATTTTTCGATACGATTCTGAATCAAGTTTATTAAGAGTATGCAGTGGCAAAATGAGAAAGTCTCTTGCTCGTGTAAGGGCAACATAGAGTAGTCGATCTTTTTCTTGAAGAATTTCATTTTCTTCAGCGGCTTCTAGATTTTCAAAATTGGGTGAAAGGGCTTTCTCTTTTTTTCCAAACTTAATTTTAACCTCTACAGGTAAAGGAGACTGATTTAGTAAGCTATCATTCAGAAAGATATTTTTTTGGTTACTATTATTCTTTCCACCTGCTAAATCAAACAAGATGCAAACTGGAAATTCCAATCCTTTTGAAACATGCATAGTCATGAGTTGAATGGAATTAAAAGAATCATCTTTTTTATCGCTGTCTAATTTTATATCTTGTTCTGCTGATTGTTTTACATCATTTCTGAGGTTACGGACGATTTCCCCGAAGCTTAGATTTTCAGTCATTTGATTGTAGCTGAGTAATTCTGCTAGGTGATAGATATTTGCTAGATTTCTTTTTCCATCAAAGCCGATTGACAATACATCTAAAATATGATTTTCTCTAAATACTGTAAAGAGTGTATAGGCAATATCTTTCGTATAACGGTTCTCGTGGGCTTTACGTAGAGATTCATAAATTTTGTTGATCTCGGGGAAATTAGTATCAAATAGATAGGTGAGTTCGTCTGCTTCCGAAAGCTCATACAATACACTTTCTGGAATTAAAAATAGGTCCGAAGCAAGTGTTTTGTATAAGGAGTCCGAATCATTTGGATTTTCGATTGAATGGAGCAAATGAGAAATAGCCTGCACAACCTTATGGCTGTAAAACAAATTACTTTTGTAAACGCTAGATGAAATAGAATGTCTTGAAAATGCTTTTTGAAGTTTATTTAAACTATTATTTGCGTTGGCGAGGACGGCGATATCTGAAAACTTTATTGGTCTTTTTTTGTCATCCCCTGTGATGTGTTTATCTTCAATAAGATAATCAGAATTATCCGTAATATGCTTTATTGCTTGGATTATTTCATCTGTTGCAGCTTCTCGTAGGTCTTCCGCGCCATAATCTTCGCCTGTTTCCTTTGTTGTTCTTGGGGAATTGTTTTCGTCTAGTCCGAGTAGCAGGAGTGGTGGTTTGTTTTTGTTATTATCTTCGCGACTTGCCTCTACATTATAATAAATCTTGCTAAGATTTTCAAAATGAGGAAAAATAGAATTTAACGCATCGATTAATCTCTTAGAACTACGATAGGATACAAGTAATGGGATAACTTTTTTATTGGTTAATTGGTCGACTGCTTCTCTATAAGAATTTAGATCAGCTTGCCTGAATCGATATATGGATTGTTTTGGGTCTCCAACTAGAATAATTCCTTTTGATAAACCGGAAAATAACTGCATGATTAAATCAATTTGAATTGGATTTGTATCCTGGCATTCATCTAAAATTAAATAAGAAAGATTTTTTTGAATTTGCTTTTTGATTTCTGGAAATTCCGTTATTAGTTTACGGGTATTTAAAATTAACCCGTCAAGAGTAATTGTATCCTGCGAGAGTAGATACTTGTTATAATCCTCAATTTGCTCGTTTGCATAATTAAAGATTGAATTTATAATTTCAGATGAAGCTTTGATTCTAAATGAGTTAAGTATATTATAAATTAAGTTATCATATTCTGTTTCAGTAATGTAGGAATTAACTATTATTTTGCGTATGGCTACTCTGGGAGTTGATTTATCTGTAAAAAAAATAGGAGTAAAATTTAAAAAATATTTTAAACTTTCATAAAAATTTTTAAAAAGAGAATTATGAAATTTTTTTATTAACTCTAATTCCTCTGGTAAATTATAATTATCTAGTATGTTTATTAATTTGGAAAGATATTTCTCCAGACTTGAATTATCCGGTGTCTCTATAAGTTTGATTTTATTTCCACCGGTTTTTTCCGTTAGTTCTATCAAGATATTCTTAAACTGAGAATATCCAATTGTGCGGATAAGTTCGATTAGCTCTTCTGAATCATCTTTTTCAATTTTATTCCAAAATTTCGTGAAGTAAGTTTCGATTTCTTTTTTTGCATTTCTAATTTCTGTAAAATTGGAAGAGAATCCTAAATGAAGGGAATGTTTCTTTAGAATTCCTCTACAAAAATGATGAATTGTTCCAATGCTTGCATTCGGTAAATTTTCAATGCTATTTTCTAAGAGATTTTTTTTGTTGGAGTCAGCATTGTTTTCTTTTAAAGAATTTAATAATTCTTTTCTGATTCGATCTTGTAATTCGGCGGCAGCTTTTTCAGTAAATGTTAAAACTGCAATCTGTTCGATGGAAATTCCACCAAGTATAAATTGGGGAATCATTTTTTCTATAGTATAAGTTTTACCAGTTCCAGCAGATGCTTCGATAACAATGTGTTTATCTTTGTGTTTATCGTATTCGTATATTAAGCTACTCAAACTTTATTCCTAGTAGGGAGGTATGGTAAAAAATCAACTTATGCTCTAGTTCTCAATCCCACACCAAAGATTCTACCGATTCTTTTTAACTCAAACGTTTTTTTCTTCTAAAATTAATCCAATTTTGGGAATGGTAAATTTAGAATTAGTCTAAACTTAAAATGGGAGCGGGACATTGACAAAACTTGCAATTATAGGAACTGGAATTGCCGGCTTAGGCTTGGGGCATTTTATTCATAAAGATTTCGATATTCATTATTATGATAAAAATGACTATATCGGCGGGCATACCAATACAGTAGATGTGGCAGAAGGGAATAAACTTTTGCCGATAGACACTGGATTTATCGTCTACAACGAAGTCACCTATCCAAATTTAACTCGATTGTTTAAAGAGCTTTCTGTAGAAACAAAAAATTCATCCATGTCTTTTAGTGTTCAGCATTTACCCACCAGGTTAGAGTTCTGCGGCTCCGGGGTTAATGGTCTTTTTGCGCAACGCAGTAATATTTTTAACATATCTTATTTAAAACTTCTCTACCAGATTAATCGATTTAATACAGAGTCACCTTTGATTTTGGATGATCCAAAGTATAAAAATCATACACTCAAAGAATACGTTCTCGAAAAGAAAATGGGAAAGGATATTTTATACCGTTACATCATTCCCATGAGCTCTGCTGTTTGGTCAACAGAAGCAAGGGATATGTTGGATTTTCCAGCAGTAACTCTGGTTCGATTTTTTTATAATCATGGTTTTTTAGGACTGAACACTCAGCATCAATGGAAGACTGTTGTAAACGGATCTAGAACATATGCACGAAAACTTATCGAGCCTTTTAAAGACAAATTTCATTTGAGAAATGGAGCCAAAAAAGTAGTCCGTGAGGCTAATCGAGTTAAGCTCATTTTACAAGATGGGACATTTGAATATTACGACAAATTGGTGTTTGCCTGTCATGCTGATACTGCTCTTTCCATTTTAGAAAATCCTACAACAGAAGAAAAAAATATTCTCCAGTCATTTAGATACCAAGAAAATATGGCAACTCTTCATACGGATGATTTCATTATGCCGCAAAAAAAATTAGCTTGGTCTTCCTGGAATTATAGGGTAGAGGAGAACAATGAATCATCAGTTGTTTATTGGATGAATTCTTTACAGGGAGTTTCTAATCAGAAAAATTATTTTCTTTCGATCAACGACCCGGGGAAAATCAATCCCCAAAAAATAATTCGAAAGATTAAATATGAACATCCAATATTTAGCTTAAACGCAATCGAAGCACAAGAAAAATTACCTTCCTTAAATCAAGGCTCATTGATTTATTATTGTGGAAGCTATTTTCGTTATGGGTTTCATGAAGATGCATTTACTTCTGGGCTAAATCTGGCACAGACTTTGCTTGGAAGAGATGTATGGAGTTAAATTCTAATTTATTCGAATGCAAAGTTGTGCATAATCGCCTTTTGCCTAAAAAACATGCATTTTCGTATGGATTATTCACCTTTGCAATTGATTTAGATGAATTAGAATTACTGGATAAGAAACTATTTTTTTTTGGAAATCAGAAATGGAACCTTTTTTCCTTTTTCTCGTCTGATCATTTTCAGTATGGTTCTGACGGATTTAAAGAAGGAATCATTTCGTATGCAAAAGAAAACGGTTGTAATAGCGAAATTGAAAGAGTAGTATTAGTCACTCATCTCCGAATCCTGGGTTATACTTTTAATCCGGTGTGTTTTTATTTTTTATACGATAAAGATAATTTGCCGGTATGTGCTCTCATCGAAGTGCACAATACTTTCGGTGAAATGAAACCCTACATTGCACTAAATCCCTTAGGAGACTATCGCTTTTATTTGCGAACAACAAAGCATTTTTATGTATCACCTTTCTTCGAATTGGACACTGAATTTGAATTTAAACTAAATCCTCCGAACGAAAAGTTGAAAATCCATATTGATGATTATAAGAAGAGCGACAAAGTGTTCTTATCCGCATACGTTGGAAATAAAGTTTCCCTCACAGACTCAAACATGATTTTTTATTTTTTTAAATACCCACTTTTAACTTTGAAAGTGATCTTAATGATTCATTGGCATGCATTTATACTATTTTTAAAAAAGATTCCATTTATTAGAAAAATTGAGAATCCAGAATTACAAAAAGGAGTTTATCTTGGAAAAAACCGTTGAAAATGAAATTGAAAACAAATCAGAGTTATCCCTTAGCCTACAAACAAGGTTGTATAAAAAATTATTTATAGGTGCTTTATCAAAAATGAAATCTGGATGTATGAAGATTGTTGATCCAGATGGAAGTTTTTTATTGTATGGAGATAAATCTAAAAATTACGACGCCTTTAATAGTGCCCATATACATGTGAAGTCTTATAATTTTTACAAGAAGACAGTTCATTATGGTGACATAGGCTTTGCCGAAAGTTATTTAGATGGAGATTGGGATACAGAGAATATTTCCGAAGTAATTTCCTGGTTCATTTTAAATGTAGAGGATAGTCCTAATTTGTCGGGAGCTAAAAAATCCAGTCGTCGTATTCGCTGGTTTAATTTTTTTAATCGTCTCTATCATACTCGTCGTGCTAACACTGTTACTGGTAGTAAAAAAAATATTGTAGATCATTATGATTTAGGAAATGATTTTTATAAATTGTTTCTCGACTCTACGATGACTTATTCGTCTGCCTATTTTAAATCTCAGAAAGAAAGTCTAGAGCAGGCACAGATTCAAAAATACGATGCTCTTTGCGAAAAAATAAAACTAAACAGCTCTCATCATTTATTAGAAATTGGAAGTGGGTGGGGCGGTTTTAGCACATTTGCCGCTGAAAAGTATGGTTGTAAAATTACCACAATTACAATTTCGGATGAGCAGTATAAATATGCAAAGGATTTAATTGAAAAGAAAGGATTGAGTCATAAAATAGACATTCGACTTTGCGACTATCGTCATATTACAGGTAGTTATGATCGAATTGTTTCAATAGAAATGTTAGAAGCGGTCGGACATAAATACTTCGAAACATATTTCGCTAAATGCAATGAGGTTTTAAAAAAAGACGGAGTGATTGGGTTACAGGTAATTACTTGTCCTGATTCGCGTTATGAAGAGTTTAGGACTGGGATTGATTTTATTCAAAAATATATTTTCCCCGGCTCCTTACTTCCGTCTATCGCAAGATTAGGGGAAGCAATCAATCGAACGAGTAATTTGTTTTTATTTGACCTGGAAGATTTAGGGTTAAATTATGCTAAGACTCTAAAATTATGGCTAGATCAGTTTGATAAAAACATTGGACAGGTTCGAGATATGGGATTCGATGAAAAATTCATTCGCACCTGGAGATATTATCTTTCCTATTGCAATGCTGCTTTTAAAATGAGAAATATATCTGTTGTGCAAGCAGTTTATACAAGACCAAACAATATTAGTATCTAGGAGTTTTATATGATAGGTTTCTTAAAAATAATTTTTAGCTTTATTCTTGTTACCATGCTCTGGGTGACTACATGGGCATCGTTAGAATTGAATTTGTTTACTCATCTTCCAACTTTAGTAAAAGATCCATGGGTGATAGCGACTCTATTTGACGCTTATTACGGGTTTATTACGTTTTACCTCTGGGTCTGCTACAAAGAAAATTCTATGGTTGCCAGATTTTTGTGGCTAATCGGCATTTTGCTTTTGGGAAATATCGCAATGGCTATTTATGTTTTAATCTTACTCTTTAAATTGGAAAAGAATGCAACTGTTACCGATTTACTAATTAAAAAATGATTAAAGAATTTTTCAAAACTAAAATTATTACTCCCATAATTAATCTTCTCAAGCAAGGAATTACCCCTGAGAAGATTTCGCTCTGTATTGCGCTCGGTGTGATGTTGGGAGTTTTTCCTGTGATTGGCTCAACCATGATTTTATGCACAATCGCAAGTCTTAGTTTAAAACTAAATCTACCGCTCATTCAAATTATTAGCTATTTAGTGTATCCTTTGCAGTTTTTGTTTTTAATTCCATTTATTCGATTTGGGGAATGGGTGTTGAGTGTGCCGCCATTTCCAATTTCTATTGAAGCGTTAGTTGATATGATAAAGACTGACATTGTGCAGACAATCATTGTTTTTTGGGATGCAACGATGCATGGGATTTTTGGTTGGATCATTGTCTCTTGCATTATGATTCCGTTTATTTACTTTTTATTTTTGCCTATACTGAGAAGAGTTCCGATTAAAGGACTCAAGGATTAAATATGGAAAATATCTGGCAGATGGTTTTTGTTGCCTGGCTTGTTGTTTTTATTATAATGACAAAGCTTTGGTATCTTGGAAAAAAAATTCATAATTATGCGATAGTAGATGTAGGCTGGGCATTTTCGCTTGTGGCTATAACTTTTGTTTATTATATTTTAGGGGAGGGGTTTATAGCTAGAAAGTCCATTATCATGTTTATGGTTTTTTTCTGGGGATTTCGACTTAGTTCTTACCTTGCAGTTAGAGTTTTGAGTCATGGGGAAGATGCCCGTTATACCGAATTCAGAAAAGACTACGGGGATGCCGTTGATAGAAAATTCTATACAAATATTTTTCAGTTTCAGGGACTACTCGACATTATCCTATCAATACCTTTTTTAATTATTTGCACAAACCCTGATATAAATATTCATCCACTCGAATACATTGGTCTGGCATTGTTTATCGTCGCAGTAATAGGGGAGTCTGCTGCTGATTTTCAGTTGAGTCAATTTAAAGCAAATCCAAATAACAAAGGCAAAACCTGTAGTGTCGGTCTTTGGAATTATTCCCGTCATCCAAATTATTTTTTTGAATGGTTGATTTGGGTTTCTTACTTCCTAGTTGCCCTTCCATCGCCAAATGGATATTATGCGATCATTCCTGCTATTTTAATGTTTATATTTCTAACCAAGTTTACTGGAATTCCTATGACTGAGGCTAACGCATTAAAAACAAGAGGCGAGGAATACAGACAATACCAGAGATCCACATCTGCGTTTGTGCCTTGGTTTAAGAAGAAAGGATAACGATTATAACGGATGACCTTGCGAAGGGGGATCAGTTCGAGGTAACCGCGTTTGTTAAGGCTAACACTATGTATACACTGCCTATAAGAAGGCTATAACCTTACTGGCGCTTAGGAAGGGGTCTCGGTTGCGGCTTTCAGGCGCTTATGTGGCGGGGGTTACCGCGTTAACCCGCTACAAGCTGCCCTTCCTGAGCGCCAGTAAGTATATAGTCATCTACAATAAAGTGCATCGCCATTATAAATTAAAACCCACGTCCGACACTAATCTCCATTCCCCCCATACCGAGGCTAATATTCTTTTCTTGAATACCAACAGCACGTAGAGATACTCGAACAAAGAATCTACCAAATTTAATACCCTGCCAACCGATTTCAGCAGTAGCCGCAGGGTTAAGCGTTGCGAGGGTAACATCACCTAGCCGGTAACGAACATACGAGGCTCCGCCACCAAAGCTACCGTAAAAATCAAGAAGCTCTGATTTCTTCCAATTGTATTTAAGATACGCAAAGTTATTAAAAAAATCATAACGACCAGTCACAGAGCAAGCGACGCATACATACGGATAGCCGCTACCATCAGAAACAAGATACTCAGAACGAAACCCAAATTGAAAACGAGAAAATATTTGTAAAGAAATAGGCTCTACGAATATGCCACCACCATAGCTAGTCGGGTGGTTACTGTTAATCGGTGCAGAATTGGAAAGTCCTGTTCCAGTAACCCCTATTAAAAGTTTTTCTGGAACCCATCCTGATTCATAGGCTTCGGCGAGCTTAGGCTCTTCTCTTGGGTCGCTAGATTTAATTTTATTTTTGTCGATGGTTAGAAAACCTACATCTGTCTTGAGCGTATAACTTTCATTATTCTCATCTGCAATTGCGCCTTTAATTTGGCTACCGTCGCTTAATTTAAAGTTTAAATATTTATACGATATGTGTTTACCGGTCTTCTTTAAATCCACAGAAACAATATCCTGACGCGGAATTACATATTCTTTACCTTTCCAATTTACTTTTATTTGGTAAGTATTCTCAGAGATTAAATCACAAATAAATACTTCTCCCGTTTTTAAGATTACTTCCGCGGAGAACAGCGGCAAACAGAAGAGGAAGAGGAGGACTGTCGCCATGCGGGCAGTTGCGAGTAACCTTAACAGTGTGAATACCAATGTCAGTTCGAGCGGAGTCGAGATGCTCGAACTGATATTTTTATTATACTCTGACTTATTCGTATTAGCCATCAAAAACTCCTACTGCATTTGGTTTCACAGGTTTTCGTTGCACTTGAGCAGGACGAGATGAAAGAATAATCAGTTAATGTTGACAGGGTAGAGCTAGAACTACTGGAAGCTGCCACAGAATCTAATTGGAGAGCATACGATGTATTTGCCGTACCGTTGCAAATGATATAGGCTACAGCACCAACGTCTATGTATGCGAAACTGAAAGAAGGGTTTAACTTCCCTTGGTAAATAAAACTACTATCCGGTGTACTCGTTGGAGTTTGTAATCTGGCGACGGAGCTTCGAGTATTCGTTCCATTTTTTAAGTAAACATTACAGGTTACTTTATCTAAGTTATTTTTTTGGCTTACGTTTTGCGTTCCATCTTTACTATTATTAGTTCCGATGTCAAAAATATCAATATCGGAACTAGAAGATATGGTAGCATTTAAAAGCCAACTCGTGCCAACTGAACCTCTTAGAGCATTAGATGATGATTTATAAGAATCCTGAAACGTATCGTTCGGTTCTGCCTCAGAAGCTGTAGTTACTGTGCTAGAAGAATTTACAGATGATGAGCCTCCAATAGATGTTGTAATAGTTCTAGATAGCAATTGGTTCTTCAAAATACAATCTCTTGTTTTATTTTTACATTGGTCTTTGCATCCTTTAATTTCGCTACACTGATTGAATAATAAGACTAGGATTGGAAGTAAGTAGAGGATAAGATTGATTTGTCGTTTCATGGTGTCCTAATTTTTTTTTGATAAAAGTAACCGTAATTGCTTGACAGGATTATTCTGTCAAGCAATTACGGTAAATGTAAAAATTCAGGACATGAGTAGTTACTCTTGTTTTGGCTGTTCGGGTTAACAAAATACTTAATAGAAAAAGGCATCCAAATGAAAAATATAAAATTAAAAACATCTTTCCATCTTTCCATCTTGGAAAAAACTTCGTTTTATTTTGCTACTTCTTTTTATTTCTTTTTTTCTTAAAAACGGAACATCAAATCCCGGACCTATTCCCCTTCCTCTTCCTGATATAAGTGTAGGCTCCGATGGAAAGGCAAGCTTTGGAATTGAAATTGATCTTCCTATGGTTCGCAGAAATGGAGCAGACGCTGCCTCTGGCGATAAGATGACTTACGATAGCGAGAATCGACTTACCAAAATCGAAGACGATAGTGGAAATCTAATTGCAAACTACTTCTACGACCAAGGTGGACAAAGAAGTAAGAAAGTCTTAAAAGACGGATCAGTCGTCTACGAGTTTGGCGGTATATACGAAATAGCCATACCAAACGGCAAGCCCCAACAACAAACTATTTACATCCGCGGCTTACAAGGAGAAATCGTAGCCCAAATGACAGACCCTGCTGCTACCCTTGTGACTGCAAACGATATTCGGGATAATGAGCGATATGCGCTCTCAACAGTCATTTCGAACATGCGAAGGCGTTGGTCGGCGAAAGCCGAAGGGTGGAACATCGTGAGAAATCTAACTCAGTTCTTAACAGTATTTTCCTTTAACGCAAATAGTTTTAAGGAATATAGACCTCTCACGATGGGACAGTTCGAGGTGACAGGGGTAAACCTCACTTCCTCCCTCAAGCATTTCATCAATCGCCACGTTGTTTTAAACTCTAAACTACTCTTCCAAGACCACTCTAGCCTTGCTTATATTCTCGGAGGCAATCGACTTTCTGATAAAACGAGGATAACAGTGTTATTACTCTTCTTGATGATGTTGTTTTACTTGGACTACTACATGAAAAGTGGACACGATTTTAGGTTTCCAAAAGGAGACCAAGATGAGAGTATATACAAAAGATTTTAAATTAGAGTCAGTAAGACTTTGCATAGCAAATGGCAAGAATAAAAAGAGGACAGCGCGGGATTTAGGAATACCTGTGTGTACTCTGAAAAGTTGGATTGAAAAGTATATGAATGAAACTACGGACGAGGCTAAAGATAAGCCAGGAAAAAGAGATTACGAACGTGAACTGCAAGAGAAAGATAAGCAGATAAGACAACTCGAAGAACAGGTATTGATTCTAAAAAAGTCAATAGGCATTTTTGCGAGAGACCCTCAACAAAAATAAATAAATTTTCTTTCATAAAAGAAAATAAAGAAGTTTTTGATGTGGTAAAAATGTGTTATGCGTTAGATGTCTCTAAGAGCGGTTATTATAGTTGGCTTGGCAGGAAAGATAGTAAGAGGAAAGAGTATAATCGTTATTTGCTTCATTGGATTGTAAAGATTCATGTAGAGTCTAATGGCACTTATGGAGCAGAAAGAATTTTGAAAGGTCTAAAGGAGAAAGATATTTACTGTGATGTTCGCTTAGTATCAAAGCTTATGAAAGTAGCGAAAATAAGTAGTAAAATAAAGGCTGGATATAAACCATCAACGACAGATTCGAATCATGAAAATAGAATTTCGCCTAACCTCCTGGAAAGAAATTTTCAAGCTGAGAAACCAAACCAGGCTTGGGTATCCGATATTACCTACATATTCGTAGGCAATACCTGGATGTATCTTTGCGTAATTATTGATCTTTTTAATCGAGAAATAATAGGTTGGAATTTTGATGATAATATGGAAACACCTCTTCTTATTAAGGCATTTGAAAATGCGGTTAATACTCGTAAGCCAAATAAGGAATGTATTTTCCATTCAGATAGAGGTGTTCAATATACAAGTAATGAATTTAGAAGTTTATTAGAAAAAAATAAAATGCATCAAAGTATGAGTCGAAAAGGAGATTGTTGGGATAATGCTGTAGCTGAAAGTTTTTTCAAGACTCTAAAAGTAGAACAAGTTAATCATGTGAAATATAAAACTAAAGAAGAAGCTAAAACCGATTTATTTAGATACATTGAAATTTTTTATAATCGAAAAAGATTTCATTCGACTTTAGGCTTTACAAGCCCAGTCAATTTTAGATTACAATATGAGAATCGGATTGCCTAAAATCGTGTCCACTAAATATGCAGTAGTCCAACTTTGCAATTAAATCCCCCTTACCCCCTTTACGAAAGGGGGCTACTCCTACACCCCCTTTGAAAAGGGGGGCAGGGGGGATTTTAGAGACTACTCACTATAATCCCTTCATCACCTTCTCAACGCCATTAGTAATAACAACATTTCTAATGACTTTTGTTTTTAGCGGATGCGTTGGATTAACCAAGCATTCCAGTCAAACACCTTGGGGAGCCTTGGGATTAGGTGCGATTAATGGAAATACTCCGTCACTCGGCGCGGGAGGTGCAACCGGAGGCTTTGGAACTCCTGGACAAGGTGGAGGCTCTACTGCTTCAGGAATGGGTGGAGAAGGAACACCTGTAGCTGGAATGTTTTTCTTTCATAATGACCAAATAGGTTCGACCAAGGTAATTACAAATTCCGCAGGGGAAATGGTTACAGGCTCCAACGGTGCGGCTAATATCGTGTATAATCCTTATGGGGACATCGATGTAGATCATTCTCATGGACCGGATATACTTAGAAATAAATTTACAGGGCAGCAACTAGACAATGAGAGTGGGTTATATTATTATAACGCTAGGTATTATGATCCGGCACTGGGTAGGTTTATTAGCGCAGATCCGTTGTTAGACGCTGGTGGATCACCTTCTGGTATGGATCCGTATATGTATGTCAGTGGGAATCCGGTAAAGTTTAATGATCCGACAGGGCATAAGCAGAAGAGCTATGGCAAAAAGATGATAGCTGATTTTCAATCTGCTGTTGTGAATCATGTTGCTCAATATGGAAGCAATGAAACAAAATTTGGTTTTATGACTTATGCCAAACGAATTAAAGATCATAAAAAAATGCAAGAGGCTAGAGATGCTGCAAAAACGACTGCTATTAAAATAGCGATAGTAGTCGCAGTTGTAGTTGTTTCGTATCTCTGTGCTGGCAGTTGCACATACGGAGCCGTTGCCGCTGCACAGGCAGCAGTGCCAGTAACAGGGATGCAATTAGCAGTATCAATTACTTCTGAAATAGCTGCTAGTTTCGTTGTGGATCAAGCGTTTACTGCAGCTGGATATGTAATTGGGGGATATACAAGCAATGGAAGTCAATCGTGGGATAGTAAAGGAGCAGCTCGGGGCGCAGAGTATGGATCTAACGTTGGCTTTGTGTATTCACTATTTGCACCTCAACTTAATGGTATTGAAGATCCTGCGCAGACCCTTGATCCAAATAAAACTTTTAAGGGGGATGGAATGTGGAATAAATATGCCAAATTTGGCAGAGAGTTTCCAATGGAAAAGGTTGGACAGAAAGTTCTTATTGAGGGTAATCTAGTTGAAATTACCGGCGACATTATAGTCAAGACAGTGGGTGTGGGCATTCCTAAAGAAGCCATCTATGTCCCGCTCGGTGACCAGATTTCCAACCCAGTAAAAAATTCGTATATTAAACAAGATAAAATATGGTATGATAAGTATATGCAATATGATTACTATGCAGATTTATATGTTCAATAAAAATATCTTAATCATATTTATTTTTCTGCATTGCCATACCTATCGTTATTATTTTCATAATCCGAAACCGTTGGTTGAGAATAATACGAATTTGGCGAATGCACAGCAAAAGAAAGTTGGTTTGGTTGGGTTTTATAAATATATTTATTTCCCTGACGATTTTATCTACCAGGAAGCTGAATTCGATTTTATTCGGATGTTTTATAAAAATAATCCAAAAGTTTTTACGGCTGACTTGGTAAGGGAAAATACCTCATTCGATTCAACCTATGAGGTTCGATTTTCGGAAGAAAGTGAAAAGAAAAGTATACGAATTGGTAAGGATTATAAGGACTTTAAAGAGTCAGGCATTGATGAAACGGTTTCGGAAAAGCAAATTCGAGAGTTTGTTCTAAAATTTCTTACTAATACAAATCGAAGTGCTCAAACAGAAATTGCGGATTTGATTAAAATTAAAAATAAAGAAATAAAATTCATCAAACGAGATATTGATTACTACGTCGTTGGAATCTATAATCCGTCTATTTCCGAAAGCACGTATTTAGGCTTATTTGTAAGAACTATTACTTCCTTCTTAAGTATTCCTACTTTTCTAACAATTCCCTTTTTTGATAGAGAGTCTATGACTTCAAAATTCTATATCTATGATAATAAACTAAATTTAAAAAAGGAATTTATATACGAAGATTCTTACTGGAGCATGAATGCCTGGTGGGTAATAAACTTACAAAATAAAAAAAACATGATTCATACTGATTTAAGATCTACAATCTTGACTACCTATCCGGCACAATTTCATCTAGATAAAGACAATGCCTTGTTTTCAAAAGACTTGGAGATTTTTCTAAATGCGCAAAATTAATATTATCCTTTTTGCTTTTTTGGTCTTTCTGCAATGCCGTTACCATTTTTTGCCAGATAGGATTGAAATGCCTAAAGCTAATGAAAGGATTCAAAGTAAAAAAATTGCTCTCATTGGATTTTGTGGCGTGATGGATTCTACAATTCTAGCGAAAGTAGAAAAAGATAGGAACTTATACCAACTATTAGAGAAAGAAAATAAAGATTTGCTTAGCGATGCTATCCCGAAAAGAAATAAATTGACAGATTACGAGAAGCAATTTGATTTTAATTTCTTTGATACAAGTTATCTTACGATTTGCGCGAATGACTTTAAAGAAAAATTAGCATTCGGAAAACCATTCACTCAATTCAAAGAGAAAGGTATTTCTAATAACGTTCCTGCGGATAAAGTTAAATCTTTTGTAGTTAATTACTTAGAAGAAGTTAGGATCGGAGGACAAAACGATATTTTAGAACTAGTTAGTATTAAAGATAAAAATTTACAATTCAAAGAAAGAGAAGTGGATTATTACGTGATTGGAATCCTTAAACCGAATGTTCTTGAGTCAGCATCAATAGGCACAATATTCAATATTTGGTTAAGCATAGGCAGTTTATTTGTTGTACCTTTTTTTAGAACAGAATCAGCTTCTTCAAAATTTCTGGTATATGATGCTAAATTAAATTTAGTAAAAAAATTTGAATATAAAACCGAATACACAATTGCTGTATCTTCCTGGTTTTCCTTCCTCCCATCTTCGGAGAGTCAACCAATTTCAGAATATAGCCATGCTATTCGTAGAGAAAAATACTACCCACAAGTCTATGGACAAAATGATATAGCTACCTTTTCCAAAGATTTTAAAGAATATATAATGCAAGCGGAGGATAATAAATGAATAGATACTTTCTCTTTCTTTGTAGTATATTGTTGAGCCTAACAAACAATTGCCTCGTCATCGCAAGCTTCGATCCTAAAATAAAAGAGGTGGAGTTTAAGCAAGAAGGGATAGGTTCTAAAACAATTGTTGTTTCTTTTACAGAGAAGAATGTATTAAATCGGCATCATAGGAGTAATACAACAATCTCTTCACCATCTGGAAATACATTATTGAAAGCTTGCAAAGAATCTTCTCTTTTTAAAGAAATCTTATCTGAGATTGGCGACGCAGATATCAAATTGCATGTTGATTCAGTAAGAAATGGTCAACTGATACCAATTTTGCTTTTTATTTCTGCTGTAACTCTTACTATAATTCCAAGCTATTCAGAGGAGGAGCGGAATGTCGTTTATTCTTTTTTTGATGGTAAGGGTAAGTTATTAAAATCATATAAAAGAAGAGCTAAATTTACACAGTTGTTCCATATACTTTTCTTCCCTTTCTTACCTTTCAAATATAATGGCTTATCAGCAGATGAAATCATTTTCGAAGACATCACAAAATCAGTATTAGACGAAGCTAATAGAGATGGTTTATTTAAGTAAGGATTTTTTTAAGGGAAAGAAAGACTAGAAACACAATGCAATTCAAATACTATTTACTACTGCTGTTAATCCTCCTCCGCTGCGACAACACGCCCATATCCTCTGGTGCAAAAGCAGACGAATTAAAACTACTCTTCTACAACGTGCGAAACATCACGACGACTACGGCGACCGTACTTTGGGCTTGTTCCAGTCCATCGCAAGGCTACTTGCTGTATGGCGCAGGGAATGGAGCGGAGAATACAGCTTTTAGTATTGGAAAGAATAAGAATCATTTTGTAAATCTCTCTGGACTTCCATCAGCGACTACTATTAAGTTTACCGCGTTTTGTAAGAGCGATGCTAGAACGGTTTCGACTTACTTTACGAATTTTGCAACTGCCACTACTTTGAATGCTGTGATTAATAGGGGAATCTTTATAATAGGTGGTGTCGGAAATGCGAATACTGCGGTATCGCAAGTTGATTTGTATGATCCAGACACCGATACTTGGACTGCGAATTACACTAGTTTGCCTACACCAAGAGTCTACGCAGGAGTAGTCTCCTATGGCGGTAAAATATATGTAATCGGTGGACTCGATAGCACTCTGAGAACGGTTTCTAATGCAGTAGAAGAATTTAATCCAAATACTGGGACTTGGCGGACAATGGCGAGTATGCCCCTTCCGATTGTGGGAGCGGTAGTATCGACTGTTGGGACAAGTATTTATGTAGTTGCTGGAAGTATTTCAGGTGGCTCGACAACTGCTATTTCTACTCCTCCGCTAAATACAGTCTATCAATTTACACCGGATACAAATACTTGGACGACTTTGACTTCTAGCTCTACTATTTTGCCGAGAGCGGATATGGGCGGTTGCGCGCTAAATGGAACTATATTTTTAGTTACAGGTAGAACCTATGCAGGGGTTTCGCAAAATACTTCGGGAGCGTATATCCCTTCTACCAATACAGTTGCCTCTGGGACGGTTTCTTCTTTTAACCAAACCAAGCACGGAGCGGCTTCTGCTTGTTACAGACCTATCTCAACTGATCCATTTCCAAACGATGCACAGGTTTTAGTTTTAGTAGGAGGCTCTACTTTGAATAATGTGTATTATCCTCCCGATTCAATGACTGCTTCCAATGGGTTTGAAGTTCTGGTTCCTGGTAGCACGAATACTGTGACTCAGGGAACGGTCTTACCGGTTAATTTGTATTATCCGGCAGTCGAATTTTCTTATAGCAAACGAAATGCTTATGTATTTGGTGGTGCTTCATCTGTGAATGCACCAACGCAAGATGTTTATTATTATTCTATGGCGTCCACTGGTGGTATATGGACAAAAGCCACACAAATGCCCGTTCCCCGCTTCGGTCACAAAGCGGTAATTGTGAGTCGATGATGATGACTACTGTCATTTCGAACTTTTGTAGAGAAAAGACGCCATTAAGCGCACGGTGGAAAAGCTGTGAGAAATCTATCCTTCTTAGAACTAATCAGCCAAATCGTTTTAAGGAATATAGACCTCTCACGATGGGGCGGTTCGAGGTGACAGGGGTAGTAGTCTCCTTAATCATTTCTCTATTCTTATACTCCCTTTCCCTCTCCGCACAGGATAACACAAGTTACCCTGAAATCCGCCAGGCACTTGACGCAAAAAACTTATGGCTTGCTAAAAAAGAATTAAGCAAAGTATTTCCTGATAATCCAAATGATCCGGCGCTTACTTTTTACCAGGCAGAAATTTGGATACAGGAAGGCGAAGTAGAATACGCAAAAGGTAATTTTAGAAATGCCTGGGAGTATTATTCTAAGGCTCATGAAGTCTGGGCATCGCATCCTACAGTGCGAAGAAGATACGAAGAGCTTCGTGGCAAAAAATTGGTAAACAATTCAGTTCCAGTAATAGAGAATAACGAGAATAATTCGCAAAGACCAAAGAGAGTAGCGGTAGGAATTCCGTGGATGTTTGGGCTCACGGGAAACAAAGGACAAGAAAAATCCGAGGCAGCGAATACAGTAAATTATCCGGAGCAACTGCAATCAGCGGTAAATCCCCCCTTGCCCCCCTTTGAAAAAGGGGGTGTAGACCAAGTCCCCTTTCGCAAAGGGGATACAGGGGATTCTTCGTCTATTGAAAAAAGTCAAGGTAGCACAAAAATTGTATATATCTCCGACTCTTCCAATCTGGAAGAAGTAAAAACTATCCTCGCTGAAATCAACCAGGATCTAAAGCAAATTAAGAATTCTAGTAATAAAGAAACTTCGGTCATGCATATAGACGCAAATGCGATTACGCTCAGTCGTAATTTTGTTTTCAATACAATAGGACTTTTCGGGATAGTCTTTGTTAGCCTCGTGTTCTTTGTGTTTAAATTGAATGCATCAGTGAGCGAGTTGAAGAGGAAGAGGTAATGTCAGTTCGAGTGTAGCAAAGCGGAATCGAGAACTACAAATAAGAAAAGCTCTTACCCAAAGTAGTTCTCGACGACGCACGATAGTGCAGTGCTGCTCGAACTGACATTAAAAATATAGGAGTCAAACATGAATGAAACAATAATGAATAACGAGAGTCTACTCGAAAGAATTAAAACTTATTTTCAACATAAACAGAGACGAAGAGTTTCGCGTCCATATACTCTCCTTATATTTGGAAGCTTATTCTTATTAATCCCGATTTTCAATTATATCAGTATCGCATATTATAACGATATTCCCTATTTAAATCCGAAGCTCGTATTAAAGACTTTAAAGAAATTGGAAGTTGTTTTACTTTTATCTTCTGTCATTGTAGGCATAGGACTATTATCCGTTAGAAGGTGGGGATGGTATTCGTTTCTCGTGTATGCTTTTGCTCTCATATCGTATAATCTATTCATCATAATTCTAAATCCAGTAATCTACAATGTGGGCGCATTTGTGCAAACTATTATTGCTTTTGTAGCCATTGCTTATTTTCTAAAGAAGGACATCTCTGCTCCTTACTTCAAGATGTATCCGAGAGGTTGGCGGTTTGAAAAGCGTCATCCGATAGAGGTGGATATTAAAGTAAATGGAAAACCGTTAAAGACTAAAGATTTTAGTATGAGTGGGTTCTATGCAGATTTTGAAAACTGTCCTTACCAACCCGAGGATAGTGTGCAGGTTGTTTTTACTTTTGAAGGAAAGGAATATACTATGACTGCCGGCGTTGCAAGAGTAGATTATTCAGAGGATAATGACCAATTGCCCATTGGAGCAGGTTTTGCGTTTAGGGGTTTGACGATTAATTCTAAAAGGGTTTTGAGCCATGTTACGAAGGGAAAGTAGATGATATCGACGAAAACAAGAATTAAAGATTACTACCGGCAGTATTTTTTTAAGAACTCAAATAATAATTGAAATGACCAAAAATCTCCGTGACTCTGTGCCTCTGTGGCAAAAAATCTGTTTTACAAGCCATGCCAGAAATTGAAATTAAAACGAAACAAGAACTTTGTGAAAGTCTAGGAAAATTTCTTTCCATTTATCACAAAACTAAAATTATTGAGCCAAAGGAAGATACATTAAAAATGTATATCCTTCTCTCTAAAAATAAAAACGTTACGCCGAAGGAAAAATTAATTAACTATAAATTACTCCGTGTAAATGAAAGAATGTTTGAGAGCGAACAACCGGAATTATCCCCTAAGGATGCAGTTATTTGTGAATTTTTAATCGAGGAACTTTTAAAATACGTAGCTAATTATCATAAACACGGAAAGTAGTGCAGCAGTCACCTCGAATAGCTTCATCGTGAGAGGTCTATCTGGCAAATTTACTATTAGGTTAACCTTATCGTAGTTTTGTCAGATAGATTTCTCACACATTCGACAGGCTCAGTGCAGGCTCTGCAAGTTCGGATGTTGCTAGTTCGAAATGACAATGTTAGGCGCTAATTTTTGTAAATTCAAGTGCTTGCTTTAATCTTTCTTTGAAAAGGTTATCAATTCCGCGAAATGCAATTCCTACTCCATATTCAGGAACGATAGTTGCAATACCGGCTTTCGCCATGAAACCCTCTTTACCCAGTTCAAAATAAACTGTTACTTCCGAATTAATTTTTAATTTACAGTCAGGCCAATTTACAAAAACTCCACCAAGGCTAATATTCTCAGTCTTATAGATTGAATCATTGATATTTATATTTGTAACAACACGATATCTTTTTAAAAATCTCCATCCCCGTTTGTAGAGTTTCATGTAAGGAGTAAAAATATCTTTTTGCAAAAAATAAGCCAATGCAATTGTAACAATCAGAGTTTGAATCAAAGGACCTTTAGTTGCT